>Ga0070729_10004137_pt1 | contig 16074 bp, 26 predicted proteins | sample tdDd472_FD_66725 | JGI IMG/M metagenome (GOLD analysis project Ga0070729, IMG submission 66725) | Marine sediment microbial communities from the Atlantic coast under amendment with organic carbon and nitrate - tdDd47.2 | ecosystem: Environmental > Aquatic > Marine > Coastal > Sediment | place... | reverse complement strand
CTTCGGTTATGCGTTTCCCAAGAAGAAGCGCCGTGGTGCCCTGAAGTCCGCCCTTTCACTCAAGTTGAGTGAGGGTAACCTGAAAGTGATCGACAGTTTTGGACTTGACAGCCACAAAACCAAGCCTTTCATTGGCCAACTCGATAATCTTGGCCTGCAGGAAAAGGTTTTGCTCGTAGGAAGCCGCGACGATGAAAACATGATCTACGCGTCCCGCAACTTGCCCACTGTCAAGTTCACGCCGTACCTGAGCATTAATATCCACGACCTCCTGAAATACGACACCGTGTTAATTTCGGAACAGGCCGCCAAGGAAATTCAGGAGGTACTTTCATAATGAACCCCAGAATGAACAAAATTCTCAAAGCCCCCCTCCTCACGGAAAAGGGCATGGACATCAAGGAAATGCACAATGTGCATGTATTTGAAGTTGAAAAAAGTGCGACCAAGCTGGAAATCAAAGATGCCGTTGAGCACTTCTTTGAAGTGAAGGTTACCGATGTTCGTACCGTCAACGTCAAAGGGAAAAAGAAACGAGTCGGCCGTCACATTGGTAAAAAAGCTGACTTTAAAAAAGCCTATGTAACAGTTTCACCTGAATCGGGTGAGATTGAATACTTCGAAGGCACCTAAAAGGAGTTGATCCATGGTAATGAAGTCATTTAAACCTACTTCACCGGGCGTTCGTCAGCTGAAGCAGCCCGTCTATGATCACTTGGCCAAAACCGGCCCCAGGAAGGATCTGGTTGAAGGTCTCTCCTCAAAGGGTGGTCGCGATAACAAAGGCCGAATCAAAATTCGTTTCCGCGGTGGCGGTCACAAGCGCAAGTATCGTGTTATCGATTTCAAGCGCAACAAGTTCGGAGTTCCCGGAACAGTTGTGCAGTTCGAATACGATCCCAACCGCAACGCCCACATCGCTTTGATCAAATACGCCGATGGCGAATACCGCTACATCCTGGCCCCTGTTGGCCTGGAAGTCGGTGGGGAAGTTGTTTCCAGCAATGATGCAGATATCCTGCCCGGAAACTGTTTGCCCCTGCGCAATATTCCCGTTGGTACCCTGGTCCACAACATCGAATTGAAAATCGAAAAGGGTGGTCAGATGGCACGAAGTGCCGGTAGTTTCGCTCAGCTTCTGGGTAAAGAAGAAACTTACGCTACCTTACGCCTGCCTTCAGGCGAAGTTCGCCAAATTCACTTGGATTGCCGGGCCACCATCGGCCAGGTAGGCAATTTGGATTATGAGAACCGCAAACTCGGTAAAGCGGGCCGTAAGCGCTGGATGGGTTTCCGTCCTCACAACCGTGGCGTCGTAATGAACCCCGTCGATCACCCAATGGGTGGTGGTGAAGGCCGCTCGTCCGGTGGACGTCACCCCTGTACACCTTGGGGTAAGCCTACGAAGGGCTATCGTACCCGTCGCAAGAAGAGCAGCGACAAGATGATCGTTCGCAGACGTTATCAGAAGTAAGGTGTAAGGAGAAAGTATGCCACGTTCATTAAAAAAAGGACCATTTATCGATTTGCACCTGCTCAAGAAGATTGAGACAGCAGGGCAAAACCCCAAAAACCGGGTGATCAAAACCTGGTCGCGCCGCTCCACCATTCTCCCCGAAATGGTTGGGATGACTTTTGCGGTCCACAATGGCCAGAAATTCATTCCTGTCTATGTTCAGGAGAACATGGTTGGACACAAGCTGGGTGAATTCGCCCCTACGCGAACCTGGAGGGGCCACGCTGGACAGCGTAACCTCAAAGGTTCGAAAAGGTAAGATGGAGGAAAGACATGATTGCTCGAGCAAAAGCTAAGTACATTCGAGGATCGGCCCAGAAGGCGCGTTTGGTAATCGACCAGATTCGCGGGAAGCGCGTCGATGAAGCCCTCAGTGTGTTGAGATTCTCACCACGTGGAGCGGCCAAGCCCATCGAAACCTGTCTTAAGTCAGCGATTGCAAATGCCACTCAGGCAGACAGCATGGCCGATGTGGATGGCTTTTTCGTAAGCCAAGCCCTGATCGATGAGGGGCCCACCATGAAACGCATTCGCCCAGGCGCGATGGGGCGTGCCGGTCGTATTCGCAAGCGCTTCAACCACATCACCATCGAAATCAGCAACGATGAAGAAGTAAACGGAGGTTAGTTTTGGGTCAAAAAGTTCATCCCGTTGGCTTCAGGTTAGCAGTCACTAAGGACTGGAGCTCCAAATGGATCGCCAAAAAAGAAAACTATGGCGACTACCTCCACACCGATCTGCGCCTGAGAGACGAATTAAAAAGAAGTTTAAAGCACGCTTATGTATCAAATATCTCTATTGAGCGCGCAGCAAACCGCATGAAAGTCAATATCATCACGGCTCGTCCCGGTGTCATTATCGGTAAGAAAGGGACGGAAGTCGAGAAACTGAAATCATGGATTGCAAACCAGGTTCCCCAAGATGTCACCATTAACATCAAGGAAATCAAAAAGCCCGAAATCGAAGCGCAACTCGTTGCGGAATCGATCTGCAACCAGCTGGAACGCCGCATGTCCTTCCGTCGCGCCATGAAGAAGGCCGAGGAAAATGCCCTTCGTTTCGGTGCCAAGGGGATCAAGGTCAAAATTTCCGGCCGCCTCAACGGAGCGGAAATTGCCCGTTCAGAGGAGCTCTTATCCGGAAGGATGCCTCTGCAGACGCTGCGCGCCAAAGTCGACTTTGGTTTCGCGGAAGCGTTGACGACGTACGGCATCATCGGTGTCAAGGTCTGGATCCATAAGGACTAATTCCAAGGAGAAATCTGATGTTAATGCCAAATCGTACTAAATACAGAAAATTACAGAAGAAGGTAAGGCGCCAGGTTGCCACCCGTGGAACCCATGTCGCCTTTGGTGAATACGGCCTGAAAGCCATGGAGTGTGGCTGGATTACCAGTCGTCAGATTGAAGCGGCTCGTGTTGCCATGACTCGTAAGATCAAGCGTCAGGGTAAAGTCTGGATCCGCGTGTTCCCCGACAAACCCATTACATCCAAGCCCGCCGAAACCCGGATGGGTAAAGGTAAAGGTGGCGTTGATCATTGGGTATCCGTGATTCAAGCCGGCAAGATTATGTTTGAAATGGAAGGCGTCAAGCCGGAACTCGCTAAAGAGGCGTTTGAAGTAGCGGCCATGAAGCTTCCCATTAAATGTAAATTCGTTAGCCGTCACCAATTGGAGGATTAATAAGATGAAAGCTGAACAGATCCGCGACATGAAAGTGGAAGACATTCGTGCCGACATCGATAACCTGGAGCAGGAGCTGATGCACCTTCGCATGTCCAACAAGCTTGGAACGGTGGACAACCCCTTGGCGATCCGGGAAAAGAAACGAACGGTAGCCAGAATGAAAACCATTCTGAAACAAATCGAGACAGGTGAATAACATGGGACAAAGGCAAACCAGGACGGGAACCGTCGTCAGTAACAAAATGGACAAAACGATTGTGGTTAAGGTTGAACGTAAAATTCAACACGAACTTTACAAGCGTACCATGAAGAAGAGTAAGAAGTACGTCGCCCATGATGAGGGTAATATTGCCAATATTGGTGACACGGTCCAGATCATTGAATCGCGGCCGCTCTCCAAACGAAAGCGCTGGAGCTTGGTGAAAGTCCTTTAAGCTCAACAACGAAAAGAGGTATACGACATGATACAAATGGGAACAATCTTAAATGTCGCCGATAACTCGGGTGCCAAAAAGATCGCTTGTATCCGCCCTGACGGTGGATCAGTCGGCAAAATTGCGCAGCTGGGTGACGTGATTACCGCTTCTGTTAAAGAAGCGACCCCTAATGGACAAATCAAGAAAAAGAAAGTCGTCAAGGCCGTGATCGTTCGTCAACGCAAGGAATTTCGCCGCAAGGACGGTTCCTATATCCGCTTTGACGAAAATGCTGCCGTCATCATTAAACCTGATGGTGAGCCGATCGGAACCCGGGTGTTCGGTCCTGTTGCTCGCGAACTGCGTGATCGCAAGTACATGAAGATCGTTTCTCTGGCACCTGAAGTGCTCTAGGCGAAGGGAGAATACGATGACAATGAAAATCAAGAAAGACGACATGGTAGAAATCATCGCAGGAAAAGACCGCGGTTCACGTGGAAAAGTCCTTGAGGTGTATCCAAAGAAACAGCGCGTCCTGGTAGAAGGCCAGAACATGGTTCAGAAGCACGCAAAAGCAAGTGCCAACCAGGAAGCCGGGATCATTGAAAAGGAAGCCCCTTTGCACATCTCCAACGTCATGTTGGTAGATCCAGATTCGGACCAGAAGGTTCGCGTTGGATTCAAAGTGGACGAAGAAGGAGCGAAGATTCGCTTCTCAAAGGCTTCTGGCAAGAAGATTGACTGATATAGGAAGAAAACATGCGATTGGAAAAATTTTACAAGGAAACCTTGGTAAAGCAACTTAAGGACGAGCTCAAGCTCTCCAACGTTATGCAGGTCCCAAGGGTTGAGAAAGTAGTCATCAACATGGGTGTTGGCGACGCGATCCAAAACCGGGCTGCATTAGAGAAGGCTGCTGAACAGCTGACCCGCATCAGTGGGCAGAAAGCGGTCATCACTACAGCCAAGAAGTCCATTTCCAATTTTAAGTTAAGAGAAGGAATGGCGATTGGCTGCCGAGTCACCCTGCGTGGGGACGGCATGTATGAGTTTCTGGAACGACTGATTAACATTGCACTCCCCCGAGTGCGTGACTTCCGCGGTATTTCCGGCAAGTCCTTTGATGGACGCGGTAACTACACCCTGGGTGTCAAGGACCAGTTAATCTTTCCAGAAATTGATTTTGGAAAAGTTGATGCAACTCGTGGCATGAACATCTGTGTCGTGACCAGTGCGAGCACAGACGAACAAGGCAAGGCCCTTTTGACCGGTCTTGGGTTTCCGTTCAGGAAACAGAGCTAATTTGAGGAGAAACCATGAGCGTTACTGATCCCATTGCGGACCTCTTAACGAGAATAAGAAATGGTCAAATGGCCAAGCACGACAAAGTCGACATGCCTTTTTCCAAGCTCAAGTACCGCGTTGTCGGTATTTTGAAGGAAGAGGGTTACATAAAGAACTATAAGGAAATCGATGTCAAGGGGGCATTCCCCATGATTCGGGTTTACCTCAAGTACGCACCCAACGGTAAGCCGCTGATCAATGGTTTGAAGCGTGTCTCCAAGCCCGGTCGCCGTGTTTACAGCGGTGCAGATGACCTGCCCTCCGTATTGAGAGGACTCGGAATTTCCATACTAACCACCAACAAGGGCGTCATGACCAGCCAACAGGCCAAAAAAGAAGGCATTGGCGGCGAAGTCCTGTGTAGCGTCTGGTAAGGGAGGGGAGTTATGTCACGAATTGGAAAACAACCCATTAGCCTTCCTGCCGGAGTCAAGGTTAAGGAAGAAAACGGAAAACTACTCTTTGAAGGCCCTAAAGGCAAACTGACTGCACCGATTCCTACTGGTATCAGTGTTGAGCAGAACGACGGAACCATCGAGTTCACTCGCACCAGCAATGAAGGCCAGATCCGCTCGAACCACGGGCTCGCCCGAGCATTGGCGAACAACTGTGTGTTGGGTGTGACCGAAGGGTTCTCCCGCAAGCTCTCCATCAAAGGCGTTGGTTACCGGGTTAACGTGAGCGGCAAGTCCATTGAAATGCACTTGGGCTACTCACACCCCATTAACTTCCCTCTGCCCGATGGCATTACCGCGAAGTCGGAAGAAGACCGTGCAACGAAGGCCATTATCCTCACGCTGGAAGGCATCGACAAGCAACTGATCGGTCAAACGGCCGCAAATATTCGTGCTCTGAGGAAACCCGAGCCCTACAAAGGTAAGGGAATTCGTTACTTCGAAGAGCACATTAGAATCAAAGCCGGTAAGACCGGTAAGTAATCAGGGGTGTTAACATGAAACTGTCAAAAGTTCAGAAAAGGAAACGCATCCACAACCGAATCCGGAAGAAAGTGGTTGGTACCCAAGAGCGCCCACGATTAGCGGTGTTCCGCAGCCAAAAACAAATCTATGTCCAGGCGATTGATGATATTTCCGGGCATACTGTTGTTGCTGCCTCCTCAGTGGAGAAGGCCTTCAAGGAAACGGGAAAATCCGGTGGCAACGTGGATGGTGCCAAGGTGATTGGCGAGTTTATCGGAAAGCGTTTGCTCGAAAAGGGAATCAAGCAGGCCGTGTTCGATCGTGGAGGATTCCACCACCATGGTCGTATCAAAGCACTGGCCGATGCCGCTCGTGAAGCCGGTATCACCATCTAAGGAGCAGGATAGTGAAAGAACAATTCAGTGTAAATGAACTTAATTTGAAAGATCGCGTCGTCCATATCCGCCGGGTAACCAAGGTTGTCAAGGGTGGTAAGAACTTCGCATTCTCGGCGCTCGTTGTCGTAGGTGACGGTGAAGGTCACGTTGGATATGGCCAGGGCAAGGCTCTTCAAGTTCCCGCTGCCATCAAAAAGGCGGTCGATGCTGCCAAGAAGAACCTGATCCGTGTTCCCATTATGGATCATACGATTCCCCACGAAGTGAACGAACGTTTCGGTGCGGGTCGTGTTCTTCTCAAACCTGCCAAGCCCGGTAAGGGTGTTATCGCCGGTGGCGCCGTTCGAGCGGTAGTTGAATCTGCCGGAATTCGCGACATTGTTACCAAGTCGCTCGGTTCCGATAACCAGATTAACATTGTTAAAGCCACCTTCAAATGTCTGGAAAACCTCCAGGACCCCACGTCCTATCTTCAGGCTCGTGGACGAGATATCAGTGAGGAATAACCATGTCGAAGAAAGCAGAAACAATTAAGGTACGTCTGAAACGTAGTATGATAGGCACCCTGAGAACCCACCGTAAGGTGGTTCGTTCCCTGGGCCTGTCGCGAATCAATCAGGTCAAAGAACTTCCCGACCTTCCCGAAATCCGGGGCCAGGTTAAGAAGGTCGAGTACATGGTTGAAATTGTAGATTAAAGGCGGTTGATATGCAGTTAAATGAACTCAAACCCAATAAGGGCGCAACAAAAAAGCGCAAGCGCCTCGGTCGTGGCCCCGGTTCTGGACTGGGCAAAACGGCTGGTCGCGGTGAAAACGGCCAAAAGTCACGTAGCGGTTACTCCCGTAAGCGTCACTTTGAGGGTGGCCAGATGCCACTCCAACGTCGTCTTCCTAAGGTTGGCTTCACCAATATCTTCCGCAAGGAATATGTGGTTCTGAACCTGAAACATATCGTAGGGTTCGGTATCGAGGAAATCAAGCTCGAGGACTATCGCAAGTTTGGTTTTGCCAAGAATATGCGCGACGGAATCAAGATCTTGGGAATGGGAGATGTTGAAAAACCTCTCACCGTTCACGCCCACAAGTTTTCAAAAACAGCCCGGGAAAAGATTGAAAAAGCTGGTGGCACCTGCGTCATTTGCGAATGATGCGCAAATACAAAACAAAAGAGTAGATTCACATGGAAAAAATAGTCCAGACAATCAAAAACGCATTTGAGATACCTGACCTGAGAAGGAAAATCCTTTTCACGTTCTTCATCCTTGCGCTGTATCGGCTTGGTTGTATCGTTCTGGTTCCCGGAGTCGATAGCCAGGCTATTGCCGAGCAGTTTAACCTGATCGACAACAGCATGCTCAACATGGTCAATATGTTCAGCGGTGGCGCTCTGGCCAATGCGGCTGTCTTCGCGCTGGGTATCATGCCCTATATCACGGCTTCGATCATCTTGCAAATTCTGCAGAAATCGGTCCCTTACCTGGAGCGTCTCTCCAAGGAAGGCGAACAGGGCCGTCAGAAGATCAATCGCTACACCCGTTACCTGACGGTTGTATTCGGTCTGCTTCACTCGTACGGCATTACCACCCTTCTGTTGAATCTGGACCAGGGAACCACCAAGGTCATCACGGTTGAAAGCACCATGTTCTTCCGCGTTCTGGTTATGACCACGTTGACCACGGGAGCCATCATCATCATGTGGTTGGGTGAAAAGATTACTGAGAAGGGAATCGGCAACGGTATTTCGTTGATCATCTTCGCCAGTATCGTCGCTCGTGTACCGCAATCGGTGATGGAGATCTACGGGAAATTGACCACCGGTGCAATCAGCGGTCCTGTGATGCTGGTTATCATTGCGGTCGTTCTTGGTACCGTCATTTTCGTTGTGTTCTTCGAACTTGGTATCCGCAAGATTACGATCAACTACGCCAAACGGATTTCGGCCAGTGGACAGCAGGCAGGTGGCAGCAGTTTCCTGCCCTTCAAGGTTAACTCCGCAGGCGTTATCCCGGTCATCTTCTCTGCATCCATTGTTCAGTTCCCTGGCATGATTGAAGGTCTCCTGAACTTGGATCCAAACGGTAAAGCCGTCGTGATCCTGTCGCATTTCCACTACGGAAGACCGGCAAATATGCTGATCTTCTTCATCGCGACCATGTTCTTCACCTTTTTCTATGTTGAAATGCTGTTCAATCCTAAAGATACGGCTGAGAACCTCAAGAAGCACGGTGGTTTCATTCCTGGCATTCGTCCCGGTAAAGAAACCCAATCTTATATTGAGGGTGTTCTCAAGAAATTGACCTTATGGGGTGGTTTGTACCTTTGTATGGTCAGCCTGATCCCCAACTGGATCATGTCCGGTCTGCAGTTAAACACGCTCCCGGCTTGGCTGGGTGGCGATCTATTCGAACGAATCCTTCCCGAGATGTTCAATACGGGAACAGGTGTGATGCTCGCTGCGACCCTCGGTGGTACGAGTCTCCTGATTGTAGTCAGTGTAGCCCTTGATTTCATGAACCAAATTGAAAATCAATTGGTTATGCACAAATACGAAGGGTTTACCAATAAATCCAGCCGTGACAGGTCGAAGACCAGGCGTTATGCGTGATCACATGCAGGACGTTCAAGTAGTTATGGTAGAATTCACACGTTTTTGTCAAAGTTCAGGAGTCCCCACGCGGGGCTCCCGGGCGAGATAAGGGCCAGGAGGAAGCATGTCAAAACAAGATGCGATTGAAGTACAGGCGACGGTATTGGAAACATTGCCCAATGCGACGTTCAAAGTTGAAGTAGACAGCAACAAACACCAGGTACTTGCCCATATCTCAGGAAAGATGCGAAAGAACTTCATCCGAATCCTACCTGGGGACCGTGTTCTCGTGGAACTCTCCCCATACGACCTTAGTCGCGGTCGAATCATTTACCGATATAAATAGAAGAGTAGCCGGAGGTTTAGAGTGGCACGAATTGCTGGAGTGGATCTTCCACTTAACAAACGAATTGAAATCGGCTTGACCTATGTGTTTGGCATTGGTCGATCAAGATCCCAGAAAATCCTGGACCAGGCCGAAATCAGTTTTGACACCAAAGTAAAAGACCTGACTGAAGAGCAGGTCAACAAAATCCGTAGAATCGTTCAAGGTGAAGGCGAGATCGAGGGCGATCTCAGGAAACGCCTCAGCCTCGACGTCAAGCGGTTGATGGAAATCGGATGCTACCGGGGATCCCGCCATAAGCGGCGCCTGCCCTGTCGCGGTCAGCGTACCCATACAAATGCCCGAACAAGGCGTGGCAAGCGTATTGCCATCGCTGGTAAGAAAAAGTAGTAGGCGGAGTGATCAATGGCTAAAGCAAAAGGAAAATCAAAAGACGCGCGTAAAAAACGCAAAGTCCGTCGCGTTGTCACCCACGGAGTGGCCCACGTTCAGGCGAGCTTCAACAATACGATCATCACCATTTCCGATAAAGATGGCAACGTATTGTCTTGGGCATCTTCAGGTGGACAAGGTTTCCGTGGTTCGCGAAAAGGTACGCCTTTCGCAGCCCAGGTAGCTGCAACGACGGCTGGCGAAGCTGCCTTGGAATATGGTGTGAAATTCCTCGATGTCGAAATCTCAGGTCCCGGTTCGGGCCGTGAGTCGACGGTTCGTGGCCTTCACAGCGTCGGTTACGAAATTCTGAGTATCCGCGACGTGACGCCCATCCCTCACAATGGTTGCCGACCACCAAAACGACGACGCGTATAACGCCAACGTTCGGGAGTAATTAGAATATGTTTCATATCAGGACCTTTCAGAGACCACGTCGGATTGAGTTTGAAAAAGAAACTCTGACCGACAAGTATGGAAAATTCTCGGCAGAAGCCTTCGAACGGGGATTCGGTACGACTGTCGGCAATGCCCTCCGTCGTACGCTCTTGTCTTCGGTTGAAGGCGCAGCCATCGTTGCGGTTCGCATCGACGGTGTTCTGCACGAGTTCACCTCCATCCCTGGGATTACTGAGGACGTCACCGACATCATCCTCAACTTGAAAACGATCCCGATCAAGATGCACGTACCCGGCCCGATTACCCTCGAACTGGATGTGCAAGGCCCGGCAGAAGTGACGAGTAAGGACATTGTTCCTACGGATCAGGTCGAAATTCTCGACTCCGAAATCCCCATCGCCACTTTGAACGAAGATGCCCATTTGAAAATGGAGCTGGTCGTTAAGAAGAATCGCGGTTATGTTCCCGCTGAGGAAAACCACGACGATGAACTCGATATCGGGTTTATTCCACTCGACAGCTCGCACAATCCCATTAAATTGGTGACCTACCAGGTAACCTCTGCCCGTGTTGGCCAGAGCGCGAATTACGACCGCCTGGAAATGGAGATCCATACGAATGGTTCAATCAGTCCCATGAGCGTGCTTTCCTACGCGGCGACTGTATTGAAGGACCACTTGAGTATCTTTAATCACTTTGAATTCAGCACGGAAGTCACTGAAGCTGAAGAGAAAGATGAAGAACATGAACGCATTCTTGAACAACTCGACCGTAGCGTCGATGAGCTCGAACTCTCCGTTCGCTCCCACAATTGTTTGAAGAATGCCAACATTCGCACCATCGGCGAGCTTGTCCAGAAATCCGAAGCCGAAATCTTGAAAACCAAGAACTTCGGTAGGAAATCTCTGAATGAAATTAAAGAGATTCTCCAGGAAATGGGTTTCACCCTTGGGATGCAGCTCGACACATACATCAAGAAATAAGGGGAACGAAATGCGCCATAGAAAAGGATACCGGCACCTGAGCCGGAACACGAATCAACGAAAAGCTCTTTTAAAGGGCCTCGCGATTTCCCTGTTTGAGCATAAGCGCATCAACACGACGCTTGCCAAAGCGAAGGAATTGAGACGGTACGCTGAGCGGCTGATTACGCACGCCAAAAAACAGACGCCCGCTGCCCACCGCATCATTTTCTCGAAGCTCCAAAACAAAGAAATCGTTAAACTCTTAATGAACGACTACGCTGAAAAGTACAAGGAACGTCCCGGTGGATACACCCGTATCATCAAAACGGGCCGCCGCCTGGGTGACCAGGCAGAAATGTGCTTCATTGAGCTCGTCGACTATGATCAGGCGGTTCAATCTGAAGACTGATCCTTGATACTGTTCTTACTCAAAAAAAGAGGTGAACCGCGGTTCACCTCTTTTTGTTTTTATGGAACTCCGCGAAGACCTTTCGGAATTTTTCTACTTTGGGTGCGATGACCATTCGGCAGTATGGCTGGCGCGCATTGTTGGCATAGTAATCCTGGTGATAGTCTTCGGCCGGATAGAAGCGATCAAATGGCTCAATAGCCGTGACGATGGGGTCCTTCCAGACTCCTGCTTCATCCAGGCGGCGTTTGATGGTGGCGGCCACCTCACGTTGTGCTTCAGTGTGATAGAAAATGACCGAGCGGTATTGGGTGCCTACATCTGCGCCTTGGCGATTCAACGTAGTGGGGTCATGGGTACGAAAGTAGATTTCCAGAATCTGTTCCAGTGAAATGACTTCAGGATTGTAGGTGACCTGGCAGACTTCCACATGCCCGGATGTGCCTGAACAGACTTCCTTATAGGTTGGGTTTTTGGACTTCCCTCCGGAATAGCCTGAAACGGCCTCACTGACGCCTTCAACTTCGGCGAAAATGGCCTCGACACACCAGAAACAGCCTGCCCCAAGTGTTATGGACTCCATATCGGCACCTCCTTTCGTTTGGATGGGTTCGGGTTGCCCCATCAACATTGTTGCGCTTAATACGAGTTGGAACCACATGGTATACCTCAAAATAATGGTGTGAGCAAGAGGGAGAGCCATTTTTGAACTGCGCCCCGGTCTTGCCCCGTATTGAGAGGTAACACTTTCTACCGGTCTTCTATTCAAGAAGCTGGTTGGGTGTTGTCTAGATCACTTACATTCGGAGACAGGTCCTGATCATCAAAATACCCACTTTGGTGTGTGAACCCGTGCTTTTTATTCCGGTTCTAGTTTGAGTTGCGCCATGATAAAGTAGCCATTCCAGGAGGGTTCAATTTGGGCCAGACAGTTAAAAAAGTATTCCTTTTGACAACCGAAACAAGTGGCGATCTTTTGGCTGGAGAGCTCATTCGGCATTTAGTTGATGGGGACAACGAACTGCGCGTATGTGGTGTGGGCGGCCCAAAAGCGCGAGCCCAGGGCATGCGTACCTTTTATACGGTCGAAGATTTCAATGTGATGGGTCTTGTGGAGGTTCTTGGAAACCTTAAACGCCTAAAACGACAGTTCAACGACCTGGTTCACGCTTGCGAGGCCGAATCGCCTGACGTGATAGTTTTGGTCGACGCTCCCGACTTCAATATTCGCTTTGCCAAAGCCGTGCGTCACCTCGGCATCCCCATCGTTTACTACGTGTCACCCCAAGTATGGGCCTGGCGGTCATCCCGAGCGAAACACATCGCGAGTGTGGTCGATCACATGATGGTACTCTTTTCCTTTGAGGCCGATATTTATCGAGATTTCGGTCTGAAAACGACCTGGGTGGGACATCCGCTTGTCGATGAAATCCCATGCGGGAGTTCGCCTTCACAAATGCCAGAACGAGACGTGAAACGTGTTCTTTTGGCACCGGGTTCCAGACCCTCAGAACTCGAACGGCATCGATCGGTCTACGAAGACTTGGTGCAGAGCGCGGACTCGGACATTCATTTCAGTATGGCGCTTGCTCCCGCTCTCAAGGGCACCGATCTTGGAGCGCTTGCCAAATCGGATCGCGTGGACATTGTTCACGGCAACATGCGCGTGGCCATCAATGATGTCGATGCCGCCGTGGTGGCCTCTGGGACAGCGACACTTGAAACCGGGCTCTTTGGCGTACCAATGGTGGTAGGATATCGCATGAATGCCTTGACCTACCATCTGGCAAAGCGTCTGGTAAAAGTCGATCATATTGCCCTGGTCAACATCGTATTAAACGATCGCGTTGTGCCCGAATTGATTCAGGACGAATTCAATGCCAAAACCATCTGGAAGCATCTCAGGCCGCTCCTGGGACCCACCGCCGAAGCGAAACAGATGAGGGAACAGTTTGCCCGTCTCCCAGAACTTTTAGGTGGAACCGGATCCGGCAGGCGCGCTGCCGAAGTTGTAAGGACGTATCTGTGAAAAAGATTATTCAACTCGTCTGGCCCCATAAATGGGGCTTCTTACTCTCTACGTTTGCCCTGACCCTCTCAGCATTGGCTAGTGCGGCCCTTGTTGCCACCCTGAAGCCGCTTTTAGACCGCTATCTCACACCGGGTGGGGCTCAGGAACAAGGTCCGAGCCAGGTCGACCGTGTGTTCGGCTATCAGGAAGGTTTGCTTGAGTCCCTATCGAAGTGGGTCGAAAATCTTGGGATCGACCTCGGGTCCCTGAAAACAAGCACGGATCTCGATTTCGAGAATCCCTTACCATGGGCTTTGTTAGTTCTTACCATCTTTTCGATCCAAGCTCTGTTCGAATTTCTCGGAACCTACTCAATGGGTAAGATTGGTTTGACGATAGTCGTGGACCTCCGCCAACGCCTCATGGACCATATCTCCATGATGAGTATGTCGTTTTTCAAGAAAATGAATACGGGCGACATCATTTCCCGCGTGGGCGTGGATGTCAATCGCATTCAGGTCGCCATTTCATCTAAGTTGGGTGAATTTGTCACGGAGGCGGCCAAGGCGGTTGTTTCGGTCGTGGTTGTTTTTTTACTGAACTGGAAACTTGCCCTGACACTTTTTGTTCTTGTACCTGTGGTTGGCGGTCCCATCGCAATTATTTCGCGAAAAATCCGCAAATATGCATCTCGTTCTCAGACCTTCCTAGGCCAGATGACAAGCCATTTGAAGGAAGTTCTGGTAGGCATTCGAATCGTCAAGGCTTTTGGTAAAGAACAGTTCGAATCCGAAAAACTGAAAGACGTTAACCGGTCCTTCCTCAAGTATGCGGTTCGCGAATTAAAATTTGTCACTATTACCACGCCGGTCCTCGGGTTTGTTGGCATGGTGATCATAGTTTCCTTCATCATCTTTGGCAGTGTCATCGTTCAGACCACAGACATGAGCCAGGGTGATTTCATGGTTTTTGTGATTTTCGTTTATCAGCTCTATCAGCCAATCAAGCGAATGGCCCGCACCAATAGCGATATTCAACAGGCAGCCGGAGTTCTGCCTCGGATCGATGAAATTCTTGCATGGCAAAACGATATTCCCGCCACGAAACACCCCGTACGTCCCCCAGAATATCCCAAGGTGAAGGAAATCAGTTTTGACAAGGTGAGCTTCTGGTACCATGACGGTTCCGACCAGGAAAAGGTGCTCGACCAAGTCAGTTTCACGGTTCCGCAGGGACAGATTATCGCTCTGGTTGGTCCTTCCGGCAGTGGCAAGACCACACTCGTCAACCTGATCCCCCGATTTTTCGATGTCTGTGAAGGGGCGATCCGCTTTGATGGAACCGACATACGGGATATGGAGAAACAGGATCTTCGAACCATGCTGGCGATTGTTACCCAGGACACGATTCTTTTCGATGACACAGTGCGAAACAATATTGCCTACGGCCTCAGCGCAGTCGGTGAAAATGACGTCATTGAGGCGGCCAAAAAGGCGTTTGCCCACGGCTTCATCGAACAGTTGCCGCACGGCTACGATACAAGGTTGGGCGAAGCAGGCACCCGACTTTCGGGTGGACAAAAGCAGCGCATTTCCATCGCTCGAGCCATCTTGAAAGGAGCGCCCGTGCTCATTCTTGATGAGGCGACCTCAGCCCTCGATACCGAATCTGAACGTGAAGTGCAGATGGCGCTCGATAACCTTATGAAGGAAAAAACCTCCTTTGTCATTGCCCATCGACTTTCGACCATTCGAAATGCCGATCGCATTATGGTCCTGGATGCTGGTAGGGTTGTTGAAGAGGGCACACACCAGGAACTGACCGAGGCGAAGGGTCAATATTATCGTCTTGAGCAAATGCAGAAGGGAGGTCTCCATGCTTTTTAGTATGACCGGTTTTGGAGAAGCACATTACGAGGATGATCGTTTCCGGATTTCGGTTCGAATGCGGGCCGTCAACAACAAGGGTCTCGATGTTCAACTTAAATTACCGGCCGAGTTGACCTATCTCGAAGAGCGTTTCAGGCGTATTGCCAAGCAACACCTTTTTCGAGGACGTATCGATGTGTTTCACGAGTTTGAGTTAAAAGACGCCTCACTCGCCGCGCCTATCGAAATCGATTCGGTGCGTTTGAACCAAATGATCGACCTGGCCAGCCGCATGGTGTCCCTTGAAGGTGTTCAGGGTAAGGTCGATGTGAATACGTTAATCCAGATGCCGGATCTCTGGGTCGAACGAAAATTGGGGCAGTCCTTTCCCGCCGATATGGAAGAGGCGCTCTGCGCCAACTTTGAAGCCTGTTGCGGAAAACTCAGAGCCAGTCGTGCGCAGGAAGGGCGGCACCTTCTAGACGATATTCTCCCTCGGCTGCAGACACTCGAAAGTGAAGTGGCCAGAGCCGAAACCTTTGTTGAGGAACGTCGCGATCAACTTCGAGAGGCAATTGTCAAACGTATTGATAAGTTGCGTGAAGATGTCAAAATCGATGATAACCGCATTGCTCAGGAGTTGGTGTTCTATTCCGATCGCCTGGATGTCTCCGAGGAAATTACGCGCCTGCGGGCGCATCTCCAGACGATGCGACTAAAGTTGAAGGAAGACCACTCGGAAGGCCAACCCAAAGGACGTGAACTGGAGTTCCTT
>Ga0070729_10004136_pt1 | contig 16076 bp, 16 predicted proteins | sample tdDd472_FD_66725 | JGI IMG/M metagenome (GOLD analysis project Ga0070729, IMG submission 66725) | Marine sediment microbial communities from the Atlantic coast under amendment with organic carbon and nitrate - tdDd47.2 | ecosystem: Environmental > Aquatic > Marine > Coastal > Sediment | place... | reverse complement strand
CCAGGCTTTTCTCTCCTTAGGTTGTGTTGCTCAATCATCTTGTCAAGATCTTCAGGAACGATAAATTCAGTCCATTTATGTTTACCTTCCATGAATTCTTTTGAATATCCAGTCTGTACAGTAAACTCGTTATTAACCTTTAAAATAGTTTTATCTTTTGCTACAATAATTGATGCTGTTCCAGTATTTTCAAACAGTGCCCGATAATAACTTTCTTTTTCTGTCAGAAGTTTTTCAGCATTTTTTCTATCAGTTATATCAAGAAGAGAAGCAATACTCTTTTTTGTCCCTGGAATTACACTTACGGTAAGAAATATGTGGTGAATCTGCTTATTATTGTCTATGAACCGGAATTCATAATGATTTAGTGCACTTTCAGAATTTTTTCGTCTAAGATTATGTTGTTTTCTCATCCACTCAAGATCTTCAGCAACTACAAAATCAACCCATCTTTTCTTACCTTCAATTTCAACTTTAGGCAGTCCCGAAAGTTTTTCAAACTCGTTATTTGCCAGCATAATTGTTGTATCTTCATTCAAAATAACAGATGCAGTACCTGTATTTTCAAAAATTGTTTTATATTCACTTTCCTTTTCTAGCAAAATTTCTTCAGCAGTTTTTTGTTTTGTAATATCTTTCAACAAAACGATATAACTACCATCTTCTTCCTTTCTGCTAGTTCTTACTTCAATAAATTTTTCTCCAATTCGAAAGTTCACAATATCAGTTGGTATATCCAGCAATTTATTTTTCATTAATTTTATAATTTTAGGTAAGTCTCTCAAATTGACGAATTTTTTGGCAAGTAAAAGCCCAGATTTTCCAACGACTTCATCTTTCTTAATTCCCGTAACTCTTGTAAAGGCCTCGTTTACATTTACTACTTTAAGTTTTTTATCAACCAGAAGAATACCATCAATGATATTTTCAAATATAGTTCGGAATTCCTTTTCTTTAATTCGCATTTTTTCATTAATGAATTTCTTATCAGAAATATCCCTAACATTTCCAATAATTGCTGTAGGTTTACCATTTTCATCATAAATGATGTTTCTATTATCACTGTACCAATGATAAGTGCCATCTTTATGTTTCCAACGATATTCTATGTTTGGATCAATTTGCGGATCATTTTGAGTAATGGAATTGAAATGGTTTTGGTATTGTTCCCGATCATCAGGATGAAATCTATTTGTAACATTCTCAATCCCCATTTCAATAAATTCTTCATAAGTAAATCCAAGAACACTGGTAGAAACTGGACTGAAATAATCATAGGTACCGGTTACTAAATTCAGTTGATAAGCTAAATCCCTGGTATTTTCCAAAACATGTCTAAGTTGCTTTTCACTCTTAAAAAGTTCTATTTCTTTTTGTTTATTTTTTTCATTTGCTTCAAATAGTTTGAATGCCATTTTAATTGAAGCATCAATTACTGTAATATTTGAATTTTTTACTACATAACCATAGGATGTGATTTTTTCAGTTTTTTCTACAACACTCTTATCAGAATGGGATGACAGGAAAACGATGGGAATATCTTGTTGCTGCAAAATTTTCTCAGCCGCTGTGGTTCCATCCATTCCATCACCCAGATCTATATCCATCAGGATCAAATCAATATCATTGGATTTCTGAAATAGATCAACAGCTGACTCGCCAGAGTTTGTTATATCAACAGAATATCCATATTCTTCCAGATTGTATTTTTCAGAACTTGCAATCAACAATTCATCATCTACAATAAGTATTTTTTTTAATTTATCAGGTTCCATTAATTCTCCAATGCCATGATAATTAAATAGTGATATTTCAATTATATAGAAAAAATCATATACATACAACATTAATAACTAAGAGATAAAAATAAAAAAGCCGGAAATTTCTCTCCGGCTATTATATCAGTATGATATTATTCTACAAATTATACTCTTTTTCTACACACTTGATATTCAATTTCTCCAATTTTTCCAAAACAGGAAGATAAATTTCAGGTTTTACCGGAATCTGAACACCTTTTAATTTGATTTCACCTTTTAGGATCAATTCAGCTCCGATTGCAGCAGGAAGTCCCACTGTACGCGCCATTGAAGTATCCCCATTTTCGATTCCATAATCGATAAGTGTGGATGTGATTCTCTTTTTCCCATCTGGTAATTTGGCCACAAAATCATGGAATAATACAATCATATCTTTTTCACCGGATTTATACGCCATTTTGCTTAGGAAAAGGTCAGTCATAATATCTAGCAGATTTCTGCTTTCTGGTAATGGTTTGTCTTCAAAAAGTCCGAGCCACTTCAATCCTTCCATTACATCAGGTTTTGAGTATTTCCCAAGAAATTCATGAGTTTTTAATGTAAGATTATCACAATTTTCTGAGCAAATCATTTCTGTCATCAGGTCTTTGTAGGTGGCGTTTTCCGGAAGGTCAACCGCTTCATCTTTCAATAAACCAAGTTTCGCCAATGCATAAAGTTTGTTGCACCAGCCGATGTTGCGAATCGTCCCACGGAACATTGTCTGAGTTTCCTGAATTCCATAAATATCTATGTAAGGTAATGAATCACGGTTTGGATAAGTTTCATATTCATCAAAATCAACAACATCCAAGTCCCAATGATTTAGAAAAAGGTCTTTACCATCGATAATTACATTTTTACCATCTTCCAGATATTTTGCGTTATTCAATCCAGCCATTAAAACACCACGTGGTGACCAACTGAATTTATATCCAAAAGGATTGTCATTAGCATCTGGTGCTGGAAGTCCGCCACAATAGGAACGGAAGGCTTCGATTTCACCACCTTTAGCATGAACATCGTCAATGATCTTCATAGCAGACATGTGGTCAATTCCAGGATCAACACCGATTTCATTGAGAATGATTACACCGGCTTTTTCAGCTTCGACATGGAGGTTCTTCATCTTTTCACTGACATAAGAGGCTGTCACCATGTTCTTTTTATGCTTGATACAAAATTCTGCAACCATTGGATGAAAAACATATGGCAACAGAGAAATTGCAAGGTCATGTTCTTTTACCAATTCCTCAACTTTTTCTTTGTCGCTTACGTCCAATGCGATTGCTTTGCCATTTGAAGCATTTTCAATAATCTCTTCAGACTTTTTCAGATCAATATCTCCCAAAGTGACAAAAAAACCATCGATTTCAAGTAAATATTTTACTAATGGTCTGGATACAAGTCCTGCTCCCATTACAACGATCTTTTTCATTTCTCCCCCTCTTTCAAATATTCTTCAAGATATTTAAAATCCGGCATTAACTTGCCTTTATGAACAATCACTGCTTTATTTAGTTCTTCCGGAATGGATAAACTGTCTAAATTTTCTTTGGTTAGTGAAAATATATAATTTTTCAGAATATTACTAAAAAATGTTGATGAATCACGGGCAATTTCTCCAGGAAGATTATCAACAGCAAGGATAGCAGGACCATTACCTTCGATTCCCATTACAATATCATCTTTTTCCGGTTCATATACGAAAAAAGGTTCACCTGTATTTGTTGACTTGCGGGTGCATTCCACACCACCATTAACATCACAGGAAATATCACCAATAACTCGTAGGTTTTTAAGATTTTCCTGATTTTGTTTTAGGTAGTCGCAGGTTATCAATTTTGGATAGCGATTGTCCCAGTAAACAGCATTGATAAAAATGTCAATTTTATTGAGATATCTTGTAAAAATTGACTGATAGTTTTGAGGATTATTATAATAGTCAGTGAGATTGAACTCTCCACTTTTTGCTTCTACTAAATCCTGTTCTTTAAATACAACCTTATAAATACAGTTTGTTGATAATGTACTTTTATCAACAGCAACCAATTCCCTTGGGGTTAATTCTTTGCAGGGAAAGAGGTCTATTATTTCCTGGGAGCCTTTGGAAACATTGCCATATCCAGCAATTCCAATGATCACCGGGAATTTCTGTTCACCATTTTTGATCTTCTCTGCAATTTCTGCAAAATTAACTTTAGCCTTACTCACTTCTTTGTAATCAAATGCATGTTTCACTTTTTGAAATGGACTGTCGATTCCTTCAAATTTCAATTTTTGGCCATATGCGTAAAATGAATCGATCATTCCGGCAATTCCAGCATATTTCCCAAAAAACACAATTCGCTTATTATTATCATCCACTATTTTTTCATAATCCAATAAAGTGGAATTCTTTTCCATCATTATCTTGAGAATTTGCATATTCTCTTTTTGGCCTTTGATGGTGTGAGAAAAAAACAGGTAGTTCTTATTCTCTTTAAAAAAATCAACCGGGATTTCTTTCACTGCAATGATCAGATCACAATCTGATAAATCTTCGCTTACAGAACAACCAACTTGTTCAAATTCAGAATCTTTAAACGCCCGAATAGTTGATGGTTGAACGATAAATTCAATCTCGTGTTTTTGTTTTATTTCTTCAATATCGGCCGGTACCAAAGGAACGCGGCCTTCCCAAATATTTTTGTCTTCTCTACGGATTCCTATTTTCATGACTCCTCCTTCTCCGGCCTACAATTTATATTTTAAAATAAATTTTGGAAGGAATTTTTTGAGTTTTTTTGCTTACCTAACTAACTGTGATAATAAATGGTTATTTTTTCAATCCTCTAGAAGGTAGAAAAGTATTTGTGGTAATTTGGGAATTCGAGATTTAGAGATTTTAAACTTGATGCTTGAAACTTGGAACAGGATACACGACTGAAAAAATACTTAAAATTTAGTATGATTGAAATGAATGGCCTAATTATTCTCCATAATGAGTTCGCGCTCTTTTTATGTAAATAATTTTTTTATTTTCATCGATGCTATATATGATTCTATCTTTCAAATTTAAACGATATGAATAATTTCCATCTAAATCTCCAAGAAGTCTTTTTCCGATTTAAGGATTATTGATTAAAAGCTCTGTAAATATCTCTTTTAATTTTTTCTTTAACTTCGGAGTAAGAGTATTGATATCTTTTATGGCAAGTTTAGTAATTTGAATTTTGTACTTAGACATTACTAAAAAACTTCTTTCAAACTAAATGTTTCTCCTTCGTTTATTTCTTTATCTGCTTGATCAATAGAATCTTTTAAACCTTTAATAGAAAGTAATTCCTGAGTTTCAACCAAACTTTCAAAGTCCTCTTCTGATATTAAGATTGCATTTCCTTCTTTTGAAGTGATTCTTGTTTGAAGGTGACCTTTTACTGTTTGTTTTAAAATATTAAACAGATCAGAACGTGCACTTGTTGCTGTTAATGTTTTCACTTTTTTCTCCGATCCTTCAATTAAATTACGTACATAATTTAGTACATGTCTTTTTTTTGATCAAGTGATTATCTCATTTTTATATTTTATTAAGTTTATTTCTTCATGGCCTGATTTCTATCGTTGTACCAATCTCTACATGCTTATATAACTCATCGATTTCTTTATCAGTCATAGCAATGCAGCCAAGTGTCCAATCAAATAGCCCATGAAACCGACCTATGTAATTATTATCATTGGGCAAACCATGGATTTTGATCAAACCTCCGGGACTTTTGCCCAGTGATTTTGCATGATTGATATCCTTTTGATTTGGATAAGAAATTCCCAAATTTTTATGCCAGCCGCTATTGGGATTTTTGTCATTGATAGTGTAAAATCCTTCAGGTGTTTTTCTATCACCTTCAAATTCCTTGGCTCCTTTTGGACTTCTACCTAGGGATATTTTGTAGGTTTTCACCACTTCATCCTTGGATAAAAGGTAGAGTTTTCGTTTGTGTTTGATGACGACGATTTTATCTATCTTCACAGATGGATCCAGTGATTGGGATGGATTGATGTAAAAAATCATAATACAAAATATCAGACAAACAAAGAGAAGCGATATGAAAGATTTATTTTTTAAAATATTTTAGTTTGTTAACGGTTTTGTACTTAATATTTTTGCATCAACATGTTTTGCAATCTCATTTACATGATTTGTAAATTTTTCTTTTACATGGAGTATTATAATAAAATTATCTCTAATAAAACAGGAACCTTTTGAATACGATATATCCCCAACTGCTGCAGGTTTATCCTTCCGTTCTTCTAAAATATCTTTAGGAATAGTCCATGTTTTTTGCATTTCTTCAAGGAGATCAAAGGCCATATTTTTACTTTCAGCAACCCAAACGTCAATATATGCATATTCACCATCATCTGAATCCCATCTAAATTCATATAACTCTGTAAATATTCCCTCTATTATTTCGTCTATACTCAAAGGTTTTTCACCGTATTTTGTTTGAGTCATTCCATTGAAAGTTGGGATATCAGCAGTTGTTAATTGAAAAATTGGTCTAACAACATCTATTTCATCTGATTTCATATTGTTTTCGCATTGATTAGATAAACATAGTGTAATGATTAAAAAGTAAAATAAAGAAGAATATGATTTGGATTTTTTCATCAATCACTCCAATAATTTAATTTATTTTGAATATATGTAATATCAATTACATCTTCAATCAATTATTGCGATACTATCTGCCAGAATAGTAACAGTTATAATTTTACTATTATTGGATTGATGAATCTGATTTCTCAATTTCTCAACTTTTTGTTTTACCATTTCATCAGCTTTACCAGATTTTATCTGTTCATCAATCCAATCAGATGCCTTACAAGGCGTATTATCGATATGACACAATATTGTTTTGTCTTTTTCAATTTTGTCTATATAGGCCTTATCAATGCTGGATTCTTCAACAAGCCCGATTACTTTGATATCTGTCTTGTTATATGATTTATCAAAAGCAGAGGAATCCTTTGCTACAATTTTTATTATTCCGCCATTATTGGTTTTTAGTTTCATCTTTTTCTGATCCACGCCGCAAATATGAATGATCTTCCCTTCTACTTCAACCTTTGTATTACCATATTTTTCAATATTCACAATCAAACTATCAGCATCTACTTTTGCTATGGTTTTAATAGTCTGTTGATCTTTACAAGATATTATCAATAAAAATAGAAGTGACAGAAAAAAATATTTTGAGTTCATCATTATCCTTTATTATTATTTTCTTACAACTGTAGAATGCAAATTATTGGATTTCTATACTCAAAATCAACCTAAATTTTAATTATTTCAAAAGTTTAAAAAATCCTCTCAACTAATCACAAAAAAAAAGCACCACAGTCAGTTGTGGTGCTTTCCTTTGAAAATTTTTATCTCGTGTGTTGAGTATTCTTATTTAACAATATCCACTAATTCTATTTCAAAAACCAAATCTGAATTTGGTGGAATAACTTTGCCTGCACCTTTTGCTCCATAACCCAACTTAGAAGGAATGAACAATAATGCCCTGTCCCCAACATTCAACAATTGCAATCCTTCTCTAAATCCGGGAATCAATCTTGCTTTTGGTCCATAATCAGCAGTAAAAGGTTCATAACCTTTTTGTTGATCTCTTTTCTCATCATAGACATTATATTTTTTTGCAGTTTCTATGAAGTTGGAATCAAATAATTTCCCATCTGGAAAATATCCGCCATAACTGACTTTTACTTTTGCACCTTGTTCTGGTTTTACACCATTTTTTGTTGAGGTAATCACATATTTCAAACCAGAAGGTGTTTCCATTGCTTCGGCTTTTTTTACATCAAATAGCGCTTTTGTCTCTTCGGCAACTTTTTTGAGTTCATTGGCTTTGGCAACTCCTTCATTCATCATTTCATCGAATACACTTACAGCATCAAATTTTTTCGCCTCAGCACCGATTCTGATAATATTTACAGTATTGATAAGATCATTTTGAGCAATAGCGTCAACAACAGTCTGGCCTTCAATTACTTTACCAAAAACAGTATGTTTTCCATCAAGCCATGGTGTTGCTTTGTGTGTGATAAAAAACTGACTTCCATTGCTGGCAGGTCCGGAATTAGCCATTGACAATATTCCAGGGCCTTCATGCGTCAATATCAATTTACCAGTTTCGTCTTTTGGGAACTCATCTTTAAATTTATATCCAGGATTACCTGAACCTGTTCCAAGGTAATCACCACCCTGAATCATAAAATCTTTGATTACTCTGTGAAATTTCAAGCCATCATAAAAGGATTTACCTATTAATGAATCCACAACATGGTTATTGTTTCCTTCAGCTAAGCTCACAAAATTAGCAACAGTAATTGGTGTGTTTTCAAATTCTAATTGAAGTAAAATTATTCCTTTTGTAGTCGTTAATTCTGCATACATCCCTTTTTCTAAATTGGTGTATTTAGAAGGAGTACAAGATATTAGAATGAGGAATGCAATTAATAAGACATAATTTAATAGTTTCATGTTTTTTCCTTTATTTTAAAAATTTATTATCAAGTACCTGAATTAATGCGAACAACTTATAGCAATGATAAAAACAAAATCAACAAAATTATAATTTATTTTCATTTTCATTTTTTTCAGTGATTCATCATCCAATAAAGAATTCATAATAAAAAAGGGAACTCAACATAAGTTCCCTTTTACGGATATAGTATAAAAAGAAGCAATCTATAATAACTTTCCAACTCTTGACCACCGAATACGATTCAGTAAGTTCCAGCCCTTTTGCTGAAAGTCAAAGGAGGATAGAATTATAGCAGGCTTTCCAACAACCATATTTTCAGGTACAAATCCCCAAAAACGGCTGTCATAACTTTCATCGCGATTATCACCCATCATAAAGTAATAATTCTGTTTTGCGATATAGTATTTTTTTGAATTATTTTCAGAAATTTCGTCACCAGATAACTCTGCGACATTTTTTATTAGTTCAAAATTATGTTTGTCAAAAAATAGAGTGTCTCCTTTTGCTGGAATGTAAATATTGTGATAATTGTCCTCATTACCATTTCCATAAGGAAAAATTCCTCGATTTACCAAATTATTTCCATAGACTTTTGAACGGGCAAATCTTGTATTCTCGGCATTATTGAATTCCATTTCATCAACATAGATTTTTTTATTGATGATCTTCATATTTTGTCCTGGTAAGCCTACACAACGTTTCACATAATTTACAGCACGATCGCAAGGAGCACGAAAAATCACAATATCACCCTGATCAATGTTCTCTAGTCCTCTTCCCTGCAATCTTGGAATCTCAAATCCCTTTCTTGTGAAAGGAATATTAATCCTATCAGGTGTATGTATGTTATAGCAGAAATTATAACCAATCAGAAAATCGCCAGTCATGATTGTATTTTCCATAGACCCTGTTGGCACATAGTAAGCCGCAAATATTGAAGATTTGATAACAAAAGCTATCAATATCAGGAAGGTCCAGGATTTAATTTCTTTGATGATTTTCTCTTTTTTCATTTTCGATCTCCATTTTTCACAATATAAATACATTTAACATATTATTTAGTTCCTTTTAAATGTGGATTGATTAAAAATATTTGCCATTTTGCGTATTAAATTTGTTAACGAACTAAAAATTTTACCAAACTAATTTATGACACTTTAATAAAAAAGAAATTCTTTATTAATCAAAGAAAATCAATCCTTTTATACAAATATGGAGAAAAGAAATGAATTATCGAGTACATCGGCTTGAAGTTAATAAAAAAAATATGCAAGAAAACTTAGAACAGTTTCTCAATAAAATGGATGGTGATGTTGTTTCAATTGTACCAAATATCAAACCTACTTTTCAACCAATGGGAGCAACAGCAAAAATTGACTATTTACTAATCGTAGAAAAAGTAAAATAATTTACTTTAATATTTAATTTTTGAGAGAAAATTTAAAATAAAAAAACTTGAAATCTGACCATATCAGCCAAATTTCAAGTTTCCAGTTTAAACTTTTATTTCAACAATTCTGCTAATTTAATTTCCAGGTCAGCATCACTAGGATGAAGTCTTTCACGAAGGATTCCATCTTTATCAATGAGAAATGCCGTAGGAACACCGGTTATTGCAAAATTTTGTGCCGGAGCGGATTTCCAGGGATCACTTTCAGGTACAATTTGTGTCCATCCAAGTTCGTGTTCAGACACATATTCTTTAACACTTTCAAGTTTATCCAAAGCCACACTGACCATTACAAAATCATTGTTATCTTTGTTCTTTGCATAGATTTCTTTTAATCGTGGCGTTACCTGTTTACATGGTCCACACCAGGTTGCCCAATATTCAAGGAATACAACTTTACCTTTTTGGTTTGACAGATTAAATTCTTTTCCTGCAACTGTTTTGTGAATTAGTTCTGGTGCTGGTTGATCCGTCATTTTTGCAGCAGTAACAATAGCCTTAACAGTATTTTTCATACGGTCTAGTTGTGGTCCAACATCCAATTTTTCATTGGTTTCCAGTTTGATGATCTCGCCCCAGAGATATTCCTGATACTCAATATTTTCTTCCAATACATTGTATGCAAAACTCATAATAAAAGGTACCATATCTTCGTAGAACAATTCCTTTTTTATGAAGTCAACATAAAATTCTTTCTGATCAGCACGATATTGTGCGATTACTTCTTTATCATTGTAATCTGCACCTTTATATTTGTCACCCATTTTTGCATTGAATAATTTTTCTGAAAGCACAAAATATCCAGGTTGATTTGTTCCCATTTCCTCTAAGATTTGTTGATATTTTGCTGCTATTTCTTCATTGTAATCCGCAAATCGTGTGAGTAATCCCAATCGTGTTTTGAATTCTGTCTGCAAAACATCGGAATCAACACTACTGTTTTCATCGATTTTATTAGTCATTTTTTTTGAGAAGTCTAAACCGTTTTTGGCAATTGGTAATGCTAGTTCTGCAACTTTTAATTGCATTTGTTCAGCATCTTCTTCTGTCAGGTCATTTTGTTTTCTGTATAAACCCAGAATATCTTCATTGAGTTTTGCAATTTCATCACGGTCTACAATTTCTTTCTGTATCATTTTCCAGGCACAGGATTCAAATTCTGTTAATTCTCGTGGTTCTTCTTTTAAAACACCAAATATTTTGGTTCCGGAAGTTGAAATTCCATCGAGAGAATTGTCAGTAATTTTCACTTTGAAATCACCAAGTTGATTCTGAAAAATTTCATTGAGGATGTAATGTTTTTCAGCAATTACAATTGAATCAGATGTTGGATAATTTCCTTCAACATATATCCATGTTTTGTATGATGGCCACTTCATGATTCCTTTGAAATCAACACCGTTATCTTCAACAATTTCTACCTCATAGGGTGTCACTCCGGCATACATTCCTGCAATTGTTTTTTTTGTTGTGAATGTTTCTGATTTCTTTGCACAATTCATAAAGCAAATTGCTAAGATTGTGATAATTAGTAGTAATTTTTTCATATTTGTTTCCCCTCTATCTCTTTTTTAAATCAAAGCAAATTTATATTTATAGGAATCATAAACAAATTTATTTATCAATTTGTTTGGCTAATATTCTCGCAGCAAACACCATTTTTCCATCAGATTGCCTTACACCTTTAAAAAGTAATTCAGATTTATCATGATCGATATTGTTTTGGCAATTTATAGTATCACCAAGAAATGATTCTGATGTGAAGTTGATCTCAAATTCATCGACCACATGAGTTTTGTGATATTCAAAGGGAATAGAATCCAAAATCCACTGAGCATATTTCGTATTATTTACATGATTGTTCATATCAATGTCACTATTACGAACTTCAAAATGATGTGACCAGGGAAATTCGCCTTTCACATCTACTTTTGCAGCATTGAAATCAAGGGAATAATCTTCCCTGGGATTAATGACTTCATTCAAAAAGTCTGATTTAATTGGCCGATGAGAACTACCATCCAAAATCATCCATGTTGTTGAGCATTCACCAATTTTTTCATCATCAATAAAAATCTCAAATTCACGATAAGCGTAAAGTCCTTGAAAATGTTTTGGCCAGGTTTGTACTGTGACTTTGTCATGCCACTTAGGCCAATGTTTCATTATTACTTTCTGACGAATGAGTACCCAAAAAATATTCTTTACTACCATATCATCGAACCCAAAACCCAATTCCTGCGCATGTTCACTGGCAGCATCCTGAAGAAATCCAAGTATTCCAAACAGTCCAAGTCGTTTGTTAGAATTTACATTGATGCTATTTACTTCAAATTTTTTAGTATAGATTGAGTTTTCAATCATTTTGACACCTCATTCAGAAATATTTTTTCCATCTGATAAAGTATCAAATCAAGAGCACTTTGTGAAATAAAAAAAAGTCATTAAACAACATATTCAATGACTTTTTTTTAAATTTTATAAAACATCTTATTTTACATAGCAGATAATTTCCAGGCTGACTTCATCACCAACCATAAACGTATTTGTGCCTTCACCAACCTTGTAATCCAGACGATTTACTTTGACATTTCCCCAGAATTTTTCACCATTGAAGTTGAAATCCCCTTCAACTTCCTTAGTAATTCCATGCATGGTTAGGTTGCCTTTTGTATGGTAGCCATTTTCAATCTTGTTAACACTGGAAGAGACATATAAAATCTTTGGATATTTTTCTACATGAAAAAAATCTTCATTTCTTAAATGATCATCGCGTTTTTTATTATCAGTACTAACTGTAGCAGGATCGATGTACACATTAAATCCGGAATTTTCCAGATTGTCAACATCAAAATTAATCTCTCCCTGCATTCCAGTGAATGTACCTTTTACAGTATTCACTTTCATATTTCTGATACTAAAATTAACAATGGATTTTTCTGTATCAAAAGTTTGGGCATCTAGTATAATGACAAACATGAATAAAAAACTTAAAACTAATTTGATATATTTCATTTCTGACCTCTTTTATTATTAAACGACATTATAAAGATACTAATTAGAAATAATCGTTACACTTTATACAATTTTCCGATATTTCAAAACTGCCAGATTAAAAATTACTATACCAAGTGCAAGCATAGACAAAGCATCTTTCATCACATCCATCAACCCACTACCTTTCATGATTATCATGCGGTTGATTTTCAAAAAATAAGCAACAGGATTAATTTTATTGAGCCACAGTGCCCAATCCGGCATACTTTCCAGCGGTGTAAAAAGACCACTCATCAAGATGAATAACATTATGAAAAAATATGCAACCAGCAAAGCCTGTTGTTGTGTATCATTCATTGTAGAAATCAATAATCCAATTCCTAAAACTGTGAATAGAAAGATTGTCGCCATTGCATAAATCAGAGGAATTGAACCCAGAATTTGAATCTTAAATACTAATTTCCCAACAATTAATCCAAGCGTAAATTCGAATAAACCTATAATTAAAAATGGTAAAAGTTTTCCAATAATGAATTGAAATTTTCCAATAGGTGTTACATTTAATTGCTCAATAGTACCGATTTCTTTTTCTCGAACGATATTCATACCACTGAGGAACATTCCAATTAGTGTTACTAAAAGAACCAAAATTCCCGGAACCATATAATTTTTATAATTCAATTCAGGATTGTACCAATAAGATTCCTGAACATCTATCAATTTTCCCTTTTGAATTCCTGATGTTTTAGGAATGATTTCACCCAATATTTCCTGATTGTAATTTTGGATAATTCTCATAATATAGCCTGTAATCAGACCAGCATTTCTACTATTCACAGCATCTACAAAAATTCCCACATCAGCACTACTTTCAGAAATCAAACTCTTTTCAAATCCATTTTGTAAATGAATAAAAACCTCAATTTCACCTCTTTCCAAAGAAAGTTTTGCCTGATTAATATCAAAACTATAATCTTTAACTATAAAGAAATTTGAACCCTTGAATTTCTCACCAAGATTCTTTGACATTGATGATAAATCATTGTCAACAATTACAATATCAATATTCTTAATCTCAAAATTTGCAGCATTTACCAAGACCAATAGTTGAATAACTGGAATTAAAAAAATCATCGGTAACATTGCCCGATTCCTTGATATTTGTAAAAATTCTTTTTGTATAATGAAAAATATCTTTCGCATCTCTATTCCAATCTGTTTTTAAATCGTTTGACACTGACAAAGAGCAAAAATAAAGTCATAAAAAGCAAAATAGCTGTTTCTTTCCAAATAACCATAAAACCGGACCCTTTCAACATAATATTTTTGATTGCAAGCAGAAACCATTTTCCCGGTACAATATTGGAAATTATTTGTAAGGCAATAGGCATATTATCAACTGGAAAAATAAATCCCGAAAGAAGTATTGTAGGTAGCATTAATCCTACTGCAGAAATCATCATTGCTGCCAGTTGACTAGAAGTAATTGTGGAAATAAAAATTCCCATAGAAAGTGCTGTCACAATAAAAATACTGGTTTCCAACAACAACAATATATGGTTTCCCATAACTGGAACACCAAAAACAAATTGTCCAAGTTGAATAATCAGAGCAGCATCAATAAAAGCCAATATTGCATAGGGAATTACTTTTCCCATTATGATTTGCAGTGGTTTCAAAGGTGACACCAGTAAAATTTCCATACTACCCATTTCAGCTTCCCTGGTCAATGAAATAGAGGTCATCATCGCAGAAATCAGCATCAGAATTATCGCCATCAATCCGGGAACAAACATGTAGACACTTTTCATTTCTTCATTGTAAAACATTCGTGGTTTTGGTTGAATTCCGATTTGTGTGTTGTTGGTTTGGTTGAAATCTTTGATGATTGATTTGGCATAATTCACAAGAATTGCTGCCATATTTGGATCTGAAGCATCGGCAATCATCTGGATATTTGCAGTTCCTTCATTTACCATTTTCTTCTCAAAATTTTGTTCATAGACCAAAACCAATTTCAATGCACCATTTTTGAATAATTCATCTATCTCAGATTCAGATTCTATCTGTTTTGTTAACTTGAAATACCCTGAACTGAGAATTTTAGTAGTCAATTTTTGAGTTGTAACATCATGGGATTTGTCCCAGATTGCAATGTCAGCATCTTTGATTTCTGTCTTAATTACAAATCCAAAAAGCAACAATTGCACTAAGGGCATGGCAAATAGTATCAGTAATGTCCTGGGATCACGAAATATGTGACGAAATTCTTTTTTGATAAATTCTATAAATGATTTCATTTTATTCCTTTTTTAAGCCACAGAGTATTATTATTAATTATTTAAATCTCTGTGACCTCTGTGACTCCGTGGCTTCTTATAATATTTCATTCGTTTCTCGCCAGTTTGATGAATACTTCATCCATGTTTTTCACATGGTGTTCTTCCACCAATTTTTTGGGTGTGTCAAGAGCCACTATTTTTCCATCAACCATAATTGACAGGCGATTACAGTATTCTGCTTCATCCATGTAGTGTGTGGTTACAAAAATCGTTACACCTTCATCTGCAGTCTGATAGATCATTTCCCAAAATTGTCGCCGTGTCACAGGATCAACACCACCAGTCGGTTCGTCCATAAATACGATTTCCGGTCGATGCAACAAAGCAGTAGAAAAAGCAAGTTTCTGCTTCCATCCAAGTGGAATATCTTTTAATAAAGTATTTCTGGATTTCTGCAAACCCAATTTCTCGATGTAATATCCAGAACGATCTTTGATTTCTTTATTTGTAAGGCCATAAATTCCACCATAAAATCGCAGATTCTCAAAAACCGTCAGATCATCATATAATGAAAATCTCTGGCTCATATAACCAATACGTTCTTTCACTTTTTCCGCTTGATGAAAAATATCAAATCCTGCAACCATCGCTTCACCGGAAGTGGGTTTTAGTAGTCCACACAGTTGTCGTATTGCAGTGGTTTTCCCAGCGCCATTTGCTCCTAAGAAACCAAAGATTTCTCCTTTTTCCACTTCGAAAGTCAGATTGTCATTGGCTGTAAATTTACCAAAACGTTTAATAAGATTTTTCACTTCTATTATGTTATCCATTATTACTCCGCATTAATTCAATAAAACAGTCTTCTATACCAGGTTGTACTTTTAAAATAGAAACATCTGCCAGCCCTTTATTTACTAAATCCTGTTTAATTGATTCTTTAGAATACTCACCATTTCGATTTAAGAAGTGAATATTCTGTCCAAAGATCTGAATATCATGTTTATCTGTGATTTCT
>Ga0070729_10004133_pt1 | contig 16099 bp, 12 predicted proteins | sample tdDd472_FD_66725 | JGI IMG/M metagenome (GOLD analysis project Ga0070729, IMG submission 66725) | Marine sediment microbial communities from the Atlantic coast under amendment with organic carbon and nitrate - tdDd47.2 | ecosystem: Environmental > Aquatic > Marine > Coastal > Sediment | place... | reverse complement strand
GAATATCTACCGACGCCTCACCTCCTGTTTATAATTCCGATTACCCCTACTTTCACCTCGGAAGGACGGAATGATTATTGGACTCGATGTAGGCGGTACTCACACAGACGTCATTCTTCTAGACGGCAGGCAACTTGTTCGTGAAGTCAAGATTGCAACTGATCCGGACAATCTCTTTCAAACCCTACAGACCGGACTTGATGCAATAATTGAAGGCATCGACCCCAAATCTATCCGCCGGGCGGTGCTCAGTACCACCCTGGCCACCAACCTTGTAGCCCAGCAAAAACTCCCCGCGGTCGGCATGGTGGTGGCGGGCGGTCCAGGTATTGATCCTCGCCACTATCGCACCAACGAACTTTATTTTACTGTGGATGGAGCCCTGGATCATCGTGGCCGCGAGATACAAGCCCTTAACGGCAATGAGCTGCAATCTATCGGAGCAGAACTAAAAGAACAGGGTATTCGTTATGCAGGTGTAGTGTCTAAGTTTTCCGTGCGCAACCCGGAACAGGAAGAAAAAATGGCGGCACTTCTGCAGCCTTATGTAGAAATGGTCTTTATGGGTCACCAATTTTCCGGCAACCTTAATTTCCCCCGCCGCATTGCCACCACCTACCTCAACTGCGCTGTCTATCCTGTTCATAAGAAATTTTTCAAAGCTGTTCAAGAGTCGCTGACCCTAAAAGGACTGACCATGCCCATCCGCATCCTCAGACCAGACGGCGGCAACATGAATATAGAGTCGTCGGTAGACCACCCGGCCCAAACCATTTTGTCTGGACCGTCAGCAAGCGTCATGGGTGCTATCTCATCTGCTCCTTCCCAGGGTACCTGTCTGGTGCTTGATATCGGCGGGACAACCACCGATATGGCTGTACTGGTCGACAAAGCTCCCCTGCTTGCCCCTCTGGGTATCGAAGTCTCTCACTATAAAACGCTTATTCGAGCCCTGCAAACCAAGTCCATCAGCATCGGCGGCGACAGCACAGTGCGAGTAAAAGAGGGCAAACTGACCATAGGTCCAGAACGTCAAGGCAAAGCCATGGCCTACGGCGGCCCGGAACCGACTCCCACTGATGCCTTCTATGTACTCGGCAAAGGCGGCGATGGTGATGCTGCACTTTCCAGAACCGGCCTTGAGCCTATAGCCGGCGCTCTGGGGCTGAGTGTTGATCAGGCAGCCCAAGTAATATTTGAAACCGCCTGCCGCACCATTTTGGATGCTGCTATGGAGATGATCCAAGCTATCAACAGCAAGCCGGTTTATACCGTGCACGAACTCTGGGAGGGCAGTCAGATACACCCCAAACATCTGTTAATTCTAGGTGGTCCCGCCCCACAGTTCGCAAGCGAGCTCCAGACCATGTTCGATGGCGAGGTGCAGGTTGTCCCGAACTACCAGGTTGCCAATGCCATTGGCTGCGCCCTGGCCCGTACAACAAGTGAAGTGACTCTCTTTGCCGATACAGCCCAGGGCATTGCAACTGCTCCCAGCGAAGGCTTTAATCAGAAAATATCTTCCGGGTTCAGCCTGGATAATGCCCGCGATCTGGCCGACGAGTTGCTGCGCAAAAAGGCCATTCTAAGAGGTGCCAACCCTGATGATTTGGAAACCGAACTCCTTGAAGAGAGTCAGTTCAACATGATCCGAGGCTTTCATACCATAGGCAAAAACATTAGGGTCCGTATGCAGCTTAAACCCGGACTCATCAGAGAAGAGCACTAATTTGTCTCGTGTTTCCATTTGGGGATTGCAGCCTTAAATCAACAACAAAACTGAAAACACTCAGCTGTCAGGAGCCAGTACTATGTTACATGCCAAGAAAAAAACAGGTCTGGTCTTCTTTCCGGCCTTTGATTGGGCTATCTCACCCACTCACCCTGAAAGAGAAGAGCGTTTACTCTACACACAAGATCAGGTGTTCGAAGAGGGATTGCTCGATATCGATGGTATTGTCGAGTTTAAACCGGATCTGGTCACCATAAACGATGTACAACGCGTACACTTTTGTGTTCCCGACCCATGGGCTGTGATGACTGAATCTCATTTCATCAGTGCAGGCGGGGCCAAAACCATCGGCATGGCGGTTATGGACGGAACCATAGATCGTGGTTTTGCTCTGGTACGCCCTCCAGGTCACCATGCCTGCAGGGTCGTCCATGGTGCACGCGGCTTTTGTAACGTCAATATCGAAGCCATCATGATAGAGTATCTTCGCAGAGCCTACGGAGTGGAACGGATCGCCATTGTCGATACTGACTGTCATCATGGAGATGGAACCCAGGATATCTACTGGCATGACCCCAATACCCTGTTTATTTCCATCCATCAGGATGGCCGGACCCTCTATCCCGGCTCTGGCTTCCTCGACGAGATGGGTGGTCCCAATGCCGTCGGCACAACCATCAACATCCCCTTGCCACCAAATACCTCAGATGAAGGATTTCTCTATACGATCAAAGAGATGGTGCTGCCAATCCTGGACGATTTCAAACCACAATTAATCATCAACTCAGCCGGCCAGGACAATCATTACTCCGACCCGATTACCAATATGAACTTTTCCGCCCAAGGCTATGCGGAACTGACCTCTCTGCTCAAGGCTGATATCGCCGTGCTGGAAGGCGGTTATTCTATCGAAGGTGCCCTCCCCTACGTCAACACCGGTATTATTCTGGCAATGGCTGGTTTAGACTACAACCATCTCAGCGAACCGGATTTTAATATTGAGACCTACAGACAAAGCAGGAAAACCACTGAATCTATCTACCAGACAGGCGAGAAAGTTCGAAATCTCTGGAACAAGCGAGAATCACTCACAGAAGTGGTACGTGCCAAAGCCCAGGCAAATATGCGGAGCCGAAGCATCTATTATGACACCGACGGCATCCAGGAAAACCAGAACGAGACCATCCGTATCTGCGACGATTGTGGAGGCGCTCTGAGGATCGAATCGGCTGCCAGCCGACAGCAGCCTATCCTGGCTATCCATATCCCATTCAAAGCGTGCCCTGCCTGTCAGGAACAAGGCCACCAGTGGTTTGAAACCGCCAACCGTGCTCAGTTTGCCGACATTTTCCTTCAGGACCGTCCTGCAGACAGCTATATCTCTGTCAATAAAAAATAATGGTAAAACCTGATGACTCTCGGCCATTGCTAAGGGGACAGAAGTAATTTAAGCAGAGAACTACCTAAGAGTATAATAAGTTGTGGATATCTTCCAGCCTCTCTTGAACCCCAATATAACCTTCCTCAATGGCGTGGGACACCTGGTCGAAATTCATCATTTTCAATTCGCCCAAGCGCGGTTTGATGAGGATATTTGGCCTATCCACAGCCAAATTGATCCGGGTTATACGTTCCTGCATAATGCCAATGGACGTCATTACCGTTTCAATTATGTCCGGGGTCGCCGGGTCACGTCCTAAAAGCTCGCTGGTCTTATCTTTAAATCTGCTTTCTGCGCTCTCATAAAAATCCGCCACCTTTTTTATGAGTTCATTGCGGTTGTCCGTTTCAGCTTCAGACACCCTTGAAACCAGTTTCGTCTCTTTTTCGGTTCCAAACAATGTTGGTGGCCGCTTGGCACGAGAGACAATCCTACTGTTGAGATCCACTGCAATGACAACCCCCGCTCCCATGGCCCGTGCCACCCCCACCGGAACGGGATCGACCAAGCCGCCGTCCACCAACCATCGCCCCTTAACCTTCACCGGTGCAAAAATCCCGGGACAGGACATGGTGGCCCTGAGGGCCTCAATAATTTTGCCTGATTTAATCACAACCTTTTCGCCCCGCTCAAGATCCGTTGCGATCATAACCATTGGAATATTGAGATCATCAAAAGTCTCCGCATCCGTATGCATGGAAAAGAGTTCCTGAACACGCTTTGAACCGTTTAAAAGACCCGACTTGGGGAAAACGACATCAAAATAGGAGAATATCTTCTTACCATCCATCCGCAGAAGGAACTCCTTCAGACTCCCGAGACTGCCACTTGCATAAAGTGCACCTACGTATGCTCCAACACTGCAACCAGCTATAAAATCAATAGGAATTTTTGCCTCCTCCAGCGCTTCGATGATACCGATATGAGCCCAACCGCGTGAGGCGCCACTGCCAAGAACTAAGCCAACTGTTTTCCGAGATGACATATTGTTCTTTCTCCAGAATTTTTTTACAGAAGGAAAAAATATGATTACTCAATTTCTTAACTATCCTGCTACGGTGATATATACAATGCTTTTAAATTTCAGGAAAAATAACCAGCTCCATTAATGTCCCCTCCATCTATACCTTACAATACCCTGTCAACCACAGCCAATCATGTTTGACCTTAGCACATCTATCCTGTATAGCTCTAAGATATCAAACAATTATCCTGTATAGCATATCCCTAACATTGATCCCTTTTTTTCAGGAGAACAATTGACTATGGCCGGACAAGCCAACTCACTCACTTCGATTTTATTTGCTCTAGGCGCCAATTTTGCCATCTTTGTGGCAAAACTCGCTGCGGCTTTATATACCGGTTCAGGCGCCATGCTGGCCGAAGCCATCCATTCACTGGCCGACAGCGGTAACCAAGTCCTGTTGATCCTCGGATTACGGGGAGCAAAACGTCCCCCAAATGACCAACATCCGCTTGGTTACGGTAAAACGATCTATTTCTGGTCATTTATCGTTGCCTTGATTCTGTTTAGCATGGGCGGTATATTTTCGGTGTATGAGGGGATACATAAACTAAAAAACCCTGAACCACTCGTGGCACCCCTGCTTGCTATCGGTGTTCTCATCTTTTCCATCATTGCCGAGGGCATCTCTCTTTGGGGTTGCCTAAGGGAAGTAAACAAGGTCCGAGGTGATCGTAGTCTCTTCAAATGGTTTAGGGAAAGCCGACAGAGTGAATTACTGGTTGTCTTTGGTGAAGACCTCGCCGCCCTGCTCGGCTTAGCTTTTGCACTGCTGGCAGTGGGTCTTGCAATGCTTACCGGGAACCCATTTTACGATGCTCTCGGCAGCATCGTCATTGGCCTGCTGCTGATAATTATCGCTTTTATGATCGGTCTCCAGGTTAAAAGATTACTTATTGGCCAAGGTGTCGATCCTGTCACCCGTAAGGAAATAATCTGCTTTCTTGAAGAACAGAATGAGATAAAGAACGTTTTAAACCTTATCACCCTGCAACTCGGCAATGATGTAATGGTGGCCATTAAAGCTGAAATGCAGGATTATCAAAACCAAAGAGAGATGATCGAGGCTATTAATCGATGTGAAAAAAGGCTCAAAGCGTCATTTCCACAAATAGTCTGGTCATTTTTCGAACCTGACTTACACGATTAAATCATGACAATCTGGCAATCACCACGTCCAGAGGTTTCACCGCCTCACAGCGGATAATATCATTGAAACAATAGCCTAAACACGCTAGGATCGCCGGATTGATAAGTGTAGGAACTTATTTTCCAGGTAAGCGATTGTCCCAAAGGGGCGGTATTAAGAAGCCCCTTTGGCGAGGTGAATTAATTCTTTTTGTTCAAGCAGCTCCAGTAAATCCTTTTTGGGTAATCTTTCATTGATTAAATTTTTTCTTGCCCTATACAGCCTTGCCTGGTGGGTGGCCCTTCCCTTCCTCAAACGCTCTCCAAGGGTGAAGCTCGGCTGGCAACAGCGCACCATGCAGGAAATACCAGAAGGCCCCTTTGATCTCTGGATCCAGGCAGCATCAGGCGGTGAATCAATGCTCACCAATATGGTGCTTGATGACCTCGCTAGTTTTCTGCCAGCGAAGAGAAAACTGCGGGTGCTGGTTACCTCAGGCACCAAGCAAGGAGTCGACAGTCTGGTAAAAGGGCGTAAAAATCACCAATCCAACAGCACCTTAGATATCACTGTGGCCTACTTCCCATTTGATGCTCCGCACTTCATGAAAAAAGCTTTCAGCAGATTCGCACCAAGACTTGCTGTTATCGTGGAAACTGAACTATGGCCCGGTTTTTTGATAACGGCAAAAAAGAGTGATGTCCCTGTGCTTCTCATTAACGGCAGGATGTCGGTTAAAAGTTTCGGATCTTATAAGTTTTTCACAAAATTTTTCACAAAATATGGCCCGGAAAAAGTTATGGCCATATCCCCGAATGACGGCGAACGCTTTTCCAAAATAATGGGCTCTGAAAAAGTCAGCCTTATAAACAACATCAAATTTGACCGCATAACTCCACAGACAGACTTACCAAAACACAATCCCATTGCCGACCTTTTACCTGGAGGAAGTCCATTTCTGCTTCTTGGCTCCATCCGCAGGGAAGAAGAGCAAAAGATCCTCAACACAGTTATTAAGATCCTTGCTATACGCCCCGATATAACTATCGGCCTCTTTCCCAAACATATCGAACGGGCAGATCATTGGATCCAGCTTCTGAGCAAACAAAAAATTACTGTGAGCAAACGTTCGGACCACCTTCTGAAACCATCACCCGGATCAGTCATTGTCTGGGATACCTTCGGCGAACTTGCAGGAGCTTATGCACTTGCCAGGGCCGCTTTTGTTGGTGGTTCCCTCGAAAATTTAGGTGGTCAGAATTTTCTCGAACCGTTAGTATTTGGACTCACACCCATCATCGGTCCCTATTGGAAAAATTTTGCCTGGGTTGGTCGGGAAATAGTATCAGCGGGACTGGTAAAAGAGGTCGCTGACGAAAACGAGCTGGCAAACAGCTTACTCACTGCAATTGATGCGGATATTTCCAAAGAACATGTTATCATCCAGGTTCGTGATTTTTTCGAACCACGTAAAGGAGGCACCCACCAGGTGTGTCACCAGATTATCAATAAATTGAATGCATTAGGGAAAAGATAGTATGAGCGCTTTACCACCTTGTTACGCCATTATTCCAGCCAGATACCAGTCTCAGAGGTTCCCCGGAAAACCTCTTGCCGATATTCTAGGCAAACCTATGTTTTATTGGGTTTATGAGCGTGCAGTAAGTTGTCCCCTATTAAAGCAAGTCTGTCTTGCTACAGACGACCAACGCATATTTGATGCTGCAATGAACCTTGATGTACCCGTGGTAATGACCGACCCTGATCATCCCAGCGGCTCTGACAGGATCATGGAAGCAGCTGAGATACTCGGCCTGGAAGATGACGCGGTGGTGGTTAATATCCAGGGAGACGAACCAGCGCTTGACCCGGAAATGCTGCGAAAACTGGTCGAACCCTTTTCTAATCCAGACATCCAGGTTACCACCCTCGCTCGGCTGATTGATGCAAAACAAGCTGAGAATACCGATCGGGTAAAAGTGGTGCGGTCGGAAAAAGGATTCGCCCTCTATTTTTCCAGAGCAAAAATCCCACACATACGGGATATTGATCAAACTGACACTGATTATCTGCTGCATATCGGCTTATATGCCTATCGGCTTTCCGCCCTCAAAACTTTTACTGCTCTTCCTCCAAGCCCCCTTGAACATATAGAAAAACTCGAACAATTGCGTCTTCTTGAAGCTGGTATCAATATTTACGTTGTTCTGACTGACTACCAGGGATTTGGTGTAGATCGGCCGGAAGATCTCAAACTTATTGTCCAACAGCTTCAAGAAAAATAAGACCAGATTTTCTTCCACATATTTTACCCAGTCGAACTCATTTCCTTCATGGCTCTTGGGAGGAACTCTTCGCATTATTCCCTAATATTACATCTTTTTTACCCTCTCCTTGATATTTAATTTTTTTTATGCTGAAATTAAATATGATTGATCTGAACAAATCGTTTATCACGCCGATAAGCTGCTCGTATATTGATTGCGGACACGCATGACATAAATCTTAAAACTTCAGACAAAGGAAAATGTATGTCCATTACCAAGAAAATTCTTGTTGTAACACTTCCATTTTTCCTCGTTTTTGGATTGATTCTCCTCTTTTTGAGTATTAATTCCATCGAGAAGCAGGGCGAACAGAGCCTGGGAATTATCCATACAACAATGCTGGGAGACAAAAAGGAAAAGCTGACGGATCTTGTCCGCAACACTTTTGAAATTCTTTCATCACAGTACCAGACTGCCCACGATACACAAAAAATTGCTGCGGCCTATGAAAATGAACTCCAATCGGTCGTCAACCTGGCCTTCTCTTCAATCCAGGCAATTTATGACGACCAAGGGCCTTCCGAAGAAGAAAAGAAAGAACAGGCGCTGAAGATAATAAAAAATATGCGTTACGCTGGAAATAATTATCTTTGGATCAATGACATGCAGCCCCAGATGGTCATGCATCCTATTAAACCAGCGCTGGACGGAAAAAACCTTACAGACTTCAAAGACCTCAACGGAAAACATCTTTTTACCGAAATGGTAAAGGTATGTCAGGAAAAAGAACAGGGTTTTGTCGACTACATGTGGTCAAAGCCCGGAGAGGATAAGCCGGTTGCAAAGCTTTCATTTGTTCGGCTGTTCAAGCCCTGGAACTGGATCATTGGCACTGGCGTATACCTCGAAACAGCAGAGAAAAGATTCATGGATGAAGCCAAGTTGCAGATCAGTAATCTCCGATTCGGTCCCGAAGGTAAAGATTACTTTTTTATTATCGACACCGATCTTAAGATGGTCATGCATCCGATTAAACCATCTCTCAACGGCTCATCAATGAAGGATTTTCGAGATCCGGAGGGAAAAGCTCTTTTTGTAGAGATGGTACAAACCTGCAAAGATAACGGACAAGGTTTCGTCGATTATTTATGGCCCAGGCCTGGTGAGGATAAGCCAGCCGCCAAACTCTCATATGTGCAGCTGTTCAAAGAATGGGGCTGGATAGTCGGCACAGGTATCTATATTGACGATATCGACAAAGCCATGGCTGAACAGGAGAAAGGGATCTACTCCGTTCTCCGTCAACAGAAATTACAAATTGCCTCGATTGTTGCAGTGATGATACTTGTAGTCGGTGGGCTAATCGGAATATTTGCGACCCGCATCTCAAAACCTATTCGCAAAGCCGATCTCTTCTTCCGTGATCTTTCTGATGGTGATGGCGATCTCACCGGTCGATTGAATGTGAAAAGTAATGATGAACTTGGCCATATGGCCAAGTCGTTCAACACCTTTGCCGATAAACTACAGGGGATGATCGGCTACATTGCCAAGGAGTCTGTTGCTATAAACGATTCATCTTGCGCACTGGGAGAAATATCATCCGGTCTTTCTGCCGTAGCCGAGGATACCTTGAATCAATCCAACACCGCTGCTTCTGCCGTTGAAGAAATGTCAGCTAATATGAATATTGTGTCCACATCTATGGAAAATGCAGCAGCCAACGTCAACGCAGTTGCCTCAGCCATCGAAGAGATGACATCTACAATTAATGAGATAGCCGAAACCTCGGAAAAAGCTCGGGTGGTCACCGAAAATGCTGTAAGCCAATCGGCAAATGCCTCGGTAAGTGTTGATGAACTCGGCACTGCAGCAACAGAAATCAACAAGGTACTGGAAACAATTACGGATATCTCACAACAGGTTGATCTCCTTGCCCTGAACGCGACCATTGAGGCTGCACGTGCCGGCGATGCCGGAAAAGGCTTTGCTGTCGTAGCCAATGAAATTAAGGATCTAGCCAAACAGACAGCTCAGGCAACCGATCAGATCAAAGAACGAATTGACTCCATTCAAACAACTACTCAAGCAACCGTTTCAGTCATTGCCAATATCGGCAATGTGGTTGGTGAAAATAGTGAAATTGTTAACACCATCGCAACCGCCGTTGAAGAACAGTCGGTGACAGCCAGGGAAATTTCTCAAAATGTTGCACAAATGTCTGCAGTCATTCAAGAAGTAAATACTAATGTAACGGAAAGTGCCACTGTCTCGCAAATGGTTGCAGAACAGATAGCTCAGATAAACAATTCGAGCAAAACCATGAACGACAATGCCCAGCAGGTCGATGAGAGTTCTCACTCTCTCAACTCCCTGGCACAATCCCTGGACAAACTGGTATCAAGCTATAAAATCAAATAATTGCGGTTATTAAAAACCCGCTCCACTCTGACACTTTTATGTAATTCGCACTAGCCCTGAAAAGAGCCCTATTTTTCAGGGCTAGTGTGTTTGTTTTTATCGGGTGCCACTGCGCAGTTTTCTCGCCTAACTGTCTTGTCGTTTGAGGTTTTTCTCTTCCCCAGATAATCGTGCAGTTTTTTGTCCTATGAATCCCCTCCTACCTATACATACCCACATATCTCGATTTAACGAATAGGATATACCTATTTCTTTTGTCCTGCTCATATAGATTACCTATTTGTTTTTTAAGGGTTTTAAGGGTACTGATTCGTCGACTCTTTAGACTTGGATAATCACATTTTTCGTGAAACGTTCGTTTTCTCTTTGTTGAGAAATATGTATTGAGCCTCATACATAAAACAAAAATTAACAGGAATTATTGCACACTATGAAATTTGCAGGAATTGACATCGGTTCACGTACTATTGAACTGGTGGTAGTGGATGACCAGGGTGAAATCACTGACAGCTTGCAAACCGACACCGGCTTTGACCCTATGACCAATGCCAAACAGCTGGTAAGCAAAATAGGCTATGACCATATCATTGCAACAGGCTACGGCCGCAATCTCTTTGAGATCTCTTTTGATACACCTACAGTCACAGAGATCAAAGCTCATGCGAAAGGCGCTCGCAAGTATTTTCCAGATGCCAAAACTATTCTAGATATTGGCGGACAGGACAGTAAAGCGATTTCCATGCTTGATGACGGCAGGGTGAGACAATTTGAGATGAATGACCGGTGTGCAGCAGGAACCGGCAAATTTATGGAAATTATGGCCAAGACACTTGGATTTGACATTGAAAACTTCGGGAAAGAAGCGCTTTTAGCTGAAGATAAGCTGTGCATATCAAGCATGTGCACTGTTTTTGCCGAATCTGAAGTCACATCCCTGATTGCCAAAGGTCATAATCCACAGGAGATCGCACTGGGCTTGCATACCAGCGTCATGAGCCGGATGGTTGGGATGATCAACCGCGTCTCAAGGCATGGAGCTATCGTATTTACAGGTGGTGTAGCAAAAAACCGCTGCATACAAAAGTTGCTGGCAGAAAAATCAGGACGAGAAGTCATAGTTCCGGAAGATCCGCAACTCATTGGTGCTCTGGGTGCTGCACTTTTAGCCCGAGAAACTCTATAAATGAAATGAAGAAGATGCACCTTTTCAGCAGCCTTTTACATTAAACAAAAACAAGCAGCCATCGACAAGGAACAGATATGACAACTGAAATACTGAATACACTCCAGCAAATCACAGATCAAAATCTCGTTGATATTGAGCAGGCAAAAGCCGAAGGCCGTTCGGTTGTCGGATTTTACTGCGTCTACTCCCCCACCGAAATTGCCGTGGCCGCAGGCGCAATCCCGCTCCCTCTTTGTGGAACCCGAAACGACCCAATCGCTTCTGCCGAAGAGGTTCTACCACGAAATCTCTGTCCTTTGATAAAGAGCAGTTACGGCTTTGCTGTGAGCGACACCTGCGCCTTTTTTCGATCTGCGGACCTCATCATTGGCGACACCACTTGCGACGGTAAAAAGAAAATGTTCGAGCTGCTTGCAAGACATAAGACAACCCATGTACTGCAGCTCCCCCAGAACCAAGATACAGAATTGTCTCTGCCACTCTGGCACACTGAACTGTACCGTTTCAAAGACCTCATGGAAACTCAGACAGGTGCAACTATTAAAGAGGAAAATCTACGCGCCGCAATTCTACTGATGAACAGAGAAAGGCAGGCCAAAAAAGCACTCATGGACGTAAATATGTCAAATCCCATGTTATTGAGTGGTTCCAAACTCCTGGAAATCCTCTTCAAGATTGGATTTCTTGCGGATAAGGAGAAGGGGATTTCATTTATTGAAGCTGTGACGGCTGCAGCCAAAACTGGAGTATTCCAGCAGGAAGTCCCTCAGCAAGGTAAAGGAAAACGGATTTTGCTGACCGGCGTTCCAGTTGGACTTGGAAGTGACAAGGTGATTAAAATTGTAGAACAATGCGGGGCAAACGTAGTTGCCTTTGAAAACTGCACCGGATACAAACAGGCATTTTCTGTCGATGAGAATAAATCTCCGATGACTGCACTGGCAGAACAGTATCTATCTACCCCCTGCTCAGTTATGAGTCCTAATACCGGGCGATTTGATTTACTTAAAGAAATGATCCGGGATTTTAGTGTAGACGGCGTCATTGATCTCACCTGGCAGGCATGCCATACCTATAACGTTGAGGCATATCAGATAGATGAAATGATTCAGAGCAATTTTAGTTTTCCCACCTTACATCTTGAAACTGATTACGCCGAAAGCGATACTGAACAGCTTCGTGTACGAATTGAAGCCTATCTGGAGATGTTGTAAAACACAGTCGAATCATTGAACAAAATGACACCGTTTAAAGTAGGAATCATTGAATGACACGAATCTTTTAGCCGAAAGAAATCATTGAATATTCTCGGTGTATATCATGCAACTTTACTTCACATGTCCGGAAAAGAAGATGATTTTCTCTTCAGACGATTATTCTCTGTATTCAGACCATCGCATAGTTGAAGATGACCAAGGAGTGAAAGAACTTCAAGGGACTGTCCGTTTGAATTCCAGCTGCCCGTTATGCGGAGAAAAACATACATATAGCGTTAAAGATGTTCTATGCCCGTTAAGTGGAGAAAATGATGAAAGATAAACCGGTTCGCCTCACACATTGCGTAAAAGGTGGGGGCTGAGCTTCGAAAATTGCTCCAGGGGACCTGGAAAATGCACTCAAGGGAATTAATTTCCCAACAAATAAAAACGTCCTGGTTGGTATGGCAACCGCAGATGACGCCGGCGTCTATCAAGTATCTGACGACATTGCCCTGATCCAGACCCTGGACTTTTTTACTCCAATCGTAGATAACCCTTACGATTTTGGACGCATTGCTGTAGCGAATGCTCTTTCAGATGTCTATGCAATGGGCGGAATTCCCCGGACTGCCATGAACATTGTGGCATATCCGATGGCTAAAATGGGCCAGACAACATTGCGGGAGATGCTTGCAGGAGGTGCTGCGACCCTAAGGGAAGCAGACACGGTGTTGCTCGGTGGACACAGTGTTGAAGATGATGAATTAAAGTACGGTCTCTCAGTTACAGGTTTTGTTCATCCCAAAAAAATTCTGGCAAATCAGGGACTGAGCGAAGGAGATTGTCTGGTGCTGACCAAACCACTTGGAACAGGAATAATTAACACCGCGATCAAGGGCGGTCTGGCATCCCGGGAAACCATTCACAAGGTCACTGAACTGATGGCCACACTGAACCGGCAGACGGCAAAAATTATGCACGATTTCTGTGTTTCAGCCTGCACTGATGTAACGGGGTTTGGACTTATCGGACACCTCGCCGAGATGATCAGCGGCACCGACAAAAGCGTGATTATTGAGTCGCAAAAAGTGCCGATCCTCACCGAGGCTTATGAATTTGGCGCAATGGGTTTTGTACCCATCGGTGCCCACAAGAACCGCGAATTCAGGAAAAACATGGTTCTCGTATCAGCTGCTTTTGACCCTATTCTCAGAGACATCCTTTTTGACCCTCAGACCTCAGGTGGGCTTTTAATAGGTTGCGCTGAGAAAGATGCCCCAGCCCTTGTGCAAAAACTACAGAATGAAGGGGTCCAAGAAGCTGCAGTGATTGGTTGTGTTACCAAAAATTTAAACAATAAGATACAGATTCTGTAACGAAAGGATATATGATGGGAAAAACAATTGATGCATGTGGTCTTACGTGTCCTGCACCTGTTTTACTGGTAAAGGATGCAGTTGAGCAGACAAAAGATCAAGAGCTTACGGTGCTGGTAGATAACGCAGCATCTCTTGAGAATGTGACGCGTTTTTTGGGTTCCAGGGGATATTCGGTGACCGATAGCCAGGAAGGAAGTATTTTCAGGATAGAGGCACAATGCGAGCAAAAAACTCCAGACACCACTACAGAAAAAACCGGAGACAACATGCCTGAAGCAGTGGGCCAAAAGATCCTCGTTATGATCACGAGCGAATCTCTTGGTTCAGGCGATGACGCTCTTGGCAATAAACTGATCATCAGTTACCTGAAAACAGTAAAAGAGATGGGCAGAGACCTGTGGCAGCTTATTTTCGTAAACGGCGGAGTAAAGCTAACCACAGCATCGTCTCCTGTTCTTAGCGAATTGCTGGAGTATGAAAGATCTGGAGTGATCGTTCTTGCCTGTGGCACCTGCCTTGAGCATTTTGGTCTCACTGCTCTTAAAAAAGTTGGTGGCACAACCAATATGCTGGATATTGTGACGGCAACTCAACTCGCCGACAAGGTTATCACTATCAGTTAGAGCCTCTCAATAGACGATTAGACCACACGCTTAGAAGGCTTAGGTGGTTTCTGGTGATCCCGATCCAGATGAAAATTAATCCATGAAGAAGTATCTTTTAGTTCCCAAAGCCGTGGCGGGACGAATTCACGAGAGAGTTTTTCCGCCTCTCCATGCTTTTTCATGCGCTTATATGCCCGAACCCAAACGCAAAGTTTGTCTGTATTCACTTCACAGAAACCATCATTGCTGCCACCGCAGGCTCCGTTTCGTGTATGCTTCGGGCAACCTGACTCCGGACAGAGAAACCCCACATGTTGGATACCGCAATCTCCGCAACTCTGGCAGGAAAGCATCATTTTCTTAAATGGATCTTCCAGGAAAACCTTCAACAACCATGAAGTTTTGCTTTTATCCAGAGAGCTGGATATCTTTTTGTACATAGGTGCAAGAGACGCCCGTTTATCAAAGAAGAGATCATGAGCAGTACGGAGAAAGAGGTAATGGAAGTTGTCCGTGTGCTTCACTTTAATGGCCTCTTTTCCAGGAAGAACCGATTTTGCAGTCGTCGCCTGTTTCTCTTTATACAGGTAAAAACGATTGGGTTCTTCCTCACGAAATTCATCAATATAGTCCAGCCAATTGTGTTCAATCGCATCCATCCTATCGAGAATTTTGCCAACGGTCTCAAAGCTATCATGGATTCCACCAAGGTGAATACCCTTGTAACCGATCCCTTTTAAGACCACACCGAGGCGAGCTGTACGCTCGATCGCGTGTTTCATTCCTTCTCCAGCTACTTCCCATTCCCGCATAACCCTCTTGAAGAGCTTTTCAGTAACGTGAACCCCAGGTACTCTGCCGGCGTGCATCGGCCTGGCAGATCGCTTGTCCAGTAAATAGAGAGAGGCCAAGACCGGAGCATTGATACTCTTGTCTTTATTATACAGCAGCAGTTCTTCATATTTATCAATATCATAACCAAGCTGAGTAATGGCAAACGAAGCACCCGCATCAATTTTCCGTTCCAGTTTTTTGTACTGAACCCACGCCTCTGCTTCGGTATATTTAAATGGTGATACAGCACAACCGGTGACAAAAATATTGGAATGCCCTGCTCTTATAAGTCGTTTATTGAGATCATTAAGCATCGTAGTAAGGATCACCGAATCAAAGTCGAAGACCGGCGAACCTGCCCCGCCAAATCCTTTACCGGAGTAGTCACCGGTCAGGGCCAGAATGTTTTTCATACCCATATGGGCAAGTTGTAAAGCTCTACTCTCCATACCAACCCGATTGGTGTCTCGACAGGTGAAGTGAACAATAACATCCATCCCATCATCAAGGATCTCGTGGCCTAGCGCATCAGGACTGAGGGCCGGATTGCCTCCCGGATTATCCGTGATGGATACCGCCGTGATTCTTCCGTCAGCATGAGCATCTTTAGAAATTCCGGTGATTGTGTCGATTGTTCTACCACTCGATTCACGTCCGGGTACTAATTCGAGAGTTACGACAAATTTTTCCGGGTTTGACATGTCATCATTAAAATTGTGAATCACGAAACCATCTCCTTGTTGAGCTTTACAGACGCGCTGAAGTTCTTCATTGCCAGCCTGTAATCAGTGCAAAACCAGACCTTAGCAAACAACAATTAACCTATCACTAATTTGCCGCCAAAAGACCGATGCGTTACTACAAATATCGTAGAAAATCCAT
>Ga0070729_10004132_pt1 | contig 16100 bp, 11 predicted proteins | sample tdDd472_FD_66725 | JGI IMG/M metagenome (GOLD analysis project Ga0070729, IMG submission 66725) | Marine sediment microbial communities from the Atlantic coast under amendment with organic carbon and nitrate - tdDd47.2 | ecosystem: Environmental > Aquatic > Marine > Coastal > Sediment | place... | reverse complement strand
CGACACCAATGGTTCTTAACATCCGAATTTCGGCAGGTGTCTCAAATGATGGGCCTGACAATGCACAATATACACCACTATGAAGCGGTATTTCATTTGCTTGTGCAACATCTATTGCAACTTGGCGCATTTGTCGATCATAAGTTTGTGCCATACCAACAAATCGTTCTCCGATAGACTCATCATTAGGTCCCATTAACGGATTCGCCCCAACCATACCGGGGATATTAATATGATCTTCAATTAACATCAGCTCGCCAACACGATATGAAGGATTCACACCCCCAGCCGCATTTGTCAAAATAACAGTGTGGATACCGAGAAAGTGCATAACCCGTATTGGGAACGTTACTTCGTGCATGGTATAGCCTTCATAGAAATGTGCGCGACCTTGCTGTGCCGCAACAATGTGACCTTCTAATTCGCCAATTACAAGATTACCCTGATGTCCATGTACTGTTGATTGAGGCCACATCGGAATATCAGCATAAGGGATAACAACGCGATTATTCAAGGTATCAGCAAGTGTGCCCAATCCAGACCCTAATACCAAACCGATTGTTGGCTGTAGAGTCGTTTTTTCTCGAATAATCTCAACAGCTTTAGAATAATCTTTTTGTGTATACACAAATCACTCCATAGGTCAATTTATTGAATCGTAACGCCCTCTAGTATACACGATTCATGTGTATTATTCTTGACGCAGTCGGCAAACGTAAAAATTTGTAAAAATCTAAAAGCTATACGAACTAGCAAGTATTTCTTTGGTAAAATTTAGAAAAATACACAGAACAAGAGTAAATAACCGATGAGTACATCAGCAGAACAAGTTATTGTCCAATATAAACAAGCCTATCAAAAACTGTATGATCGTACACCTCAATATTTGTATGTTCTAGATAGTGAATGGGTTATTGTTAATGGGGCACGGATGCGTGCTACAGAGTTACAATATGTTGTTCAGCGTTTAAATGACGAATATAAACAAGTACAAGCAAAGCGTAATTCTGTTGTGCATCGACTTATCTCATGGCTCAAAAATTAATACTCCTTCATTAAGTTTGTAGATTTTAACATTAACTTTCGACGAAAGCCCCTGTGCAATTCGTGTTCTCCGTTATAATTAATTACAGTATCATAACCTGAGAATTTAATAGCAACGGAGTCTATGGATTGAACGATATACGTCGGCAGTTTCGTTCTGCAACCTTATTATTACTTATCATCATGCCTATCGGTATCATCGGGTATATGGTCATTGAAAATCTAGCTTTCATCGATGCCGTATGGTTAACTGTCATTACCCTGACAACCATTGGCTATGGTGATATTAATATTACTTCTGACCTCGGCAGAATATTTACCATCACACTTGTCTTAGTTGGATTAGGAGCAATCACCTTTTTTCTGTCCTCATCATTTGCGTTACTATTTAGTACAGAAGCGACAGTGCGCCGCCGAAAATTTCGCATAATAAAGAAAATTGGCAAGCTCCGCAATCACTATATTATCTGTGGTACAGGGGAAATGGTTGATAAAACCATTGGCTATCTATTACAAAGCGCCCACTTCCGACGAGAACAACATCAGGAACAAGTCTACAAACCCATTGATGACTTCCTCGACCGCGTATTTGGGGATGATGCAGATGGTAATTTTGTAGCTATGCGAAATATACTTCACGACATTATTATTATTTTCGTTAATATTTTTAAACGTGAAGCAACCATTCTGGATTTAATTATCATCGTCACCGAAGATACCATCTATGCTGAACACTTACGTAGTGCAGGTTTACTTGTTGTTGAAGGCGACCCAGCTGACGACAATTCATTAGAAGCTGCGGGGATCAAACGTGCACAAGCCATTATGGTTATGCTGAATCAAGATACAGAAGGCTTACTCACTGTCCTTACTGCCCGCAACTTAAATCCAACACTCTATATTACTGCTGCTACTGTCGAAGAAGAACTCAAGCAAAAAATGATACGGGCGGGAGCGAATGTTGTGCTTGCACCTTACGAAGTCGCCGGTCAATTCCTGAATAATGCGACATTACGCCCTGCTGTAAACGATTACTTTAATAGCATATTATTCGATCATGAAACAAATCATCAAATTACCCAGCTTGAGTTACGCGGAGATTCTCCGTGGATTGGCAAACGGATTGGTGAACTCCAATTACGGGAACATTTTGATGCAGGCATTATCGGGATTCGACTCGATGATAGCAGTTTTATTTATGCACCGAGTGATGATCGCATCTTAAACGAAGAAGAAACGCTCTTAGGGGTTGCACCCGGAATACAAATCCCCCGTTTACAGGTTGAATGCCGTCCGCATGGTGACGACTCGATTCGTATGTCCGTTTTCCAACGTATGATTCATCCCCGTGAATTACGCACCAATAAAGAAACCTATAGCCTTATAGAGAGTGAAGAAGTTGTCCAGACGATGTCCAATCATTTTGTCATCTGTGGCACAGATCGCATCGTGAAGAGTGCCGTCAGTTTTCTTGATCCAGCCCGTCCATTTGTCATTATTAGCAACGACAATGGCTTAACTCGTGAATGGCTCAAACGTGGGTTCCGTGTCATTCATGGCGACCCCACAAAAGAAGAAACACAAGAAAAAGCCAGAGTTAAATATGCTCAAGCAATTATGATCTCAATCGAGGATAAAGCCGCCGCCGTATTAACAGTACTCACCGCACGCTCAATGAGCAAACGACTCCTCATATCAGTAAGTGCAAACACAGACGATATGATTGAGAAATTGCAACGATCCGGCGCTGACCGTGTACTCAGCCCATTCCATGTCGCGGCACAATTTGTTTTACTCTCAACAACGCGTCCAGAAATTGCAGGCTTTCTACAATACGTACTTTACAACGAACATACGGGGCTAGAAACTGCCGAGCTATATATGGAAGATGATTCTCCGTGGATTGGCGAAACCATTCAGTCACTACTTTTAACACGCTTGTTCCGTGCTGGTGTCATTGGTATCCGTAATGCAGACCGCGAGACATTTATTTATGCTCCACCACTAGATCATATTATTCAACCACATGAAGTCTTGATTATTATTACACCCATGATCTACTTTGATGAAATGCGTGATGCCGCCACGGGTCAAACAGATAAACGTCCTAAAACATTACGTCGTGATCTCAAAGTGATGCAAAGCGCACAATGGTCACGAGATATGATTCAACAACTGATCAAAGAACGTGGTGAAGGTTAATCAACGCAAACGTATATCAGCAAGCCCAGCACGAAGTCGTTCTTGCCGATAATCTTCAAGTGTATCAACATCCCGCAATATGCTATCGGTATCAACTTTAACGGTAGTTACTTCATTATGATAAGCAGTTAGGAGGTCTTCTAAAGTTTCAGTACGTCGTAGTTTGAGAAGTTCCGCCCAATATTGTCGTCCGATAAGGATCGGATACCCGCGTCGCATTTTATGACTTGGAATCAACAGATTGCCTGCACCCTGAGCATACGCCGACAAAAGTTGATAAATAACTTTCGGTTGAATACGGGGTTGGTCACCTAATACAACTAGGGCTGCTCCAACATTATCTGGCATTGTTCGTAATCCTGCTTTAAGAGAAGATAACATTTCTCCTGTTTTGTAAGCACGATTGTGAACTACTTTAACACCAAGTGGCTTGATGAGCGACTTAATTTCATCAGCATTATAACCCGTTACGACACTGATATGGTTAATCCGCGAGCGAATCAGTTGATCAATAATATGCTCAATAATCGTGCTGTTTTCTCCCCACGGAAGCAATACTTTGGGCTGCCCCATCCGCACAGATTGTCCGCCAGCCAACACAATTGCGCCAATAGAGCGCAGTAACTCTTGCACAGGTTCAGCTGACCGTACCGACCCAAACGCAACCCCATGAATACGCTCTGATTGGAGTGCCAAACGAGCAATCATACGCGCCCGACCTCGAAAATATCCACGTTCTGGCGTTTGATTCAAAAACGCAATTACACGCGCTTTATCAGGAATACCTTTTAAACCAAGGTCATCATCCCGTAAAATTTGTGCTAACCATGGAGACTTAACAAACCCATTTTCAGCAAACCCATATTTAGCCGTCATTGCATCGGGATTATAAACATGTTCATCATCAAACGGTTTACCTAACACAGACATCGACATAACGGGAACAACTAACGATGCTTCTAGCGGGACTATCGGTTCATCATCATATGGGGCTTTAAATGGTTTGCCTTCGGAGCGATCCGCCTCGACCAACAACACATCCGAATCGATGCTATCCAATAATTGAGGAGTCCATTGCACATCTGGACCATATACCTGTCCTCGTCGAATTTTGTCATATAAAAAGACGAAGTGATACTCGTTTAGTGCATCCGAAATTGCACGTGCACCAACATCATAGCGCATCGCATATGGGAATAAGGCCAGTTGTTCTTCAGAGATAGCTGTTGTTGTTGTTGCGAGAACGCGCCATCCTGCTTCCGATAACTCATAGCCGAGACCGATGAGTGTTGATGTTTTGCCACCTGCACCTGTAAATGCAACAACATCACCACGTGTGACATCAAATGCTTGTTTGAGTTTCATAATGAGTAGACCATTAAACACAGCGAACATAAAGGAAATACAACCCTATCATATCATGAAATCTGTTAAATTTTGGATAGCATTTCATGATAGATATTAACAGGCTTCGCACAATTTGTGGGTTTAATAGGGGCAAAACACATGAGTCTCTGCCCCTATGTAAGGAGATTATATTACGCCGATACCTTGTTCACGCAGTGCTTTAACAACTTTTTCAGGTGTGAAGGGTTGTGAATACACCCAAACGCCAGTGGCATCATAAATAGCGGCGGCGATGGCAGGTGCTAATGGTAAAAATGGCATTTCTGCCATACCACGCGCACCCCATGGTCCGATTGGATCAGCATATTCCAGAATCACCGACTTAATTTCGGGTGGAACATCAAGAGAAGTTGGGATTAAATAAGTCGAAAAATATGGATTCTTGATTTTCCCCTCTTCCGACACAAGGTATTCCATCAATGCATAACCGTGGGCTTGGACAATCCCACCCTCAATCTGTCCTTCTACCTGCTGGCGATTGATAACTTTACCAACATCATTGGCACAAACAACCTTCAATACTTGAACATGTCCTGTCTCAATATCGACCTCTACTTCAACAGCCTCGGCAACATAACCATAAGCAAAGTTTGGATCACATTTACCTGTTTCAGGATCATAGAGTGTTGTCGGTGGTGGATGGTAGGTAAACTCAGCTTTAGCAGGACGTTCTTCATTTTTCCATTTTTCAAGCGCATTGTCTGCCGCGCCCCGTATCGCATTCCCTGACATAAACGTTAAGCGCGATGCAGAGGCACTACCAGATGATCCAGAGCTAGATGTATCCGATGCCTGAATCTCAACCTTATCAAAGGAAACTCCGACAGCATCAGCCGCCATCTGCATCAACACAGTATGTGCGCCTTGTCCAACATCCGCACCCGCATGAAACAAAACCACTTTTTCGATCTCAGCCTTACCATGTAATTCAATCCCAGCCCAGCAATGTTCAGGAAAGCCAAAGCTAAAGCCAATATTTTTAAATCCGCCAGCCATCCCACGTCCACGCCGTTTGGTGAAATCTGTCGGTTGTTCAGGTGCTTGTAATACCCAGCCATCACTTGTTTGTTCCCACCATGATTCACGTCCACAAGCTTCAAATACTTGTGGCATAGTTACACCTGCGGGGAATGGTGTGGCAACCGAGCCAATACTGCCTTCACGAATGGTATTTTTCATACGGATTTCAAGCGGATCCATATTCAAGGCATGAGCAAGTTTATTCATCTGCCCTTCTGCCGCAAAGAGTGCCTGAGGTGCGCCGAATCCACGAAATGCGCCAGATGGGATATTATTAGTATAGACGGTATAGGTATCTACATGAATATTTTCTGCAACATATGGACCTGTCACTGTCAGATTTGCATTACCGAGAACTTTGTTTGATGTGTAATTATAAGCTCCCCCATCACCTACAACCTCAGCTTCCATCGCAGTGATGATACCATCACGAGTTGCACCCCATTTTGTACGAACTTTAATCGGGTGGCGTTTATGATGATAGAGAATCGATTCTTCGCGTGTCCATTGAATTTTAATCGGTTGGCGCAGTTTCCAAGTCGCTAAGGCAAGGACGATCTGCACAGTCATATCTTCGCGTCCACCAAACGCACCACCAACAGCAGGGTAAATAACTCGGATTTTTTCCGGTGGTAAATCTAATGCATGATAAATCTGTTCTTGATCTTCGTGTGTCCATTGCCCCGCTACGATGACCGCAACACGATCTTCTTCATCAATGTAACTTAAACCCGCTTCCGGTTGTAGAAAAGCATGTTCTTGCCATGTGGTTTCATATTCACCTTCTACAACAATCTCAGCTTGCTTCCAACCAGCATCCATATCCCCTTTACGAATACGGAAGTGCGTCACTAAATTATGTTCATTATTTGGATGTAATTGAGGTGCGCCATCTTTCATTGCCTCATCAGCATCAAACACAGCAGGTAAATCTTCATAGTCGATCTCGATGAGTTCAACAGCCTGTTTTGCAATTGCATCAGTTTCAGCAACGACAGTAGCCACCATATCCATATAACAGCGCACAACATCTGTCCCGACTTTAGTTCCACCAGGACCACATAAAACAGGCTGATCTTTCATAACAAGACCATATTCATTCACAGGCACATCAGCACTCGTGAAAACACGTACAACTCCATCAAGGGCTTCAGCACGACGTGTATCAACCTTTAGCACGCGAGCATGAGCGCGATCACTAAATTTAATCCGCATCCAAAGTTGCCCTTCAATGTCAATGTCACCAGGATATGGGGTTTCTCCCGTCACTTTGCCAAGCGCGTCAATCCGTCGTACGGATTGCCCAATAACCACAGTTTTGTCCTTCGGCACGATATTATTCCTTTTGTTTCAATTAAGCAGTTGGAATCGCTTCGTCGTTTGTTGTGACCAATCGTTCCAATTCAAAGATACGACGTAAGACAGCAATTGCCGTCGCATATGTGGGCTCAACACCACCATAACTTAAGCTACCTGCCCCCAGATTTTTACCCTTTTGCATAGGCGTATCAGACGCATAATGCAAGAAACCAATATCAAATTCAACAGAATGCAGATTTACAATCTCATTCATAGGATGACGTTTGGGGCGGAAGGCTTCATAAACTGCTGATAAATACGGACCACCTTCCATTTCGATATCTGTATAGCCTTCATGATAAAAGACACTCATATAATGGGGATTCTGCAAGAACGTACCCAGTACCGTCACTGCCTTTTGATTATCGAGGACATTACCATGCGACATATAAGACCGGATATGACGTGCCGTAAAGCAATTGCGGAAGAGATAAGTATTTTCAGAGTGTTCATCATGAATCACATTAGGAATCATCACATCACCGATACGTCCATTTAATGTCGCGGCTTTACCCATGACATAAACCCCTTTCAATCGCCCTACCCCCTCAGAGATACGACTAAGTAACTCATAAGCCGCCATCCCTAGTGGGTAATCAATATTGACGATGAGTGCATCACTATGACGCAACGATTCGAGTTGAGATTGTTGTCCTAAGCGAGGGTCGAACCATTGAGATTCAAGTTTTCCCAACTCAATAACTTGTGTTTCGATCTCAAAACCATGACGACTTGGTATCCGATGAATACCCAAACGTTGTTCTTCTTCGGCAAGGATACGCTTGGCTTCGTGCCCTTTATCAGATAAATATTGTTTAAAGACATAATATAAAAAGTTATCGGTACTCTTATGATAACTTTCTTTGATGTCCTCATATTCGGTCAATAAAGATTTTTCTTGGAATTCTTCAATATAATTCACAAGGCTTTCTTCATAGCGTCGGGCAAAGCCAGCCAACAGGTTAATCAAAGAATGGGTATTACTCGACACAAAATACACAGGGCGTTGTTCTGGATTAATGCCAGCTTGTCCCAATTCTTCACAAAGTGTATTCCACCATGAAGCAGTAGCACGGCGATAATCAGCTAACGAACCCGAAATCATTTTAACACTCATGCTCTTGCGTCGATTTCTTATGTGAAGTAAATTTTTGACAAAATTATCTTCCCACAGCAACTGAATCCGTCGCAGGTCGCTAACCGCCATTTGCGTGATATTGGCTAACTCTTCAAAATCTGATTCTGATAACTCCCCACCGTTGACACAAGATTCGAGAATATCCTGTGCATCTTGACTTTGAAGTAAGTGATAGAGCTTATTCCATTCAATTTGGAAGGCTGTTAGAATCGGAATCAGATCATCTATATCAGAGCGGCTGACAATGTAGACGACAAGTTTATTGTGACCATCAAATTGAGACCGACGGCGGCGACCCGGTGCATAGACTCGTTCCCACGATGCAACATTCTTATATCCTGCCCCGACAAATGCTTGCTCCATCTGCCCCAGTAAGATTTCATCTACATCAATAATACAAGGTGGTAAACGCAATGCCCCATACATCAGCGCAGATACATCAGGTTCGGCTTCCGTGGCATGTTCATGCAGAGATGAACGCATCGCAACATGGCTTTCCACAAGTGTTTCAATCTGAATCGCATCTGTGGAACGCAGCAACGAATAGTATGTCCGCATATAGAGTTGAATTTCTTCACTACCAGTTGTAGGTGCAGTTCTATCCATATATCAATAAGCGACTAGCCATTGGCACAGTCGCTCACATCCTTTCTCATTAATTAGATCCGATTATAGTTTTTCTCGATCACGCCGTTCCTTAGCCATCTGGAGGTTAACTTGTCGGCGACGTTTCTTTTGTGCTAATTTCTCACGCTCACGTAATTTTTTCTCTTTGTCTAGTTCTTGTTCAGAAATCAACTTGGTCGGTTTTGGAGCAAACATCGCATAAAATGCCGCAAATATCAGCATTAAAATCATAAAAAGTCCAAACCCAACAGCAACCTGTAAACCCTCCCCAGCGGGAACGCCTTCAATATTCTTACGCATGAGTTCTGCAATCGGTTCTGCACCTACAAATGCGATCCCAGCGCCCGCACCGGCCAAAAGAAATCCCATAACGGGTAGTAAGACAGTCCGCCAATTTGTTCGACGCTGTCTCATTTCATAATCACTATCACCAAAGCCCATTCTAAACTCCTTATATTATGACTTATTTTTAGCCTTGCTTGCCTCTTCAAACGCTTTTACGATCTTATAGTAACCTGTACATCTACAAAGGTTACCACTTATACTATAATTGATTTGTTCCCGATTAGGGTGTTCAATTTCTTCAAGTAACTTTGCACCTGACATTAAAAACCCCGGTGTACAGTATCCACATTGTACCGCAGCTTCTTCAATAAACGCGTTTTGAATTGGATGCAGCATCTCATCTTGCTTCAATCCTTCAACGGTCATAATCTCGGCATGATGAGCACGTGGTGCATGAACCATACAAGCCATCACAGCCGCACCATCTAAAAAGATTGTACATGCCCCGCATTCCCCTTCCGCACAGCCCTCTTTTGTACCTAATAACTTGGCATCTTCACGCAACCAATGCAACAAGGATTTATGATGTCCGCTATTGATACTGACTGCCTTGCCATTGATCGTGGTTTCTATCGGTGTGACGGCAGAATGTTTTATTTGTTCGGATAAGCCATCGATAACCGTCGCTTTATGATCTCCCCAAAGCATGGGTGGATTTACTGGAATGCCTGTTTCAACCTTATCTTGAGCAAGTCGTCGTAGTGCTCGAGCAACCAACACCTTAATCATCTCAGTACGATAATCAGCGGTGCTACGGACATCATCAATAGGCGACGGGGTGAGTGAAGCCAGATGTGCCACTTCGGAAATCGTTTCAGAAGTTAATTGTCTGCCAATGAGAGCATTTTCAGCAACAGGGGCATGGATAATCGTTGGCGCGACACTACCCATCGTAATCCGCGCAGATGTTACCGTTAGGTTTGCATCCATGCCAACAACAATTGCAACATCCACAACAGATATCGCTTGAGCACGGCGCAATCCTAGTTTCATAAATACGCCACGTTCGTTTTCGGCAAACGCAGGAAAGCTAATCGCCGTTAACATTTCATTAGGGCGCATCACCGTTTGCCGGAAACCTGCATAAAAGTCATTTAATGCGATAGTACGCTCACCGTCTACAGAAGCCAGAGTAACTTCCGCACTCAACGCCATCAAGGGCGTGATGGTATCGTTGGCGGGTGATGCCGTAATTATATTGCCGGCAATCGTTGCCCGATTCCGAATCTGTGGTGCACCCACTTCCCATGATGCCTGCGCGAGTGGTAATGCCCGCGACAAAATCAGATCACTGGAGACGACATGATTATGTGTTACTAACGCCCCCAAGCGGATGGTTTCACCATGTAATGTAATCTGGTCAAGCCCTTTTACACGGGTAATATCAATGATAGTGCTAACCGTGGGGCGCTGTCCACGTTCCAATTCGAGAATCAAATCTGTTCCGCCAGCAACAATCCGTGCCCTATCTTGATATTCATTTAATAGTGAGAGAGCCTCGCTCAATGTGCTTACACTATAATATGCTTCCCACATAAGCTTCTAAATCTCCTTAATGGTTTAGTTCCTATAAATCACTGTCAATTACTCTACAGGGTCTATTTCTAACACAGTAATCGGATTGATATTCATGATACATGTATCTTCATATTGTGTCTTAACAGTTTTGCGACGATCCCAAGTATGGACATGACCATGTAACATATATCGTGGACGATACCACTTCATAAAATTCAGAAGTCCGTCAAAGCCGCGATGGGGAAAATCTTCGCCATCATGGATATTACGAGCAGGTGAATGGGTCACAAAAATATCAATTCCATGGCCTTGACGCATCCGACTCAAAGCGATTCTTGGTCCCATACGGGCAACCATCATATGGACTTCTGCCTGTGTATATTGAATCTTGCCTTTATTATAGCGGATTGATCCTTCCAGACCAGCAAAAGTCAGCCCACGATGTGTAATGATTTGATTATGTAAATTCACCCCACCAGGAGGATTCGTATCATATTTTTCATCATGATTACCTCTCACATAAAACAAAGGCACACTCACAATTGTTGTAATAAAATCGAGATAAGCAGGAGCTAAATCACCACAACTAATAATCATATCAATATCACTATATTGCCTTCGTAGATTTACTGCATTTTCTAGCTGAGGCATCTCTATATCGCTGATGCAAAGAATTTTCACAATCGTGTCCCAAATTATTTCAAAAAACTTTCTATTGTATGTTATACCCTCTGGCAATACACAATATCGTATAGGTTATTTCATCTGTATCGTTTGCAAATTTAACCGCCCATCCTCATAAATCATCCCATTTTCTGGGTTACCAATTGGGATTAGCCTATCATACGTTTCAACATCATAAAATCCTATCATTAATTGATACTCGCCTTCAATTAATGACTCTATATTAAGCCTGATTGTATCTTGTCTAGTACCATCTAGCCAATTCCCCAGCGGGAGCATTCCATTTCCTAAATAGTTGTCCCATTGAACAATTGGCGGTTGATGAATATCGTCATAAAGATGAACAAAAAACCGATAATCACCAACTGATTTACCATCACTATACCAATCAAGAGATAATTCGATGTCAGTATCCGTTTGCTGAATCTCGAAATCAGTCAATTGAACATGTCCATCTTGATAGGATACGATATTCGTAACCGTCGGTTCTGATAACTCAGGCATATCTATGATCAATTGATGTCGAGCAGGACTATAAACTTCTCCAGCATCAAGTATAGGTTTAATCTGAATCACACTGTCAGATTGCAACAAATTTAATGGGATGCGCGTTTGAATATCTAGCCAGTGACCTGCAATCTTTGGAATCCATTGGGTATCAATTAACGTATTATCAACATAAATTCCGATAGTGATTGCAGAGGATGGATGAACCCTTGTTTGTAAGATAGTCGTGTAGGATCCCTCAATATCTGAGAGATTCGCTATGAATTGCTCAATTCCATTAAATTGTCGTGCTCCTTCGATAACATTACACTGTTGACTATGAGAAGCATCACAACCAATCACATCGAAATCATAGACAACGGTAGCATATCCATCAATAGGGCGAGTATTTTCCCATTGATACTGCGCTCGATTTTCGCTGTCGATATTGGCAACATTCACGTCCAGTATCACATCATCACGTCGCGAATCTGATAAAATTGCACCCCAATCAGGTTTATAGATCGCCTGTGTATCTGCCGCTAGGGCAACATTTGTCCGTAAATCAAAATCAACAGTAAACTCAGCTAGAGAGTCGGCATATAGTCGGGTTTCTGCCAGCATATACAATCCATATCCATGACCCCGTCCATAAGAGGCAATATAATCAGGCTGATGCTCCAATAGGAATTCTGCCACAGAGCCAACCCCATTCCGCCAGTATTGTGCCGCCTGTGGAGTCGTTAATCCAACAATATCAAGTGTGTTACGCCCTCCCATATAACGCATCATTCCAACATCGTGCACAGCAATAATTGCGTTTTCGGGAGTATTTTCTGCCAACCACATCGCCATAGCTAATGGCTGTTCCTCAACGTAGTTTTTGTTAATGGTGTACAGTTTGTGGAATGTCCCAACTGTCACAATTGCAAATAACAGCATAAATCCACCGAAAACATAAGTTAGCCAGTGTATTTTTGTTCGGAACTTCAGCAATGCAACCAACGGAATAACCGAGAGAGGTACAAATAGTGTCATTAAGGGTATTTGATAGCGTTTGAAATGCCAGAATGCAGTATCCAATGTAGAAATTGCACCAGAAACACTCCCCAACCACAATACGATTAACAAGACAAGCATCCGATGCTGACGTTGGCGAAACAACAACAAAAGTCCTATTAGCCCCATCGGAACAGTTAATACAATAAAATACCAAATTTCTTGTGAAGGACTATAAGCGGTCAATAATTCGAGCCACAGGCGCAGAAAATTTTCTAGTATCCGTGGCAAGATGATAGTCCAGTCTTGCGGAATGAGTCCCAATAATGACTTAGCTTGACTACCCGAAGCCGAAAACGAACCTGTTATCAAATAATTGATCGCTGGTTGAATACCAATCGCCATGAAAGGCAACAATATGAGGGCTAAATGTTTACGATTTAACGATTCAGACTTATCAAGCCACAGACGTATTGCGTATAGAATCACAACAATACCTGTCATGATGCTACCCTCAGGGCGTGTTAGTGCTAGCAATATTGAAGCAACAATCAACAAGTTCAAACGGTCTTCGACAAAAGCTAACAACGTCCACAACATAAAACAGGCAATCAACATAGTTTCCATACCACTCATGGCATGCCAACTAATTAAGCCTGTTACAGCAAATGACACAGGCGTGAGAATAGCCAGCCAATATGGGGCATCAAACACACAACATAACCTATATATCGTCCACATCGAACCAAGTAAGGCGATACCCCCAACCCACATCGCCCATACGCCAAGATTCAACCCCTGAAACCCAAACCAATAACCAATAGCCAATACATAAGGATAGATAAAACTAGTTGCCCCAGAAGTCGCACCTTCACCTATGTTATAGACATAAGGTTGACCATTCGCTAATTGGCGCGCATATTGAAAATGGATATAAACATCATCCAGAGGCATCACAACGTCATCCAAACCATTGGTCGAGGTATAGACTAAGAATATGCTCACTACGATAGTAAAAAATAATGTTCCAACCAGCAGATTACGTCGCATGATACCCTTATTCCAAATAAAAAAGCGTAGCTATTCTGCCACGCTCTTATTATGATTCATAGGTTTACGTCGATTAACTGGAATAACCATTGGCAAAGGTATCAATCATCAAACGCACGTCCTCGCCCAATGGGTACAAAATCGGACATGTCGCGCCTGCTGCAACATATTCACGGACTTTGGCTTTTACCTCATCGGGTGTTCCGGATGCTGTAATCATTTGTACCACATCATCAGGGACTAATTTCATAGCTTCAAGGATTTGTTCTTCGGTAGCTGGCCATGTCAACACTTGGCCAATCTCATCCAGTAAATCTTGACTCACACCACTAGCCTTCATAATATGCGGTTGTTGACCGAGATATTGCGTCACTAATTTACGCGCCGCATCTAACGCCTTTTTACGATCATTATCTACCGAACATACGACCAACTGAGGGCGGTCAACATCATAAACGGATTTACCAGACTTTTTCGCACCAACTTCTAGTTGAGCCATTGCCATTTCATTATATTTAGGGGATACCAGATAATTCAGCACAGCTCCATCTGCAATTTCACCCGTCAATGCCATCATCTTAGGACCTGTCGCACCAATATAGATAGGCACATTACGCGGTTCTTTACGACCATGTACAACATCCAATTCTACATCGTCAAGCTGAACAAACTCGCCTTTGAATGTCACCCGCTCGCGAGCTAACAGACTACGGACTACTGTCACAACTTCGCGCATCGCCAATAGATTTTTATATCGACGAATCCCAACTTTCGATGCTAGCGGATCCCACCATGCACCAATCCCACAGATAATCCGATCTTGAGCGAGGTCATCAAGTGTCAAGAATGTTGCGGCAATCACCCCTGCATTTCGTGTCCAGTTATTAATTACACCGGACCCAATTTTGATGCGCGATGTAACAGCGGCAAACGCTGCCATTGGGACAATTGCATCACGAACAAGGCGACTCTCTGCTTGCCAGACAGCTTCAAAGCCCCGAGACTCGGCATATTTCACATATTCAATTGCATCTTGTAACGAATGGGCATCTTGTAAATAAAGTGCTACACGATCAGCCATAAGACTTCTCCAATTTTAGAAAATACTAATAATGAGAACCAAAATAATAACAAACACTAACTTATTCAAAGGCTTCAAGTGCGCTGGTATCTTGTTGCGTAAACATTGGCAAATGACCAAAACGCCCCTGTGCGAGTATTCGATGATAACGGTGTAAATCATCTGGTACATCAATATCCAAAGCGAGACGATCTGAATAATAAGATATTACGTTGGCTCCCGCATGATGGGCATTTTCAATATGCTTTTGAAAACTCCCCGGTCCATATGAGTACTCTATAACCCCCGGTGGACGAACCAATAACGCATTTGTGCCATCACCCTCATTATCGGTGGCAATGACGATGGATGGTACATCCTCACTACCTAACCGTACCATTGCCTTGATGTCATCAACATTCACAAACGGTAAATCCGCTGGCAAAATCAACACCCCATCGGCACGCCAGCTACTCACAAGGGCGGATGCACGCAACAACGCAGGATTCAAGTCCGATACCATACCTTCTTGAATAGTCTTTGCCCCCATCTCACGTGCAATTGACAACGCTTTTGTATCACGCGAAATAACAACAACCCCTGTAATATAAGGAACAGTTGTCACGACAGATAACACGTGCCGAAACATCGCCTGTGCAAATTCATATCGTTGATCTTGTGTTAATACATTAGACAAACGACTTTTTGCATTCTTTAGCGGCTTAACGGGGATGATTGCCCAAAGGCTCATACTCCCCACCCTCCTATCCAATCCAAAATCGATTGTGCTAGCCTTATTTTATCATCTAAATCATTCATCAGTGTATCAAATTGTATAGTCTTAATGCCACCCAACGCCAATTCTACGTTCTGAGTATCATTCACAAACCCTGTAATAACATCACCATAATAGTGAGCAACTGATTCCGCAGTAACGTCTAATCCAAGTTCACTCATAATTTTGGCAGTCGGTCCTTTTACTGCCGCACCACCGATCACAGGTGTCACCATCACACGCGGAATATTACGAGATGTTATCAAATCACGCATATGAGGAAGCGATAAAATCGGTGCAATTGACAGCCACGGATTAGAAGGTGCAATGATAAGGATGTCTGCTGATTCTAACGCAGACTTTACAGATTCCGAAATAATTGCATT
>Ga0070729_10004131_pt1 | contig 16101 bp, 18 predicted proteins | sample tdDd472_FD_66725 | JGI IMG/M metagenome (GOLD analysis project Ga0070729, IMG submission 66725) | Marine sediment microbial communities from the Atlantic coast under amendment with organic carbon and nitrate - tdDd47.2 | ecosystem: Environmental > Aquatic > Marine > Coastal > Sediment | place... | reverse complement strand
TCAGGCGCTTTCCCGAATCTCCTCGTCGTCGGGCTCGCGCAGCACGTAGCCGCGGCCCCAGACGGTTTCGATGTAGTTGCGGCCGCCGGTGGCGGCGGCGAGCTTCTTGCGAAGCTTGCAGATGAACACGTCGATGATCTTGAGCTCGGGCTCGTCCATGCCGCCGTAGAGATGGTTGAGGAACATCTCCTTGGTCAGCGTCGTGCCCTTGCGGAGGCTCAGCAGTTCGAGCATCTGGTATTCCTTGCCGGTCAGATGCACCCGCTGGCCGTTGACCTCGACGGTCTTGGTGTCGAGATTGACCTTGAGATCGCCGGTGGTGATGATCGACTGCGCATGGCCCTTGGATCGGCGCACGATGGCGTGGATGCGCGCGACCAGCTCGTCCTTGTGGAACGGCTTGGTCATGTAATCGTCGGCGCCGAAGCCGAGACCGCGAACCTTGTCCTCGATGCCGGCGAGCCCGGACAGGATCAGGATCGGTGTCTTGATCTTGGAGACCCGCAGCGTGCGCAGGACCTCGTATCCCGACATGTCCGGAAGATTCAGGTCAAGCAGGATGATGTCGTAATCATACAGCTTGCCAAGGTCTATCCCTTCCTCGCCGAGGTCGGTCGTATAGACGTTAAAACTCTCGGACTTGAGCATCAGTTCTATGCTCTGTGCGGTGGCGCTATCGTCTTCAATCAGCAAAACCCGCATGCCAATCCCCTCGTGTTCCAGGCCCGGCCCCTTCTGGACCCGGCTATCCGACCGCCGCAGGACTTGATGTTGACGCTACCGGGAGGTGTTCCGGCGGGAAAGTTTCCAATCGTTAACAAATCGCCGTCGCGGCGGCAAGGGTCGTTGTGGCACTGTCTCTCACAGGCAGTTGAAATCACCGAAGAAATCCGAACGGAGACTCTTAAATTCAAATCTTAAGAAGGCCCGCTAACCGATTCTTGCGACTCATCCTCCTGGAACGCGCCGGACGTGTCCGGCGACCTACGTTGCCAAATACCCTCGCATTAAGGATTAACGCAAATCCTAAACAGAAGGTTTACAACAGAGCGGCGAATCACATTTTTGGATCTGTCGTGGACCCGCTCATTCAACAAATCGAATCAATCGAACCGGTCCGGACCTACGGCAGGGTTGTCGGGGTCCAGGGGCTGCTCGTCGAAGTGGCCGGGCCGGTGCACGAGATGGGCGTCGGCTCGCGGCTGGCGATCGAGGGCGCGGGCGGCGACGTGATTCTGTGCGAAGTGGTCGGTTTTCGCGACGATACCGCGCTTTGCCTGCCGTTTTCGGGGCTCGAGGGGGTGCGGCTGGGGTGCCGGGCGATGATCCATGCGCGCCAGAGCGGCGTGCGCCCTTCGCCGCGCTGGCTCGGCCGGGTGGTCAACGCCATGGGCGAGCCGATCGACGGCAAGGGGCCGCTCGAGCTCGGCGCCGACGTGCGACCATTGCGCGCAGCGCCGCCGCCGGCGCACCAGCGGTCGCGGGTCGGCGGGCCGATCGATCTGGGGGTCCGGGCGCTTAATACTTTCGTCACCTGCTGCCATGGCCAGCGGATGGGCATCTTCGCCGGCTCCGGTGTCGGCAAATCGGTGCTCTTGTCGATGCTGGCGCGCAACGCCGATGCGGATGTGGCGGTGATCGGGCTGATCGGCGAGCGCGGCCGCGAGGTGCAGGAATTCATCGAGGACGATCTCGGCGAGCGCGGCATCGAGCGGTCGATCGTGGTGGTGGCGACCTCGGACGAAAGCGCGCTGATGCGCCGGCAGGCGGCTTTCCTGACCCTGACGCTGGCCGAATATTTCCGCGACGAGGGCCAGCACGTGCTGTGCATGATGGATTCGGTCACCCGTTTCGCCCAGGCGCAGCGGGAAATCGGCCTGTCGGCGGGCGAGCCGCCGACCTCGAAGGGCTATACGCCGACGGTCTTCACCGAATTGCCGAAACTGCTCGAACGCGCCGGGCCGGGCACCGAGCCGGGCGCCAGCATCACCGGCCTGTTCACGGTGCTGGTCGAGGGCGACAACCACAACGAACCGATCTCGGACGCGGTGCGCGGCATTCTCGACGGCCATATCGTCATGGACCGGGCGATCGCCGAACGCGGCCGCTATCCGGCGATCAACGTTCTGAGGTCGATCTCGCGCACCATGCCGCGCTGCGTTCCGCCGGAGCAACAGCCGGTGCTGATCCGGGCGCGGCGGCTGATGACGATCTATTCCGACATGGAGGAACTGATCCGGCTGGGCGCCTATCGCAAGGGGAGCGATGGGGAAGTGGACGAGGCGATCGCGTTTTTTCCGGCCCTGGAAGCGTTTTTAGGCCAGGAAAAGTCGGAATCGATGAAAATTGAAGACGGATATTTGCGACTTGCTCACCTTTTGGAAATGACTCCGGGGTACGATGGTTCGATCTCGGGGAGTAACGAGTAATGAAATCGAGAGACAGCCTTATCCGACTGAAGCGTTTCCAGGTCGACGAGAAGCGTCGCCAGGTCGCCCAGATCGAGACCATGATCAACGAGTTCCGTCGCATGGCCGACGAACTCGACGCGCAGATCGAAGCCGAACAGGAACGCGCCGGAATCACCGACGTGACCCATTTCGCCTACCCGACCTTCGCCAAGGCGGCCCGGCAGCGGCGGGACAATCTCAACGCCTCGGCCGACGAATTGCAGGGCCAGTACGACGCGGCGCAGGACGCGCTGGCCGCGGCGCTCGAGGAGCTGAAGAAGATCGAGCTGCTCGAGGAGCGCGAGGGCGACCGTGCCCGCGAGGCCGAGGCGGCGGAAGAGCAGGCCAATCTCGACGAGATGGCCGGGCGCAGGGCCTTCGGCTATCGCTAAGGCGAGATGACCGGGCGGATTCTCTGATGCGCCGGCGGAAATCGCCGGCCGGCGGCTGACGGCCGCCCGATGCCGGGAACGAAGGGTTCCCGGCCGTTCTCTGTAAAAAATCCAATAAAATCACACCTCGCCGAACTGACGGGCGGCGACCGAGCCGATATGGCGGCGCATGGCGTCCTGGGCCCGGGCCGGGTCGTGGGCGTCGATGGCGGCGGCGATTTCCGCGTGTTCGGCGAAGCTGGTGTGGTCGTTCGGCGGGCCCTCGGTGGCCCGCACGACGGTCGAGGCGACCACGGCGCGGCGGACCCGGTTGAGCCGGTCGAACAGGGAGACGAGCAGCAGATTGTCGGTGGCCTCGGCGATCGACCGGTGGAAGGCGTCGTCGCGCTTGTCGTACTCAGCCCAGTCCCGTGCGGCGGCGGCCGCGCGCCGCGCCTCGTCGATGCGGCGGAGCGCGTCGGCCGAGGCGTTGATCGCCGCTTCGCGGGCAATCGCCGGTTCGATCGCCAGCCGGGCGCGCATGGTGCGCACCGGATTGATTTGCCGGATCAGGTTCTCGATGTCGTCCGCCGCGACGGCCGGGGGAGCGCCGACGAAGGTTCCCTTGCCCACATGCCGCCAGATCGCACCTTCGTTCTCCAGCACCGCAAGCGCCCGACGCAGCCGCGACCGGGAGACGCCGAGTTCGCCGATCAGCGCGCGCTCGGCCGGCAGCCGGTCGCCGGGGGCGTAGCGGCGGGATTCGATCAGCGCGCGCAGGGCGTCGACGGGTGGATCGGTCTGAACCATTCTGATAATTGATTGCCGAATTTAGCGGATTGGGCGAAAGTATAGGGCCTTCTAACCGATGGCAATCGAAAATTAAACCAATTTTAAAATTGGTTTTGATTGATCCCGCCACGACGATGGAGTATGGACGGCGCAGTTTCTCGGTTCTGGAGGGTTCCATGTCCCAGTTCGTCATCGATCCGCCGGCGATTCCGGTCCTGCCGGTGGCCGGCACCGAAGCCGGATTCCCGGTGCGCCGGATCTATTGCATCGGGCGCAATTACGCCGCCCACGCTGTCGAGATGGGCCACGATCCGGACCGGGAGGATCCGTTCTTCTTCCAGAAGAACCCGAACAATTTCAACACTTCCGGCGAATTCCCCTATCCGGCGAAATCCACCGACGTGCATCACGAGATCGAACTTGCGGTGGCTCTGAAGTCCGGTGGCACAAACATCCCGCTCGCCGGCGCGCTCGACCATGTCTACGGCTACGCGGTCGCGCTCGACATGACCCGGCGCGACCTGCAGGGCCAGATGAAGCAGGCGGGGCGGCCGTGGGAGATCGGCAAGGCGTTCGAACGCTCCGCGCCGGTCGGTCCGCTCTATCCGGCCGCCGATATCGGCCACCCCGATCACGGCCTCGTCCGGCTCGAGGTCAATGGCGAAGTTCGTCAGGAGGGCGACCTCAACCAGATGATCTGGAAGGTGCCCGAGATGATTTCCTACCTGTCGGAATATTTCGAACTCGCCGCCGGCGACGTGATCCTGTCGGGCACCCCGGCGGGCGTCGGACCGGTGGTTCGCGGCGACGTCATGCAGGCGAGCATCGAGGGCATCGGCACGCTGACCGTCACGGTCGTCTGACGGTGTCGACCGCACATCGATCCGGGGTTGCAGCCGGCTCGTAACATGCGACAATAGATGTCGTAATGTCCATTGACATCCCGGTGCCGTCTGGCAAACTCCGGCGCATGGACAAGCGGGCGGAAAACATCGTCGACGCGGCTTTTCGCGTGTTCTCGCGCTACGGCGTGAAGCGGACGACGATGAACGACATCGCGGCCGAGGCCGGGCTCGTCCGCCAGACGCTCTACAACGTCTTCGAGAACAAGGACGAGATCCTGCGCGCCACGATCCGGCTCTATTCCGAGCGCGCGGTCGCGGCCGTGGAGGCGGATTGCGCGCGCGCGACCAATCTGGGCGAGAAGCTCGACAGCGTCTTTCGGCACATGGTGGTCAAGCCTTACGAGATGCTGCATGCCGCGCCGCATACCGACGAGGTGCTGATCGGGCTCAAGACGGTGGCGAAATCCGAGATCGAGGCCAGCGAGGCGCGCCACCGGGCGCTGTTCGAGGAGATCCTCGAGCCCCATGCCAACGCCATCGAGGCCGCCGGGATGACTGTTCCGGGGCTCGCCGACATCGTGCAGAAGACCTGGGGCAGCCTCAAGGTCGACGTCGACAGCAAGAAACGCCTGATGGCGCTGCTCGCCGGTCTCAAGATCATGGTGCTGGCGGTGGCCGAGCCGGGCTGACACATTCCGTCCGCCCGAGCTTCCCGGCAGGGTGGGAGTCGATGACCGAAGCGAGCGTGTCGATGGAAGGGACCACGATACGGTCGAGGAGGTGTCTCGTTGGATCATCGCGCGCTTCTAAAATCGCTCGGAAACGAGGACCGGCTGCGGCTGAACGGGAAGTCCGATCGTGCGGGTCTCGCGCATCTGGCGCTGCACTGGGGCGCCATCGGTCTGGTCGGCGCGGCGATCGCGGCGCGGGTTTCCGGCTGGCCGGCGCTGATGGTCGTCCAGGGCATCCTGCTGGTGTTCCTGTTCACCCTGCTGCACGAGACGAGCCACCTGACCCCGTTCGAAACCCGATGGCTCAATACGGTGGTCGGCGCCGTCTGCGGGTTCCTGATCCTGCTGCCGCCCAACTGGTTCCGCTACTTCCATTTCGCCCATCACCGTTACACCCAGGATCCGGAGAACGATCCCGAGCTCGCCGAACCGAAGCCCGAGGGCTGGGCGCAGTATGTCCGGCATGTCTCGGGCATTCCGGTGTGGCGCGGGCAGGTCGGGACGATCCTGCGCAACGCGGCGGGCGGATGTCGCGACGCCTTCGTGCCGGCGGCGCGGCGTGGCACGGTCCGGGCCGAGGCGCGGCTCATGCTCGGGCTCTATGGCGCCATCGCGGCGTTCGGCTTCGCCTTCGGCCTCGACGAAATCCTGTGGTGCTGGATCGTGCCGCTGGCGCTCGGCCAGCCGTTCCTGCGGCTCTATCTGCTGGCCGAGCACGGCCGCTGTCCGCTGGTCGCCAACATGTTCGAGAACACGCGGACCACGTTCACCAACCGGCTCGTCCGCCTCATCGCCTGGAACATGCCCTATCATGCCGAGCACCACGCCATGCCCACGGTGCCGTTCCACCGGTTGCCCGAATTGCATCGCATGACCCGGGAGCATCTGAAGGAAACCGAGACCGGGTATGTGCGGTTTCACCGCAAGTATGTGGCGGCGTTCAACCGCTAAAGCTTCACCGCCTGCATCCGGTCGAAATACGGCGTCGCTTCTTCCGCGATGCGCTGCAGGTTCGCCGGCAGGTCGGCACGGTCCACGATCTTTCCCGGTGGGGCGAAGCCTGTGGATTGTTCGACGCGGCCGTACCAGTGCGGCGCCCAGACGCCGTCGGTGTCGCGGCGACCGGGGGGCCAGGAGAGCATTGCCGGGTCGAAGTCGATACCGAGCGCGGCGCAGAGCTTGCCGAGCATGCCCGGCGGGTCGCTGAGGATATGGATGCCCTCGACCACCGGCGGCGTCTCGCCCGTCAGATCGCAAACCGCGTCGAAGATCTCCGCCTGCTCGACGAAGCCGATGTCACGCAATTCCACCGTCTCGCGTTTCTCGTTGTAGGAGGCGAGCACGTCCTCGGGGCGGCGGATCAGGAAGGCGTGGCGCACGGAGGCGAACCAGTCTCGGCCGATCTCTTCCACCATGTGGTGGGTCATGTGTTTCTGATAGAAGACCGGTTTCGAGCAGCTCGCCGGATCGATCAGGCTGTCGGCGACCTTATGCCAGTCGGTCTCGCCGGCTTCGAGGATTTCTTCCCGCATCGGATGGTCGAGCCCGGTGATTTCGAGGAACGCGGCGTAGAACGGCTCGTCGATCACCTGGCAGTCGGCGCGGGCGCCGAAGGAGCGCATCATCGCGGTCGAGATGTTGCGCGGCCCCGACCACATTGCGATCATGATCGGGGAAGTCTGCATTGTCACCGCCGGACCGTCTCGGCGCGGGCGAGCGCCTTGTAGAGCGTCTGCAATTTCGCGGTGACCGGTCCGGTTACCGGGCTACCATCCTCGCCGATCTTGCGTCCATCGGCCTCGATCACCGGCACGAGGCCGGCGAAGGTGCCGGTCACGAAGGCCTCGTCGGCGGTGTAGACGTCGGTCAGGGTGAAGCGCTTCTCGAAGACCGGAATGCCGTTGTCGCGGCACAGGCGAATGACGTTGCCGCGGGTGATGCCGCCCAGGCAGTAGATGCCATCCGACGTCCAGACCTCGCCGTCGCGGACGATGAAGAAATGGGTCGAATTGCAGGTGGCGACGCAGCCGTCGGGGTCGAGCATCAGCGCTTCGTCGGCGCCGGCCTTGGCCGCCTGGATGCAGGCCATGATGCAGTTGAGCTTGGAATGGGAATTGAGCTTCTGGTCCTGCATGTCCGGCGCGGTGCGGCGCACATGGGCGGTGAACAGGCGGATGCCGCGTTCGAGCGTCTCGGGCAGCGGGTTCTTGTATTCGGGGATGATGACGATGGTCGGCGGGCCGATGGTGACGCGCGGGTCCTGATAGGGCGTCGCCTTGATGCCGCGGGTGACCATCAGCCGGATATGGACGTGGTCGGTCATCTCGTTGGCGGCGAGGCAGTCGAACAGGCGCCCGGTCAGCTCCGCCCTGGTCAGGCCGATATCCATGTCGATGGTCTTGGCGCCGCCATAGAGGCGCTTGAGGTGTGCGTCGAGAAAGGCGATGCCGCCGTCGACGACCCGCAGGCCCTCCCACACCCCGTCGCCGAGGATGTAGCCGGAATCGAACACCGAGACGACGGCCTTGTCGCGGGGAAAGAGCTCGCCATTGACGGAGATCAGGATGTCGGCGTTGCGCGGATCGTCGAGGTAGTCGTGGGTGCCCTTGGCCATGCTTCGCGCACTCCCAAACAATGAAACCCGGCCGGAAACGGCCCCCTTCGGGCTCTGTCCCACACAGCCTGTTGCAAGGCAAGGGCAGAATTGTCAGATAGGGATGGTATCCGGACCCTCGGCTCGAGGCCGGCCGGACCAACGGAGACGCCGATGCTGCGCATCCTTCTGGGCCTGTTGATGTTGACCGCCGCGTTCTCCTTCGGGCTCGGGCTGACGCTGCCGCTGATGCGGTTCGAGAAGCTGTATTTCTTCGAGGAGACGCCGTCGCTGCTGTCGGTGATCTCGGGGCTGCACGGCGAGGGCGAGATCCTGCTGGCGGTGCTGATCCTGGCGTTCTCGGTAGTCCTGCCGGCGATCAAGCTGGCGCTGCTGTTCATCGCCGGCTTCGGCGGCCGCGGTCGCCGGCAGATGCTGCTGCTTTCGACCGTCAGCCGCTGGTCGATGATGGACGTGATGCTGGTCGCGCTGGTGGTGTTCGGGGCGAAGACCAGCGGGCTCGCCTCGGCGGTTACCCTGCCGGGCCTCTGGTTCTACGCCTCGGCCACCTTCTCCTCGGTGATCGCCGCCTTCCTGGTCAAGCGCGGGGTCCGCTGATGACGCGGAGCGACAAGCCATGACGATCGACGATATCCTCGGCTTTCTGATCGCCGTTCGGTCGAAGCCGGCTGAGCCGTTATTCGAGGATCGCAACTTGCGGCGCGGCGGAGCGGGGAAGCAGGCCGGTCAGGCGCGGGTCGTCGATCACCTCGATCTGGAAGGAGAAGGGCACGAAGCCGCGCGAACGGTAGAAGGGCAGGGCGACCGGCGAATCCAGCGTGCTGGTATGCAGCCACACCCGGCCGATGCCCTCGCGCCAGGCGCGGGTCAGCGCCTCGTCCATCATCCAGCGGCCCAGACCCTTGCCGCGATGGCCCGGAACGATCCCGAAAAACGAGATTTCCGCCACGCCCGCCGTGCGGAACCCGAGTTCCAGAAGGCCGATTTCCACGCCGTTTGCGCGAACGACATGTACCTCGACGCCACGATCGGCTAGGATCGCGGCCAGTTCGCCGTCGTCCAGACGCAATCTGGACGACCACAGCCAGTCGCCGCCGACGGCGCGGAACAGCGAGCGGTACCAGTCGCCTTCCGGCGCGTCGACCAGGCGGAGGTCGATTCCCGCCGGCGGATTCGGAGGCTTTAAGTCTGGACGCTCGGTCATCTCGAGCGATGTGACCACCGCAGCGACCTTGCCTTTCGGGACGGCTGTGAGGCCAGCCAGGTCGAGTTGCGGCATGGAGCGCCTCCGGGCTTGATGCGGGACATGCGAACGCGGCGCGAGGGGGCGCCCGAAACGAAAACGGTATTTAGCAGGTCGGAGGGCGTGCCGGCAACGGATGCTCCCGTCCGGCGAAAGCCATGCGCGAAAACAGGCGGAATTGGAGAGCCCAGCCGATGCAGACCGAACTGATCCTGAGCGTCACGTCCGAAGACCGGCCGGGCGTCGTCGAGAGACTGGCGAAGGCGGTCGCCGGCCATTCGGGCAACTGGATCGACAGCGCCATGGCGCGGCTCGGCGGGGAATTCGCCGGCATCGTCCGGGTCAGCATCGCCGAGGAGGATGCGCAAGCGCTCCGCGAAGCGCTGCTGAAGCTCGGCCAGGACGGCATCATGGTCAATATCCGGGCCGGCGCTCCGGCCGAACCGGACGACGGACGCCATGCGATCCTCGAACTGACCGCGCAGGACCATCCCGGCATCGTCCGCGACGTGAGCCATGTCCTGGCCGGCCACGCGGTCAACGTGCTGTCGCTGCACACCAATGTCTTCACCGGCAGCATGTCGGGCCAGGCGATGTTCTTCGCCCGCGCCGACATCGTCCTGCCGTCGGGTCTGTCGCTCGACGATCTCAAGACCACGCTCGAGGATCTCGGCGGCGATATCGTCGTCGATCTCGAGCCGGCGGAGCCGGCCTGAGGCGGAGCCCGCCCTCAATAGGTTTCTTCCAACTCGATCTCCGGATCCGGACCGCCCGACCAGGTGAAGCGGTAGCGGGCGGTCTTTCGGACATTGCCGACCAGTGCCGGCCGGAAGCAGGCGAGGCAGTCGCCGCCGGGGGCGCGCACGCCGGGATAGAGAATGCCGGCCGATCCGGTGGCGAGGAGACGGTCGGCCAGGGCCTGCGAGGCGACATAGCTGTCGGGATCGAGGCAATCGCGAAATCCGGCGTTGGCGCGAATATCGTGATAGGCGCCGCTGAAATCCGCCAGATAGTCGTCATAGGTGACGCTCGTCTCCTGCCAGTCGATCTCGGAGAGTTCGACCGACTTGTGCCAGGCGACCTCGGCCTGCGAGGTCGCGAGCGAAAATCCCGCATACCAGGCGCCGCGATCGGGGCCGTTGAAGCGGCTGCCCAGCGGATGGGCGTGGGTGAAGGCGGCATTGACGATGCGGTAATGGGGAACGCCGAACACCAATTCGTCGCGGCCGATCCCCGGCAGCAGATCGTTCTCGGCCAGCAGGCGCTCATTGGTCGCGTGGTCGAGATCGAACAGGCCCTCGAGGTGATCGTCATCGTCGGCGATGCGGACGAGAACGCTGTCGCCGTCGTCGCTGTACATCGACGGTATCAGCCGATGGGTGTCGAGCCGGCGGATGTCCGTGAGCGCGGGCAGGCTCAAGCGCCGCCCCGGCGTGCGTCGAGCAGATTTCGCAAGGTGGCGAAGGCGGGCAGTCCGCCGCGCATGAGATAGTCGACGGGCCGGCTGCCTGCGAATATCCGGTTGCGGTTGGGCAATCCCATCCAGCGATCGGCGAGATCCTTGCCGTAGAGGATGTTCAGCGCCTTGAAAATGCCGACCAGATAGGAAATCCGGCGCAGCCGGTCCTCGTCGAGAACACGGTCGGGCTGCTTTTTCAGGGCATAGTAGGCGCCGTTCGACATGCCGCCGAGCAGCCGGCGTGCTTCCTCGTCGCGGATCTTCCACAAGCTCATGATGTTGAAGAAGCCGCGCGCCGCGTCGGCGCTGAGGCGTTCCCGCTCGGCCTTGTCGCCAAGGTCGATCAGGGGCGAGGCGTCGTGGCGGGTCGCCGGATAGGCTTGGGCTTCGGGCATTTTCTTTCTCCAAATATGGAAAATATTTAACTCCGAATTTGGAGAATATCAAGCATTGACTGCCGGACGGGTCATTCCGCCGACCCGTCGAGCAGGGCGGCGAGGGCGCGGTCGAACTCCGCACCCCATGCGCATTCGAGGTCGTCGTGGGCGTCGCGGCCGAACATGTTCGACAGGGTCGGGCGGGAAATGGCGAAATAGTTGACCGCGCCGAGAAGCTGGTAGATGCCGGCGAGCGCCCGGGCGCGGGAGGCGCCGGACCAGCGGCGAGTGGCGAGCGCCAGATCGGTCAACTCCTCCAGGAACGGTTTCAGATACCAGTTCTCCGCGGTGCCGGCGCGGCGACGGTTGTCGATCAGTTCGCGGATCAGCAATTGCGTCTCGGCCGGATTGGTTTCCACCCAGCCGGCGAAGCGGCGGAAGAAGGTCTTGAGACGGTCCTCGGCGGTGCCGGCTTCGGCGCGCGCGTCCGCGAGCGCCGTGGCGAGATGCGCGGAGATCGCTTCCAGCACGGTGCCGTAGAGTTTTTCCTTGCTGCCGAAATGATGCAGCAGCGCCTGCTTGGTCAGGCCCAACTCGTCGGCAATCGCGGCGATGGAGGCGCCATAGAAGCCGCGTTCGGCGAACAGCCGCAGCGCGGCAGCGGCCAAAGCCGCCCGAGTGTCGCCGTCCGCTTCGTGGGCCATGCGCCGATCTCCGCTACCGCACCGATTGACTCCTTACCGAGTGGTAAGATATCCTCCTTACCGATCGGTAAGTCAAGCGCCGAAGTCAAGCGCCGAAGTCAAGCGCCGGAGGGGAGGGACTGCGATGAAACGGGAAAAGGAACTGGACCTGCTGTCCGAGCTTGCCGGCCTCCGGGAGGCCGGCTCGGCGTTTCTCGACGAGACGGTCACCCGCTCGCCGGTCGACCGCTATCTCGATCCCGACCGCTTCGAGGCGGAGCGCCGAGACCTGTTCCGCGCCCTGCCGACGATCGCCGCCCATTCGGGCGAACTGGCCGAACCCGATAGTTTTCTCCGGCGCCAGCTCGCCGGCCTGCCGGTGCTGCTGACCCGCGATTCCGACGGCCAAGCGCACGCCTTCCTCAATGTCTGCCGCCATCGCGGCGCGCGGCTGGTCGACGATCCCTCAGGCTGCCGCAAACGCTTCACCTGCCCCTATCACGCCTGGACCTGGGACAATCGCGGCGCATTGCGGGCGATCCCGCATCGCGAACAGGGCTTTCCCGGCCTCGACGAGTCCGAGCTGGGATTGCGGCGGCTGCCGTGCGAGGAGCGCCACGGCTGGATCTGGATCGTCGCCGATCCGGACCGGGAATTGGACCTCGACGCGCATCTGGGCGAGATCGGCGCCGATCTCGACTGGCTCGGCATGACCGGCTGTCGGGTCGCCCATGCGCAAGAGATCGATTGCCGCGCCAACTGGAAGGTGCTGATCGAGGGCGGGCTCGAGGCCTATCATTTCCGCGTCGCCCACAGGAATACCATCGCGCCGTATTTCCCCGACAACCTGTCGAGCTACGAAACCTTCGGCCCGCACATGCGCTCGGTGCTGCCGCGCGAGGGGCTCGAGCGTCATGTGGCTCGGGCGCCGGCCGACTGGTCGATCCGCGAGGCGGCCAACATCATCTATTCGCTGTTCCCGACCAACCAGCTCCTGGTGCAGAGCGACCACGTCGCCTGGGTGCAGCTCGAACCGGTCGCCGCCGACCGCACCCTGATCCGGCTTTCGACGGTGGTGCCCGGCGGCCCGGAGGACGCCACGGCGGAGCGTGCCGCCCACTGGCGGCAGAATCACGCCATTACCTCCAGGACCCTGAGCGAGGATTTCGCGATCGGCGAATCGGTCCAGTCGGGTTTCGCCACCGGCGCCAACGCGATGCTGAACTTCGGCCGATTCGAGGGCGCGCTCGACCGTTTCAACCGTATCGTCGAAGGCTATCTGGCAATCGGTTAGGGCGTTCGAACCGGTATCGGCAATGGCAGGGAAACCGCCTCGGAGCCCGGTTTTCCGGTCCATTCGCGCCAGTCGGCCTCGTTGCGGGGGTAATCCGGCTAAATTTAGGATTTCATTAGCGCATTCGGGATTCCAACGGCCCAATTCGCCATCCGTTAACCGCTTGTTTACCACGCGCTGGGAAATTCTTGCCTACCAGGTGGGCCGGACGACCACCGCCAAGCCCTCACCCCTCTCGGTCTCCGGCCCACCTAGAATTTTTGCGTAATGCGAAAGTGGGTACGCCTGGTGAACGGACTAATCGAGACACTGCGGAAACTGGGAGCGGCGCGGCTCGGCGCCATGGTCGCCGTCGCGGCCATCCTGATCGGCTTCTTCGTCTACATTATCGGCGAGATGACGGCGCCGAGGATGACGGTTCTCTATACCGACCTGGAATTCTCCGATTCGACCGCCGTCATCCGCCAGCTCGAAAGCCTCGGCGTCACCCACGAGGTCCGCCGCGAAGGGGCGGTCATCCTGGTTCCGCACGACGAGGTGCTCAAGGTGCGGATGCGCATGGCCGAGCAGGGCCTGCCCACCGGCGGCTCGATCGGCTACGAGATCTTCGACAAGTCCGACACCCTGGGCGCGACCAGTTTCGTCCAGAACATCAACCATTTGCGCGCGCTCGAAGGAGAACTGGCGCGAACCATCAAGACCATCAGCCGGGTGGTCACAGCCCGCGTCCATCTGGTGCTGCCGACCAAGGAACTGTTCAGCCGCGAAAAGAAGCAGCCCACCGCCTCGATCGTCGTCAAGGTGCGCGGCTCGCTCGACGGCGGCCAGATCAAGGCCATCCAGCACCTGGTCGCCTCCGCCGTGCAGGGGCTCAAGCCGTCGCGGGTGTCGATCGTCGACGAGACCGGAAGGCTGCTCGCCAACGGCGCCGACGACGAGTCCAACGGCCTCATCGCCTCGACCCTGCAGGAACGCACGGTTTCCTACGAAACCCGTCTGCGTCGCCATGTAGAGGAAATCCTCAACAGCGTCGTCGGACCCGGCCGGGCGCGGGTGCGGGTCGCAGCCGAACTCGACTTCAACCGCATCACCACCACCACCAAGACCTTCGATCCGGAGGGCAAGGTTGTGCGTTCGAGCCAGTCGCGCGAGCAGAATTCATCCTCCGCCCGCGCCGGCACCAAGAAGGGCGTGACGGTAGGCAATCAGCTGCCCAATTCGACCGCGGCGGCAACCGCGACCGGCGGCGACAAGGATACCGAGGCGACCTCGTCCACCGAGGAAGTGTTCAACTACGAGATTTCCAGCGCCACCAAGACCGAAACCACCGAGGCCGGCCGGATCAAGCGCCTGTCGGTCGCCGTGCTGGTCGACGGCACCTATGCGACCAAGGATACCGGCGAGGTCGCCTACTCGCCGCGCAACAAGGAGGATCTCGATCGCATCGCCGCGCTGGTCCGCTCGGCGATCGGCTTCGACGAGAAGCGCGGCGACGTGGTCGAGGTGGTCAACCTGAAATTCGCCGAGGCGCCCGACCTGCTGAAGAGCGAGGCGGTCGAGGGCGGATTCTTCGACTTCACCAAGGACGACCTGTTCTACTTCGCCCAGCTCGCCATCACCCTGGTGCTCGGCATCCTGGTCCTGCTGTTCGGCGTTCGTCCGCTGATCCGCCGCATCGTCACCGAGGACGAGCAGAAGCCGGCGCCGGCGCTGCTGACCGACGAGAGCGGCCATCAGGTCGACGAGGAAGGCAACCTGATCGCCTCGGCGGCGGGACCTGAGCCGGAACCGTCGGCGGCCGCCACCAGCCGGGCGATCGCCGACGCTCAGGCCGAGGGCGAGGTGCACGCCAATACCATCGCCTCCGTCGGCCAACTGGTCGAGGACAACCCCAACGAAGCCGTCGTCATCGTTCGAAGCTGGCTTCATGAAGCCGCGTGAGGACTGAATGCTCCAGCCGCGGAAAACCGAATTGGCCGTCGCAGCGAGCGGCCTCGATATCAGCGCCGATCACGAGGAACGGGACCTCGTCGGCGCAGAGCGCGCGGCCGTGCTGTTACTGGCGCTGGGGGAGACTTTCGGCAAGGTCATCTGGCAGCAGCTCGACGAGATCGAGGTCCGTGCGGTCTCGCTTGCCATGTCGCGGCTCGGCCCGATCACGCCGACGATGCTCGAGGACCTGTTCGTCGATTTCGTCAAGAAGATCTCGTCGAAGGGAGCGCTCACCGGCAATTTCGATTCGACCGAGAGGCTGCTCGCCAATTTCCTTCCCGGTGAAAGGGTCGACGCGATCATGGAGGAGATCCGCGGCCCCGCCGGCCGCAACATGTGGGAAAAGCTCTCCAACGTGAACGAGAACGTCCTCGCCAATTATCTCAAGAACGAATATCCGCAGACCGTCGCCGTGGTCCTGTCGAAGATCCGCTCCGAACACGCCGCCAAGGTGCTGGCGCTGCTTCCGGACGATTTCGGCATGGAGGTCGTTCATCGCATGTTGCGGATGGAAAACGTGCAGAAGGACATTCTCGACAAGGTCGAGCAGACCCTGCGCGTCGAGTTCATGTCCAACCTCTCGCATACGACGCGACGGGATTCGCACGAGCTGATGGCCGAGATCTTCAACAGCTTCGACCGGCAGACCGAGGCGCGCTTCCTGACCTCGCTCGAGGAGGAGAGCCGGGAGTCGGCGGAGCGCATCAAGAACCTGATGTTCACCTTCGAGGACCTGACAAATCTCGATTCGGCCAGCGCCCAGACGCTGGTGCGCACCATCGAGAAGGACCAGCTGGCGCTGGCGCTCAAGGGTGCCGGCCAGGCCGCACGCGACTTCTTCTTTTCGAACATGTCGCATCGCGCCGCCGCGATGCTGACCGAGGACATGGAGGCGCTCGGGCCGGTGCGGCTGCGCGACGTCGACGACGCGCAGGCCGGGATGGTGGCGGTGGCCAAGGACCTGGCCGCGCGCGGCGAGATCCTGATCATCAAGAACAAGGGCGACGACGAACTGGTCTACTGACCGGAACGAGGCGAACGGGATAGGGCCTGTGGACGATAAGGATTGTGATGCCGGTTTATCCGGATTTGTTCAGTTTCGGTTCATGAGGAGGAAGGACATGCCGAGTATATTCGACGACGAATGGGCCGGAAATGGGCAAATCCGGACAAATCCCTTCGGGACGAGGCCGATTTCGCCCCTGGACGGCGTTGGCAAACGCTTGAAGTGCCGGCACTACGGCGCGTTC
>Ga0070729_10004129_pt1 | contig 16114 bp, 14 predicted proteins | sample tdDd472_FD_66725 | JGI IMG/M metagenome (GOLD analysis project Ga0070729, IMG submission 66725) | Marine sediment microbial communities from the Atlantic coast under amendment with organic carbon and nitrate - tdDd47.2 | ecosystem: Environmental > Aquatic > Marine > Coastal > Sediment | place... | reverse complement strand
ACACGCTGGGAAGATGTGCCGTTGGCATGGCGTTGCCCGGATTGCGGGGCGGGCAAAGAAGACTTCGATATGTCGGAGGTCTGAGAGATTCGGACTTTTATTCTCTGAGCTGTGTTGCGGATACGCCGTACCATTGTTGCTGAACGCTGTCCTTACCCACTAAATGCATGGCACCGACAATGACCAGAAAAGTTTTGTTCTGGTTGCGCTGATCGAGTTGTTCCAGTGTCCTTGCCCATTTGATGTTTCTTTCTACCAGAAGACTTTCGTAGAGCTCGGGCATAGTTGCCATGCCTTCGTGCATAGTGTCCGCCAGTAATTGTTCGTCTCCTGTTTTCCATGCGCGCAATACTTGTTGCATCTCTTCATCGGTTTCCTGTTGAGGGTTCAGTGACTCAAGCAGAAAATCGGTCTGTGTATCAAGCGAGAGGGTATCCAGTGCGGCCAGTTGTTCTTCTAAAGTTTCGAGACCATTGATCTCTTTGCCGGCCATGGCTGCTTTTTGAGAAAACTGTGCTTCTATACCCCAGCCGGGTTGAAACCCCGATGCAAGCAAGCGCAATTGAGAGACAAGCATTCCTGCATACCAGGGTTCTTTATCGTCCAGTAGCATCATGGGTATGCCCAATGCTTCGGCCCGCATTGCGACTTCACGGTAACGTGAGGCACCGATCATCTCTTTGAGGCCTTTTCCGGAAGGGTGTTTGCCGGTCTGTTCCATCTGCAGCATAGATTGCATCTGGTCCATGCTGTCCATATCGATTTCCATTAGCAGTACATCAGCATCATCGAAGACCTGATCAAACGCTGCCGGCAGGGGATAATCGGAGGGCCGTAAATAGTGGACCGATCCCATCAGTATGAAGCGATTGTTGGCAGTCTGAATGTCCCAGATAGGCACCGGCCCGCCGTGACTTAAGCTGCTGAAGCAGAGCAGCGTCAGCAGTAATGCATAGCGGAATATTGCGGTGGTCATGCTTTCAGGTACTCGTCCGGGCTCAGCCAGACGACATCGGTATCGATGCTGCCGTCGTCATAGAGGTCTAGCCAACGGTAGCCGGGCGGGCGGGTGTCCAGAGCGAAGTCATCGCTATTTGGCAGAAACTGCGAACAGGTTGATGGTGCGCTGAGTAAGCGCAAACCGTCGCGCATGTGGTCAGACGCCTGATGTACGTGGCCCCAGACCAAAGCCTTTACATGCCTGTGCTCAAACATGAGCTCCAGGAAATCCCGGCTACGGCGTAAACCGACACCGTCCAGCCAGCGACTGCCCATGTCGATGGGGTGGTGGTGCAGGCAAATCATGGCATGTTGTTTAGTGCAGGCATTCAGTTCCTCATTTAATGCCTCGAGTTGTTCTACGCTAAGCTGACCGCCGTCGTCATTCTCGGCATGACTGTTCAGCATGATCAGTTTCCATTTACCGTAGTCGGCACTGCCGCAATATTGGAACGGTGCTTCACTCAGAACCTCTTCCATTAACCGCGGTTCATCGTGATTGCCGGGGATGCAGTGTACCGGCACGGACATGGGTTTCAGCATTTTGGCAAAGCGCAGATAGCCACCCCGGGTTTCATCCTGCACTAGATCACCGGTGGCAATAATTGCATCGGGCTTCCGGTCACCATTGCTTACCCGTTTAAGCACAGACTTCAGTGCGTCGCGTGTGTTTACGCCACGCATTTTGGCGTCTTTATGGGCATGCAGGTGCGGGTCGCTAATCTGCAATATTCTGATGGGCGTTTGTGCCAAGGTAAGTGACCATTTAGATTAAGTCTGGAAACTATACCGCGTCGGCGTTATGGAGTACCGGAATCAGGTCACAGACCCCGCAAGCGCTTGTTCTAGGCGGTTGTGAGGGATTCTCGTGCATGGCTCTGAAGATTCAAAGGACACAAAAAAGCCCTCGCATGGAGGGCTTTTTGTTAACTCAAGGAGTGCTGCTACCGAGCGCAGTAGTTCCTTTAGTAGCGATAATGATCGGGCTTTAAGTGACGGCGGATTTGCGGGTGCAAATCCAAAGGCCGGAACTTACTTGGGGAAGTATGCTTTTCCGATGACTATCTGGCACCCACAAAAAAACCCTCTCGCGAAGGGCTTTTTTGTTAACTTAAGGAGCGTTACGAGCGAAGGTATAAGTAACGGCGGATTTGCGGATGCAAATCCAAAGGCCGGAACTTACATCGGCGAAGCACTGCTTCGCCGATGTGGTAGAACAAATAACCGGGCTAATCGCTAGTAGCGATAGTGATCGGGCTTGTAAGGACCTTCTACACTAACGTTTATGTAATCAGCCTGTTCCTGACTCAATGTTGTCAGATTGACACCCAGTTGTTTCAGGTGCAGTCGGGCAACTTTCTCGTCGAGGTGCTTAGGCAATACATACACTTCGTTGTCATAGCTGTCGGGGCTCTGCCACAGTTCGATCTGTGCCATCACCTGGTTGGTGAATGAGTTAGACATTACGAAGCTCGGGTGACCGGTAGCACAACCTAAGTTAACCAGACGGCCTTCGGCAAGCAAAATGATGCGTTTGCCGTCAGGGAAAATAATGTGGTCAACCTGTTCTTTAATGTTTTCCCATTCGTATTTCTGAACCGAAGCAATATCAATTTCATTATCGAAATGACCGATGTTGCAGACGATAGCCTGGTCACGCATTGCAGCCATGTGGTCATGGGTGATGATGTTGAAGTTGCCGGTGGTTGTAACGAAGATGTTTGCCTGAGGCGCAGCTTCTTCCATCGTGACGATGCGGAAGCCTTCCATTGCTGCCTGTAGCGCACAAATCGGATCAATCTCTGTTACCCAAACAGTAGCACCAAGGCCTTTGAGTGATTGAGCACAACCTTTACCTACGTCACCGTAACCGGCAACAACAGCAATCTTGCCGGCAATCATGACGTCGGTGGCACGTTTAATGCCATCGACCAGAGATTCGCGGCAGCCATAGAGGTTGTCGAATTTGGATTTGGTAACGGAATCATTAACGTTAATAGCAGGGAACGGCAGGTCGCCGGCTTTCTGCATTTGATAAAGACGTTGCACACCCGTGGTGGTTTCTTCGGTTACGCCGCCAATTGCATCACGACGTTTTGAGTACCAATCAGATGATGTTTCAAGACGTTTTTTAATGGAAGCAAACAGGGCTACTTCTTCTTCGCTGCCCGGGTTGTCCAGGATTGAGATGTCTTTCTCTGCTTTTGCACCGAGAATAAGGAGCAATGTGGCATCGCCACCATCATCCAGAATACGGTTTGGAACGCCACCATCGTGCCATTCAAATGCACGGTGAGTGTATTCCCAATACTCTTCCAGAGATTCGCCTTTGTAGGCAAAAACCGGAATGCCGGCAGCTGCCATAGCCGCTGCTGCGTGATCCTGTGTTGAGAAGATGTTGCACGATACCCAGCGAACTTCGGCGCCGAGATCAACTAACGTTTCCATTAGTACGGCAGTTTGAATAGTCATGTGCAAAGAGCCCATGATGCGTGCACCCGCCAATGGCTTTTGCCCCGCATATTCTTCACGAATTTGCATCAGACCCGGCATTTCGGTTTCTGCAATTCTAATCTCTTTGCGACCCCAGTCAGCCAGATTGATATCGGCTACGTGGTAATCATTTTCTACAGCTACAGCAGCTTCTGTGCTCATAATTTTTTACTCCTGCCGACGCCTTTTAGGCGCCTGCCTTTAATGCGTCAGCTTTGTCAGTTTTTTCCCAGGAAAATTCGACGTCTTTACGACCGAAGTGACCATAGGCCGCGGTCGCGCGGTATCCGGGTTTAGCCAGATCCAGCATTTCACGAATGCCATAGGGAGTCAGGTCGAAGTTTTCACGAATCAAAGCGGTCAATGTAGCCTGATCGACTTTGCCGGTACCGAAAGTTTCGACGCTGATAGAGGTAGGTTCGCGTACGCCAATAGCGTATGAAACCTGAACTTCACAGCGCTCGGCAAGGCCCGCAGCTACAATGTTTTTGGCGACATAGCGGGTTGCGTAAGCAGCACTGCGATCCACTTTAGAGGGGTCTTTACCGGAGAACGCACCGCCGCCATGGCGAGCCATGCCGCCGTAGGTATCAACGATAATTTTACGGCCGGTCAGACCGCAGTCACCAACCGGGCCGCCAATGACGAAGAGGCCGGTAGGGTTGATATGGTATTTGGTGTTTTCATTCAGCCATTCAGCAGGAAGTACCGGCTTGATCACCAATTCCATGATGGCGTCTCTAAGATCTTCCTGACTGATTTCAGGATTGTGCTGTGTCGACAGCACGACTGCATCAATGCCTACAGGCTTGCCGTCTTCATAGTTCAGAGTGACCTGACTTTTTGCATCAGGGCGTAACCATGCAAGCTCACCCGATTTGCGTACGTCAGCCTGGCGTTTTACCAGTTGATGCGACAGTGCAATTGCCGCCGGCATTAAAACGTCGGTTTCGTTACTGGCATAGCCGAACATCAAGCCCTGATCGCCTGCGCCCTGTTCACGTGGGTCGCCACGATCAACACCTTGAGCGATATCAGGAGACTGTGCACCGATAGCATTCAATACGGCGCAAGATTCGCCGTCGAAACCCATGTCAGAACTGTTGTAGCCGATATCGAGTACAACGTCGCGAATGGTTTTTTCTACGTCAATAACAGCGTCGGCTGTTACTTCACCTGCGACCATAACAAAACCGGTTTTAACCATGGTTTCTACGGCAACACGTGAGTTGGGGTCTTGTTTCAGATATTCGTCAAGAAGTGCATCAGAAATCTGATCCGACATTTTGTCCGGATGACCTTCAGACACAGACTCAGAAGTGAACTGGTATTGATTGCTCATTGAATGTTCTCAGTACTTGTAAATGGAAATGAAATTTGAGGCGGGAAATTATACGCGTAATAAATCAGTTTATGTGCTTGTGCGGAAAGTAATTGTCCAAGTTAACTTAAGGGGTTCAAGCCATCTGCAGAATTCTGCTGCTCACGGTTTGCGGGCAATGATCCCGGCATGCTCATTGCCCTTGGCGAATGGCGTCGAACTGGACAGGATTTCGGCTGAGATCACCTCGAAGCCCGCAGTTTTACACACTCTTTCAAGAATGTCGGGGTCCAGAGGGTTGATAAAATCAGGATGGCCGGAAGGGTCGGTGCCGTCGGGCAGCAAGCCGGCATAGTCATCGACATAGCCGGGCCACGGGTCGCCGGCCGCTTTTTTGCGCTCGTATTCTGCTGAGTGGATAAACCAGGGGCCGGTGTAAGGGGTGTCTGCCACCAGAAACAGGCGACCATCCGGTTGCAGCCAGTCAAACATTTTCCCGACAGTTACTTCTATTTGTTCACCGTTCAGGAAGTGTAAAACCCGGGCGGCCAGGATTGCGCCAAAGCTATTAGCCGGAAAGTCGACCTCCGGAAGAATGCCGGTGGCGCTGCGGAACCGTGCTTTCTGATGACCCGGAACCCGCTGTTCGAGTATCTCAAGGTGTTTGGGCTCGATATCGCAGGCAAAAACTTTCGCTCCGGCATCAAGTGCCGCGAGGGTTGCGACCCCGTAAGCACAGCCGATATCAAGTGATTCAATGTCTTGTGCGCCGATCTCGCCGGCGTAAGCAGCAAATTGCTCCGAATAGCTATCCAGTGACTCCGTCATCCAGCCGGTCTTGTTCATGGTGGGCACGAGGCCTGCAACCGGCGAGTCAGGAAGTAAGGGGTCTTTGGGGGTTGTGTCAGCGGTCATGTAATAGGGGCTTCAGGCATCCGGAGCGTTGCGGGGCGATTACGTTAGTCGCTCAGGGTGGCCGCAGGCAAGCAATGCTGTCGCGATGTTCATTGTTTAAACCGGGCAGATTTGCGCGGCACACGGTGCCGGCGAGACATAATGCGCCCGGAGACAGACAGACGGGGGCACGCGGATGTCGATTCTGTGCCGGATGCCGCCCCCGAAGCGCTTTTCACCATTGTGACTCGACCGCGAATGAGCGACAATGCGCGCCCGTTCGGAGGGCCTTCAGCCCCCGAAAGAACTACTCAAAACCTAGAAAAAGACAAATATGGCTTCTAATCCAGAGAGAGATACAAATCAGCAAGCACGCCGCGAGCTGGCTAATGCCGTGCGGGCCCTTGCTATGGATGCGGTTCAGGCCGCTAATTCCGGCCATCCCGGCGCACCTATGGGTATGGCGGATATCGCCGAAGTGCTCTGGAACGACTACATGGTGCACAACCCGGCCAACCCTCATTGGGCCAACCGTGACCGCTTCGTGTTGTCGAATGGTCATGGCTCTATGTTGCAGTATGCGTTGTCACACCTGAGTGGTTATCCGCTCACGATCGACGAGATTAAGAACTTCCGTCAGTTGGGCGCACACACCGCCGGTCATCCTGAATACGATCTTGAGTTTGGTATTGAAACCACCACCGGACCACTTGGGCAGGGTATTACCAATGCCGTAGGTCTGGCGCTGGCTGAAAAAATTCTGGCCGCACATTTCAATCGCCCCGGTCTCGACATTGTTGATCACAACACCTGGGTATTTCTCGGCGACGGTTGTTTGATGGAAGGCATCTCCCATGAGGCTTGTTCATTTGCCGGCACGATGAAACTGGGCAAATTGATTTGCTTCTACGATGACAACGGTATTTCTATCGATGGTGAAGTTGAAGGTTGGTTTACCGACGATACGCCTAAACGTTTCGAGTCATACGGGTGGCATGTTGTTGCTGATGTGGACGGCCATGATCCGGCCGCTTTGCAGGAGGCTGTCGATGCGGCTAAGGCTTCAGACAAGCCGAGCCTGATTTGCTGTAAAACAATTATCGGCTTCGGCTCCCCTAACAAGCAGGGTTCTGAAGCGACTCACGGCGCACCTTTAGGTGATGATGAAATTGCTGCAACCCGCGAAGCGTTGGGTTGGAATCATGCACCGTTCGAGATTCCTGCACATGTTGCTGATGGCTGGGATGCCCGTCCTGCCGGTGCCGCAGCAGAAGCCGAATGGACGCAGATCTTCGAAGGGTACCAAGCGAAGTATCCTGAACTGGCCGCCGAGTTTGAGCGCCGCATGTCCGGCGAGTTACCTGCTGACTGGGCTGCTAATGCAGCAACTGAGGTTGCAAAGTTTGCGGCTTCAGATGCATCGAATGCGACCCGCAAAGCATCACTGCTGTCATTGAACGCGTTTGCGCCGCACCTGCCTGAGTTGATCGGCGGCTCTGCTGATCTGACCGGTTCGAACCTGACTGAACACGTCGGTTCAAAATGGATCTCTGGTGATGATGCTGAAGGTAATTACATTTCTTTCGGCGTCCGTGAGTTTGGTATGGCCGCTATCTGTAACGGCTTGGTGTTGCACGGTGGTTTTATTCCTTACGGCGGCACCTTCCTGACGTTCTCTGATTACGCGCGTAACGCATTGCGTATGGCAGCGCTTATGGAGATTCAGAATATTCTGGTATTCACTCATGACTCGATTGGTCTGGGTGAAGACGGTCCGACACATCAGCCTATTGAGCATGTGGCGAGTTTGCGTCTGATGCCTAATATGGCTGTGTGGCGCCCTTGTGACACGCTGGAAACCGCAGTTGCATGGCAGGATTCTATTGAGCGCCGCAATGGTCCCAGTAGTTTGATTCTTACCCGTCAGGGTTTGCCTGAGCAGTCGCGCACTGAGCAGCAGGTCGCCGATATTCGCAAGGGTGGCTATGTTCTGCGTGATGCCGACAACGCCCAGGCCGTCATTATTGCTACCGGTTCCGAGGTGCAGTTAGCACTCGCTGCCGCCGAGTCTCTTGAGGCTGAGGGTGTTGGTATACGGGTTGTGTCGATGCCTTGTGTTGAAGCATTTGAAGCGCAGGATGCGGCATACCGTGAATCGGTATTGCCCGCTGCACTCGATAAGCGCGTAGCTGTAGAAGCCGGTGTCACCGAGGGCTGGTATCGCTGGGTAGGTCTGAATGGTCGCGTTATCGGCATTGACCGGTACGGCGAATCTGCACCGGCAGGTCAGCTGTTCGAGAAGTTTGGATTTACAGCAGACAATGTGAAATCTGTCGTAAAAGAATTGTTGTAGAGAAAATGACGTGTGCATCAGCACACTGCGAAGGAGTACATAGAAATGGCAGTTAAAGTTGCTATCAACGGTTACGGACGTATCGGTCGGAATATTCTACGCGCTGTATACGAAAGTGGTCGTACCGATGAAATTCAGATCGTTGCAATCAATGATTTGGGCGATGCAAATACCAATGCACATCTGACTAAGTACGATACTGCTCACGGACGTTTCAATTTTGATGTTGTAGTTGATGGCGACTCACTCGTGGTTGACGGTGACCGTATCCGCGTTCTGGCTGAACGCAATCCTGCTGATTTGCCCTGGGCAGAGCTGGACGTTGACGTAGTCATGGAAAGCACCGGCTTTTTTGCCAGTAAAGAGAAGTCTCAGGCACATCTTGATGCAGGTGCTAAAAAGGTCGTTATCTCTGCACCCGCCGGCAACAATGTTGATGCTACTGTCGTATACGGCGTTAACCATGACATTCTGAAAGCCTCTGATACCGTTATTTCTAACGCATCATGCACCACTAACTGCCTGGCTCCTTTGGTTAAGCCATTGAACGACGCGATTGGTGTTGAAAAAGGCATCATGACCACTATCCACGCCTATACCAATGATCAGGTGCTGACCGATGTTTATCATTCAGACCTGCGTCGTGCACGTTCAGCCACCATGTCTATGATCCCGACTAAAACGGGTGCTGCTGCAGCTGTTGGTCTGGTGTTGCCGGAACTGAATGGCAAACTTGACGGTTTCTCTATGCGTGTACCGACTATCAACGTTTCTGTTGTTGATCTGACATTCACAGCTGCCCGCGATACTACGGTTGAAGAAATTAATGAAGTACTGAAGGCTGCCAGCGATGGTCCTCTGAAAGGTGTTCTGGGTTATACCGATGAGCCTCTGGTGTCTATCGACTTTAATCACAATCCTGCATCTTCTACCTACGATGCAAGTCAGACTAAAGTGCTGGGCGGTAACCTTGTGAAGGTTTGCTCTTGGTATGACAACGAGTGGGGCTTCTCAAATCGTATGCTCGATACCACTCTGGCACTGATCAACGCGAAGTAAGACGCTTTTATGTCAGTACTCAAAATGACAGAACTGGATCTGGCGCAAAAGCGCGTCATGATCCGGCTCGATCTTAATGTTCCGGTTGAAGATGGCCGGGTAACTAGCGATGTGCGTATTCGCGCCACTCTGCAGACCATTATTGCCGCGCGTGATGCAGGTGCTGCAGTTATTTTGCTGTCGCATCTGGGGCGTCCCAACGAAGGTGAGTTTGAAGATCAGTTTTCGCTGGGCCCTGTAGCAAGACACCTCGGTGTGCTGCTGAATCAGGAAGTCCGTTTGGTCAGCGATTGGCTGGACGGTGTGGATGTGGCTCCGGGTGAGGTCGTACTGTGTGAAAACGTGCGCTTTAACCCCGGCGAGAAAGTTAATGATGAGCGTTTATCCAGGCAGATGGCTGCGTTGTGTGATGTGTTTGTTATGGACGCATTCGGCACGGCACACCGGGCTCAGGCTAGTACGCATGGTGTCGCAAAATATGCGGCCGTCGCTTGTGCAGGGCCGTTGCTCGTTGACGAGTTAGAAGCTTTGGGCCAGGCAATGCAGTCGCCTGCGCGTCCTGTGGTGGCGATTGTCGGCGGATCTAAAGTTTCAACCAAGCTGACTGTTCTGGAAGAACTGTCCAAGCATGTCGATCAGATGATTGTTGGTGGCGGTATTGCCAACACATTCATTGCAGCAGCCGGCTTGCCTGTCGGTAAGTCTTTGTATGAAGAAGACATGATTGATCAGGCTAAAGCGTTGATGAATGATTCTGATATTCCAATGCCTCTCGATGTCGTTAATGCAACCGAATTCAGTTCTGATGCCGAAGCGATGCATCGTGATGTCGCTGATACTAAACCCGATGAAATGATTCTTGATGTCGGACCAAAGACTGCGGCAATTTATGCGGACATTATTGCTAACGCCGGCACTGTCGTCTGGAACGGCCCGTTGGGTGTGTTTGAGATTGATCAGTTTGGCGAAGGCACCAGGGCGCTGGGTGAAGCAATTGCGGCCAGTAGTGCATTCAGCATCGCCGGCGGCGGTGATACGCTGGCAGCGTTAGAGAAATACGGGCTTAGTGAGAAGATGTCCTATATCTCTACCGGTGGCGGAGCCTTCCTTGAGTTTCTTGAAGGCAAGAAATTGCCGGCTGTAGCAGCACTTGAGGCTAAGGCTGCTGAAACAGAGTAAGCGGATTGATAATGATTGCGAATAACGGGCTGATTTTATCAGCCCGTTTTTTTTAGAATGCTCTGAATGACGGGGCAACCTGTGGGATAATCCCCTTATGTCTGATATGTCTATGCGCCGTACTAAAATCATTGCCACCCTGGGTCCTGCAACCGACAGCCCGGAGATTGTGGAGCAACTCATTCTTGCCGGAGCCGATGTCTTTCGGCTGAATTTTTCACACGGCGAGGCGGATGAGCAACGCCGTCGTGTTGCGATGGTTCGAGAGGCCGCAAACCGCGCCGGCCGGCATATCGGTATTCTCGGCGACTTGCAGGGGCCAAAAATCCGGATTCGTGGATTCAAAGACGGTCCTGTCATGCTCGACGAAGGTGCGTCCTTCACTCTCGATACAGCTTTGAAAGGTGACTCCGGAGACGTGACTCAGGTGGGCGTTGCCTATGAGCATCTTGTTCGCGACGTGAAGCCGGGCGATCTGTTGCTACTCGATGACGGTCATCTCTCTATGAAGGTGGTGTCAGTTGAGGGCACTAAGATTCTGTGTTGTGTAGGGGTTGGTGGTGAGTTAAGCAACCGCAAAGGCATCAACCTGCACGGTGGTGGTTTGTCGGCTCCGGCACTAACAGAGAAAGATAAAGTAGACATTAAGCTCGCTGCGGAACTGGAGATAGATTGGCTGGCGGTTTCTTTTGTCAGTACTGCCGAAGATATGGAAACAGCGCGTCAGTTATTACGTGACGCCGGCGGTTACGGTCATATGGTAGCGAAGATCGAACGCAGTGAAGCGGTTACGAATCTCGAAAGTATTATTGATGCCAGCGACGCCGTTATGGTTGCGCGAGGTGATCTCGGTGTTGAAGTGGGTTATGCCGCGCTGACCGGATTGCAAAAGCGCATTATTAAGACCACCCGCGTCCGTCATAAAGTTGTGATTACGGCAACTCAGATGATGGAATCAATGATTCATAATCAGGTGCCAACCCGTGCGGAAGTATCCGACGTTGCGAACGCTGTTATGGATGGTACCGATGCGGTAATGCTGTCTGCTGAAAGTGCAGTGGGTGAGCATCCTGTCAAGGCTGTGGCTACGATGGCCGAAGTGTGTGTCGGTGCCGAGGCGCATCATCTGGTCAGTGGCCGAAGTGCCAAACGACTGAATGAGAGATTTGAAGTTATTGACGAAGCTATCGCCATGGCGGTTATGCATACTGCATCGCATATGGAGATACACGCAATTGTTGCGCTGACAGAGTCCGGTTCCACGGCCTTATGGATGTCACGTATGCGCTCTGATATTCCGATCTTCGCTTTTACCCGACACAAAACCACGCGTCGCCGCGTGACCTTGTACCGCGGTGTGTATCCGGTGCATTTTGACGTGACGCATACTGATTCGGAACGCCTGCATCAGGATATGTTCGACAAATTGCTGGACCTGCATCAGGTCAATACCGGTGACCTGCTGGTATTCACGCAGGGTGACCTGAAGGGTATAGCCGGCGGCACGAATATGATGAAAATCCTGCGGGTGACCAGTCAGTAGCTCTGCTGGTTATTTCCCTCAATCCGGTGGCTGAACAGCAGGGGATAAGCTCTGGCGTCCTTCTGGTGGCGCATAGATAATCTCTGCCTCTTAAGATTTCCGGTCTGCCAGCATGTTATACACACGCCTCCGTTTTATATCCGCATTAGCCGTCATGACGGTTCTGGCTGCCTGTCAGAACGTTTTGTCCCCTTCAACCGGGAATGTAATTTCAGGCTCTCAAGGCACGGCTAAAACAGCATCCGGCCAACCGGCTGTCGTTTTGGTTGCCGGCGCTACCGGTGGCACGGGCAGAGAAGTGGTCAAACACCTTTTGCTTGATGACTATCAGGTCCGGGTATTGGTTCGCAATGAAGAAAAGGCGCGTGCCCTTTGGGGCGACAGCGTGGACTATGCTGTCGGCGATGTGCGTAAGCCGGCGCAATTAATTGATCCGTTGCGCGACGTTGACTACGTGATTACCTCAATAGGTGCTACCCGCGGCAGCGCATCGAACTCACCTGAGTTTGTTGACTATGGTGGTGTGCGTAATCTTGCAGATGTGTCTAAAGCGCAGGGAGTTGAACAGTTTGTGCTGGTGTCTTCCTCGGGCGTTACGCAGGAAGACCATTTTCTGAACAAAATGTTTAACAACGTGCTGCGCTGGAAGCTGAAAGGTGAAGACGCTTTGCGTGCCAGTGGCGTGCCCTACACAATCGTGCGTCCCGGTGGTTTGCTTGATACGCCGGGCGGCAAATCGAAGCTCATATTCGCACAAGGCGATACGACAGCCGGCGCAATCAGTCGTGAAGATGTAGCGATGATTTGTGTGGCGGCACTCGGCCGGTCCGAGGCCCGTTACAAAACATTTGAAACCTATAGTGAAAAAGCCGCGGCAAAAAATACGTGGCAGTCTATGTTTGCAGCACTGGCTGCTGACAAACCTGAATAAGGCTCCCGATGGATAAGGATATGAATGGAAAACAACCGAATGCGCTGGTGCGTCTCATGAAGACCACGGCAAAAATTGAAGGGAATGAGTTGCGTTCGGTATTGCTGGCGTTTGCGTTCGTTTTTACGCTGATGGCTGCCTGGTACATTCTGCGCCCGGTGCGTGATGCGATGGCTTCGGATTGGTCTGATGCTGAGGTCAGCATACTCTGGAATATTAATTTCTTTGCCAGCGTGCTGGTGGTCGGTTTGTACGGTATTGCGGTATCGCGGGTTAGCTTTAAGTACCTCGTGCCCGGTGTCTACGGCTTTTTTGCGATGACATTTATCGGCTTCTATTTTGGTGTTAGCGCGCTCGACGACAGAGTTCTGATCGATAAGATCTTTTACGTTTGGGTCAGTGTATTCAGCTTATTTCATATCTCCGTTTTTTGGAGCTTTATGTCGGATCTGTTTAATAAAGAGCAGTCCAATAGATTATTTGCTTTTATCGCAGCGGGTTCCAGTGCCGGAGCCTTGGTGGGGCCGCTGATCCCGGCGTTGTTTGCTGACAACCTGGGCGTCGATATGTTGATGCTCATTGCGTCAGTTGCACTGTTAGTACCGATTGGCATTGTGTTGTATCTCGAGCGTTTGAAAGTTACCGATTTGCACAACGAAGATGTGCATGCTGATTTGAGTGCTGCGAAGATTGGCGGCAATCCGTTTGCCGGCTTTAAGATGTTTATTAGTAACCCGTACCTGCTTGCGATCGGTGCGTTCATTCTTTTGTACACAACGATCGGTTCGTTTGTTTATTTTGAGCAGAAGAACCTGTTGGCTGAGTACACCCGTGAAGAGCGGACCGAGATACTTGCGATCATTGACTGGGTCGTGAATATCCTGACATTCGGCATCGGTATGTTTGCGACCAGTCGCATTGTGAGTAAATTTGGCATGGCAACGACACTGGCTTTGGTGCCGGTATTCATTGCAGCCGGTCTGCTGATCTTGGCATTCGCTCCGATGCTAACTGTTGTATTGGCGCTCCAGGTGGCACGTCGTGCCGGCAACTACGCTATTACGCGACCCGCCCGTGAAATGTTGTTTACGGCGGTTGACCGTGAGACCCGCTTTAAGGCTAAGCCGGTCATCGATATTGTCGTCTATCGTGGCGGTGATGCTCTAAGCAGTATTGCATTTGCTGGTCTGACTGAAGGCGTGGGTCTGGGATTGGCGGCGATGGCGGCCATCGGTGCTGGTATTGCAGCGGTTTGGGCGGCGGTTGGCGCTTATCTTGGCGGCATGTTTAAGCGTATCGGTGGATCGACCGAATAGCCCAAATTGATGCGGCTTGGCGGAGCAGGGGTTAAACTGGGGCTGTCGCCATTAAACGGCTCGGGTTACGATCTTTCTTATGAGCGCTGAACCGCATCGTTCTGCAAAAGACGGGAAAAAAATCGGTCTGGTTTTACCGGGTGGTGGTGCCCGTGGTGCCTATCAGGTGGGTGTGCTGAAGGCATTGGCCGAATTGCTGCCGCCGAAAACACCGAACCCCTTTTCTGTAATCAGCGGCACATCCGCCGGTGCAATCAATTCCGTGGTTCTGGCATGTCGTGCGCGTTCTTTTAAAGCGGCGGTCGCCGATATGGAGCTGGTGTGGGGGCACTTCCGCTCGGAGCAGGTATATAAATCTGACCCGTGGACCATGTTAAAAACCAGCGGTCGTTGGTTTTTAGCGCTGATTTCCGGAGGCACGCTTGTGCGTACACCCGGCTATTTGCTCGACAACGAACCTTTGCGTGATCTCCTGCGCCAGAATGTGCGACTGAGTAGTATTCAAAAGTCCGTTGACGCAGGTCATATTGATGCTGTGGCGGTCACAGCAGCCGGTTATGACTCCGCACGCTCCTTCAGTTTTTTTCAAGGCCGTGAAGAGCTCGATGGCTGGGACAGGGTCAGGCGTAAGGGGCGTCGTGCCGATATCAATCTTGATCATTTGATGGCAAGCGTGGCAGTCCCCATGGTGTTTCCTCCTGTGCAGATTGGCCATGAGTTTTTCGGCGACGGGGCTATGCGTCAGGCGACCCCGTTGTCTCCGGCAGTGCGCTTAGGGGCTGAGCGAATTCTGGTTGTCGGCGTCCGCAACGAGATTCAGGACCCGGTGAGTGCTAAACCTGTGGCTCCGAGTTTGGGGCGTATAGCAGGCTATATGCTTGATGCGCTGTTTCTTGATGGTTTATCTGCAGATCTTGAACGACTGACCCGCCTAAACACAGTTATTGAAAACGCTCCCGGCAAGGTTATTGAAAATGAAGGTGAGAAGCTTCGGTTTATCGAAGCTTTTGTGATGTTGCCCAGTGGTGATATACGGGAAATAGCAGCCCGGCATGTGGGTGAATTGCCATGGCCGGTGCGCTTGTTACTGGGTGGTATGGGTGCTCTTAATAAGGGCGGCACCCAATTGTTGAGTTACTTGCTGTTTGAGTCGGGATTTACACGCGAGCTTATTGACCTCGGTTATCGTGATGCGATGAATAACAAAGATGATTTGCTGGCGTTTATGCAGGGCGAAAGCATTGATGCTAATGCGGGCATTTCCGGTTGGGCAGATCTTGAGGAAGAATATACAGCCCAGGTAAAGGCATTACGTATGCCGGGCACAGAAAACTCAGAGCAGGAATAGCGTTCCGAGTCCGAGAAAAGCCACAAAACCGGTCACGTCCGTGATGGTTGTTAGTACCACGCCACCGGCCAGCGCCGGGTCGATATTCAATTTTCTTAATGTCAGCGGGACAACAAAACCGGCTACTGCAGCCGTGAGCAGGTTGATAGCTAATGCTGCCGCAATAATCGCTCCGATCTTCCAACTGGCAAAAAACAGCACTGTCACAGCGGCAACGACCAATGCCCAGAAAATGCTATTGAGCATGGCGACAAGAATCTCTTTAGTGAGCAGCCAACGTGCATTGGCATCCTGAACTTTGCCGAGCGCGAGGCCCCTGATCATTAATGTGAGTGTTTGCGTGCCGGCAATGCCACCCATGCTGGCTACAACCGGCATGAGTACGGCCAGAATGACTACTTTTTCAAGAGTCGGCTGGAACATCCCGACAACTGCAGCTGCCAGAAAAGCGGTGGCCAGATTGACCCCTAACCAGACAGCGCGCCGCTGACTGCTGATGACGACGGGGGCAAACATGTCATCATCTTCGTCGAGACCGGCCATGCTGAGAATGTCATGATCAGCCTGTTCCTGAATCACGTCGACGACATCATCAACGGTAATCTGCCCCAGCAGTAAACCGGCATCGTCTACGACCGCTGCGGTAACCATATCGAGGTTCTGGAACATTTGAGCAAC
>Ga0070729_10004127_pt1 | contig 16119 bp, 16 predicted proteins | sample tdDd472_FD_66725 | JGI IMG/M metagenome (GOLD analysis project Ga0070729, IMG submission 66725) | Marine sediment microbial communities from the Atlantic coast under amendment with organic carbon and nitrate - tdDd47.2 | ecosystem: Environmental > Aquatic > Marine > Coastal > Sediment | place... | reverse complement strand
AGCAGCCATATCTTTAGCTTTCTTAATAAGAATATGTTTTTCATCAGATACAAAATCTGCAATATTCTCCAATGCTGAGTTAATAAGTTCAAAGGCAAATACTAATCCAATCGAAAAAATAATACTTACCCACTCAAACATATTGATTTGAAAAACAAATCCTAATACTATGACCAAAATAGCAGCAATCAGGTGAATTCTTGCATTATGCTCTTCGCGAACTAGAATTTTAAAGCCATTTATGGCACAAGAAAAACTCTTTAACCTACTCATAAGTGAAAAGTCATTGCCTTTATTCACGATTATTTATTTACTATTATAAGCTATAATATACTTTCGATTATTACATATCAACCTGCTCAAGGCGTGGTTCAATATCTTTTTTAAACTGTTCAATCAGCTTAATGCGCGAATCTTTTAAAGCATACTCAAAATTACCCGGACGCATACCTCTAATTCCAGATATATTATCGGCAAAAACCTCTGTTTGAGATTTTACATCCTGAATGGATATATTAAAATCAGCAAAAACGGTATAAACACTATAACCTTGTCCTTTACGCTCATCTCCGGATACAAAATTAGAGTTAATCTTCACGACAAAATCCGCCTCTTCCATCCTACTGGTAAACGTAAAAAAGTTCTCATTTAACTCTTTTTTCATCATCCCTGAAAAGGCACCTTTGCCATCTAACTCACCAAAGACTTTCTCCTCACTTATGAGGTAAGCTTTGGATTTTTGAACTTCAATAGCAATACCGGTTGTTGGCATTTGCTTTTTTGGAAAAAACACCTGCAGCAAACGCTTCGTTTCCTCATCTGTTTCACCTTCGGCTACATGACTAAAATCAAAGCCTGCAGTAATTTCCTGGGTTTTCCGTTTAGATATTAAACGTGTGATAGAAACAGAAGCATAACCATCCAGATTGGTTTTACTTTGCGATGAAAGAATACCCTCTCCTTTGGTGAATTCGTACTTAAGAGGAAAACCAGATAGAGGCAGGCGCTCACCAGTAGCATTCATAAAAAAGGCATTTAATCCTATAGGCACTTCCAATTTCTTAGAGAACTGTATTAGATAATTGGGTTGAATTGGCACCAACTCAATACGACGAAATACATCCTGTATAGTACTGAATATTTCAGTTCCTACATTATACGTTCCATCCACTGTTTTATACGTTAAATCCTCTTCAAGATGATCTTTAAGACTTATGGCACCCTTGGCTAAATAATTAAGTGCCGAATAGGCATCATTATTCACAATCGCTTTACGGGCATCGGACAAATACGAACTGGCCATCATCTTTGCTTTATCCAGTTTCATCTGCTTAGCTCGTGCATATTTTTGTTTAGATAGGCGCGTCATCACCCAATATTCTTTTCTACTCTCCCAGGTCTCAACCTCATAGCCTTCCAGTGTTTGCTCTACCGATGCCTGAATTTTAGATTCGTAGGCTTCTTTATACTCATTATCATTCTCAATTTTATGAAGTACAGAGTTGGACGAAATACTAACCTTGATCTCACTACTCATCTGTTTTAATGCAGCTCCTCGTGCTGCTTGACGATAATCAACAGCACTTCCCTCTTTGGGTACAGTAGCAATGCCAATATAAAAAGACTGATCATTAGGACGTTGCTTCACCCAAGAAGGCTTCTTTTTTGCCTCTGTACTAAACGGTAAGAGTAATAATGTAAGTAATAGAATTAGGGTAATTTTCGTTTGATTCTTCATAATAATTATGCTTCAGGTTATGTCGTTTAATAATTGGTCGATAGCTCTAAAAACCAAGTCGGGCTCAAAGCCTCTTGATTGGGCAAAACGAGCTAAAGCCGCTTTTGTTTGCCAAATATCTTTGTTCTTTATCTGCCTGTTTTTGCTATGCAATAATTCTGCCAGCTTTTCTTTATATATTTCCTCATTTAAAGTCTCTAAGGCACCATTAATAATGGATGATGCCACCCCTTTGGCTCTTAATTGGTAACGTATTTTAATTCGCCCCCATCCATTAAATTGAAACTTATCGCGAACATAATAACCAGCATATCGGCTATCATCAATAAACTTTTCAGTTTTCAACCAGTTCATTGCCTCATCCACCTCATCCTCGGTGAGTTCCCAATTTACCAGTTTTTTTCTGATATCAAAAGCACAACGCTCCTGACGAGAACACATAGTAGCTGCCCTATTTAAGGCTTGTCGATAATCCATAAAAATGTTAGTAGTTGCAATCTAATAATCAGAATTAAATCAAGGCATTATCCTCAATTCCTTTCCTTTGTTATTTTATATATACCCCTTTAATATTCATAAACTCTCTCATGCCATAATGCGATAATTCGCGACCATAACCGCTTTCTTTGATCCCTCCAAAAGGTAAACGTGGATCAGATCGCACAAAGTCGTTTACAAAGCAACAACCTGCATCTAATTCCTCTTCGGCAATCTGTTTTCCTCTTTCAATATCTGCAGTAAAAACGGCAGCCCCTAATCCAAATATCGAATCGTTGGCAATACGAATAGCATCTGCTTCATCTTTTGCTCTGATGAGTGCTGCAACCGGACCAAACAATTCCTCATGATAGGCAACCATGCTTTCATCAACATCACCCAAAACGGTTGCCGGATAATACGCTCCATCACCACTAGGCATATAACCACCCGTTAGCAACTTCGCCCCTTTACTCACACTACTTTCAACCTGACGATGTAAATCTTCGCGAAAATTAAAACGAGCCAACGGCCCCATGTCTTTACTTTCATCAAAAGGATCACCTATGGTAATAGCTCGCATTTTATCTGTAAACTTCTCGGCAAAAACTTCATATACCTCATTAACAATAATAAAGCGTTTGGCTCCTATACAACTCTGTCCAGCATTTAAAATGCGGCCCGCAATACATGCATCAACAGCTTTATCAATATCAGCATCTTTTAGAATAAGATATGGGTCACTCCCCCCTAATTCAAGTACACATTTCTTTAAATAACTACCCGCCGTTGATGCAACAGCTTTACCAGCAGGCGTGCTGCCAGTTAAGGTAACTGCTTTAACGCGTTTGTCTGCAATTATCTTCTCAACCTTACTGCTTCGCACCAGTAATGTTCGAAAAACATCCTTTGGAAAGCCTGCTTCAACAAACACATTTTCTATAGCTAAGGCACAACCCGGTACATTTGAAGCATGCTTTAATAAACAAACATTGCCGGCCATTAAGGTAGGTGCTGCAAAACGAAATACTTGCCAAAACGGAAAATTCCAAGGCATAATAGCCAAAACAGATCCTATTGGCTGCATAGCTGCATACGATTGCTGAGCCTCAGTTGGAATATGCTCGCTTTTTAAATATTCAGCACCATTATCAGCATAATACTCACACACTTTAGCACACTTTTCCACTTCTGCACGGGCTTCCACAATGTTTTTACCCATTTCTACCGTAATATTGAAAGCAAGACCTTCCGATTTCTCACGCAATACTACCGCAGCCATTCTTAGTAAGCTTGCTTTGTTCTCAATTGATTCCTTCCGCCAGGTTATATATGCTTTGCAATTATCCTCAAGGGTATTGTTAATTTCATCAGAATGAAACTCTTCGTATTCTCTTATAACTTCGCCTGTGGCTGGATTGATGCTTTTTAAATACATGTCTTATCAGTTAAACTAATCATAGCTAAAATTACTCCTAAAAAAATGAACCTAAAAAATATTTTTGATGAGATTTTAACTTTTTATATCTTAACTTGCTTATATGACCAGACAAACATGCATAAATACACTCAAAGCAGGATGCTTTATTTGTTTGCTATTCGCTTTCTCCAGTCACAGTTTTTGTCAAACAAATCGTTCTAATCATCCAACTTTCTTTAGCATTTCTCCATACATTGGTAAATTTCAGGTGCACACCAAATCATTGTATCCATACAATGGCACTCACCCCATGGGTATCGAACTTGAAGTCAGCCGATTATTACTATCTGAAAACATTCGTGAGAAATTTGGAACATATATCAAGTGGGGCATTGGATTGAACTACGTTAATTTTAATCATGAAGATTTGGGATACGGAATTACAAGTCTGGCCTACATCGAGCCCTTTATCAAAACGGGTGGTCAATGGCGATTTTCTGCTAAACTCGGAGCTGGATTAGCCTACATGAGTAATCCATATGATAACCTTAATAATCCACAGAACCTAACCTACAGTTCACACTTAGCTTTTCCCTTGCAAGCAGGTGCTAATGCCTATTATTTTATAACAAAGCAATGGGCTATTAAAGCCAATGCTTCCTTTCACCATATTTCAAATGGAGGCATCAAACAACCCAACCTAGGCATCAATTATCCGGTTATTGCTATTGGAGTAGAGCACACCCCTAACATCTATTCAATTCCTCCTAAACGCGTATTGCATAAACACACGAAAGATAAGCGCTTCGAAATACTCTTAGGTTATTCTTTAAAAGAGGATACTACCAATACAAATAATCAGCACGTTGTAACCTTATTTACCAATTACAGCTTCCAGGTCTCACGCATCAACGCTCTTACTATTAGCGGATATGCAGAATATCAGCAGATAAATAACAATACTGAATCTGAATATCAAATAAGTATAGCTCCTTTATTTGGCAATGAATTTCTGTTTGGACAATTATTTTTCGGGCAGCAATTAGGTGCATATATCCTAAAGGCAGACGGTCAAAGCCATTGGCTCTTACAAAACTATTACCTTCGATATAAAATAAACTCCCACTTAACAGCAGGAGTCAACTTAAAGGCACACGGGCGTGTAGCCGATTATCTTTCATTTCAATTTGGATTTATATTTTAGCCTTAGCTAACAACACGAGTCCAACTGACTTTTTTTCCTATTAATGAAAATCCAATATATCCTTTTACCTGAAGCTTATTAGGATTGCCATCAAACCACATATAACACTTGTAAGTATTCCCACTTTTAGGGTCATAAATAGTTCCGTCTGTCCATTCATCATCGTCATCATCAAACTCAAAATTCTTGAGTAGTTCTAATCCGATTATTTTTCTAGTTTTTAAATCCTCTTCCGGATTATGTTTGTCCAACTTATCAGAGCCATCCTCTTCGGTTGGATTCTTAAGCCAAATAACTTCACCTTTATATGTTCCGTTATCATTTTGAGTAATGGCTATTTTAGAATCTCCATCTTGAGTCAGCCAAGTACCTATCACTTTGTTGCTCTTCTGTCCAAACGAAGCCAACGAAACCAATATTAAAGCGAGACTTAAAAGAAATTTCTTCATCTTCATACAATTACGATTCAACTTATTCATCTTTTATGATGAATGCACAAGATAATAAAATTATTATAACGCATTGTACTAAGGAACTGGATCATGTCCATGCCCTCCCCAAGGATTGCAACTCAATATACGTTTGATAGAAAGGTACAAGCCCTTAAAAGGACCATGTTTTTTTAAAGCCTCTATAGTGTAGGCAGAACATGATGGTGTATATCGGCATGAAGCACCAATGACAGGAGAAATGAACCATTGATAGAGTTTAACAGGGATAAGCAAGAGTGTAACCAATCCACTTTTAAGTAGCGTAACAATAAACCTAATGAACTTCAAAATAGGATTTTGCTCATTCATGGTTTGTTGTATCTGAAATTAATTTTTTCAGCGCCTTTTTCATTCCTTTCTCAACATCGACATACTCCAATATTTCGGTAGGTAGATAAATAAAAGCTACTGCTAGCTTTTTATCCTGAATTTTCAAATGATTCAAGAAATCATGCTTATTTAATCGATATGCTTCGCGCGTTAAACGCTTTAGTTGATTTCGTTTATAGGCTCGCTTAAACCGCTTTTTACTCACACTAATTAAAACCTGAGCTTCTGCAGCAATATCCTCATCTATGGAAATATAAGAAATACGAAATGGATATTTCACAAATGATTTCCCTTTCGTAAAAAGGGTCTGAATAGTTGTTCGACTACACAAACGCTCATTTTTTCTAAAGGTGAATCGCTTTTGTTCCATATATTGTCAGATAAAAAATCCTCTCCACCAAAGGCAAAGAGGATTATAAAGCCCATTTGGGTTGTATTATTTTTGTCCTTTATTGAACTGCTTTATGTATATTTCTAAAGCCATTGTCATTGAAGGTGCTTGTGGCATTGGCGCTTGAATATCTAAGCGCAACCCAGCATCTTTTACAGCTTTGGCAGTAGCTGGTCCAAAAGAGGCAATTTTAGTATCGTTCTGTTCAAAGTCAGGAAAGTTCTGCATCAAAGACGCAATACCTGAAGGACTGAAAAACACCAAAACATCGTAATTAACATCCTTAAGATCACTTAAGTCACTACTTACTGTACGATACAAAATAGCTTTGGTATACTTTGCTTTAGCTTTATTCAGTAAAGTAGGAATTTCCTGCTTATGGATATCGGATAAAGGCACTAAGAATGTTTCATCTTTATGCTTTTTAACAACATCAGCCAAATCTACAAATTTACCAGTTGAATGGAAGATCTTACGTTTTCTGTAGACGATGTATTTCTGCAAATAAAACGCTGTTGCCTCAGAGATACAAAAGTACTTCATTGTATCAGGCACAGTAACACGCATCTCTTCTGCAATACGAAAGTAATGATCGATAGCGGTTCTACTCGTAAAAATCACTGCTGTATGCTCCGAAATATTAACTTTCTGTTGTCTAAACTCCTTTGCAGCAATTGCTTCTACCTGAATAAAAGGTCTGAAATCAATTTTCAGATTACTTTTTTCTGCCAAATCAAAATAGGGAGATTTGGGTGTTGAGGGTTTCGGTTGTGATACCAGGATTCTTTTAATCTTCAATGTTTTTCAATTTAAATTCGACTAAACCTTTACCTCATTTACTATTCCCTAGTATATCATTACCTTAATAAGTAACGATAAGGGTAAAATTTCTAGGGCACAAAAGTACAAAAACATATAAAAAATAGAAAGCGGAGTGCGTAAAATTATTTTAATACCACGAAGTAATTGTATAAAATACATGATTAAAAACAACACAAGCCCAACTTTCAACAGGAATGTAGCAGTTAAAATATCAACAAATGGAACCACGCAAACCACCGGTAATGATGCAATCCCAAATGCTTTACTAAGCATATTTGAATTAAAAATGTATTCCTGAGTACCTTTTTGAGCATCAAAAACGAAAGCGACGAAACGATACAATAAATTTTTAAGCAAAAAATAGAGTACAATCCCAACATTAATCAATAGAAAGAAAACAAATGGGCTAATTCGTTCAGGACTCTTACCTCCAAGGAAAGCATATTCGAAAATAAGTAATGATGAACCAAGGAAGAAAAGTACAGTTAAGGCCCAGCCTGGCTTCTCATTCTGCAGATTAAATGTTGAATACAATTTAGATGCAGATTGTTGGTAACGAATGGATGAGAACAAATCGCTTAAATATTTACCTGCTGATAATTTTACAAATCCGGCAATAATTAAGGCTAGCAGAATAAAACCGGACAACCAATCTTTTGATTCTTGAAAAGGTGAACTTTTTCTTACTTTCACAGGCGGGGCTGGCAGTGTCGTTTGTTCAACTTCGGTTATAACAATAGAATCTTCAGACTCTAATCTTGGATCAAGATAAGCTTCACTTGATTTACTGGCAACAGCATGCGTTGGAGAACTAACTATTGTTATTTCTTCAAAAAATTCTTTATCCTGAGATTGAATAAGGTTAAGGTAAATTGAGTCTTCTCTCGACCATGTTTTATATTCAATTTTCTTTGGTCTAGACTGTGTTTTAACCTGTAAATGTTTCGGTTCCTTTACTTCTATTTGTTCAATGGGAGTGCGCAAAGAAGCATTAGTAGCCATGCTATCCTTCCTTACAACTTGATTTTGTAAGTTCTGCACTTGAGGATATGTCTCAGTTAATTCACCCATCAGAAGCCGTTTTGACAAAAATAATCAAAAATGCTAATCTAGAAGGATTATGTGGCATTAGATTCACTCGATCCAGTATTCTTACTTAACTGCTGCAAACTCTATTGCATTCGTACTCCAATCAGGAATATTATCTAATGCCTGACACACTTCGGACGCCGAGTTTACAACATGCCACATCTGACCATGCTCTAGTCGCATAAAATCCTCATCAATCATTTTTTGTAGCATCTCAAGCAATGGATCATAGTAGCCATCTGTATTTACAATTACAACAGGTTGTTGAAACTTACCCAACTTCTTTAACGAGAGTACTTCGAATAATTCTTCTAAAGTACCGGTTCCCCCTGCGAGCACAACTATAGCCGAAGTGTCTTTAACCAAAAGACGCTTTCTTTCAGCCATATCATCCACGTGAATCATATTATAGACCCCTTTATGCTCCCACTCTACTTCTACCATAAAATGAGGAATAACTCCTGTTATATCACCTTTTAACTCGATGGCTTTATCGGCTAAAAAGCCCATTAACCCAACTCCGCCACCACCATAAACGATACCATAACCTGCCTTAACCAATTCCTCTGCCAAATTAGCTGCCTCAGATAAAAAACACTGTCTCACTTTAGGGCTAGATGCACAAAAAACGCTTACTCTCTTCATATTTTCTTACTTGCAAAAAGATGATTGATTCAATATATAAATATATTAGGCACTATCACCAACACACCACATGGCTGCCCCTAATAAAATGATGTCTTTTAAAATACTCTGCCCTAATTTCGACAGCTCAGGAAAACCATATGGCGCTTGCCAAACATAGCCTGATGTAAACAATGTTGAAACACTTATTAGCAGTATTACCGATGCTACAACACCTCCCCAAAATGATATTTTTCGTGCCACAGGCTTTGCTGCAATTGCTACTCCGATCATCATTTGCAGATAAGCAATTAATTGAGAAAAGGCATATGGCGTAATGTAGGATAACATCCAACTAAACAATGATGAATTTGAAAGAACTTCTTTTAAATAATCAGCCTCAGAATTTTTCAATTTTAGCATGCCTAACCATATAAAGGCAATTGCTAAGCCATACCGGAGTATAAACTGTCCGATTGTTTTAAAAGTTTTTGCGAGCATACTTTTCAATTTAAAAGATTGAAATTCCTGTTTTTGTAGTAAATAATTCCAGCGCCTTTACTCCAGCTAATGAATTCCCATATTTATCCAGACCCGGACTCCATACACAAATGGATAACAAACCAGGTATTATGGCAACGATACCTCCGCCAACACCACTTTTACCTGGCATCCCCACTCGAAACGCAAAATCACCAGCAGCGTCATAAGTGCCACATGTAAGCAATAATGAGTTTATGCGTTTGGCCTGACTCGCTGTAAGATACTGTTTTTTACTTATGGGATCGACTCCATGATTTGCAAGAAATAAAAATGCGCGTGCCACATCTTCACAATTCATCGCTATTGAACAATGCCCAAAATAAAAATCCAAAACCTCATCTACTGCAGATTCAATATTGTTATAGCTCTTCATAAAATGTGCAAGTGCAGCATTACGATGACCATAGTTCTTTTCTGATTGCAACATTCCTTCGTCGATATTAATTACATCATTGTGTGCAAGTTCACGAATAAAACGCAGAATATTACATAAAGAATCTTCGGTATTTGACACCACACAATCAGCCACAACGATTGCTCCTGCATTGATAAATGGATTACGTGGCTTGCCATTTTCGCGTTCTAACTGAACCAATGAATTAAATGGATTTCCAGAAGGCTCTTTGCCAACTCTATTCCACAATTCATCTTCTAATATAGAAAAAGCCTTAGTTAGGCTAAAAACTTTAGATATACTCTGGATGGAGAAATTCGTAGTATAATCACCTGTTGAATAACTATCCCCATTTAAAAGCTTTACGGTAATACCAAATGCATCCGAGCTAACATTACCAAGCTCTGGTATATAATCTGCTATCTTACCATGTATCCGTAATGGCCCCACTTCATGAGCTATTTCTTCAATAATAGCTTGCCAGTTTGGCATCACATCTGCAGAGTTAAGCATAAGAGCACTATTTATTTTTTCTTAAACGGTATTTGATATTCTAAGGTGTATGTAAAACCTAAATTGGTTGAATTATCTCGCCTTCCATATCCAGGAATAGAATAAGGCTCAAGTACTGAATCTGTTCCAACATTAATAATTTTTTTAACACGGACAGACCATCCCATATAAAAATTAGTAAGCACCTCTGAACGCAGCCCAAAAACAAACTCAACCCAATGGGAACCAACTGTTGAAGAACCTAAAGCTCCTACATAATCTCCCCAATAACCTTCGTTAATTGTATATCTTGGACATTCATGATCTTGTATTGCAAGGCCATATCTAAGACCAAGCAAAATATTATCATTATTACCTACTTCATCAATTTTAAATAAATTATAATCCCCACCCAAACGTATAAAACTACCATTGGATGAATAGGTCATTTTTTCATCGTCAATCTCTACATTTTCATAACCTATTTCAGCAACTCCTTGCCATTTTAGGTTTACCGTATATCTGGCATTGGCCTCAACACCAAAACGCTCTTCTGAAAAAAGATGAGTGACAAAAGGAGCCAAATCAATTCCTATAGCTATACCAGGATTACCTTTATTTTCAAGCTTTTTTTCTTCTTTGGTCAGTTCTTTCTCTTCGTTTTGCGCCCTAGCGGTAAAACAAAAAACAAACAGACTAAGGCTCAATATATATTTTAACATTTTCAATATTTTCGCTATAAACAACAGATGAATAACTAATTACAACTGAATCAATCAAATTATAAGTATGAATAACTGTATCAATTTCCAGATTATAAGTAAAACCACAATCACCAGATACATATTCTAAGTTTTTCTTAAATATAAACTGGATAGTATCATTAACTCCCTTTACCTCGCCAAGAACCAATTTCTCCTCGCGTATAACAAATTCTGTACTATCCCGGTTTATATCTGTTGGCATGTATAATTTACTAACCTTAACACTATCCAATAGTATTGAGTCAGTTGGGTGTTCGATTCCCCACATGTAAAAGCCCGACAAGGTAGTATCCTTATCTTCATCTGAAGAAGCAGAGTATAATCCTGACTGAATAGCATTCTGACCTGATAGACATAAACTGCTATTATCGCAAGCATTGCTTATTACAATAACTATTACAACAAGTAGTTGTCCAATTATTTTGAATTTCATCGATAATGATTTGTTACAAAAATAGCACGAACAAACAAGAAAGGAGAAATCGGCGAGAAAAAAAATAAATATACTTACTAAAGTCACTTGTCGTGTTCGATATCGTACATGTCAATGTTCGCATTCGCACGCTTCTTTAGGTGGAAATTTAATTTCTATCACCTACGCTACAGCCACTTACACAAATCGGCCTGTATATTGTTTCAAGGCCACGACAAAAAATACAATTAACTTAAAACTTTAGTAAGTTGAACATGAAGAACCGTTTTTTATTATTGGCATTTTCTCTCATTTTAGCCAGTTTTGGGACAATTAGCGCTCAATCAAACAAAATAAGCTTTGAAGAATATGATATGGATAATGGTTTACATGTTATCCTTCATCAGGACAAATCGACCCCAATTATTACTGTATCAGTAATGTATCATGTCGGTTCAAAAAATGAAAATCCAGAACGTACCGGATTCGCACACTTTTTTGAACACTTAATGTTCGAAGGAACTGAAAATATACCAAGAGGAGAATACTCTAATTACGTAGAACGTGCTGGAGGAACCCTTAACGCTAATACATCAAATGATCGCACCTATTATTACGAGATAATGCCATCGAACCAATTAGAGCTAGGTCTATGGTTAGAATCAGAACGAATGCTACACGCTAAAGTAGATTCTATAGGTATTCAAACTCAAAAGAAAGTTGTTATCGAGGAAAAGAAACAAACAGTAGATAGCCGCCCTTATGGTACACTTCTGCAGGAAACAATGAAACGTGCTTTTAAAGAACACCCTTATCGCTGGACGGTTATTGGCGATCCTGATCATATCCGCGCTGCAGAAGATCACGAATTCCAAGCATTCTATAAAGATTTTTACGTTCCAAACAATGCTGCTTTAGTAGTTGCTGGTGATATTAATCTTGAAGAAACAAAATCGCTTATTAACAAGTATTTTTCTGAAATACCAAAAGGAACAAAAGAAATTTATCGTCCTTCAGTGATAGAACCTGCATTGAATGGAGAAGTTCGTGATACAATCTTTGATAACATTCAACTTCCATTAATTGTGCAAGCATACCGCACTCCTGCAATGGGCACTTCTGATTATTATGCTTTAGATATGCTTTCTACCTTACTTTCTGGCGGACAAAGCTCACGCTTATACAAATCATTAGTTGATGAACAGCAAAAAGCAATTGAAGCTGGATCATTCGCTATGCCTTTTCAAGATCCTAGTATAGCTTTAGCTTATTCATTACCAAATATGGGCGTAGACTGTGCAGACCTTGAAGCAGCCATTGACGTTGAAGTTGCAAAGGTACGTGATGAATTAATCTCAGAAAGAGAATATCAAAAACTTCGTAATCAGTTTGAAAACTCATTTGTTAAATCAAATGTAAAACTAGCCACTAGAGCTGAAAATCTTGCCACTAACTATATATATTATGGAAATACTAACCTTATTAATACAGAATTGGACAAGTATATGGCAGTAACTCGCGAAGACATTAAACGCGTTGCAAATAAATACTTTGTAAAAGACAATCGTGTTGTCCTTTATTACTTACCAAAATCACAGCAGAACTAAAATTGTTTAAGAGGCCTAATTAATTTATACACTAAATTATAAGATATAGACTTGCATATAAGCAAGTTCCAAAAAACAAAACAGAATGAAGAAATCAGTATTATTTATACTAGCACTCTTAGTTGCTTATAATATAAATGCCCAGTTAGATCGAAGCGTGCCACCAACAGCAGGGCCAGCACCAAAGGTAAATATCGGCAAAGCTCAATCCTTTGAACTAAAAAATGGATTAAAGGTTTTTGTTGTAGAAAACAATAAAGTACCTGTTGTATCTTATACCTTATCATTAGATTTAGATCCGTTAATGGAAGGCGCTATAGCAGGCTATGCAAGTATGGCTGGTGATATAATGAGAACAGGAACAACATCACGATCAAAAGCAGATATTGATGAGGCTGTTGATTTTATTGGTGCAAGCCTTAATACAAGCGCAAGTGGTATCAACGCAAGTTCGTTAAAAAAGCATTCTGATGAATTGCTAGAGCTAATGACCGATGTACTTTATAATCCTTCTTTTCCTACCGAAGAACTTGAGAAAGCCCAAAAACAAATGTTAACAGGTCTTAAATCTCAAAAAGATGATCCTAAAGCCATTGCCTCAAACATTAAAAGCGTATTGCGTTATGGTAAAGATCACCCTTATGGCGAAATTTTAACAGAAGAATCTGTTGCAGCCATCTCTATTGAAGATCTCAAATCTTATTACAACACATATTTTCGCCCTAACATCGCTTACTTGGTAATTGTTGGAGACATTTCTGTAAAAGAAGCCAAAAAACAAGCTAAAAAGCACTTTGCTCAGTGGGAATCTAAAGAAGTACCGACATACACATACAACAACCCTAAAGGATTTAACAAACCACAAGTGGTGGTTGCCAATAAAGATGGCTCAACCCAATCAACCGTTTCATTATCGTATAATGTTGATTTAAAACCAGGCCATCCCGATGCAATTAAAGCTCGTGTAATGAATCAGGTTCTTGGCGGAGGTTCATTCAGTGCCCGTTTACTTCAGAACTTACGTGAAGATAAAGGTTTTACATACGGTGCCTACTCTTCGTTAAACTCCGATGAATTGATTGGTTCATTTAATGCAGGTGCAAATGTACGTACCAGTGTTACCGACAGCGCTTTCACTGAAATTATTTACGAGATGAAGCGCATGCGCAAAGAACTTGTGCCAGAAGAAGATCTAGAATTGGTTAAAAATTCATTAATTGGTAGTTTCTCACGTTCACTAGAAGATCCATCAACCGTTGCACGTTTTGCATTAAATATTCAGAAATACAACTTACCAGAAGATTATTACGAAACATATCTTAAGCGTTTATCAGCAGTTACACCTGATGATATAAAAGCGATGGCTGATAAATACCTTACTCCTGATAATGCCTTGATATTAGCTGTAGGTGATGTACCTAACATGAAGGCTAGCTTAGCTAAATTCAGCAATAATGGTAAAGTAGCCATGTATGACTTCTACGGTAATGAAGTTAAAGCAATGCCTTTACCTGCCGACTTAACAGCTGAAAAAGTAATTGAGAATTATATTTCTGCAATAGGTGGCGCAGATGCCCTTAATGGAGTAAACGACATTGCCATCAATGCAACAATGAAGATACAAGGCATGTCTATGGATATTGTATCGTATCAGTCTCAACCAAATCAATTGTACCGAGAAATAAAAATGCAAGGCAACACTGTTTCAAAAGAAATATTCAATGGTAAAGATGGTAAAGTAATTAGCCCAATGGGAGAACAAAAACTTGAAGGTGAAATGCTTGAAAATATGAAAATTGAATCAGTACTTTTTCCTGAAACTCAATTTGCAGAACTAGGTTACAAAATAGAATTATTAGGAGCCGATAATGTGGAAGGTGAAGATGTTGTAAAAGTAAAAATTGTAAGCCCGGCAGGTAAAGAGCAGACTAGTTATTACAGCCGTACAAGTGGCTTAAAAATTAAAGAAATAAGCCAGACACCTCAAGGTACTGCTTCAAGCATTATTACAGAATACGCTGAGGTTAAAGGAGTGAAATTTCCTAAAAAAGTGAGTCAATCAGTTGGCCCACAAAACTTCGATATTGTATTTGAAAGTATAAAAGTTAACGAAGGAATAGACGCAAGTAAATTCGATATCTAGTATCATTGGCATGGAAACGATATCGAGGCAATCATAGTTTTTATATCTGATTTATTATTTCGGACAAAGTTAGATTGATAGTTTGAAGATTGCTTATTATGTGAAGGCAGCCATATTGGCTGCCTTTTTTCATTCCTTACCAATTAGTGATTCCAACATCAATTTTACTAAATTTAGTGATACAAAAATTCAGAACCCATGAACAAACTAAATGTAGATCGCCGTTCTTTTTTCAAGCTTGTAACAGCTGCAGGGGCTGGCGCCCTAGTACCTAATTCACAATCCATATTAGCAGCACCACCCCAGGAGCAAAAAGCTCAAAAACCAGAAACTAACATTGCTGATGCTTTAAAATACCCTCGTAATGAAAATTCATTACCAGGAAAATATCCGGGCAGAGTCATAAAAGTAGTTGATGAGCTAAGCGTTATTGATAATCAGCCTCAAGAAGTAGTGGCTTTTGAAATGATTAAAAGAGCATTACTTCAACTCACCAACGAAAGCGATCTCACAAAAGCCTGGTCGCATTTTATCTCTACTAATGAAGTTATTGGACTAAAAATCAATCCTGTTGCAGGTAAACTTTTAACAACAAGCCATGCAGTCGTAAAATCAATCATCAGGCAACTTGAAGATACCGGTGTTTCGCGAGAAAAGATTGTGATTTGGGATCGCCGTTTAATGCAACTTCACGAAACAGGGTATACGAACGAAAATTACCCCGACATAACTATAAGCGGCACCGAGCAACAAGATACAGAAGGGAGCTTTTACGACAAAGATGGTAAGCTCTACGGCGAAAACATGATTGATAAAGACTGGTATTATTATGCTGATGTTGAAGGCGAGTACGACGAATACACCATTCCGTATATGATCAATGGAGGTAAATACTCGTATTTTACAAAGATCTGCACACAACAAGTTGATAAAATTATTAATGTGCCAATACTAAAAAATGCAGGTCCAACAGCCACCTTATGCTTAAAAAACCTGGCTTATGGTTCAATCAGTAACACAGGTCGCTTGCACCAAAAACTGTGGGCCGAAACCTGTGCTGAAGTATGTGCCTTCCCTCCTATACGAGATAAAGTTGTACTTAATATAGTTGATGGATTAAGAGGTTGTTTTAATGGGGGGCCTGGTGCTAATCCGCAATTCATATGCAACTACAACAC
>Ga0070729_10004124_pt1 | contig 16125 bp, 12 predicted proteins | sample tdDd472_FD_66725 | JGI IMG/M metagenome (GOLD analysis project Ga0070729, IMG submission 66725) | Marine sediment microbial communities from the Atlantic coast under amendment with organic carbon and nitrate - tdDd47.2 | ecosystem: Environmental > Aquatic > Marine > Coastal > Sediment | place... | reverse complement strand
AAGTTCAGTGTAGAGAGAATGACCTCATCGCCGGGCTGAAGATCAATGGCAGCCAATACGGTGTGGATAGCCGCTGTTCCTGAATTAACGGCCAGGGCATAATGGCAATGGGTAAGCTTTGCAAGCAGGCTTTCGAAACGCTCAAGCTCTTTTCCCTGGGTCAGGGTGCCAGATAGCATAGCCTCTACAACGGCTTCCACATCACCTTTCGTGAGTGTGTGCTTGGCGTAGGGGATTCGCGATGAGCTATCCTGAGTTGGTTGGTGATAGGTGTCCTTGTAGCGTCGATTGTTACGGTTACCGCTATTAAAATTGCGTTTGCGGTAGTAGGATTTCTTGCGATAGTGATTCATGTTGTCCTCTTTTTCCCAAGATCAAAGACTTGGGCTTATTCATCGTCAGGCTTTGATGCCTTGACGGCTCGTTCAAAGGCCCAGTTTCGGATATGTCTTACCTGGGCTTCCATGGTAGTGGCCAGCGGGACGATTTCCTTGCGAGCAGCGTAGAGGTCCTTGAGTTCCATTTCCCGACGTTCCATCTTTGCTTTCGTGATGGCGGAGACAATGCACTGTTCAATTTCAGCGCCGTTCCAATTGGCCATGGCATCGGCAAAAACTTCCGGTGTGAAGGGTTCCGGGTCGAACCCGCGTTTAACTAAATGGATCTTGAAGATCTCTTCCCTTTCTGTTTTCCCGGGTAAATCCACGAAAAAGACCTGGTCAAAACGGCCTTTTCGAATCATTTCCGCGGGCAATAAATCGATTCGGTTTGCGGTTGCTGCAACAAATAGTCCTGGGGTTTTTTCCTGCATCCAAGTCAGGAAATAGGCAAAAATTCTTGCCATAACAGGGTTGGAAACACTGCTGCCTTCTGCGGACAGCCCCATCTCGATTTCATCGATCCAGAGCAGAGCTGGTGCCATGTTCTCCATGAGTTCAAGTGCGTCGGCAAAGGCTTGTTCGGGGTTTCCAGACCCACCGGAAAATACCTTGATCATCTCAAGTCGATAGAGCGGCAGGTTCCATGCCGAGGACACGGCCTTGACACAGAGTGATTTCCCGCATCCGGAAACACCCATTAACAGAATTCCCTTTGGGGTGATTTCCTTGAGCTCTGGGTCGTCCAGAGTGAGTAGTTCTTTGCGATCCTCCAACCACTGTTTCAGGTTTTCGAGACCGCCTAATTCAGCGATTTCGGGAACGTCAGCTACATAGCTGAGTGTTCCATTTTGACTGATAAGAGCTTGTTTTTCCTTTTTCAATAAGGCTAAAGATGCTTTAGGGTCCTGGTCAAGAGAGCGCATCCGTTCAAGTGCGTGCCAAACCTCGTTCTGAGTGAGACCTCTAAGAATGGCGCTCACCAATTGGGCGTTCAGGACACCTTCAAATCGGTAGTTCTGCTGTTCCCCCCACGATTCGATGAACGTGCGCAATTCTGTCTGGCTCGGGACATCGAGCTTCACAACCGACAAGTCACGCTCAAGTTCTGCGGGGACTTCACTTGAGGGTGAGGTCATGAATGTGCTGATTCCATGCTGGATCCCGAATTGGTAGAGGTCCCGAAGGCGTCTGTTGACTTTTGGACCGAAATGGGGAGGAAGGTCTTTAAACCAGATGAAGTCACAGTCAAGTCGATCTTGATTGGGCTCAGAGGATTTCAATATGAAATCCAGGGCCTGTTCCGGTGACTCGGTGTGCTCAATAGTTACGCCATCGGCCTTGGTGAGACCTCGATTCTCCTGCCAGGTGAGTATTTGGTCCGATTTCGAGCCTAAATACGTGGAAAAACGGTCCTCTTCAGAGGTTTTGACTAACAGAAGTGGACGTTTGGCAGCGAGCTGTCTCTCGATGTCTTTAAAATCATGTGTTGCTGAATTCATTTAACCTAAATATGCGAACGATTTCCCGTATCTCGCCAATCAGGGCGGCAGGACGGTTTCCTGGAATAAATACCATAAACCTCACGTTCTTACCAGTTGAATTTCAGAAGTATTGAGCGTGTTCCTCGTGACGGCAAATGATCTTAGAAGGAAGTCGCCGGCCCCTTAGGCCGACGAACGATCGATCAGGCTTCGGTTGAGGCGGCCTCATTTTCTGTCTTGACTTCTTTATTGGAAGAAGCGGGGCTGATAATGACCTGCTTTAGGGACCCCATGCCATGAGATCGCGTGGCGATCGTTTCGTCCGGCAGGAATGCCAGGTGGATGACACGGCGTTCATAGGCGTTCATCGGAGGTAATTTTTGAGGTTCACCAGAGTCGAGGGCGTGTGCGGCCTTCTTTTTTGCGAGATCTAGCATGCTGTCAATGTGGCTACGTCGGCGCGCCTCGGCATCACACTTGACATAGGCTTTTACATCGGGGAACATGCGATTCAGGTAGACCTCCAGCATGTATTGCAAATCATTGAGCAGGTCCCCACGGTTCTTGAGGAAGAAACCTGCATCGGCTCCGTCGATGTTTACCCAGATGGTCTGGCCAAGAATATCAAAGCCGATTTCCCCATCGATTCCGATCGATTGTAGATAGGATTCGATGACTTCGTCCAACGCGTCGACCTCTTCATGGAACAGGTCCAGTGGATCTTCACCGTCCTCGGGTATCTGGATCTTGAAACCCTCTTCTGAAATCAGCACCTTGAAGGGTTGGTTGCCCATCTCGCGGTTGAGACCTTTAATAATCTCATTGATATCCTGGTTTTCATAGGTGAGTTCTCGAGTCATGCTTTGTCATACCTCCACTTGAAGAGCACAGTTTGGGCCAGCTGGAACAGGTTACTGGTCACCATGTAGAGGACCAGGCCAGACGGCATGCTAATGAATAAAAGGGTCATCATTACGGGCATATATTTCATCATTTTCTGCTGGGCGGGATCGCCTGGCATCGGCGTCATAGTTTGGCTGACGTACATGGACGCCCCCCATAGGATAGGGAGAATGAATGTGGGGTCCTTGATGCTCAGGTCGTTGATCCAGAAGATCCATTCGGATTGTCGCAGGCTGATGGACGTTCTCAACAGGGAGAAATAGGCGATGAAAATGGGCATCTGAGGCAATATGGTTATGCAGGAAGAAAACGGGTTAACCTTCTCCTCTTTGTATAGCTTCCAGGTTGCCTGGCTCAGCTTTTGTTTTGATTCCAGGTCGGTACCAGGGTGTTTCTTCTTGAGTGCCTCGATTTTCGGTTGGAGTTTCCGCATTTTGTAACCCGAACGGATTGATGGCGCCGTGAGGGGGAACAGAATTAACCGAATAATAATGGTGAGAATGACGATGGACCAGCCCCAATTGCCGACGTAGCGATCAATTTTTTCCAGGGCAATGAACATCCATTTTGTCAGTTTTCCAGTGTAACCATAGTTGACCAGGTTGGAGAGGTGAGGGCTGGTAGCTAAGAGGCTGCGTTCCTCAAGCGGGCCGAGATAAAACGATCCCGTCAGGCTGCCGCTTGCCTGTACAGCAACTACGGGAATGGGCTGAGGTTCGCCCTGGGCTCTAGGCATGAAATTGGTTTTCACCAGAAAGTTATTAAAAGGTGTTTCGGGGACAAAGACATTACAAAAATAAACATCTTTCAAACCAACCCAGTAGAGGAGCTCGTCTTCTTCGAGGCCTCGCTCAAACTGGTTATTTTTAATCTTGGACGCCGGCTTGGATTCATGACTGCCTTCCTCTGACCAGGCGATCTCAACAAGTTTTGGAGCCGATGAGCCTGCAGATAAGAAACTGAAAAAGCCCTTGGACTGTCGATCCTTATCGCTGATGGGTTCCAGCCCTTCGGCGACAACCATCTGGAATGGCGTTGACGAGGAGATGCCTTCGGTGCCGACGATCTCTACGCGATACTTCAACGAAAAACTTTCATCCAGGGTATAGGTCTTGCGCAGGGTTTGTCCTTCGCTTTCGGTTTCAAAGACAACTTCTCGCTCTGTTTGCTGAACAATGCGGTGAAGTCGTTGCCCCAAACCTGGATCACCTTGAACAACAATATCGCCCGGAGCCTGCTGAAAGGGAGTGGCCAGGACGACTTTATTTTTCTTTTTCACCGATTCGTAAAAATCCCTCAGTTCGGCGTGGCGAATAACGCCTCCGCGATTATCCAGGGTCACCGTCAATACATCGTTTTGGAGGACGATCTCCTGTCGCTCGATGCTAGGTGCGTCGGGTTCGGAGAGTTGCCCAGTCGGTGTATCGTTTTCCAGCGTGACGTCCTCTGTAAGTGCCTGCGGTGAGGTATCGGAAGAATCTTCCATAGGGGTCGTCGGAAGTTCGGTGGGGGCAGCTTGATCTTCTACTGGAGGAGGTGTGTCAATGGGGACCCGTTTGATCAGCCCGAATTTATAACCTAGATACTGGTACGAAACATAAAATAGAATGAAGATCAGTGAGGCAGTTAAAAGTTGTTTCCCTGACATTGGTGCGTCACCTTTTTTGCTTTTTTGTTTGGCGTGAAAGGGTCTCAAAGGACCTTATGTAGTGCTGTAGTGGCCGATCAACGGCGCCGTAGCGAGGAATAACGACGATGTCGATACCAGAAAAAAGAGAGGCTTGGTTTAACCTGAAAGCCTCTCTTGTTAAGCGTTTGATTCTGTTTCGTCGAACGGCCTTGCCGACCTTTCTCGATACAACCAGGCCGAGCCGGTTAGTTTTTGATTCGGATGATTTCCAAAAAAAAACGAGGACTGGGGTAACCACCTTCGTCCCGTTTTTAAATACACTGTCGTACTCCGCAGATTTTAGAAGCCGTTTTTCTTTACCGAAACGGTTATCCTGCAAGACGCTTTCTTCCAGCAGCCCTGCGAGCTTTGATGATCGCTCGGCCGCCGGCAGTTCTCATGCGTACCAAAAATCCGTGCTTTTTGGCACGTTTGCGGTTGTTTGGTTGAAATGTTCTCTTCATTTTTTAATATCCTCCTCGTGTCTGTGCACGATCGATAAGCCAACGTAGCCTACACGATTGGCAGGGTGTTGTCAAATGTTTTGGGGTGAACAGGGAGTTGAAACGTCAAGCACCCGTTTCCCAAAGTGCTTATTACGCTGGTTGAATGACGTCCAGGACCTCGGCAATCGTGCTGACACCAATCAGGTCCAGGCCTTTGATGGACTGTTTGCTGTTACTTTTGGGACAGATGACGTATTTGAATCCCAAGTTAAAGCATTCCTTAAAGCGTGTTTCGGCTCTCGAGACAGATCGAACCTCACCCGCCAACCCGAGTTCTCCGAAAACCGCGAGCGAGGGGTCGAGAGGGCGGTTCAAAAACGAAGAACAAATCGCCATGGCGAGCGCGAGGTCCAGGGCGGGTTCCTGCAGGGAGAATCCGCCAATGATATTGACGAAGACATCGAGACCATGAAGTTGCAGGCCTGCCTTTTTTTCAAGAACGGCCAATATCAGAGCCAGGCGGTTGGGATCAATTCCCATGGCCAGGCGTCGGGGCGTTGCGAAGGGGGTTTGACTGGTGAGTACTTGAATTTCTACCGTCAGGGGGCGCGTTCCTTCGATACAGGGGAAGATGACGCTGCCAGCAGCTTCGGGCGGGCGCTGCTCAAGAAGGAGGGAACTCGGGTTCTTAACTTCTTTCAATCCCGTTTGGGTCATCTGGAACATGCCGAGTTCCTGTGAAGGTCCAAAACGGTTCTTTTGGGCCCGTAGCATGCGCATGTTGTGGAATTTATCACCCTCAAAATAGAACACGCCATCGACCATATGTTCCAGGACTTTCGGACCGGCGATTTGACCGTCCTTTGTGATGTGCCCGACAAGTATTGTGGTGATTCCAAGCGGCTTACACAAATTCATCAGGCGAGAGGTGACCTCGCGGACCTGGGTGACACTGCCTGGTGAACTGCCCGTCTCACTGTGATGCATGGTTTGGATGCTGTCGACGATTAGAAAGGGAAATAAATGTTCTTCAAGTGCCTGTTGCAGGGCCTCGAATCGGGTCTCGGCCAACATATTGAAACTGAGGTCCTCCAATTCCAGTCGACTCCCGCGGAGTCGGATCTGGGCCAATGATTCTTCCCCCGTCAGGTACAGTACCGGCTTCCCGCTTTTCTGTACCTCGCAGGCGACTTGAAGTAGCAGGGTTGATTTTCCAATGCCAGGCTCGCCACCGACAAGCAGGAGTGAGCCCGGGACAAACCCACCACCAAGGACGCGATCCAACTCACCAATCCCTGAGCTGAAGCGGTCGGTCTGTTCCTGTTCAATGTCGGAAAGGGGGACGAGCTTGGGCTGGGCCAAGGGGCGTTTCGTTTTAAGGACGGTAATGGTTTCAAATGATTCCCAGCTCTGGCAGGTTGGACATTGTCCCATCCATTTCAGGGCCGTGTATCCGCATTGATTACACTTGAATGAGGTTTTTTCTTTTGCCAATTCATCTCCCGAAGAGTGTTAGACTGTGGTTGGATTTCCCGATGGGCTCATCGTAGCGAAATTGGTTGGTGTTCGCAAGGAGGCACCTCTTTCCATCCTGATGGAGGGCATAATGGAACCAGAATCGGCAATAGAAAAGCGTACAAAGCTCGGAGGCAAGACATACGAATTCGCGGATCAGGCCAATCCGCGCTTACCCGCACAGCACTGGTTCGATGAAAGTGTTGAAGGGCGTCTCCTTTTTATCATTTTATATACACAGGCATGTAAGTGGTCGCAATGCTTGGGTTGCAACCTGCCATCTGCAATGTCCAGCGGACATATTCCCTTCCAGGACATCATGAAGCAAATCGATTTTGTATTCGATTATCTTGTTGATTCGCGCGAGAAGGATCGACTACGAAAAATAATCCTGTCAAATAATGGTTCTATCCTTGATGAGGATACGTTCAGCACGACCGCCCTCGTTTACTTCGTGGCTAAGATGAATATGGCTTGCCCGAAGGTAAGATGCCTGACTATCGAGACGCGGCCCGAATACGCCGATATGGAAGAATTGGAAATTCTTGCACGTGTGCTTCGCGAGGGAGAGCGGCCAACCTACTTGGAGCTTGCCATTGGATTCGAGGCTTTCGATGAACGAATTCGCAACGATGTGTTCCGGAAAGGATTGACCCTGGAGGGTTTCGAGGACTTCGTGACCAAAGTGGCCAAGCACAAGTTTCGACTCAAGGTGTATTTTATGCTCAAACCCATTCCCGATCTCGAAGAAGCGGAGGCTGTAGAAGACATCAAAAGAGCCATGGACTATCTCAATGCCATTTCCAGTCGTTTTGATCTTTCCATCAATATGCACCTGAATCCCACCTACGCAGCCAAGGGGACACCTCTTGCCGTCGCTTTTGCGGAAGGACGCTTTTGTCCGCCAAAAATTTCAAGCTTGGTCGAGCTAGTACATTATAATATCGGTAAACCACTTTCCCTGTTCATTGGCGTGCACGACGAAGGTCTGAGTGTGCCAGGAGGGCACTGCTTCCACGGTGTTTCCCCCGATGTGATAGGGCGGTTTCGTGATTTCAATCAAACCCAGGATGCGTCGGGTTTTAAGGAGGCGTTATGGCAGAAGTAAAAGGTGTTGGCGGGGTGTTCTTTCTCTCCAGTGACCCTGAAGCCTTAGGAGATTGGTACAAGAAATGGCTAGGGGTTCCCTATACGCCCTATGGGGCGAGCTTTGAACCCAAAGATCTGCCGATTCATTCACGGTCGGTGTGGACACCATTTAAGAAAGATACAACCTATTTTCAGCCATCTAAACAGCCATTCATGGTCAATTTAATTGTCGATGATGTCGAGGGCGCCCTGGCCCAGGTCAAAGAAGGAGGTGCTGAGGTTCTTCCGGATCGTGAGCAAGGTGAATACGGTGAGTTTGGTTGGTTTATAGATCCGGAAGGCAATAAAGTGGAGCTCTGGAAACCGCCTATCGAGGCACCAGAAGAATGAACGGCTAAAAGAAAGGAAACGTTATGAAGCAATTATTGAGAATTTTATGTCTACTCCCTTGCTGTATGCTTTGGGCTCAGAATTCTACTGAGTTCCTCCAGAAGGAGTTTGGTTTTTCAGATCAAACGCCTCATTCTGTTCCACTCGATCAACTCATTCCTGGGTGTCCTCATCCCGATTGCATACCATCTCTCGATAAACCCACTTTTGTTCCCGTGAACGAAGCGACATTTTTGAAGGATGAGGATACTGTACTCGGTGTGGTGATTGGAGGCGAAGCCAAGGCTTATCCGGTCGGAATACTGACCTACCACGAAATAGTGAATGATATTGTCGGTGGGACGCCCGTGGCTGTGACCTATTGCCCGCTTTGCGGATCGGGAGTGGCTTATTTTCGAGTGATTGATGGAGAGGCAGTGGAGTTTGGTGTTTCCGGTGTCCTCTATAACAGTGACCTTGTGATGTACGATCGAAAAACAAAAAGCCTCTGGGACCAAATTAAAGGGGCGGCGATTGTTGGCCCGCTCCTCGATAAGGAACTAGAGCTTGTTCCCATGATATACACCGATTGGAAGCAATGGCGAGAATCGTATCCGAATTCCACCGTTCTCAGTGATCAGACCGGCTTCAAACGGGACTATTCCAAAAATCCCTACGGTGACTATCAATCCAGCGCTGATTTAAAGTTCCCAATTCAACACTTTTCGCCCGACCTCCATCCCAAAAGCTGGGTATATGGGCTGAGAGATGGAGAAAAGGCGGTCGCGCTAAAAGCTGATTGGCTGGAAAACCGTGGCAACCTGAAATTGAAGTTGAATGGACGAAAAATCCTTGTCGAGGTCCAGGAAGACGGTCGTGTAACTGCCATCGATGTCAAGACCGAAGCATCCCTCGCTATCCAAAAGATGTTCTGGTTTGCTTGGTCAGCGGCTCATCCGAAGACCAAGCTGAAAGGAGCGGTTCCTCAAAAGGGTCTCAAGAGTAAAGAGCGTTCAAGGCGACCACCTAAGCGTCTTGGGTTGTAGTATTTAAGATCCTGGCCATAACGGGCTGGCCTCTTGTTCATCGTGGTCTTCCACGGTGAGATGTCCGGCCCTGGTCTGGCTTTGTAAATAATAGGCAATTTTTCAGAACACCTAATAAAAGTGAACTCTTTACTCTTGTTTTTTAAGGTCTGTTATGGGATAGTGGTCAGTGCACCAAAATTTTGAGAAGACTCGTTACATATAGAGGTCTTCACCTTGTTCCAGCAGGCACTAGAGGTGTCTATTTTGGTTGGAAACTCAAAAAAAGAAAAACAAAAAGGAGTGAGTCATGTTTGATCCTGCGAAAGCTGATAGGCTGAGTATCCCCCAATGGGAAGCCGTATATCGTGCAGAAATTTATCCGGGCGTTGTATCCTATGCAGCCGTCCACGACACTACCCGCGGCAGAGCACTCGGTGGCTGCCGAATGGCCAAATACGACAATGAAGCTCTGGCGCTGACCGATGTTCTGCGCCTCAGTCGTGGAATGACCTTTAAAAACGCCGTTGCCGACCTTCCCCTCGGCGGTGGTAAGTCTATCATCGTCTGTGACCCTACGGTTGAAGGGGCCGAGCGTGAGAAGATTCTAGAAGAATTCGGCAAATTCATCGCTTTCGTGAACAGTGACCGTGACTGTTACTACACTGCGGAAGACATGAACACAACGGTTGCCGACATGCATGTAGTCAAAAAGCACACCAACAATATTTTCGGCACGATTGTAGACCCCTCTCCTTATACAGCCGAAGGCGTTTACGCCTCCATCAAGTACGCAGTCGATTATTTCGCAATGGATCTGTTCCATGGCGAGCGCACCCTTGAAGGCAAAACTGTACTCGTCCAGGGTCTCGGTAAGGTTGGGCACACCTTGATCGACATGCTGCATGAAGCAGGCGCCAAGCTCTATCTGAACGATATCAACGAGGCGAGCGTAAAAGCTGCTCTCGAAAAATATCCCGATTCCGTTGTTGTGAAAAGTGAAGATGTTCTGACCACCGAAGTCGACATTTTCGCACCCAGCGCAAAGGGCGAAGTCGTCACTAAGAAGAACGTCAACCAGCTCAACTGCAAAATCCTCTGCGGCGCTGCAAACAATATCCTTCAAAGCTCTTCCGTTGGTTATGCCCTTCAGAAGCGCGGAATCGTTTACTGCCCGGACTACGTTGCCAACATGGGTGGTGTTTGCTCCATTCAATATCTCGAAGTTGAAAAACTGGAAAAAGAAGTTTGCATCGAGAACATCCATCGCACCGTGCGCAAGATGCTCGGACTCACGTTCCGAACTGGCTTCCGCAATAACCTTCCGTTCAACGTAGCGGTTGACCACGCGGTTAAGAAGATTATCTGGGGCGGCGAAAAGATCAACGAAGAGTTCCAGAACGAGAAGCTCTTCCCCCACACATGTGCAGCCGAGCCCCATTGAGCTCACAATTCAATTTAGCAAGGAAGCCCGCCACGTGCGGGCTTTTTTTATCGGTACGACTCGGCAGGCAATGCATGGAAACAATTGAAATAATGATTCCAGCTTTTCCGATGAACTGGAAATCAGATTTTTAGATGTCCTACCATTCGCCTCAATCGGTCCACCTGCTGTCCCATTTTTTTGGTTGTCGTATCGGTAGTATGAGCATTCTCCTCGGTGGTGTGGGAGGCTTGATTTAAGTGTTCTATGGAGTCTGCAATTTTTTTGGTACTGCAAGCTGAGGATTCAACATTAGTTGAAATCTCGGAGACTCCCTGAGAAATACCCTGAATGCTACCCGAGATTTGTTCGGTTGCTTTCTCTTGTTCATGCATCGCATTGACCAGAATTTTCATGGATTCTTCCAAGGCAAAAATGACATTTGAAATATTGTCAATGGCCGCGACACTTGTTTTGGAATCCGTTTGGATCAGCTGAATTTGTTCTGTAATTTTTTCGGTAGCCAGCTGTGTTTGCACCGAAAGGTCTTTTACCTCCTTGGCAACTACAGTGAATCCAGCACCTGCTTCCCCGGCTCTTGCGGCTTCGATAGTTGCGTTAAAGGAGAGCATTTTCACCTGAGAAGAAATCCCTTGGATCTGATCGAGAATAGTTTGGACTTTTTCTGTCACTAGGGTGAGTCGATTCATGGTTTCTTGGCTGTTTGTGAGGATCTCTGTGGCTTGCGTATGGACGGATTGTGCATGGATGATCTGACTTGAGACTTCGCTTAAGTTAACGCTCATCTCCTCAGAGGCGGCAGCTATTTGTGAAACTTCCCGCGCAACATGTTGACTGCGACTACTAACCTCTTCCATGGATTGAGCGAGTGACTGGGTGCGTTCCTCCATTTCCGTTGACTTTCTGGATACAGATTGAGCCGTTTGTCTAAGTGATGATGCAGTTGAAGCTAACCCAATCGTTTCAGACTCGATCGATGCAGTGGAATCCACAATGGAAGCCAACATCGTCTGTAACTTGCTGATAAAAGCGTTAAAACCATCAGCCATAGCCTTGGTTTCATCATGGGTATTGACATGGATCCGAGTGGTCAAGTCGGCATCTCCACGTGATAGGTCTTCGAACATTGCTACCATTTCTCCGATAGGACGGGTCAAGGATTTGGCCATAAAGTTAAAAATCACCATGGCAATCAAAAGAATCGTCAATAGAATTAACCCGTTCCGAGTTAAGGTTCGGGAAATTTGTTCTTTCTCAACTTTCACATTTTTGAAAAGCAGAATTTTACCGAGGTTTCCTCCATCAAAACCTTTTAGGTCCATTGAAGATCCATAAAATTGGCTGTTTACCGCGTGTGGAGAAGGTGTTTCTTCTTTAAGGTAATCCGAGATAATCTCGGTCGGGACACCTTTGGAGGTGGTGTAAACCACAAGTTTATCCGAAGAGTGAAGGACTTCGAGATTCTGTTTGCAATTGGCGGTATCAAAAAGCTCTCGGTCAATGCCGATGGCATAATCCATTTGCAATGCTTTGGATACATCATCCAGGATATGATGGATTTTAACGGCGAATTCGACACTGCCGAGAGGGCTTCCATCTATTGAAACCATCGGTAAAACGATTTTTAATCCCGGACCACTCTTACTGACTTCAAGACCCAGTACAGGCGCTCGGGTTCTATTTGCCGTGATGACCGTTTTTCTTCGATCACTTAAATCGTCCCCAAACTTTTGTGGTGCATGCAATCTGAGAAAAGAGGTGGCTGGTTGAAGGTGAAAGTGAAATTGGGTTATACCGAACTGGGGTCTCAATTGTTCTTCATATAAGGGGAGTAAATAATCAGCCAACCCTTTCCGATCTCGCTCGAGAAAGAGTTGTTGAACCGTTTCATCGTGACTTACCAGCGTTAACGCTGCTTGCAGGTCCCGAGTTCGTGATTGAACAAACTGATCCCAGAGCGTTTCAAAACTCTTGAAGCTTTTTTGACTGGTCAGTTCGATTCTTTTAACTTCCTGGTCAAACAGGTTCCAAGACAACACGATTGCTAAGCTGAGCAAAATGAGGGTGACAGCCGTATTCATTTTTCTCGTTAAAGACGACTGAATAAATTTGAAAACGCCCACTTTGGTCCTCCCGAATAAGGTCTAACCTATTGAGGATTACGAAAAAACCCTCAATTCAAATACGTTCTGTACAAAGAACAGCAAGAAGAATGAGACAAGACCGGCGATAATGGGTGTCGTGATCCAGCCTGAAGCAATCTTGCCAAGCGTTTTGATATCGAGTCCCTTACCACCGCGAGCCAGGCTGACTCCTACCACGGCTCCAATCACTGCCTGTGAGCTCGAAACAGGCACCAGTGGGATGGCCGGCAGGTGGTGGGAAATGAGCCATTGCTCAAGCCCTCTCGAGGCAAAGAGAAACAGGACGATCGATTCAGAGAGCACCACAATCAGGGCCATGATGGGGGTCAATTTGAAGAGGTCGTTTCCGACGGTGGTCATGACTCGATAGGAATACGTGAAAATGCCAACCGCGATGGCCAGGGCTCCAAAAAGGAAGAGTAACTGAACACTCGATAATTCATAGCCTGGCAATTGGAGATTAGGAAAAGGTGACGAGGGCACAAACACACCCATCACATTGGCGATATTGTTGGCGCCAAGCGAATAGGCGCCAAACGCACCTACACCGATTAAACCAATTCGGGTTAGGGCGTCAAGTCGCAGCAAGTGCAGGCGCGTTGTTCCCAGTATAAATTTGAATAGATGATAAAAGGACATCGAAAAAGCCGCGGAGAGTAGCGGACAGAGAACCCAGGTCATGACAATCTTTCTCAAGGCACCTATGTCCGTCGACGATCCAGAAAACAGGTTCCAGCCGATAATAGCCCCTACGATTGCCTGGGATGTTGAAACAGGCAATTTGACCTTAGTCATCCAGGCTACAGTCAAGGCGGCTGCCAACGCCACAGTAAAACTGCCTGCCAACTCATTGACTGCTCCTAGTTTACCAAGCGTGTGACTTGCTCCAGCGCCACTTATCACCGCTCCCAGCACAACAAACACACTGGCTACAATTGCCGCTGTTCGAAAGCGTACCATTCTGCTGCCAACGGCGGTTCCAAATATGTTGGCGGCATCATTGGCGCCTAGCGACCAGCCCAAAAAGAGGCCGCTGACAAGAAAAACCCAAATCATTTACATGTCCCTTTTTATCGCGGCGATGGCAAGACGATCACATACATTTTCGGCCTCATCGGCGATACTTTCGATGTGTAGGGCGAAGTAACGATGGTGGAATTTCTGACTGAGAAGCAGATCGGTTTGAAAAACGAGCCGCTTAATTTCCTCGGCAACCTGGTCGGATTCCTTTTCATAGAATATCGATTTTGCAATGGCATCCCGGACTGCCGGCAAATCCCTGAAATAGGCGCGAATTGCAGTCACCATATGCTCAACGGACTGGCACGAGATTTCTGCCAAATGAATATATCTTGGTTGAAATTCGGAGAGGATTTCCGGTGATTCCACCGAGAATTGGGCAAGTGTTTCTGATAGTAGATTCAAAACCTTGTCACTTGATTCCATGAGTCCCAAGACATCGCCTCTCGAGTCGGGGATCAGGGTGTGCAGGTAGAGGTCTTTTTCGATGTTGCGTCTAAGGGCATCCGCATCGGACTCCATGTCAGAGAGCTGATCGAGATGACGATTGAAAGCGGTTTCATCCTGGTTGAAATAGGCTGCAACCCCATGGTGGAACGCCAAGGCTCCCTGGACGATCATGTCGAGAAATTGGTCGATTTCGTGTTCTAGTGTTTTGGTTTTTTTGAAAAATAACCCCATAAAAGTTCCTTTTTGCTAAATGCCTGTGATGAGGCGGGTTCTGTTAAAAGATGCCAAACACCCCATTGGGTGTGTAACCCAGCCAACGCAACCATGTCTCACCCATGAGGATAATCATGAGCCAACCAATTACGAGCATGGTGACGCCGTATTTGAAGGTGTCCGACCAACTGTAATGATCGGTTACATAAAGCAGTGCTGCTGGTTTGGAATTGAAAGGCAATGCGTAGACATGCTCAATTAACAACGCGACGGGAAATGCCAGGCTCAGGACACTAAGCCCAAATCGCTGGGCGGTACCAATCGCGATGGGTACAAATATCAGGGTTCGCATGGTTTTTGATTGGAAGACAAGTGAACTGAAAATCATGGCTGCTGTGAGCAAAAGATAAAGCGCCCAGAACGGCGTTTGTTGTCCAAGGCCCAGGGCATCGAATACGGCATTGACAGAAAGTGCGGCTAGGTCGGTTGAACTCAGGCCGGCACCCAGTGTGTACGCACCTGCCGAGAATAGGAGGAGGTGCCACGGTATATCGACATCGTTCCATTGAACCACACCGACCTTGGGTAAAAGGGCCACAACTGCCCCGAGGAAGGCTGTTGCCGTCTTACTGATGCCGTGGAATCGATCCGTTGCCCATAAAAGAAGCACGGCTATGAAAATGACAACGGCGCGAATCTCGTCGCCACGAACTTTTCCCAACTTTTGAAGTTCTTCTTTCAGGCGCTCCAGACCCCCTTCAATTTGCGGTGTTTTCTCCTCCTCTGATAGCGGGAAAATCCATTTGGTCCCAACAAAATAGCCGATGAATATCAGCGCAATTGCAATGGGAAAGGCTGCAATCATCCAATCGGCATAGAGGAAATCAGGGGATCCAATTGCTCCGGCGATCATCATACCCGCCAGAAGATTGGCGCCCGAGCCCGTGATGAATCCGCCTGCAGAAATATTGATTTGAAACAGGTTCTGAAGTACTAGGTTTCTTCCAAAATTATTGCGCCGTCCGTGCCCTTCTGCCCCGAAAACCGCGGCGATTACCATGAAAATGGGTAACAGGATCGCCGCTTTTGCGGTTGTAGCTGAGATAAACGCAGAAAGCACCACATTGATCACAATAAAGCTGAAGAAGATCGAGCGTGCGCTGTGTCCAAAGCGTACGATGAACCATAGCGCGAAACGTTTTGCGGCCCGAGTCTTAACGAGCATGCTGGCAAGGATGAAGGAAAGGATATTGAGCCACATAACCTTGTGCCCCAGCTGATGATAAGCATCTGTCTCAGAGATAACTCCAGTGAGCACAAGCGCGATGATTAAAATCAGGGAGGTCAAATAGTTTGGCACAGCTTCCGTGATCCAGAGGATCACAGCCGCTGCAAAAATGGCCAGCATGGACAGGTTGGCCTGGGTAAAGGCCTCGGATCCAATTTCTTGGAAGCGCTTCAATGCATTCGCGTTGAGGTTCGCCGAGTCGATGGCCGACAGGAAGTCGAAATCGACGGCATAATTGAGAATCAGAAAGGCCACGATGGCGATAGGACCTCCGAGCTTTGCCATCCACTTTTCCACACCCGATTTGCGTCGAACGGGGAGCCGCTCGATCTTGTATTGATTCATATCAAGTGGGTCAAAAGGGGCGACTCGTCGCTCATCATTACTGTCTTTTGGCATGATTGTTCCTCTCTTTTGATCAGGATGAATAGCAATTGGCGGGTGTGCTTGAACGTTCCCTGGATTGGAAGCGGTGAAGGAAATCCCGTGTCGACCCGCCTGATGGCTAGACGGAAACACGGTGCAACATGCTCTCAGACAGGCTTGAATGGCTTTTCCTTCAGGGCAGCGATCGTGATTCTCACGTCAAAGTCAGGACGTCCGGGGTCGCCCAGATCGGGTCACGCAGACCGGGTCACGCAGACCGGGTCACGCAGACCGGGTCACGCAGACCGGGTCACGCAGACCGG
>Ga0070729_10004123_pt1 | contig 16126 bp, 14 predicted proteins | sample tdDd472_FD_66725 | JGI IMG/M metagenome (GOLD analysis project Ga0070729, IMG submission 66725) | Marine sediment microbial communities from the Atlantic coast under amendment with organic carbon and nitrate - tdDd47.2 | ecosystem: Environmental > Aquatic > Marine > Coastal > Sediment | place... | reverse complement strand
TCCGATCTCATGCGTCAGTTAGACTTGCCTATGACCCTCGAGGTGATGAAGGCTTCGAGTTACGGAGAATCCACGGTTTCCTCGGGAAGTGTCAAAATAATCACCGACCTCGACGGGGACATCAAAGACAAACATGTTTTAGTTGTAGAGGATATCGTCGATACCGGGCGAACGCTATCGAAAACGTTGAAGCTTTTGGAATTCAGAAAGCCCGCCTCACTGAAAGTGTGCACCTTCCTGGATAAGCCCTCTCGCCGGGAGATCGAGATTCAAATCGACTACACAGGTAAGGTCATTGAAGATCATTTCGTGGTTGGTTACGGGTTGGATTACGCCCAGTACTACCGCAATCTCCCCTTCGTCGGAATTCTGGAATTAGACGAAACAGATTGAGAAACAAAAAGCTGATTCGAACAACTTGATCCTTTGATGTGAAAAGGTGCTTGCCAAGGTACCATGCGAATAAGGTCTGCATCGTGGACAGAATACCTTGGGCTTTTGGCGATTTGCCTCAATATGATTGAATCCAGTTTTGTGCAAATCCCATTTTTTGACTAAAAGTAGAAATTGGAGAATGCCATGGAGGTTTTCCCCCAAAGAAGTAAGCTTTTTTGGTATGTTTTATTCTTTATTTTGTTTGTTTTACCATTTTCTTTGGTAGTTATAGGCTTGGCTGCTACAAACCCATTATCTTTGATCATGCCACTTGCTGTCCTAGGATTATTGGCGATCATTTTTTATCAAAGTAGACGTAAATTTCCCCAGGAAACGCGTTCCAAATTGCTGTTTACATGTCAAGGTGGTGGAAGACTATCTTCGATAAACTATACATTTCCCTTTGTTAGAATATCCATTTATGACAAGTTTATGGTTCTTGCATTTGGGTGGACACGCTATATGATTGAGCGCGAATGGATAGATGAAATCAAGGAAAGGCGCGGCCTTTTTGGTTTATCTTTCTCCTTAAAAAACCGAAAACCTGGAGTGCCACCTAACCTTACCTTTTTTCCGACCAGGCAAAGTGAGTTTGTAAAAACACTGGAGAAGGCTGGATATCTTAACGGATTCATCCGACCGCCCCATTGAGATAGCCGAAATTCGGGGAATCGGCCCGGTCCTATGTTTGGCTAGGAATGTTTGTATAAGCGATTGGTGCAAAAAGGGATTCGTGTCCATTGGTGGTTCTAATCACGATTTAAACCTGACCCGACCTCCTGCTTTTATGGGTGGTCCCTGGTTCATTCCTAAGAACCACGAATTCACACGATTTTTTCGTGTATGGCTCCAATTCGGCTGATCTTGTCCTAGGAAAAGCGCAATTTCCCGGCTGGTGACTTTCCTTTTTTTCTTTCTATTGCATGGTCCCAGAGCAATGAAACATTTATCCGCAGATTGCACGGATTATCGCAGATGGGACTCCACACTCAAGAATGGAGCCATTTGGGGAAGGACATTTGCCAGTGCAACACCAAATATTGTACAGGCAGCAAGTGGGTCATGTGCAGTTTGACAACCTCATGACACAGGATGCCCCCACATATAAAAATTATTCGACTCCTGGGATGTCCAACGATCTCCCAATTGGACCAAAAAGAGTCCACATCCAGGTTCGGTTTCTTCAATTAGCGTTGGGAAGGTCTGTTTTCTGTGAAATCAGTCACCGTCTGCCGTTGGAAGAACGAATGTTGGGAAAAGAGAATTGGTTCTAGTCTCTTAACCATCAGCACAAACTATTTCAGCCTCAGAATTTTTGATCGATGAAGGAGTAAAACGATGAAAATGCCCATGATGATCGCAGTTGTTCTCTTACTTTTTTCCTGTAGTGATGCATCAACCATTTCCATTCTTTCCATGCCACTTTTGGCCCAAACTAAAAACGTGCAGGCTACACCGGTTCATGGTGTCTATCCTGCTTCCACCCAAGCTAAGCTTCCATCAGGTCAGTCGGTTACGATTAATGACATCACCCTGACGGAGGCCGAAGTCAGTCAACTCAGTCGTATGATAGGGCTGCAGATTCAACCCGGAATCTACTGGTATGATCCCTACTGCGGTGCCTGGGGTCGAAAAGGGGGGCCTTGCCTTGGGATCACCTATCCAGGACTTCCTGTTCGGGGACAATTAAAATCCGATGCTTCCGGACGGACGGGTACGGGTGTTTTCGTCAATGGCAGAGAATTGCACCCCTATGATGTGGAACAATTGTCCTACTGTACATCGGTTTACGCTGGACACTACTGGCTTGATGCCCAAATGAATTGTGGGTACGCCGGTGGCCCTCGCATCTTCAATTTGAAACAGCTCTGTAGTCAGGCCAGTAAACGCAAGACACGCAGTGGTTTGATTAGTGGGTCCGTCATGGGAGATGGGAATTTCATAGGGTTCATCGACAGTGAAGGCCGATCGGTCACGATTGGAGATTGACAGGATTGAATGCATTGGAAAGGACCGTGCACGATTGAAAGCCATTTGGAGAGAACAGCCTTAACACGCAATTTTATAGAAAAACATCGACATTTGGTCCAACGCGAAAGTCTGGCCGATTAGCTTATTCAAGCTGCTTCAAGTGAGTGGCTCGAATTCCATGAGCGAAGGCTTCCTTCAAGGCCCCTTGACCCTTCAGGCTCATCGAGCCGCGTGATCAACAACATCTCATTTAATAATGCCATATGACTAATAATAGGATCGGTATATTTTAGGAAACGCCCGAAGGGCGAACATAGGTTTAGCCCGGTTCATCAGGGCCGGGTAAGAATTGACAACATGGGTATGAGGCTCGAAGAGCCGGTACCTAGTGGCCCCAACCATGCGGCTTCTGTGTGGCGGAACACCATATTTCGAAAAAAAATTCAAAAAAAATATTAAAAAAAATAATTAAAAATTGACATAAAAGTAGTAACAAAAATCGTAAAAAATTTATCACAAAATGACCTCAGCGTTTCTTGGCAGCGGGTGGAGGAATCGAACCCCTACCTGTTAAGATACCCAAGTTTTCAAGACCCGTTTGTGCCCTGCACGGCACCCGCTTTTTGGAGGTGAGAAGGAGAATCGAACTCCTGTCGGCTTTCACCGGCCTGGGGTTAGCAACCCCGCACATTTCCGCTCTGTCATCTCACCTGAAATCCATTTTATGAATCGAGCCCGACACCTAGATTTGGCGTCTTAGTTGCCACCTTGTAATATGAGTGGAATTGGTCCCTCGACCTGGATTCGAACCAGGAGCGTTTGGTATCTCGAACCAAAGCCTCTTCCAATTGGGCTACCGAGGGATATGGGTTGACGGACGGGACTTGAACCCGCATCAGTGGGATCACAACCCACGGCTTTACCCTTAAGCTACCGCCAAATTGGTGGATCGGGAGGGACTTGAACCCACAACCCTTCGGGCTTAAACCGAATGGCTCTTCCGCTTGGCCTACCGATCCATTAACTGGAAGGGGGAATTGGATTTGAACCAACGATCACGGGGTCAAAGCCCGTTGCATTAGACCTGACTATGCTATCCCCCTTTGGTCTCTGTGAGAGGACTTGAACCCCTGGCTTCTCGGCCCCAGACCGAGTGCTCTGTCATACCGAGTTCCACAGAGACTGGCGTGTCCTCCTGGATTCGAACCAGGACCATCCTGCTTAACAGGCAGGCGCTCTTCCAATTGAGCTAAGGACACCGAAACGGTTGAATTGTCAATCAGCAAGTGGTGGGAAGGGCAGGACTCGAACCTGCGAAATCCGAAGATAGCGGGTTTACAGCCCGCCCCAATTGCCACTATGTGACCTTCCCAATTTGGTGAGGATGGTAGGACTCGAACCTACAACATCTGGCTTCTAAGGCCAGCGACTCTTCCTATTGGCCTACATCCCCGATTGATCGTCCCAAGCCATCGCATGGTCACATCCCCATTTTTTTTAGGGGCATCATCCTGCCTGGGTGTGTCTTATTGACTAGGCTGACTCTGGAGATTATGCGAGGAGGAGTTCCAACTCAGATTTGAGCTAGATGGGTAAGAATACAAATTGTGTAACATCTGAATACCTCCTCTAAGGATTCAAGTGCACTTTAGCAGAGAAAAACTAAGGTGTCAACAATAAATAGTATAAAAAGTGAGAAAAATTTTTTTTATATAAATATATTAAAATTGATTGTTTAGTATAAAGTATCTGTATCATAACGTCTCTCTATTCCTAATAAAAATCGGTGTACACAATCCAAGCAGCTATTGCCCTTAGTCCTCGTCTTGGACCAAGGGAGAAAGCAGTGGAAGCCTGAAGAGGGTCCGTACCGGTAAACGAATCGTTGATGTTGTTCTTGGCTGGATTTTGATGGTCCTGAAGGGCAGGCAAAAAACGTATATATACGCAGGTTGGTGATTTACCCAACTGAAACCGATAAGGGTTGGTTGGGAACAATTTCTTGAAAAATAACCTGCCCAGAATGCTTTTTGGCGGATTGACCCTGGTGGGATGGGGTATCAAGGTTGGGTAATGGCATGGCCTCGGGCTTGTGTTTTGGGCAACCATCTCTGGGGTTGGTTGAAACCCCAGGCTGGTTTTACCCTGCCGCTTCGTGGCAACTTTTGAAAACCTCATTGAAATTTGGATTTTCGTCAGCCAAACCTATGCAGAATACGATGGTTTTTAAGAACTCTGTGCATTTTGGTTACCTAATCCAGTTGCCAACTGTAAATGTCCTCATCATCACCCGTGCCGCCTTCTTTTCGGTCAGCCCCAAAACAAACAATTTCATACTTATGGTGTTCAGGGCCTGGACTATTGAATACATAAGTTCCCCGCCAGGGATCTTGTTTCAAGGAAGAAAGATACGGGCCTGACCACCCATTTATCCCCTCTGGGTGAACGACTAAATCTTCCATCTTTTCTGGGAAATGGCCTGTTGCCAAACGAAATAATTGAACCGCTTGGCTGATCTTTCTAATCTCCGTTTTCTGGCAGGTCTTTGTCTCAGGCCAGTAGGGAGGTGATTTTTTCGACGAGGTCCTCGCATGCTACTTCCAGTGAGGCCAGGTCCAGCTCATTAAGGCCGAGCTCCTGAGCCGACTCCGTGAGCTCCAGACGCATGTCGGGATCGTGTGCGGGAGCGATTCCTACTTTGGCACACAGCAGGTTTGAAAGAACGACGACATGCAGGGCCTGGTTTTGGGTTTCTTCGGGAGGAATCTCTTCGTGGTAGCGCACGATATTGACGAGGGAAGCTGGCAGGCCGGCTTTTTTGAGGTAATCTGCACCGATTTCGGCATGATGGGACTTGGCGATTTGCAGCAAGGCGGCCATGTCCATTTTTTTCATTTTCTTGCGGAAAGGACCATCCGATTTAAGGGCTTGTAGAAAGAGGACGTAACCAAAATCGTGCATCAGGCCTGCCGTGAAGATTTCCTCTGCGTTTTCCTGGTCCAATTGGGTGGCGATCTTCTGACTGGTAACCGCCACGCCAAGTGCGTGTTTCCAGAGACTCTGGAGGATGGGTATCATCTCCTGGTCTTCAGATGCATAGATGCGTCGATTCTCCAGGGCCGTTACCATGGTCTCTGTGGTACGCATACCCAGGCGTGTAATGGCCTGATTCAAATTGGTGATTTCCACTAAACCGCCGTACATGGCGCTATTCGCGATTTGGAGAATCTTTGAGGCGATGATCTGATCGGAACGCACGATACCGGCGATGGACTTTACGTTCGATTTTCCAACGGCTTTCAACTGTTTGATTCTGGATGCCAACCCAGGGAGCACCGGAAGTTTGACCGCATCCATATTTTCTTTCAGATATTCGTAAACGTAATTCTTGGGTTCGTTGCTGGCCGCTTCACCTTTCTTGTGAATGACATTCAGGGCCTCTACCTGGACTTTCACCGAAAGGAGTTGGGTACACTTCTCACATTGAAAGGAAAAGGCCCGCATGATTTCCTTGGAATCTTCGATTTGATTGTCAAAATTACAGAGAGGGCAGTTGACGAGCATGGATTACCTCACGAGTTCGAGTATCTGTGTGTGGGACCGACAGGGCGAGGGGATGGGTATTTTGTGAATGATTTCTTCAAAGGTTGTTTTAAGTTCTAACACTTTGAAAACCGCATCTTCGGCCATGGTGATCATGCCGCTGTGTTTCAGGGCAAGTTCGCGTAATTGGAAATTACTCAAGCTGCGAAGCATCGCATCTCGCACGTATTCATCGAGAATCAGTACTTCGTGAACGGCAATGCGACCGTAATACCCCGTGAAGTAGCATTTTTCGCAGCCTTTCCCGCGGAAAAATTCTTTTGATTTCAACAACCCCGGTGAAATGCCCAGACGTCTTAAATGTTTTGAGTGCGGCACATAGGCTTGGCGACAGTTTTGACAAATGGTGCGTATCAGTCTCTGGGCTACGACGGCCAGAACCGTTGATGAAACCATGTAGGGTTCGATACCCATTTGCACGAGCCGAATCAGGGCACCTGTTGAGTCTTCGGTGTGAAAGGTGGAATAGACTTTGTGACCCGTCATGCTTGCATGGATGGCCGTTTCTGCGGTTTCTTGGTCGCGAATTTCCCCCAACACAATAACATCAGGGTCCTGGCGCATAATATGCTTCAGGGAATGGGAGAAGGTTCGTCCAGATTTGACATCCACCGCACATTGGGTCATTTCCGGGAACATATATTCGACCGGGTTCTCGACGGAGACGATTTTCAGACCGTTATTTCGGATGTGCTGCAGGGTGGAGTAAAGCGAGGTGGTTTTTCCACAGCCTGTAGGGCCAGTGTAAAGAACAATCCCTGACGACGACGGCACGACCTCTTCCGTGTAGCGCATGAAGTTTTTTGGATTGAACCCGAGCTGGTCCAGTCCAAGTAAGTTGCTCATGGGGTTGAGGATTCGTATAACTGCAGATTCGCCTTGGACCGTGACAAAAATGGAGATTCTCAGATCGATATTGTGCCCGTGGTGGCTGAGTTCAATCTTGCCATCCTGGTGAACGCGTTTTTCGGTGATATCGGCTCCGGCCATGACTTTGATTCGGCTGATGAATTTGTTGTGCTTGCGCTTGGGAAACGAGTCGTATTCGATCAAATTCCCGTCCTTCCTGAAGCGGATTCGGGTTTGTGCCTCCAGGGGTTCAATATGAATATCCGATACACCCATCTCGATCGCCTGAGTGAAATAATCGTCGATCATCGAGGCGACGCTGCCTTCCTCCAAATCCTGGCCCAGGGTACGTGCGCCTGCTGTTTTTGGTTTTTCCTGCAGGTATTGAAAGAGGAAATCCAGTTCCTCATCGGTGACCAGGGCAATCTCCACATCTTTTTTTAATACTTTCTTGATGGTTTCCAGGGGAGCAAGATTGTCGCTGTCGGAAACAAGGACCTGAATGCGATCGTCCCTTTCACGATAGGGGCAGACGCGGTTCTGTTTCAGAAAGTTCAGGGACATTTGGTCCGTGAGTGTCATTTGAAGCTTGCGAAGTTCGGGAATGACACGCTCAACACCCTTGTGGATTGCCAGCGCTGTGCAGAAATTAGCGGGCGACATGAGCTTTTCTTCAATAATAATTTCGCCAAATTTCTTTTCCGGACTTTGTGCCTGTCGCAGCAGAATGAATTCGAGTTGATCCTGGCTGATAAAGTCGCGTTCCAGCAGGGTGTCCCCAATTTTCGATGGACCCGATACGCTCTCCAGGCACGAGCGTAATTGTTGGTCTGTGACAAATTTGAGTTCTTTTAGAATGCGACCAAGCCGTTTCTTGGTTTTTAATTTCGATTGAATTCGAAGGGCCGTTTCGATCTGCTTCTCTGTGACATAGCCCTGTTGGACTAGCAGCTCGCCAATTTGAATTTTCTTGTTCATCAATTCGGATCCCGCTCATGTGCTCTTAGGTCGAGGTGCCTCGTTAAAGGGCGACCTGGAATACTTATCGAATGATCTTCAAAAAACATGAACCGCTTTTATCGCTGGCCCGGTTCTTATGAACTCGCCGGAAATGTTTTAACCGTTTGAGTCAGACAGCGTTCGATGTAGGTGTTCATGGTAGTGCTTCGTGATTCGAATTCCTTAAAGAGCGCAAATTGATTGCGGGCTCGATCCAGGTTCTGGTCGGGGTAGGAGGTCTCGAAATAGCAATCGCCGTTCAGGTAATCGGTGGTGAAACGGGTTGCCACCATCAGGGTTATGGCGCAGGCACCAAAAACAAGGTTTTCTCCTTCCTGGGGCGTCAGAATGGAGCCACATGCCTCCAGGTATCCGCGGGAAAGGGCTTCAAAGAAAGGCATGTTCATTTGAATATCTGTTGTCGCCACATCCTCGGCATGGGGGGAAGTCAGTGATCGGACCAAGTCTCCAAAATCAGAAAGGACCGAACCGGGCATGACGGTGTCGAGATCAATGACCGCAACCGGCGCGTAGCTATGCTGATTCAAAAGCACGTTGTTGAGTTTGGCATCGTGGTGGATGACTCGCTTGGGGAGGTTGTTTTTTAAGTCGTCGAATGTTTCAAGAGTTCCAAGGCAGGAATGCAGTTCGTCAATGAAGTCCTTGATCGAATGATGGCGATGAACGCGGTCCTCGCGTTTTGCATCTTCGAATTGCCGAATTCGGAGTCGACCTGAGTGAAACCCGGTGATTGTCTCGTGAAGGCAGGTAGTATCGAGGTCACCGAGGAAATATCCAAACTGGCCAAAAGCAAGTCCAGCCGAATAGGCTACTTCGGAACTTTCAGCTGTCGAAGCACATAGCGCGTCATGGAAAAATGGAAAGACCCGCCAGTACGAGCCTTCATACCACATCCCGGGTCGCCCATCGATGGTTTCCATGGGTGATAAGACTTCCATGGAATAACTTCGATCCTGCGATGTGCGTTTCTTCCGGTTCAAATGGTCGCTGACAAATTTGATGTTTGCCATGATTTTTTCGGGTTCTGAAAAGACATCTGTATTGAGCTTCTGAACGATGACCGAGCGTCTGGCCTGGTCCGTAGCAAGCTCAACTCTAAGCGTTTGGTGGATGTGTCCGCCAGGCAGGATTTCTGTTTCCAGGATCTCCGAACCTTCCACAAAGTAGGAGAGAACCGCCTTGAGCCGCTCGTGGTTAATAGCGAAACCCATGATTCACCGTGCGGTTAACAGGGAAGGGTAGAGGCCTTCTTCAGTCATTTGATTCAGGGCGCGCTCGACCTCTTTTCGGTCCTCGCGATAGGTTACCCCATACCATTTGGCCTGGGTTGGATAACATGACACGTCGATCTCTCCGGCTCGAAGCCGATCAAATACATGTGACGGCAAATAGAACTCGGCTTTGGATTTGTTGCGGTTGGTGGCTGCAAACTCTTTGAATTGAGTTTCCAAAGAGTCGAACATGTCAGGGTGAAAGCCCCAACAGTTCATGGAGACGGGAGTTTGAGCCTTTAGCTCTCGCGAGGGATCGGTGGTGTTCATAAAGGATGCGGTATTTTGACTGGAAGACTGGATTTGGATGCCGCCTAATTCAGTGATTCCGCGCAAATGCCCCGTATCATCAATTTCACAAACCCCTCGGGATACCGTCCCGTGTGGTGATACGGTCTGTCCCAATGAGAATGAGATCATGCCGAAATGATGCGGGTTGCAAGTGGTTTGAAGGAATTTCGCCAGTTTTAAGAAAGCATCTCGGCCATAAAAATCGTCCGCATTGATGACCGCAAAGGGATTCGAAATCTGGTCTCTTGCAGCTAAAACAGCGTGGCCAGTTCCCCAGGGCTTTTCACGAACCGTGTTCAGGTCTGGCCATGGCAATTCTTGTTCTTGGAATGCGAGCCTGCAGTCGATCTGGCTTTGCCAACGGTCAACAAATTGGTGCTTGAATTCAGATTCAAATTGACGTCGGATCACGAAAACCACTGTATCGAATCCTGCTTGGATGGCGTCAAAGAGCGAATATTCGAGAATGGTGTGACCGCCAGGACCGACTTGGTCGAGTTGTTTGAGTCCACCATAGCGGCTACCCATGCCAGCTGCCATGATTAAAAGGGTAGGCTTGCGGGTCACGTTGCTTCTCCAGCGTCCTGGCTATGCGTCTGTCCCACCTGACGATCAAGGAGGTCGTTCCACTCCTCAAAGCGCAGACGAATTGTGTCGAAATCGGTGTCGTTATCGATGTCCAACGCCATAGCTCCGTAATCGGTAGGAACGATCTTAAAGCGAGTTTCGAGGATTTTGGAAATATAGGACTCTGGTTTGTGAATGCGGTTCCGTTTCCGCAGCCAATTGGGGAGACGCTGATATCCCTTTCGATATAGGATGCCCGTGAGGGATGCGTTAAGGAAGAACGAGATGGCACCGGGAATGCGAACGCAAAGCTTGGATAGCTCGAAAACCATCCAGACGATATTTTTTAACTTCTTTAGGTACCTCATTGAGTAGGTTTTCCGAAGGTAGCCCAGGTTGTGAATATTGGCAACGCGGGCCAGGTGCATGTTGCTGATGCGAAAATCTTCTTCGGCCGTATGAAAATAGGCCATTTTGATGCCAGGCAGCGTTTCTGTAGGGTAAAAATTGCTAAGGGCTTTGGATGAAACGACGCCCGAAAAGAAATCGTATTTATCCAATTCGCATCGATCCAGGAACTGTTCAACTTCCCCCTTTCGCGCAAAGGGGATATCACTTGGAACCACAAAAACCCATCGATTTGGATCCTTAATTCCGCCGGTTTTTTCCAAGGCGTTTAGAGCACTGTTTAGAACATCGCCCAAATCATCGAAAACCAAGATGTTCGACTTCTTTTCCGCGATTCTCTCGACAAACGGAGTCATTGCGAGCACTTGTTCAATCGGTTCGCGAGGCCCCGTAATCATGATGCGCTCGATTCGTTCTACCTGAATGAGCTGGTTCAAAACGTACCACATGATCGGCTTTCCGTTGAGGGTTAAAAAGGCCTTGTTGTTCGAACCTTTCACGTCCTTATAGGCGTGTCCACTTCCTGCGAGAACCACACAATCCATCTAATTACCTTTACCATACCGGATCATATTTAAATCGCCGGCGCCTTTCAGCATGCATCAGGGGCCTAAATTAACATGTCCCTAGGGTATCTGTCCATAAATCTCGAAGTTGGATGCAATCAAAAGGCAACAGCAACTCCCGTATTAATTCCACAAAAGCAGGTGTTCGATCCGTGTGTCGTAAGTTAAGCGCCGCGTTTCACAGATCAATTTGATCGAGTGGTAGATGGAAAACCATTCCAAGGTTTATTTTTGGCGCCTTTTCCATTATGCTATCACCTCTCATACCAATTCTTCTGGTCATTAATCACCATGAAACCGATTCGTGAAAACCAACTTGCCGCATATAGGGATTTTCGATTTAAATTCTCGATCAAATTCCTTAGAACAGGAATCCTTATCGGGTTCGGGAGCTTCTATTTCTTTGCTTTGCTCGATTTCATTCTGGTCCCCAATGAAATCCTGACCAGCTTGGGGCTTCGTCTGCTCGTTTTGCCGTTCTTTGCATGGTCGCTTTATCTCGCATTCCGCACGGATCGCTCGGGCATGTTGGACTTTTCCACGTCCTGTTTGATTGTGATGGGCTGTTGGGTCCTTTACCTGATCATCGCTCTCTTTTATGAAAAGAATCCATTGGTCTTTTCCTATTACCACGGCATTCACATGATCATGATTTTTGGGACCATCCTTTTTCGAAAATCGACCAAAGAACTTATTGGCGTCATTATTTCGGTGTGCATACCATTTCAATATGTGGTTTGGACTTACAAAACGACCGAAGGGATTCTCAGTGGTCCGTTCATGATGCCTCAATTTTATTTTTGGAGTTCTGTTGCTCTTTGTTTCATGACTGCCTTCGTAGTTGAGTACTTTTTTCGCGATGTGTTCGGTAATTACATCGAGCAGGAACAATCCAAACGCAAAGCCGATGAGGCGGTTAAGGCCCGTTCTCGTTTTCTTGCCAATATGAGTCACGAAATTCGTACGCCAATCAACGGGATTATCGGAATGACCGACATCCTTGACGACACCGAACTCACTCAAAAACAGAAGGAAATCCTGCAGGTCATGCGGGCTTCTGCCGATGGTCTCGTTTACATCATTAATGACATTCTCGATTTCTCAAAAATCGAGGCAGGACGATTAGAGTTCGACAATCAGCATTTCGACCTCCAAAACACGTTAAAAACCACCTTTAAAATATTCGAAGTTCGAGCCCAGGAAAAAGGGCTGCGGTTTATTGTGAAACTCGATCATGAACTGCCAACTTGGGTGTTTGGGGATGAGACGCGCTTTAAACAAATTCTTTCAAATCTTCTCAGCAATGCTGTTAAGTTTACGTTAAAGGGTCGGGTCACTGTCTCGGTTACCAAGGGCGAGGAACGGGAAAAGGAGCTTCAAATAGGTATCGCGGTTCGGGACACGGGAATTGGGATCTCCGATACGGACCAGAGCGCGCTCTTTCAGCCATTTCATCAGGCTGCTTCGCGATCGTTTGAAGGTACAGGCCTGGGCTTGGTTATTGTCAAATCGCTTGTTGAACGCATGAAGGGAAGCATCGATGTCACTTCCAACGAAACCGAGGGCACGGTATTCAAAGTCGATGTCTGGTTCAATAAGTCCAAACGCGAAGTGGCAGTTCGAACCGACTCAGAACCTGAAACGCCAACCTTTAAAGGTGGAGCTTTTCGCATACTGCTCGTTGAAGACAACCTCGTTAACCAACGAGTCGCCCATTACCAGCTGAAACGGCTGGGCCATGAGGTTGAACTCGCAGTTAATGGATTGGAGGCCGTTGAGAAGATTAAGGCATCTAAATACGACCTCGTTTTCATGGACATTCAAATGCCCGTCATGGATGGTGTCACCGCAACGCGCCTCATCAGGGAATACCAAAAGAAAAGCGGAGAGCATCCCGTTTGGATTGTGGCCCTTACCGCAAATGCGATCAAAGGCGACCGGGAACGATTCCTCGGTGAAGGCATGGACGATTACATCAGTAAACCATTTACGCCCCAACATATTCAACAGTCGATCCACCTGTTCGCTTCACAGGTCAATCGTTAAGATCCACGGGCTTGTAGAGATTCCCCCTTCATAATGCAGATCTGGGACCGTGAGTTCGGGTTCTATGGTATGATCGGGTTTAAATTTGCATGAACCAGGTTGATGAAACGTCCTGGGGAAAAAGGAGAAGGAAATGGAACTCAAGGCACAGTTTGAACAGGCAGCCGAAGATGTGATGGGATTATCCTATACGCCTGACAATAATAGTAAACTCCAGCTGTATGCCCTCTATAAACAGGCCACTACCGGCGATGTAACCGGAAAACGTCCCGGTATGTTTGATATGGTGAACCGAGCCAAATTCGATGCCTGGTCCGATCTATCGGGCACCTCTCAGGAAGATGCCATGCAAAACTATGTGGAACTCGTTTCCCAACTAAAACAGAAATCCTCCTGATAGGAGGGGATTGGAGCGGATTTTGTATCCCGAATCATTTTTAAAAGCATTGCCTAAAACGGATCTCCACGTCCATCTCGATGGATCGATGAGCTTGAACAGCCTGATTGAAATGGCCAAGGAACGCGATGTAAAACTACCTTCCTACACGGAAGAAGGACTGAAAGAGTTAGTGTTTAAGGAGGGCTATACGAGCCTTTCCGAATATTTGACCTGTTTTGGGTACACCACTCAGGTTCTTCAAGACCCAGAAGGTCTGGAACGAGCAGCCTATGAACTGGCATGGGACAATATCAATGAAGGCGTTCGATATCTCGAAGTTCGATTTGCCCCCATGCTCCATGTGCGCGATGACTTCAGTATGAAGGACGTCTGCCTCAGCGTCGATAAGGGCTTGAAGCGGGCCAAAAAGGAATATAACCACCAACTCGTCGCCAAGAACGACACGAGTCCGCCCTTTGAATATGGCATCATCACATGTGCGATGCGCATGTTCACCAGTGAGTTCAGTGATTATTACAATAAATTCTGTGATACACACCGGTATATGCCTGAGCGACGTTTGTACGGGCTGGCTTCCCTGGAACTGGCGCGTGCCGTCGTGGATATCAAAGAAAATACCGATATTCCCATCGTCGGTTTCGACCTGGCTGGTGCCGAACTTGGCTATCCCGCCGAGGACCATGAGGAAGCTTTTGATTACGTTCACAAGAACTTTTTGAAGAAAACAGTCCATGCGGGCGAAGCCTATGGCCCCGAATCCATATTTCAAGCCATTACGGATCTGCACGCTGACCGAATTGGACACGGCTATCACTTGCTCGACGAAGGATTCGTGAATCGCAATCGAGTGAAAGATCCAGCGGCCTATGTGCGGGAACTCAGCCAATATATCGCCGAATCAAGGGTGACCATTGAAGTGTGCCTTTCCTCGAATATGGACACGGACCCTGGTCTGACCTCCATCGCGGACCATCCTTTCCGAAAGATGAAGGAACTCAAGCTAAGTACAACGATTTGCACCGATAACCGTCTCGTTTCAAGGACTAGCGTGACCCGTGAACTGCAGTTGGCTGTTGAACATTTCGCGTTGGATCCACGTGAACTCAAGCACATCGTCATCTATGGATTCAAACGCAGCTTCTATCCCAAGGATTACCGTCAGAAGCGCATCTACGTGCGTCGTGTGATCGACTATTACGAGCAGATCGAGAAAGAGTACGGCATTCAAAGCGATTGATTCATGCATCCATCAACTTTGACGCCGGGAAGCATTGCGTCCAGGCTCAGAACATACCCTTTCAAAACCATTCGAAATATTGGAATGAAACCCAGTTCGGTTCTCATTCCCGTGGTGGAACGAGACGGTGAGACTGGACTGCTCTTCACGGAACGCAGTAAATCCATGAAGCACCACGCGGGTCAGATTAGTTTCCCGGGTGGGCGTATGGAGCAGGGGGAAACGTCCTATGGCTGCGCGCTTCGTGAAACGGAAGAAGAAATCGGCGTGCCCAAGGAGGAGGTGACGCAACTTGGGCGAATCGATGACGTCATCTCACCTCGAGGGTTTCATATTCAATGTCATGTCGGCCACTTACCCGATCGGGAACTTGTGTTGAACCCTGACGAGGTTGAGCAAACCTTCTGGGTTCCCTTTGCCGAAATAATGGATCAATCACGTCACGAGGTCCGTCCTTGGAAACGCATAAAAGCCGTCGAGGTCCACTACTTCCATTTTGAGGCCTGTCTGGTATGGGGCGTGACTGGACGAATGCTGCATTGTTTGAGAGAATGCCTGATGGTGGACCCAAACGCACGTTAAGAAAGGGTAGGGGACCAATGAACTTCTCTGAATTATCCGAAAATCGGTTGTCCCATCATGCCAATGGAACGCCTTTCGACCGATGTGATTTTTGCTCAAAGCCGCTAGAGCCAGGCGATTTTTTCGTGATCGCCAAAGCATTTGAACACGGCAAGCTCGTGATGGAAGCCGCACAATGCCTAGCCTGCCAGAAAGATTCCTCAGGGTATGTCTCCGAGCAATCAGCTGAAAACCTGCAGCTATACGCCGGGCGAAGATTCCAGGCTTTTCTGGAACGCAACCTGGAATCGGATCCCCTTGAAGACCTTCCCTTTGTTCCCGAATGCCTGTTCACCGGGGAGGCATTGACGACTTCCGATCAATTTGAGTGTTACACGCTGCATGCACCCTGGGATACATCAAATCCGTGCTTTCTGGTCGGTCCTACTGCCATTGAGCAGATGTCGGAACTATTGTCCGAGGAGACCCGCAAATTCTGGGATTCCTACATCGAGCAGATTGAACCTGTCAGTCCCGACTGGGTCATTTCACCCATGTTCCTTGGCTAGCCTGGGTATTTGTTTTCCTGCCCAACACCTTTTGGGAGCCCAGGAGCTTTCGCTTAGTTGAGTGCCATCGTGCTGATAGGATTCGGTGCATTCTCTCCTCTCGACCTGTCTTTAAATGGTTGGCTGATTTTCACTGAAATGCCTTTCTTAGAAAGCTTGTATACGGCAAATTAAATAATACAAAAAATATGTAGAAACTTTATCGGTATCAGAAGTGTCAGGAGGTTTCCGGCACAAATAGCTCATGAATAATACGGTTTTTGGTTGAAATCGAAAAACTCATCTGGTAATCTTATACTATTAATAATATGTACAATAGGCGGAACCTGTGC
>Ga0070729_10004122_pt1 | contig 16127 bp, 9 predicted proteins | sample tdDd472_FD_66725 | JGI IMG/M metagenome (GOLD analysis project Ga0070729, IMG submission 66725) | Marine sediment microbial communities from the Atlantic coast under amendment with organic carbon and nitrate - tdDd47.2 | ecosystem: Environmental > Aquatic > Marine > Coastal > Sediment | place... | reverse complement strand
GTCCGCACCATCATCGCCGAGCAGAGCCACACCTTCATCGACGGTCTCGCCGCCGCCTCCCTCATGCCCCACTACCACCACCGCGTGGATGACCACACCTTCCTCTGGCTCGCCGAACGCGACGGCTTCCACCACCTCGACCTCGTGCGCTACGACGGCTCCAGCGTACGCGCCCTCACTCGCGGCGACTGGCCCGTGGTCCGCCCCGTGGCCGTGGACCACGACGGCGGCTGGGTGTACTTCCTGGCCCAGAACGATGCCGACTGCCCCTACGATCGCCATCTCTGCCGCATCGGTCTCGATGGTCAGGATTTCCGCCAGCTCACCGAGGCCAGCGGTCGCCACGCCGTCACCCTGAGTCCCGACTTCCGTCACTTCATCGACAACCACAGCGACGCCGACCGACCACCCCAGGCCGACCTGCGACGCACCGACGGCGCCCTGGTGGCGGAGCTCGACCACGCCGACATCAGCGACCTCGAAGTCATGGGCTACACGCCGCCTGAACGCCTGTTGGTCAAGGCTGCCGACGGCGAGTCCGAGGTGACATGCGCCCTCTACCGGCCGCCCCATTTCGATCCGTCCAGACGCTACCCCGTGATCGAGGTCATCTACGCCGGTCCCCAGTGGCCCGTCGTGCCCCGCCGCTACGCCCCCGGCGAGTACGGCGACACCGCCGCCGCCCTGGCCCGCCTCGGGTACGTCACCGTGATCCTCGACAGCCCCGGCACCGCCGGCCGAGGCAAGACCTATCAGGATGCGATCTACCAGCAACTCGGTCAGATCGAGATCCCCGACCATGTAGCCGCCCTGCGTAACCTCGCGTCCACGAGGCCTTGGATGAATCTCGACAAGGTGGGTGTCCACGGTAAATCGTGGGGCGGCTACTTCACCTTGCGAGCCATGCTCCAGGCTCCCGACTTCTACAAGGTGGGTGTGGCCAGCTCCGTCGTGGCCGACCTGGTGACCACGGCCGAATCCCCGGTCGTGCCCTACCTGGGTCTGCCCGCCGACCAACCCGACGCTTACTCCGCCGCCAATTGCCTGCTCATAGCCGACCAGTTGCAGGGCAAGCTCCTGATCACCATCGGCACCAGCGACGGCAACACGCCCTTCGCCCAGTCTATGCAGATGCTCGCCGCCTTCACCGAGGCCGGCAAAGATGTGGACCTACTGGTCTTGCCCGGCCAGCACCACTGGTTGCAGGGCGCCAGTTTCGCCCGCTGGCAACGAGCCCTGCGTGATCATTTTGAAATGAATCTTGCAACCGATTTCACCGATCCGGCGTCCAACTAGATGCTGGTCCCATTCCACTCGTGAGAGGACTGTCCATGCCACGCAAGACATCGATCATCCTGGGGCTGCTGGCCCTCCTGCTGGCCGCCTGGCCCGCCATGGCCGAGACGCCCGACGACCCCTGGCAAGCGGCCCGGGCCGAATACAAGGCCGCCGATGACCTGGTCGAACGGGTGGCCATCGTGAAGTCCTTCCTCGATGCCAATCCCGAGCACCCGGACATCGCCTGGGCCGTGGACACGGGCGCCTACATGGTCGGGGAACTGACAGGGAACAAGAAGGACTCTGTCGACCTCGTCGTGGGGCAACTCGAGCGCACCAAGACGCCGGAACTCCGCCTGGCCATGCAGGTGATCCTGCTGGATATGTATGGCGATCCGGACTACGCCGATCGTCTACCGGGCCTGGTCGACACCATGTACCCGGACACCTCGGTCATGAGTTATGTCGACCACCTGCACGTCATCGATTCCGCGAATACCGCCGAGGTCTGGTCGGTGGTCGATGAGTACTGCAAGCTGGCCATGCCCATGGCCAATCCCGAGCAGTTCGCCGCCGACTATCCCGACCGTGGCTTCAGCGCCGCAGTGATCGAGGAGTCCGGCAACCATCGCGGCGCCACGATCCTCACCTTCGCCGGCTGGTCGCTGACCAATCAGGGCGACCTCGATGGCGCTCTCCAGAAATTCGAGCAGGCCGAGCCCAAGGTGCGGATGACCCTCTTCAATACTCCCGACAACCAGCTGGACCACTACTGGGGCATGACCCTGGTCAAGGCCGGCCAGGAAGAAGCCGGTCTCGCCAGGCTCACCCTCGCCGGCATGTACGGCGGCGATGACGAGGCCGCTGAGATGTCCCGCAAGCTCCTCGCCAGACTTCATCCAGACCAGGATTACGATGACTACACCTGGGCCATCAGACAGCAGCATGCTCCCACCCGCGCCGACTGGCAGGCGGTCGACTACAACGATCAGATGCAGACCTTTGCGAACCTGAAAGGCGACCGGGCGACCTTGATCGCCTTCTGGTCCCCCACCTGAGGCGGCTGCCTCGTGGAGTTGCCACGACTCGAGCCCATCTATCAGAAGTATCGTGACCAGGGTCTGTCCATCATTGCCGTCGAGCACAGCCGGAATCGGGAGGGCGCCAAGAAGTGGCTCGCCCAGAACCCGCTCAGCTATCCCTGCCTGGAGAATGGTGAGGGTGACGCGGAGATGGTCTACGAGTTCTTCCAGGTGTCGGGATTTCCGACCTCCTACATCCTCGACGCCCAGGGCCGCGTGCTCTACAAGCACTTCGGCTACTCTGAAGGCGACGAGGTCAAGATGGAAGAGGAGATCAAGAGGTTGATGGAAGGCTGAGTGACAGGGCCAGCCATCACGACGCCCGCCAGGTCGGCCAACCTGGCGGGCGTCTCTTTTACTGGAGGGCCGACAGTTCCTGCCGTCGCGCCGCGGCTTCGGCGCCGAGTCCCTGCCGGTCGAGTAACGCGATGTATTGTTGAAGCGCCTCCACCCGGTCGGGATCCGTGGCGCCCCAGCCGTCGCCCATGAGTTGCAGGCCTCGCTCGTAGTCAGCCGACGCTTCGGACAAACGTCCCTGCTCCATCCTGATCGCCGCTCGGCCGGTGAGCGCAAGCCCCACCCGTGGATCATCCACGCCGGCCACTTGCCCGACGGCGGCCATGTTCTGATCGAACACGGTCACGGCCTCATCGAGCTGTCCGGCCGCCGCCAGGGATCGCGCCAGGCTGCGCTCCATCCACACGGTCTCGCCGACACCCGGGCCCAGGGCGATCTCACTGATGGCCACAGCCCGCCTCAGCATGGGCAGGCCCTCGGCCGCCTTTCCCTGCATCCGCAAGATGTTGCCCATGGTCGTCAGGCTCAGCGCGACATGCAGATGATCCGCACCCAGCACCGATTCGCGAATGGCCAGCGACTCCCGCTCGAGGGTCAGCGCCTCATCCAGTCGACCTTGATCCTGGTAGACGATGGCCAGGGTGTGCAGGCTGGTGGCGTACTCGTGATTCATCCGACCATACTGAGCCAGTTCGAGTTCGGCCGACTGCTTGTAGAGTTCCTCGGCTCGCTCCAGGTCACCCTCGAAGTAGTAGATGATCGCCAGGTTGTGAATGCTCGCCGCCAGCACCGACCCCCGGGCCTCTGGATGGTTCTCCCGGATGGCGATGGCCTCTTCATGAACCGTCTTGGCTTCCTCGAGCCGGCCGGTATGTTCCAGGATGATGCCCAGGATGTTCAGGGACTGGGCCACTTCCAGGCTCTGGCGGCCGAAGGCCTGCTCGCGCAGCGCCAGCGCCTGTCGGGCCAAGGACTCGGACTCGGCATCGGCCGCCGTTCGCGAGCCCATGGAAGCCAGCTGGGCAAGGGTGGCCGCCAACTCGGCGCTTTTCGGCCCCGGATACTGTTCGTTCAGGATCAGGGCATCCTGGAGGAGGATCCGCCCCTCATCATAGAGTCCCAGCTCCATGTATACGCTGCCGATGGTGCGCAGCATGGTGGCCTGGACGGCCGGCTGATCGGACAGTTCCCGGCGTACACGGACCGCGCCGGCATCGAGGATCTCCCGCGCCGTCACTTCCGCTCCCCGGGTATTGGTGGGGTCGGATTCCTTGAAAAGAGTGACCAGGAACGCCGACACCTGCCTGGCCGTGAACGCCTCGGCTTCCGCCCGATCCCGCTGGGCCGCAACCCGTCCAGATTGCACGACCATGGACACACCCAGGGTGACCAGCAGGGCCGCCACGACCCCGGCGAACGCCACCCCCATGGTGTGGCGACGAACGAACTTCTGGATACGGTCGACCGTGCTCGGCGGCCGCGCCACCACTGGCTCGCTCTTGAGATATCGCTGGAGATCCGCGGCCAGTTCACTGGAGGTTCCGTAGCGCCGGTCGCGGTCCTTCTCCATGGCTTTCATGGTGATCCAGTCCAGGTCTCCCCGGAGTTCACTGATGAGCTTGCCCACGTTGGTGCCGTGATGACGCGCCACCTGGGCCGTGTCGCCGGCCAGGGTGCTGAAGCGAGCGCTCGGCACCTGCGGGTCCTTCTCCCGGATGACCCGGCAGATCTCATCGATACCGGCCTGACGCAGTTCCCGGGAGTCGAAGGGCAAGGCGCCGGTGAGGAGCTCATAGAGCAGCACGCCAAGGGAGTAGAGGTCCGTCCGGGTGTCGATGTTCAGGCTGGTCATGGCGGTCTGTTCGGGGCTCATGTACTCGGGCGTGCCGATGAGTTGACCGAGCTCGGTGAAGACCGTGTGCTCCGACAAGCATTTGTCCGTGGCCTTGGCCACGCCGAAGTCGATGATCTTGGGGACGGGCCGGCCGTCGACCTCGGTGACCAGGACGTTGTGGGGCTTCAGGTCCCGGTGGATGATGGCGTTACGGTGGGCGTGTTGCACCCCCTCACAGACCTGCAGGATGAGGGCGATGCGCTCGGTGGTGTTGAGCTTGTGCCGGTCGCAATAGGTGGTGATGGGCTCGCCGTCGACATACTCCATGACGAAATACGGCCGACCCTTGCGGGTGGCGCCGGCATCGAAGACCGTGGCGATGTTGGGGTGATCGAGCATGGCCAGCACCTGGCGCTCGGCCTCGAACCGGGCCACCACCTGCCGGGTGTCCATGCCCTGCTTGATGATCTTGAGGGCGACCTTCCGCTGGATGGGCGACTCCTGGTCGGCGAGCCATACCTCACCCATGCCGCCCTCACCCAGTCGCTTGACGAGCTGATAGCGGGCGATGCGGTCTCCCGGGTGCAGGTCCAGAGGAAGGGCTGGACCGACGGGTAGGGTCAGGGGAGTCGTGGGGAGCTCCCTTGGCTTCATGGCATTCCTCCGGTTGTCACCTATTTGACTAACGAGATCTTTCTTGTCTCCATTCTATCTTCGGTACTCAATGTCACCACATATGTCCCCGCCGCCACCATTCGCCCTCCAGAATCGCGGCCATTCCAGTCCACGGCGTGCACGCCGGCAGCGAACACCTGATCCGTCAACTGGGTGATACGCTTTCCTTTGAGGTCGTAAACGGAGAGGGACACCTGCTGCGGACGGTCCAGCCTGAACCAGATGGCCGTCACAGGGTTGAAGGGGTTGGGCTGGTTCTGCAGCAAGGCTGTGGCACCCGGCACATGATTCGCTGATGAAACCGGAACCTCGGCCGTGAGAACAGGAGCGGCTACTCCCACATTCCCCGCCAGATCGATGGCCCGCATGGTGAAATACATGTCCTCATCATCCATGGCATAGAAGTGGTACTGGAAGCCCTCGCGCCCGGGGTCGGCATCGGCGCCGGTCTTGGCCACCAGGGTCTCCTCGTTGGGTTGCTCCAGTTGACCGGGATCGTGGGCGGCATGGATCTCGTAGTAGCGGACCCGTTCGGGTGCTCCGATCACGTCTTCTTCAGGCATCCACCAGTTGACCACATAGCGGGGTGACGGGCGCGGATAGTCGTCACCCTGTGGGCGGAAGTACTCCACGCTCCATTCGCGCACTTCACTGGGAGCGTAGCTGTCGATGTAGAGGTCGTGGATCAGGCCGCCCACCAGTTCGAAGTCCGGGAGCTTGTAGAGCTGGTAGATGACTCGGCCCTCGTCGAGATGCTGGGAATTGTCCTTGTAGATGTCGAAGGTCACGGTCTGGGTCTCACCATCCTGCAGGAAGATCTCCACCTCGGCGCCCGGCGAGATGCGGAAGTCCTGCTCCAGGCCTTCGGCCACGATGAGGTAGCCCATGGGTTCGTCGAAGGAGTTCACGATGTCGATATTCTCGCGGAACACCGTGATGGTGGTATCGTCGTCGGCCAGGGCGGCCGGCGCGGTTCCCGCCTTGAGCGCCAGGGCCCAGTAATTGATCTGTCCCAGGTTGTTCTCCTGGAGCGGGACCGGGCTCGACTGCGGGTCGGCGGCGCTCTCGATGACGCACCCGATGCAGTAATGGTCGATGGACGGTGGTGGGGTGGGAATCATCCAGTTGAAGTAGTCGCGGTAGCCGATGCCGCCCGGGCTGGGGTTGAGGTTGTTGATGCTGGGGATGTCGATCTGGGACGCGAAGGACACCGCATCGGTGATCTGGGTGCCGGGGCTTCCCATGCCGAAATTGAGGCCCAGCGACGGGTTGACGAACCAGCACTTGATGTTGGCGTTGACGTCGGGCCCACCGAGGTTCCAGGCCCGGATGTAGAGATGGTTGACCACGCCCTGGATGGGCGCGTCGATGACGCCGTCGTCGTTGTTGTCGATCCAGATGTCGAGGCTCTGCACCCAGTTGCCGGCGCAGGCGGCGTCAGGCTCATTACCCACGTCGGCGGCGCAATCGCGGATCAACAGGTTGGGCGGGATGCCCTGCTCCACACAGAAGTCGGCCGACATGGTGGCCGCCGAGGCGCTGATGTTGTCCACGCAAACATGGCTCGGAGCCATGGCGTAGTCGTCGCTGTTCGGATTGGTGCTGTCATTGAAATCGGTGACACCCGTGCTGCCGGGGAAGAGATCACCGGCATCGCCGCGGTTGACGTTGCCGTCCAGGTCGGCGAGGCCGTCGGCCTCCTCGAGGTCCACGAGCTTGTGGGCCTCATTGGTGTTGCCGGTCTGGGAATCGTCGATGTGCCAGATGGCGAGGCCACCGGTGGGCAGATTCTGGTCGAAGCCCGTGAGCTGGCGATTCTCCACCAGGAAATATTCGTTGGCCGGCATGCCGTTGGTCCAGAGCTGGTAGATCTCGCGGTTGGTCTCCACGTCGTTGATGGTCACACCGGTCTGATCCACCGCCACCACCGTGGGTGTGACCCAGCCCTGCTGGACCTTGGACCATGCGGCCATGTGGGTCGGTGTTTCAGGTGAGACCCCGTTGCCGCCCCAGCCGCCTCCACCCATGAGACCCCAGTTGCCGATGCCCTCGCTGGAGTTGTCGGTGTCGTAGAGGTCGGGTAGACCGAGGGCATGGCCGAACTCGTGGCAGAACACGCCGATCTCGATGTGGTTACCGCCACAGGAGATCTCGGGCATGATGATGTAGCGGTCGATGAGCTTGCCGTCGTAGTTCACCGAGAAGTTGCTGCCGCCGGCGTTGAGGTACCAGTGGTGGGACCAGATGAAGTTCAGGTTGCCGCACTCGGCGCCGGGGCCCTGGTGCACGATGAAGACGATGTCCACGTTGCCGTCGAGATCGTTATCGAAGGGCACCCAGTTCGCGCCGCCGGTGAACTCGGCCGCGTCGACGGCGTTACGCACCAGCTGGCGCGCGTTGTTGATCTCCACGATGGTGCCCGCCCCATGGCGGTAGAAGTTGCGGTTGTTGGTGGAGGTGTACCAGCCGAAGACCGTGGCGTTGACCGTGAGGTCGCCGTAGCTGATCTCCTCGAAGTAGTCGTTGAAGCTGCCGGTGCCGTCGTAGCCCGGCTGGTTCATCATGTCGTCGAAGGAGGCCTGGGTCTGGCTGGCGAAGAAGTCGGTGTACTGGATGATCGCCACCGGGACGTTGATGGTCACCGGCACGCGCGGGTTCAGAAGTTGAGCCTGCTCGAGGATGCTCGGCAAGGTCTCGGACAGGAAGAGCTCGCGGCGAGCAGTCCAGTGGCGCGGATCTTCGCGGAGACCCGGCCCGATGAGGGAGCGCAGCGCGTTCTCATCGCGGTCCGACAACCCGATGCGCACGGTCGTCGGCCTGTATCGGCCGTCCTGGTCGAGGTCTGCCAGGACCCACCATTGGTCCGGATCCTGGACGATGGCATAGCCATCTCGATCGCGATAGAAGTGATACCACCAGTCGCCATGCAGGGTGACCTGGATCTCGGTCCCGTCCGGCTGCGTGGTGGTCACCGGTTCGGAGGTGGCCGGCATGGCCTCCACGGTGATGGGAATGAGGGTGACAAGGAGGATACTAGCGAGCAGGATGAGGAAGGACGAGTTCATGGCCCTCTCCTTTCGCTGAAATGGGTGATGGACGGGATGTTGATCTGATGCGAGGCTAGCGGTGTTTCAGACGGGAGTAATTCTGTCTGTTTTCATACGGTGACAATACCTGTTCGCAAAGATGGGCAATTCTTTAGACTCTCTCTGACGCAGGGAATTCATTTCCAGAAGGGCTGATGGCATGGCTTCAACCGCCTACCTCATCGATGGCATGGCCTACGTGTTCCGCAGTTTCTACGGCATGCGAAGCATGGCGGCGCCCGACGGCACGCCCATCAACGCGGTGTTCGGCCTCGGCATGACCCTGCAAAAATTCCTGCATGACCATCAGCCTGAACTGGTTGGTTGCTGCTTCGACGCGGGCTCCAAGACCTTCCGCAACGAGCTGTATCCTGAATACAAGGCCAACCGCGCAGAGACTCCTGAGGATCTGATCCCCCAGTTCGACCTCTGCCGCGAGCTGGTTGAACGCATGGGCATCGCCACATCCACGGTGCCGGGATTCGAGGCCGATGATCTGATCGCCACCCTCACCGTTCGACTGCGCGAGTTGGGCCACGAGGTGGTCATCGTGTCCGGGGACAAGGACCTTGCCCAGCTTCTTCAGCCTGGTGTCCGTATCTACAACCTGGCCAAGGACGAGTGGTTGACGGAGGCCGACATCCCCGACCGCATGGGCGTACGCGCCTGCCAGGTCCTGGACCTGCTGGCGTTGACCGGTGATGCGGTGGACAACATTCCCGGAGTGCGCGGCGTCGGCCCCAAGGCGGCCACGGCATTATTGGCGGAGTTCGAGAATCTATCGGCCATTTACGACGACCTGGAACGCGTGGAGACCCTGCCCATTCGCGGCGCGAAGGGTCTCCGCCTGAAGCTGGAGACCCATCGCGAGAGCGCCTTGCTCAGTCACCGGCTGGCCGACCTCCACCGGGAGGCCCCCTGCGAACTCCAGGCCGATGACCTCCACTATCAGGGTGCCGACAGCGAGAAGCTCGATGCCTTCGCCCAGCAGTGGGGCCTGCGCCGGATCGCTGACCGGACACCACGCCGCTGACGTCCTAGTCGAAGACCACCTGATCCTTGAGCGAGACCAGGATGCAAACCACCTCGTCGATCTCATCCTGCCCGTAATCCAGGTTCTTCATGGCCTGGATGACGTCGCCGCCCGCGGACAGGAAGTCGCCATCGGTCAAGCGAAGATGGGCATGGGATGACGGCAGGTCTCGACCCGTGTAGGTGGTCGTTCCCCCGGTCCCGGCGGCCATGAAATCCGCCACATGCTTCGCCAGCATCTTGTGGTCCACATGGTCGAGGGTGTGCTTGATCTCCGGGTTGATGGCATGGAGTCGCACGATCTCGGTGGTGAGCTCGAGGATTCGATCATAGCCGCCAAGGCGATTGTACAAGGCCTCCTGGGCATGGCGTGCCGACCGATCGCCGGCCGAGCCGTCGCACATGGATTGCAGACCGGCCATCTGCTCCTCGGTGGAGGGCGCCTTCTTGGTGCCGGCCATGGCGAACGAGGCGGCAACCATCAGGATCAGGGCCAGGCTCATCACTCGGATCATCGGGGTCTTATCATGGGAAAGCATGGGGTGGCTCCTTGTTTATCTGGGATTAAAAATGTCTTATTTATGGTAACAAGCCGCCTCGGGGCTGCATGAGAATTCCATGAAATCTTGGCGATAAATTCGAAATCAGACACTCAATCGCAACGCCAGCGGTAGCCGAACCCGCGCACGGTCTCCACCCGGCACGACTCGGCCCCCAGCTTGCGGCGCAGGGATTTGACCACGGCATCCACGACATTGCTGCTGCCCGACCCGTCCTGATGGCCCCAGACATCGTCCAGGAGCTGATCACGGGTCGCCGTCTCGCCCCCCAGATCCTCGAGGGTGACGGCCAACTTGTACTCCAGGGGCGTCAGGGTGATCTCCCGACCATCGAGGACCAGCGCCCGTCGTTGGCGATCCACGGGACTGGTCAGGTGCACGCCGAGCTCATCGCCCACCAGGCGCGTGAGCCAGCCATCCACCGAGGCCGACCCGAAATCCAGCATGGCGCAATGGTAGGTGCGTTCATCGAGCTCGACACTCCAGTCGTCGAACACCTGGAAGCCCAGCGTCTGGGCGGCGGGTGCGTAGATGGGCAGGTCGACCACCGTCAGGTAGGCCCGGCGCAGCGCGGGACGCAGCTCCATGTAGGTCCGCTTCAGGTCGAGCCAGCAGGCCGCCTGTTCCGGCGACGGCGATTCGCCGGGACCATGGGCCAGCCAGCGCCGGATGAACAGGGCCTTGCCGCCCTGGGGCATGGGATGGTCGATGAGGTGATCGAGCCAGGTATCCACCACCGGGTCGGCCCGGCGCACCTCGTCGGCGATCTCGTCGGCCACGCTCATGCAGTAGAAGGCCACCAGCCGCCCGTCCCGATTGCGGACCACCCGGAACGCATGGGGCATGGCCTCCCACCATTGGTCGAACACGGCTACCGCTTCCGGACTTTCATGGAGGCCGGCGATCTCCCTGATCACCGTGAAGTCCGTGGGCTGGGCCGGCTCCACCGCCAGCTCCTGTTGCCCCGAGGGGAAGAAGGCGCCACGGACCGCAGGATTCTCGATGAGGAAGAGCATGTCGGCGGTGTAGCGCCAGATGTCCACCATGGTCGACGAGCGGAACTCCTCCCTAAGCTGGCGCCAGAGCAGGCGGCGACTCTCGTGGAACAGCTCGGGATCCGCCGAATGCAGGGTTTGGGCCATGGCTTCGCGCACCGAATCATGGATGCGGAGGCCATCGCGGCAGGTGTCGACGAAGGGGAGTTGCTGGAGACTGTCGAAGAGCTGGTCATCGCCACCGGGAAGAGCCCTCAACAGGGAGCGGGTGATCCGGCGGGCGACGCAGGTGCGCTTCAGGGCGTCGCGGATGGCCGGTTCCTCGACCTCGGCCAGATAGAGCGAGGTGAGCTGCTGCATGACCTCCTGGATCGCCGTGTCCTGGAAGGTCAAAGACCCCTGGGCAAGGGTGGCCGACGCCGCCATCTTCAGGGCCAGAGGATTGCCGTGGGCCAGGGACGCAAGCCTGGCCGCCTCCGCGTCCTCGATGCCGGCGCTGCTCAACAACGCCATGGAGGCTTCGTGTCCGAGGGGCTCGACCGCCATGTCACGGAACAGACCGTGCCAGCGGGTCGACAGCATCCACATCGGTACCGGAGATTGCCGGCTGGCCATGACCAGCCGGACGTTCACCGGCAGGGCCGGCAACAAGGTCTGCCGCAGCCAGGTGTCCAGCAGCAGGAACGATTCGTAGTGGTCCAGGGACAGGACGACCAGACGGTCATCGGCCCCCAGGACCTCGGCCGCGTCGGCGAGGGACTCCACGGCAGACCCGGTCAGCCGGGCCAGCTCGGCCAGGAAGCCGCGGCCCGTGGGCTCCACCAACCGGCAATCCATGATCAGGGGGCGGGCCCCGTAGGCCTGGGCCCGGTCGCTGAAGGTGTTCAGGAGGGTCGTCTTGCCCACGCCCTGGATACCGTGGAGGTGGACGACCAGCGGTCCGTCCTCGGCCAGGAGCGTCTGCAGGACCGCCAGTTCATCATCGCGCCCGACAAACGTCTCCCGGGCCTGACGTGCCAGGCGTGTGCTCAGGGATTTCAATCGTTCTTGCACCGAGGGGACCTCGACCTACCAGAGGACATTATTCATCTTGTATTTGATCATCATACTCAAGACCGGCGCCGACGTCAGGCCCTCAATGGACGAAGGCCCCGACAACCCAGGGTCATCGGGGCCGGGATCCAGGTTGCGATCAGTTGAACAGGCTCTTGACCTGGGACAGGCTCTTGGCCTCCACAGCCACCCCGCCACCCGCAATGGTGAACTGGGTCAACTCGAACCCGATGACATCGACGGGACCATCGATGACCCCGAAGTAGAAGTTGGTCAGACCGGTGTAGTCATAGGTGCCCACGGCATCGGCGATGTCCAGCGAGTCCAGGGTCTCCTCGACATAACCCACCTCGAAGACGTTGCCGAAGTAGGGGTCGATACCACCCATCTCGTTGAGGGGCAGGGAGGAGGGCCAGTCCACCCCGTTGCTGAGGAAGAAACCATCCACGGCGGGATCGTTATTCCGCAGGACGAAGTAGGGGATCATTCCATCAGGGTAGGGATCCTGCAGCCCCACCGTCACCGCGCCCATGTGCAACCAGTAGGACATCATATCGACGACATAGCCCCGCGTGGGATAGGTCTCACTATCCAGGTAGGCCTCCGAATCCAGGGTGAATTCGATCAGGACCTCATCTCCGGACGAGACCTCGGCGAACGGACCGTCGTTGATCAGATTGAACTCCACCATTCCGATGATCTCGACCGTGTAGGTCTCGGCCATGGCGGCCGGGCTCGCGAGCAGGGCGATCATGAAGAGCATCAGCATCGTTTTCATCAGCACACTCCTTGGTTATCGGCCCCTCCAGCTGATACCACGGGAACGGACCCGCAGCACAGCGACGGGCTGTGACAAGAGCCACTCGGGTGAGGATGAATGAGCAAGGATGATTATAGGGCTCTGGGCGGTCCAGACAATCTAGCCCGAACCGCCCCGACCGCCTTGGTCGTATTTTGACCATTGGGGCCACATTTATCAGACCATTAGCGCTGGCCCTGATGGGCCTCGATCAGCTCCTCGACCACGCCCGGTTCGGCCAGGGTCGAGACATCGCCCAGCTCCTTGTACTCGCCGGCCGCGATCTGGCGCAGGATGCGCCGCATGATCTTACCCGACCGCGTCTTGGGCAATCCCGGCGCCACCAGGATGCGATCCGGTGAGGCCACTGGACCAATGACATGCCGCACCTGCTCCTTGAGCAATCCTTGCAGCTCGCCCTCGTCCATGGACTCGAACTGGGGATCGATGATCACGTAGGCGAAGATGCCCTGTCCCTTGATCTCATGGGGGAAGCCCACCACGGCCGCCTCCGTGACGGCATCGTGGGCGACCAGGGCGCTCTCGACCTCGGCGGTGCCCAGGCGGTGTCCGCTGACGTTGATGACATCGTCCACGCGGCCGGTGATCCAGTAGTAGCCGTCCTCGTCGCGCCGGCAACCATCGCCGGTGAAGTAGAGGCCCTTGAAGCGGTCGAAGTAGGTCTCGTGGAAGCGACGATGATCGCCATGGATGGTGCGGGCCTGCCCCGGCCAGGAGTGCTTGAGGCAGAGATTGCCCGAGGTGGCGCCTTCGAGTTCGTTGCCCTCGTCATCCACCAGCAGGGGACGGACACCAAAGAACGGTAAGGTGGCCGACCCGGGCTTGGTAGGCGTGATCCCGGGCAGGGGTGTGATCAGGATGCCGCCGGTTTCGGTCTGCCACCAGGTGTCCACGATGTTGCAGCGGCCGCCGCCCACCACCTTGTGATACCAGTCCCAGGTATCGGGACTGATGGGTTCGCCCACCGTGCCCAGGGTGCGTAGGCTCTCGCGGCTGTAGCGCGTCACGTGCTCGTCGCCCTCGCGCACCAGGGCGCGGATGGCTGTCGGGGCGGTGTACAGGATGTTCACCTTCAGGTCGTCGACGATCTGCCAGTAGCGGCCGGCGTCGGGATACACCGGGGTCGACTCGAACATCACCGTGGTGGCGCCGTTGGCCAGGGGTCCGTAGACGATGTAGGTGTGGCCGGTGATCCAGCCGCAGTCGGCGGCGCAGAAGTAGATGTCACCATCCTGGTAGTCGAACACCGTCTTGTGGGTGTAGCTCGCGAACACGAGGTAGCCCGCCGTGGTGTGCATGACGCCCTTGGGTTTGCCGGTGGAACCGCTGGTGTAGAGGATGAACAGCGGGTCCTCGGAGCCCATCCATTCCACCGAGCAGGTGGACCGCTGCTTGTGGCATTCCTCGTCGAGCCAGAAGTCGCGACCCGGGCGCATCTCGGTGGCGCCGTCGGTGCGGCGGGCCACGAGGACGGTCTCCACCTGGTCGAGACCGTCCACGGCGCGGTCCACGGTATCCTTGAGCTTGAGCACACGACCACCGCGCAGGCCCTCGTTGGCCGTGACCACCAGCTTGGCGCCGCAGTCGAGGACACGGTCGCGGATGGCCTCGGCCGAGAAACCGCCGAAGACCACCGAATGCACGGCGCCGATGCGGGCACAGGCGAGCATGGTGTAGGCCAGTTCGGGAATCATGGGCATGTAGAGGATGATCCGGTCGCCCTTGCGTACGCCGTGCTGGCGCAAGACGTTGGCCACCCGGGCCACGTGATGCTTGAGCTGGCGGTAGGTGATGGTCTGGTACTCGCCGGGTTCGTCCTTGGCCCAGATGATGGCCGGCTGGTCGCCGCGGTCGTTCAGATGACGGTCCACGCAGTTGTAGCAGGCGTTGAGGCGGCCGCCCAGGAACCAGCCCATGTCCGTTTCCTCGTAGTCGCTGTCGAACACGGTGTCCCACTTGTGGAACCAGTTGAGCGACTCGGCCCGCTCGGCCCAGAACATCTCGGGAGCGTCGAGGCTCAGGCGGTAGAGGCGCTGGTACTCTTCCAGGGACTCGATGTGCGGGGTGCGGCCGGGGTGGGAAACTGGCTGGACGGACTGGTTGGGCATGAATATCTCCCGGGCTCGGACAGGGGTCAATGAACTTAGATGATGAAATTTATCTTCGTTTGGGCCGGGCCGCCCGTCTTTGATTCTCAAGAAATCCTCAATGCCTGTGGTTTACGGGCGATAACGAGAAGGAGTCGGTGAAGACCTACACCCCTGCCCCTTGGCAGGCCACGGAGGAAACAATGGTGTCGCGGCGCATTCTCATCACCCTGACCACGCTCAGTGCGTGCCTGACCCTGGGCGCATTGGGACTGATGGTCCACACCCAGGGCGGTCTCGATCAGCATCCGGCCCAGGTGGAGCTGGCCCAGAGCCTGTCCACCTCACTGGATGCCATGGCCGGTCGAGTCGATGCCCTGGCTGAGGCGAGCGATCTTTCTTCGGCGCGCGAGGCTCGCCAGGAGCTGGCTCGGACCGTTCTGGATTTTGACCAGAAACTGCTGTCCCTGGGCGATATCACGGCTGGAGCGGTCGCTGCCGAGGTGCAGACTGCCTGGCAGAATCTGGGGGTGGACCTGGCTGATCTCGCCGCCGGCGAATATGCCGCCAGCAGTGCCGCCGGGCGTGAAACCATCACGGCCTTCCAGCGTCAGCGACGCGCCATGGGGAACAATCTGTCCGCCATGGCCGGCGAGCTCATGGAGCACAGCGCCCAGGCCAGCCAGCTCACCCGCACCGCCCGCACCGCGGCCATGGTCCTGGGTGGGCTGTCCGTGCTGCTGGGCCTGGTGACCTTCTGGCCCGCGCGCAAGAAGACCGTCGCCCCTGCCGCCGCGCCCCAGCAAGCCGCCGCTCCCCAGCCTCAGGCCATGCCCCAGGATGCGGAGTTCGAGGCGTCTCGGGAATCCATCTTCCGCCAGCCGGCCGCCGCCGCGCCCGCTCGGCCCGCGCCCCCTTTCGACACCCAGGGAGACCTCGGTCTGGCCCGCGCCTCCGTGGATCGTGTCTCCGTGGACATGCTCACCGTGGCCCGCAGCGCCGAACGCATGCAGTCGGCCGTGGACTCGGTGACCAGCGCCCTTCAGGGCATGCTATTCAGCCTCAACGAACTGGCCCAGGACACCCACGAAGGACACCGCATCACCCGGACCGCCAACAATGCCGCGGTCTACGCCTCGGACACCGCCAAGGACCTCCTGGAAACTGCCCGTGAAATGGGCGACGTGGTGGCAAGGGTTCGCGCCCTGGCTGCCCGGAGTCAGGAAGTCGCTGGAAGGATCGAGTCCGAGGCTGCCGCCACGGGTTCCACCGGCGAGGCCTTCACCAGCGTGGTGGCCAACGAGGTGAAGGACCTGGCCATGGCCACG
>Ga0070729_10004118_pt1 | contig 16139 bp, 15 predicted proteins | sample tdDd472_FD_66725 | JGI IMG/M metagenome (GOLD analysis project Ga0070729, IMG submission 66725) | Marine sediment microbial communities from the Atlantic coast under amendment with organic carbon and nitrate - tdDd47.2 | ecosystem: Environmental > Aquatic > Marine > Coastal > Sediment | place... | reverse complement strand
CTTTTTTATTTATTTCTGCGGTCGAGGGATGTCGAACCCAGCGAAGCGGGTTCGACTCGGGTTCAGATCGCGGACCGGAGGTACGCGAGATGAAGAGAGGGCGAAGGACGCGAAGCGGCCAAGCCAATCCCGCCAGCGATCTACGAGATACACCAATAGTTGTTCACCTGCTAAAAAACCCGCCTCCGGCGGGTTTTTTGTTTTTTCCGCCTGGGTGATAGGGATCGAACCCAGCGAAGCGGGTTCGACTCGGGTTCAGATCGCGGACCGAAGGTACGCGAGATGAAGAGAGGGCGAGGAGGAGCGCAGCGACGAATCCCTTTGGTTCTTGTTCATGCGAGGCATGAACAAGAGAGACTTTGCTTGCAAATCGGAGCGCAGCGACGAGGGGTCATCCCTTGCGATATTTGGAAACCCGCCTTCAGCAGGTTTTTCGTTCCTGTCTTCTTTTATGTCAAAGCCGCTTCAGTTTTTGATCACATTTTCACACTTTGGGTTCAAAAGTAGGTACTTGCCGAGAGAGGTAGTATCAGACCTCTGTGTATAATCAGACGGGATTATTGAGTTATCGGTTGGATAGAGATGATTAAGGCAAAGCTGCGACGCCTCCTTTTAAAAATCAGAAAGCACCGTTCGACGAAGGGTCTGCCTGTGTTATCGGAGCCACCTGTCTGGCAGGTGCCGGATGGCCTCACTGTTACGGCAGTCGGCGATACAGGCATGAGAGTGATCGATAACTTTCTCTCTCCGGAAGAAGCCGAAGGTCTGATTAAGCTCCATGGTGACCGCGTTGGCCGCAGCACTATTATCGATACTGAAGGTTCATCCGTTGCGGATGAATACCGGACTTCCAGTGACACCTTTATTCAGGTGGCTGACCACAACCCGCTGGTACAGGCGATTGTCTATCGCGCCGCCAGTTTCTTCGGGCTGCCGGTAACCCATGCGGAAACCTTCAGTCTGACCCGCTATCAGTCGGGTGAATACTATAAGAGCCACTACGACCACAATGGCTCCCTGCGTGCCGACCGTCTGTATACCCTGCTGATCTATCTGAACAGCCTGGATGCAGATGAGGGCGGTGGCACTCTGTTCAACAAGCTGAATCTGGTTACGCAACCTGTCCAGGGGCGTGCCGTAGTCTGGGTGAACTCGGAAGCAGACAAGTCGGTTCGCAAAGAGTCGGTGCATTCTTCCTTGCCGATTACCAGTGACACTGCCGAGAAGTGGGTGGCTCAGCTGTGGTTCCGTTCTTATCCGTTTGACGGAGGTGCTACCGCGCCGAAGCGCACTGCACCCGGCGCAGGTGTGCCGTTGAATGAATCAATGGGCCTGCCTTTCGGCGTTGCTGTACCTAAGCCGGAAGATATTCCGGAAGACGCTAAGAACCCGGTGTTCGATTAGAAGCCGCGACTGCTTTCGAGCATAGAAATAAAAAAGCCCGCATAAAGCGGGCTTTTTTATTTCTATGACTCTTAAGACGCGTTAATGGTTTCTTAGCGGTCTCTGCGTACTACGCCAGCTTTGCCGCCGGTTAGCAGTACGTCTGCAGGACGATTGGCAAACAGGCCGACCGTAACAACACCGGGGATCAGGCTCAGGCGCTGCTCCATATCAATCGGGTTAGTAATACTCAGGTTGTGCACATCAAGTATTTCGTTGCCGTTATCGGTAACAAAACCTTCGCGCCACACCGGCTGACCGCGATATTTGATCAGTTCCCGGGCTACATAGGAGCGGGCCATCGGGATTACCTCGATGGGCAGCGGAAAGGCGCCGAGAGCTCCTACCAGCTTGCTTTCATCAACGATACACACGAATTTACGGGATGCGCCGGCGATGATTTTCTCGCGGGTCAGCGCGCCACCGCCACCTTTAATCAGATGGAAATGCTTGTTGGCTTCATCGGCGCCGTCAATATAGACATCACAGCGCCCGATATCGGCGAGTTCTGATACTTCGAAGCCTTGTTCTTTCAGACGACGGGTCGATTCGACCGAGCTGGATACAACAGAGTCAATCTTGTCTTTAATGTCCGGCAGTGCATCGATCAGAAAGTTCACGGTTGAGCCTGTGCCTACACCGAGATTGCATCCTAACTGAATAAACTCCAGTGATGCGAGTGCAGCTTGCTTCTTTTGTTCATTCTGGCTCATTAACCGGCTTCCAATACTGTGCGCCCTTGTCAGGGCCGATTGCATGCAGATAGGTTTCTGCTGAATTGCTTCATCGCGATTATAACCAGATGAACAGAGGCGGATGAAACATCTGTGGCTGATTTGCCCGATAAACACCGATTCGGTCCGCAAAACGTGAACCAGTACCCGTGAACCGATGCCACCGAACTTATTTGTGAACTGTTTGTGCCTGGCCTCGCCCGTTCGCCTGATTGGCAGGCACAAAAAAAGATACCCGCCGGGGCGGGTATCTTTTGGTACCGGACTTCAGACTAAGTCTTGATCCGGTGGCTAAGTTAGCGCTGTCGCTTATTTACGACGGGCTTTCTTCTTAGCCTTTTTCTTAGCTTTCTTTTTGGCTTTCTTCTTAGAAGCCTTCTTCTTAGCTACCTTTTTCTTGGCCTTCTTCTTGGTGGCCTTTTTACGGGTAGCCTTCTTTTTAGAAGCCTTCTTCTTAGCCTTTTTCTTAGCTACTTTCTTTTTCGCTTTTTTCTTAGCGACTTTTTTCTTGGCCTTCTTCTTAGTAGCTTTTTTCTTAGCTACCTTTTTCTTGGCCTTCTTCTTAGTGGCCTTTTTCTTGGTAGCCTTTTTCTTAGCTTTCTTCTTAGTAGCCTTCTTCTTGGCTACTTTTTTCTTAGCCTTTTTCTTAGCTACCTTCTTTTTGGCCTTCTTCTTAGTGGCCTTTTTCTTGGTAGCTTTTTTCTTAGCCTTCTTCTTAGCTACTTTTTTCTTAGCCTTTTTCTTAGTAGCTTTTTTCTTGGCTTTCTTCTTAGTTGCCTTCTTAGCTACTTTTTTCTTCGTAGCTTTCTTTGCAACTTTCTTCTTCGCAACTTTCTTGCGAGTAGTCTTCTTAGCTACCTTTCTCTTGGTAGCTTTCTTCTTGGTGGCTTTCTTTTTAGCAGCCATAACAGTCTCCTAATGTCGGGGTAACCGCAGTCGAGTATATATAAAAGTCGATAAAATTCCACAAACACAAGCATTTCCGGCGTTCTTCAAAAAACAATTTTCAAAGTAAAAAAATGTTCTTGATGAGCAGTTTTCGAATGAGAATTGCTCTAAAAAATATGCGTTGATTCGCACTTTTTCAGAGTTTGAAACTGCGTTTTTTTATGTGCTTAGAAACTAAAGCTGGAAACACCGGTTTCTGTGATGACTGCGTCGAGTGGAATGTCCCAATTTTCGGCGGAAATATGGCCGACTCGCTGAAAGTCATATGCCATGCCGATTAGAAGAGGGTGACGAAACACTTTCCGGTGCTGAAGTTGCTGCAAACTGCGATCGTAAAAGCCGCCACCCATGCCTAAACGGTTGCCATTTCCATCAAAAGCGACCAGTGGCATTAGTACAACATCGAGATTTGCGGGTTTTAACAGGTCGGTGATTCGATATTCCGGTTCGGGAATGCCGAAGCGATTGTTTTTAAGTTTTTTGTCAGCACTTAAATTCGCGAAAAGCATGCGGTTTTTGCGCAAAATTGGCACGTAGGTCTGTTTTTGGCGCTGCCAGGCGCTGCGGATAATTTCACTGCAATCTGCTTCACCGTTGATGCCAATGTAGGTTGCAATGCGTGTCGCACGACTCAATTGCGGCAGTGACCAGAGATGATGGTTCAACGAAACAGCCGCATCAAAAATCTCATCCTGCGTTAACGTATTTCTCTCCGTACGAATGCGTCGACGGATTTCCTGCTTACTGTTTTTGCTGTCTTCGGTCGAAGTCATGCTTCTGTCTGGTAACTTTTTCCAATAAAACGTCGGTGCATTGTTGAACCGGGTGTATGTTGCACAGCCGTTTAAAGTTTCTTAAGCATATGTTTTATGAACAGGGCCGGTTAGCAAGCACCGGAAGTGTAACTCTGCGTTAGTTTTCTACTTCGTTGTTCAGAATAAGCCTTTTGTAAAAAGAAAAACAAATGGCGTGAACGTTGTTGAGCAGGATGTATCTGCACAAGAAGTTGAAGGCGGTGTCCGGTACGCATATCTGAGTCGCCGGCTGCGTCATTTGGATGGCCGGGGGGTGCAGGGGGAGAGCACGGTTAGAAGAAGAGGACCTCCCGCCTGTGCCGGTAGAGCCGTTGCTCTCGAACCGGAGCAACAAGTGGGGTCAGCCGCGGCCGTCCAGGCTATCCGCCTATAGCGGTATTGCACACAACGTGCCTGCAGAACACGACCCCGATATTGATAATTAGGGTCGAGGGGATCCGGGCTCTTGTCGAACACCGCAGGAGGTCCTGATGCTTATTTTAGGCGAAATCGGTATGCCGCACAGGCGCAATTTCACTATATGAATGCAGAAATAGAAGTAATGGCGAAAGCCGGACGGCGCTTAAACCAGAAACGGGCTCAGAAGCAGAGCGTTAGAATTCGAGTTGCTGGCTTTCCTGCAAAGCAGTTTCAACGCGTTCACGCATTGCTGCGATACGGTCTTTGGCATCGGTTTCCATGGCGTTACCTTTGCCTTGCGATTTGATCAGTTCGTTCGCCAGATTGAGTGCTGCCATTACGGCAATCCGGTCAAGGCCGGTTATGGCTCCGCCGTCACGAATCTCACGCATTTTGCTGTTCAGCAGTTCGACTGAATCAAGCAGATCACCGCGTTCCTCGGCGGGGCAGGCGATCTGGTATTCCTTCTCGAGAATCTTAACGTTGACCTGTGCAGTACTCATGAGCCGCTCTCCATGGCTTTAAGGCGGCCGATCATTGCGTCTACACGTGCACGAACCTGTTCGTTCTTTTGCAGCAGTGTGGCGCGGTCGGCGATAAGCGAGTCTTGCCGCTCTTTCAGGGAGCGGTTCTCGTCTTTCAGTGAGTTGCAGATAACCACCAGCTCGTCGAGGCGTTTCTCAAGTCGCTGCAGTTCCTGGCCAAATACTTTGTCGAGTTCGTCAGACATGAGCGCCAATATAGTGTTAGCAGCGCCTTACGGTCAAATAGCCGGCTTCGACGCTGCCGTGCTGGCCGGCTACCGGATGCGCCCGTCGTCCTCCCGCTGACCTCTTGTTTTGAAGGGGTTCTCCGGCACACGGCGGGCCGGAGGGGTGATACGATACGGCTATAACAAAAGCCTTCCTTCCGTTATGTTGCTGCTCTCCTGTATTTGCGGCTGTTGTTTGCGACGGGCGGGGGTGTCCGGAATAAGAAAATGAGCGTTAAAAGTCCCCAATTACCTGATTATCAGGCGCTGCAGAATGCCCTGACCAAAGCCGGTCTTATGTCAGAACCGTCGGAACTGCAAGGCAGCTTCTGCGGCTCGGCCATATTGCTGGGTCCGCATGCCGGTGCGGTCTGGTTGAAGGATGCGTTGGAAGACGCCGATACCGATAATGTGCTGGTGGCGGAGGGTGCGAAACAACTCGGCGAACTCGCGTTGAACAGCTTTCGCATGCTGGAAGAAGGCGAAATGGCCTTCAACCTGTTACTGCCCGGTGATGATGAGCCTATCGATACCCGTACCCGGGCTCTGGCATATTGGTGCCAGGGGTTTTTGCACGGTCTGGCAACCGCCGCCGGAGGCGAGAAAGACTCAATGGAGCGGGTGTTCCGCACGCCGCTGGCAAAGGAAATTCTTGCCGACTTCAGTGAGATCACTAAGGCCGGCACCGATCCGGACGACGCCGAAGCCGATCATGAGAGCAGTTTTGTCGAGCTGGTTGAATATGTGCGCGTCAGTGTGCAGCTGCTGTTTGAAGAAAGTGCAGATCTGCGCGGTGACGGTAAGAAGCTGGATTCATAAAACACCGCAATGAACCCGAAGGAATTCTCCAAACGTCGCCGTCAGCTGATGCGCATGATGGGCAAAGGCAGTATCGCCATTCTGCCTTCTGCCAATATCAAGACCCGCAACCGCGATGTTGAGTACCGCTTCCGTCAGGAAAGCGATTTTTATTATCTGACCGGTTTCTCCGAGCCGGACGCAGTGGCTGTATTGGTGCCGGGTCGTCCGGAAGGCGAGTTCCTGATGTTTTGCCGCGAGCGCGACCCCGAGCGAGAGCTCTGGGATGGCAAACGCGCAGGCCCGGACGGCGTGGTCGCGGAGTTTGAGGCAGACGATGCATTTCCCGTGGGCGACATTGATGACATTCTTCCGGGTCTGATCGAAAGCTGCGAGCGTGTTTATTACACCATGGGGGCGCACCCCGAGTTTGACAGTCGTTTGCTCGGCTGGGTGTCTGCCTTAAGAACCAAAGCAGGCCCGGGTGTGCATATTCCCGATGAGTTCGTTGCGATGGATCACATGCTGCATGACATGCGTCTTTATAAGAGTCGTGCAGAAATCAGTGCGATGAAAAAGTCGGCAAAGATCGCGGTGGCCGCTCACAAGCGCGCGATGCAGGCCTGTCAGCCGGATATGTATGAGTATCAGCTGGAGGCTGAATACTTGTATGAGTTCCGTCGCAATGGTGTAGACACTTCGTATCAGCCCATCGTCGGTTCGGGCGATAACGCCTGTGTACTCCACTACGTCGAGAACGATCGGCAGATGCTGGACGGTGAGCTGGTGCTGGTCGACGCCGGTTGTGAGTATGAGTGCTACGCCTCTGACATTACACGTACCTATCCGGTGAACGGCACATTCACTAAGCCACAGCGTGAGCTGTACGAAGTAGTGCTGCGCGCCCATCAGGCAGCGCTTGAGCACATTGCGCCGGGTAACTCGTGGCATGAGTTTCATGATGCGGCGGTTAAAGAAATTACGAGAGGTTTGAAAGACCTTGGCATTTTGAAAGGCAGCCTGGCGGAGCTGATTCGCAAGCAGGCTTACCGTCCGTACTTCATGCACCGCACCGGTCACTGGCTGGGGCTTGATGTGCATGATGTAGGCGACTACAAGGTGTCTGACCAGTGGCGCATGCTGGAGCCCGGTATGGTGCTCACAGTGGAGCCGGGCATCTATATTTCAGAGCGTCACCGCAGGGTTAAGAAATGTTACCGCGGCATCGGTATTCGCATCGAAGACGATGTGCTGGTGACGCGCGATGGTTATGAAGTGCTTACCCGGCAGTTGCCGGTGGATCCCGACGCCATTGAAGAATTGATGGCCAAGGCAGAGTGACGAAGTGACTGAAGAATTCGACATCGTAATTTGCGGCGGGGGCCTTGTCGGCGCCAGCGTTGCGATTGCGTTGGGCGATCTTCCTCTAAAGATTGCGCTTGTTGAAGCCGTGCCGCCGGAACAAAGTGGCGAGTCCAGTTTCGATGAACGCAGCATTGCGTTGTCCCGTTCCAGCAAGGCCATTTTGCAAACATTGGGTGTCTGGCCGGAGCTGGAATCCGATGCCTGGCCGATTGATCAGATTCATGTGTCCGAGAAAGGCCGCTTCGGTACTGCATTGCTCGATGCGCAGCAGCAGGGTGTGAATCATCTCGGTCATGTCATTAAGAGTCGCATTCTCGGCCCCGGCTTGTGGCGGGCGTTAAACGAGAAGCCGGCTATAACTGTGTTTTGTCCCGCACGTGTTGTTGAAGTCTCGCGTCAAGGTGAGTCGTCTGCAGTAACACTCGACAGCGGCGAGCAGTTAACAGCGAAGCTGCTGGTTGTTGCCGACGGTGCACGCTCCGCAATTCGCGAGCAGCTCGGTGTATCGGCAAACAATCGTTCTTACGAACAAGCCGCGATCATTGGCAATGTGCAGGTCGACAAGAAACACGCCGGGCATGTGGCATATGAGCGCTTTACCGGCGAGGGTCCGCTGGCGGTGCTGCCCGGAGCTGACGGCGTATACACCTTTGTGCTCACGCGTGAGACGGCACAGGTTGATGCCACCATGGCGCTGGAAGACGAGGCCATGCTGGAGTTGTTGCAGGAGACCTTCGGTTTCCGTCTTGGCCGCTTTCGCCAGATCGGCAAGCGTTTTTCCTATCCGCTGTACCTGACTAAAACCGAAGCATTGACCGCGCCGGGTGCCGTAATCATTGGCAATGCCGCGCACGGGCTGCACCCCGTTGCAGGGCAGGGTTTCAATTTGGGTTTGCGGGACGCAGCGACACTGGCCGAGCTCATTGCAGAACAAGTGGCCGAAGGTGTTTTCGGTAGCCGGAACGAAGCCTTGCAAGCTGCATATGCAGAGTGGCGCGCACGTGATCAGCGCAATGTAGTGGCTTTCACCGACGGACTGATTCGTGGTTTCGGTGCAGGTGGTCGCGCCGCCGGAGCTTTACGCGGAATCGGCTTGCTTGGCTTTGATGTATTGCCTGCCGCCAAGCGCGAGCTTGCCAGGCATACGATGGGTGTCGGTGGCCGCAGCACGAAGCTTGCCCGCGGTCTTCTGCTGGATGGCTCGTCATGAGCGCTGCTGTTTACGACGTAACGTTTGTTGGTGGTGGTCTGGTTGGTCTGGCCGGCGCATTGCTGATCAAAAATGCAGCGCCCGAGAACACCCGCATTGCTGTTATCGAAGCCGGTAAAGCACCGGCAGCGCCTACTGATGAAGTGGGTCTGCGGGTATCCGCATTGTCGATGGCCTCTGCAAAACTTCTTGAACACTGCGGCGTGTGGGATGCGCTAGGCGACTACCGTCTGGAAACCTACAGCGGTATGTGTGTGTGGCAGGAAGACTTTGAGTACGACACCGAGCGTGCGCTGAACTTTTCCGCAGCGGAACTCGGGCGTGCGGGTCTTGGCTACATTGCCGAGAATGATGTGCTGCGCTACCTGTTGTGGCAGGCGGTTGAGGCTGCCGGGATAGATGTTATTTGCGCGCGGCCCGCAGAGCTAAGTGTCGGCGAAGACGCGGTTGCTATTGAGTTTGAGGGTGCTGATTCTGTTGCGACCCGCTTGCTGGTTGGCGCCGATGGCGCTAACTCATGGGTGCGCCGCTCGCTCGAAATTGAAACGCGCGGCGATAATTACGGCCAGAAAGCCATCGTCGGCAACATCAGCAGTGAACACCCGCATCAGGACACGGCATGGCAGCGGTTTCTCGCAGGCGGTCCTGTCGCTTTGTTGCCGCTGCCGGATGGTCGTTGTTCGATTGTCTGGTCGTGTCAGTCGGATGAAGCAGACCGTTTGCTCGAACTGGATGATGAAGCGTTCGCGGCCGAGCTTACTGCTGCAACCGATGGCGTTCTCGGTCAGCTTCGTTGCACCACACCAAGAGCAGCCTTTCCGTTGTCGCATGCCCACGCTGTTGCATACAGCGGTAAGCGTTTCGCATTAATCGGTGATGCTGCTCACCGCATTCACCCGCTGGCGGGCCAGGGTGTGAACCTCGGGCTGCTCGATGCTGCTGCGTTGGCCGAAACGGTGGGTGCTCATCTGGATATCAAATTCGCTGATCCCGGCGATGCTTTAATGCTGGCCCGCTTCGAACGCTGGCGTCGCCGCGACAATGATCAGACGCTGGCGATGATGAACGCTCTGCATAGCCTGTTTGCGGGCGGCACCGGTGATACCGCTTCAGCGGTCGCTCATGCCGGCGGTCTGGGGCTGGCGGCGGTCAATGCTGTAACGCCGCTCAAGCGTATATTTGCAGAACATGCCATGGGAATCGCGGGCGATTTGCCGGCAGCGGCAAGGCAATAAAATCGTTGACGATTTTTCCGTGGTCAGCAGCAGCGCCCGTCAGCTACAATAGCCGCTCAATCTTTAGGGTTCGCATGAGAGAGTTGCCCGACAGAAGTTTGTCAGGAAGCAACCGCCGAAGGCGCAACACGCTCGGAAACGCTCAGGCATAAGGTATTGCGAAACACTGGTTGGCTCTGGAGAGCGACCACATCGCCGCAAACTGTAAGAAGTTAAGGCGATAACAGGTCCACCGAAGGGGTGAGGCGGAACACTTGTTATTCGCCGGATCTCTCAGGTTCCAAGGACAGAGGGGCGGCAGCTGCCAGCAGGCGGCTGCCGCCTTTTTATTTTCGGAACTTGAACATCGGAGCTAATACATGGGTAACCGCACCCCTCTTTATCAAATGCACCTCGATGCCGGCGCCAAGATGGTCGATTTCGGAGGCTGGGATATGCCTCTGCATTACGGCTCCCAGATCGAAGAGCATCTGATGGTGCGTGCCGACTCCGGCGTTTTCGATGTGTCGCACATGACTGTTGTAGATGTCGCGGGCAGCGATGCCTCGGCATTCCTGCAGTACCTGCTGGCGAATGACGTCGCCAAACTCACCAAGCCCGGCAAAGGCCTCTACAGCTGCATGCTCAATGAGCAGGGCGGCGTTATCGACGATCTGATCGTTTACCTGCGTGCCAATGGCGGCTATCGCGTCATTGTGAACGCCGCGACCCGTGAATCGGATATCGCCTGGATGCAGAAGGTTGCAGCTGACTTTGATGTGTCAGTTGACCCGGCCGAAGGCTACGTCATGCTCGCCGTGCAAGGCCCCACTGCTGTTAAGAAAGCTATTCCGTTGCTGCCTGCCGAGCTGCATGAAGCAGCCGAAGCGCTCAAGCCGTTTCAGGCTTGTGAAAACGACAATGTATTTGTCGCCCGCACCGGTTACACCGGCGAGGACGGGCTTGAGGTGGTGTTGCCTGCTACAGACGGTCTGGAGTTCTGGGTGCGCCTGCTGACCGAAGATGTGAAACCCGCCGGATTGGGTGCGCGCGATACGCTGCGTCTTGAGGCAGGCCTGAATTTGTACGGTCAGGATATGGATGCCAGCGTTACGCCGCTGGAATCAGGGCTGGCCTGGACAGTGGCCTGGGATCCTGCAGACCGCGACTTTATTGGTCGTGCAGCGCTGGAAGCGCAGAAGGCGGCGGGTCCGGAGCAACGTTTTGTCGGACTCCTCCTGCAGGGCAGGGGTATTATGAGGCACGGGCAGCGGGTTGTGACCGCGGCCGGCGACGGCGAAATTACCAGCGGCAGTTTCTCACCGACGATGGAACAAACGATCGCGTTGGCGCGTGTGCCTGCGGCAGCAGACGGTGAATGTCAGGTTGAGATTCGCAACAAGCTGATCGATGCACGCATCGTTAAGCCCGCCTTTGTGCGCAAGGGCCAAATACTGGACTAAGAAGTTCAAGCTGAGTTGCCCGAAGGCAACCGGCAATAAATTAGATAAGCATCCGGTACAGGATGCACACATAAGTAAAGCGGAGAAGTAATCAGATGTCTGAAATACCTGAAGACCTGAAGTACACACAGGATCACGAGTGGCTGCGCATCGAGGAAGATGGCTCGGTCACTGTCGGTATTACCGACCATGCGCAGGAAGCGCTGGGTGAACTGGTGTTTGTCGAGCTGCCTGAGGAAGGACAGGACGTTGGAAAAGGTGATGCCTGTGCGGTAGTCGAATCGGTTAAAGCGGCCAGCGATGTGTACTCACCGTTGTCCGGCACTGTGTCCGATATCAATGGTGACCTTGCCGATGAGCCCGAGAAAGTGAACGGCAGCCCGTATGAAGACGGCTGGTTGTTCCGCATTACTCCGCAGAACGAAGATGAACTCGAAGGCCTGATGGATACCGTCGCCTACGAAGAGTTCCTGTCAGGCATCGAAGACTAATGGTCTTTTCCTGATAAGCCTTACTGAAAGAATGACAAGCACCGCGCGAGCAGCGCGGCAGCAGGACCGGATACCATGCCATTTATTCCACATACGCGGGACGACCTGAGCGCAATGCTCAGCCGCATCGGGGTTGATGACCTCGAAGCGTTGTTCGATGAGATTCCGCAATCCCTGACGATGCCGGGCTTGCCCGGTGTGCCCGAAGCACTATGCGAAGCTGAAATCAGTTCACTGATGCACGAACGCGCCGGTACTGACGGCCGCCCCGTGTGTTTTATGGGTGCCGGTTCTTACGATCACTATGTGCCTGCGGCGGTCTGGGAAATCACTACCCGCGGTGAGTTCTACAGCGCCTACACACCTTATCAGGCGGAGGCCAGTCAGGGCACGTTGCAGGTCATTTATGAGTACCAGACCATGATGGCCGAACTGACCGGTCTCGATGTGTCGAACGCCTCGTTGTATGACGGTGCAACCGCTTTTGCCGAAGCCTGTCTGATGGCGGTGCGCGCAAACCGTAAAGCGAAGTCACGCAAAATTCTGGTGCCGCGCACCGTGCACCCGTATTACCGTGAAGTTGCCCACAACATTATCAGCGGTCAGGATATCGAACTGGTCGATCTGCCGATGCAGGATGGTGTCGCCGACCTGTCTGTACTCGATCAGTTTGAAGATGAAACCTTTGCTGCGATTGTCATGCAGCAGCCGAACTTCTTCGGCAACCTCGAACAGGTGGATGCGCTGACCGACTGGGGTCACGAGCATGGCGCTTTGGTTATCGCCATTGCCAACCCGTTGTCACTCGCGTTGCTGAAAGCGCCGGGCAGCTGGGGTTCTGAAGGCGCGGATATCGCCTGCGGCGACGGTCAGCCGCTGGGCGTGCCGATGGCTTCAGGAGGTCCTTACTACGGTTACATGGTGTGTCGTCAGGCGATTGTCCGGCAGATGCCCGGACGTATTGTTGGCCGCACGGTCGACATCGATGGCAAGCCGGGCTTTACGCTCACTTTACAGGCGCGCGAGCAACATATCCGCCGTTCCCGCGCGACTTCAAACATCTGTACCAACCAGGGTCTCGTGGTTACTGCTTCAACCATTTACATGGCGTTGATGGGTGCCACAGGTCTGCGTCAGGTGGCTTCGGCTTCGGTGAATAACACCCGCAGTCTGGTGGCCTCGCTGACCGCCATCGCAGGTGTAACCCAGGCGTTTGGTCAAACATCGTTTAATGAAACGGTGTTGCTGCTGGACCGCCCGGTAGGGCCGGTGCTTGATGCATTGGCAGCTGAAGGCATTCTCGGTGGTGTCGACTTGTCTGAGTTTTATCCTGAGTTGGGTAACGCCCTGATGGTATGTGCAACCGAAAGCCGCACCGCTGCGCAGATTGAAAAATACACGGCCGTCATGACCGGGGTCATGGCCGGCGAAGGAGTGCAGGCACATGGCTGATACCCCTAACAACACGCAGCTCACCAGCATCGCCGCCGGTGAAAAACTGATCTTCGAACAGCACGCCCGTCATGGCAGTCGCAACTTTACGCCGGACGCAGCTCCTGCAGATATTCCGGAGGAATTCCTGCGTGGTGAAGAGCCCGGGTTGCCGTCGGTGTCTGAGCTGCAGGTGGTGCGTCACTACACCCGTTTGTCGCAGCTGAACTTCTCTATCGACACCCACTTCTATCCGCTGGGTTCATGCACGATGAAGTACAACCCGAAGGCCTGTAACACGCTGGCGATGCTGCCGGAGCTGTTGGGCCGTCATCCGTTGGCACCTGAGCAGTTTTCACAGGGTACGTTGCAGTGTCTGTATGAAGTGCAGGAGATGCTGCAGGAACTTACCGGGCTGGTGGGTTCCTCACTGACGCCGATGGCGGGTGCGCAGGGCGAGTTGGCCGGTGTGGCGATGATTCAGGCGTACCACAAGGCCCGCAATGATCTTGAGCGCGATGAAATTATCGTGCCGGACGCCGCGCACGGTACCAACCCGGCGACCGCAACCATGTGCGGCTGTAGGGTGGTTGAGATTCCCACCCGCAGTGATGGCGACCTCGACATCGAGGCGTTGAAAGCAGCGGTTGGTCCGAAAACAGCGGGCATTATGCTTACTAATCCGTCAACGCTGGGTGTGTTCGAACGCCAGATCAGCGAGATTGCCGAGATAGTGCATGAGGCAGGTGGTCTGTTGTATTACGACGGTGCCAATCTCAATGCAATTCTCGGTCGTACCTCACCGGGTGCGATGGGCTTCGACGTTGTGCACGTAAACCTGCATAAAACTTTCTCCACTCCGCATGGTGGTGGTGGCCCGGGCTCCGGTGCAGTTGCTGTTGGCGAACGCCTTAAAGCGCATCTGCCGATTCCTTACATTGTTAAGGATGGTGAGCAATACAGATGGGCTGATGAACAGGACTGCCCGGGTACGATCGGCCGGCTATCTGCGTTCATGGGTAACATCGGCGTGCTGCTTCGTGCCTATGTGTACATGCGGATGCTCGGTAAAGACGGCATGCGCCGCGTTGCCGACTACGCTGTGCTCAATGCGAACTACCTGATGGTAGCGCTCGCTGAAGCCGGCTTTGATGTGGCCTTCGGTGAGCGTCGCGCCAGTCACGAGTTCATCATCTCGGTGAAAAGCATTACCCGTGAGACCGGCATTACTGCCATGGACTTTGCCAAGGCACTGCTGGATTACGGCTTCCATGCACCCACCACCTACTTCCCGCTGCTGGTGCCGGAGTGTCTGCTGATTGAGCCGACCGAAACCGAAGCCATGCAGACGCTGGATGAGTTTGTGGATGCGATGGTTGCGATTCGTGAAGCCGCTTATAACGATCCGGATTCACTTAAAGCAGCGCCGCTGACCATGCCGGTGCGTCGCCTCGACGATGTGCGGGCAGCGAAGCAGCCGGACCTCGTCTGGCAGGCGCCCGAGTGATTCGCGCCTGACTTTTACCAGAACTTTTTAATACGTAAATAACTAAAGGAACGAATGTGTCAGCTTTGATTTGCGGTTCTATCGCTTACGACAACATCATGGTTTTTGAAGACCGGTTTAAGGAGCACATCCTGCCGGATCAGATTCACATCCTGAACGTTTCGTTTCTGGTGCCTGAGATGCGCAAAGAGTTCGGCGGTTGCGCGGGCAACATCGCCTACAACCTGCGTCTTTTGGGTGGCGACGGTTATGCGATGGCTACGGTCGGTGCAGATTTCTCGCCGTACAAACAATGGCTGGCAGAGCAGGAACTGGACACGCGTTTTATTACCGAAGTGGACAGCGCCTTTACTGCACAGGCGTATATCACGACTGATCTGGACGACAATCAGATCACGGCCTTTCATCCCGGCGCGATGAACGAAGCGCATATCAATGGGGTGCCGGGCGATGCCGGTATTACCATCGGTATCGTTTCGCCCGACGGTCGTCAGGGCATGATTGAACATGCCGAGCAGTTTGCTGCTGCGGGTATCCCGTTCATTTTTGATCCCGGTCAGGGCATGCCGATGTTCGACGGCGATGATCTGCGCAAGTTTATCGAGCAGGCGACCTGGGTTGCCGTAAACGATTATGAAGCCCAGCTGTTGCAGGACCGCACCGGCTGGAGTGCCGAACAAATCGCCGGACATCTGGATGCGCTCATTGTCACCCGCGGCGGCGAAGGGTCTTATGTATACACCGATGGTGGTCGTATCGATATTCCGGCGGCGAAGCCGGAGGCTATCAAAGATCCTACAGGTTGTGGCGATGCGTACCGGGCCGGCCTGCTGTTTGGCCTGATGAACGGCCTGGGCTGGGAAACCACAGGTCGTCTGGCTGCCTTGCTGGGAGCGATCAAGATTGCTTCAACGGGTACACAGAACCATCGCTTCACCCGCGCCGGTCTGGCAGAAACCTATGAAGCCGAATTCGGGATGGCTCTCGATATCTGATAAGGCATATTTGAAGTATCTGACCCGCTTCATAGAAATAGCGGGTCACACAGACTTATTATGGGGGCTAGTTAAGCCCCCTTTTTTATGGGTCATCGTCTATGAGCGGATGTTTGTAGACGACGGTTCCGGTGCAACAGGGGCAGCAAAAGGACGCCTTTTATGATGAACAAAGCGCTGCGCACGGCAGCACTGTCTCTTGGACTACTTGTTACCTTGCTGTCGTCGCCGATAGCTGTCGCTCAGAACGATGATGCCGCCTGGGCGAAAACACTGGAGCGAATTGCCTCGGGTGTTGTTTCCATCAAGGTCGATGTGACGCGTTCATTCGATACCGAGAGTGCGACTTCAACACAGGCCACCGGTTTTATCGTTGATGCGGAGCAGGGTCTTATTCTGACGAACCGTCATGTTGTTACACCTGCACCGGTGCGTGCTGAAGCATTGTTTATCAATCAGGAAGAAGTCGAGATCAGACCGGTCTATCGTGACCCGGTGCATGACTTCGGTTTGTACCGCTTCGATCCGTCACAACTCAAGTACATCAAACCGCATGAGTTTCGCTTGAAGCCCGA
>Ga0070729_10004114_pt1 | contig 16148 bp, 9 predicted proteins | sample tdDd472_FD_66725 | JGI IMG/M metagenome (GOLD analysis project Ga0070729, IMG submission 66725) | Marine sediment microbial communities from the Atlantic coast under amendment with organic carbon and nitrate - tdDd47.2 | ecosystem: Environmental > Aquatic > Marine > Coastal > Sediment | place... | reverse complement strand
AACAAGCCTAAGCAAGAAATGAATATGGCGAGTATAGCAAAGAAGGAAGCTAATTTACCGATGCGCTCTTCATTGCGAAACTTCCGAGCATATGAATCATCTGCGAACTCGTATTCAAAAGAGTTGGCAGGGTCATACTTTTTGAAAATCGTCTCGATTTCAGCGAGGGCCTCATGGGCCCCACTTTGGGCCTTAAGCTTTACATTGATATAGTTGAGCCAGGTCTTATGCACCATAAAAATAGTCTGCCGTACGGGGTCATAAGGAGATTGTGTCACTAGGTTTTTCACCACACCAACGATAGGGTGCTTATCATCACCACGTGTCATTACTGTTCCTATTGGGTTCTCTAATCCCATGTATTCAACCGCCGCCTCATTGAGAATAATGGCCGTACTATCCGTTGCAAAATCTTTAGAGAAATCACGCCCCTCAATGATTTTCCAATCGACCATATCGCCAAACTCAAAAGTCACTCGGAGTGAGGTGAAATCATTACTACTATTGGGGTCTTTTCCGGCCCAGTTGAAGCCTCCATTCGTTACCCCAGTTGAGGTAATAGGAGAATCTGTTCCAGCCATTTCTTCCACAAAACCGGTATTGAGCAAGTCTGCTCGCAAGGCATCGAAGTGGGGGATTATTTCATCGCTTTTGATGGGTATCCGGACGAGGTTATCCCGGTTGTATCCAATCGGTCGGTCCTTGGCAAATTGGATTTGACGGAAAATGAAAATAGTCCCGATAATCAAACTGATAGAAACTGTAAATTGAATGACGACTAGCACTTTACGTGGCATTGAGGTAAAACGGCCCCTACGCACCGTACCTTTTAAAACTTTAACAGGCTGGAAAGCAGATAGATAAAAGGAAGGGTAGCTACCTGCAATAATAGCAGTTGCTAAACTGAAGCCAATGCCTATTAGCCAAAACCAAGGATTGGACCAGGGTAGGCTTAGTTCTTTATCTGCCAATTGATTGAAGGTAGGTAACAAAAGGATCGTCATGAGTAAGGCAAATACGAAGGCGAGTCCTGTGATGAGCATAGATTCACTAAAGAATTGACCCACTAGTTGCCTTCTAATGGAACCCAATGTTTTACGAATACCCACTTCCTTTGCCCGTTCTTCGGAGCGAGCCGTGCTCAGGTTCATGAAATTGATACAGGCCAGTAAGAGAACAAATAGAGCAATGAAACCAAATAACCACACATATTCAATTCTTCCGCCAGCCGCTTGTCCATTTTCAAATTGTCCTCGCAGATACCAATTGTCCATTGGATGTAGGAACATTTGTGGGTTGGTGCGCTTGGCATGATCGGGGTCGATGCGGTCATATTTTACATCCTTAATGGCGAGCGATACCTTGTCCATATCAGCATTATCTGCAATCTGGACAAAGGTGTTGAACCAACTATTACCCCAACCTACTCGTTCTTCTAGGTTTTCACTTTGCGCATACAGTTCCCAGGTGGCAATATATAACAGGCGTTCAAATTCTGAATTTTCGGGAAGGTCTTCATAAACACCTTTCACCGTAACCGCTAAGTCGTTACCGAGCTGTATGCCTTTGTCCATAGGATCAGCGCCGTCAAACAAGGCCTCCGCAGTAGAGCGAGCCAGAAAAATGGCATTGGGATCCTCCAAACTTTTGTAGGAACCCTCGATCATCTTAATGGACAGCATTCCTAGTATATCAGGATTGTAAAAACTACCTGTTTTCTTGATTTTTTTGTCCTCGTAGGTAAGTATCCTGGTCCTGGTTCCAGGAGAAGTGACGATGTATTTGAATTGGTCGCCAAAATCCTCTCGTAAGGCTGTTTCTAGTTGCATCGCCTGGCCAAACCAAGTTTCGATTTGGCCGTTTAGCGTCTGATTTTGCATGACCAAGGCAATGCGCTCATGGTTTTCATATTGGGTATTGAAGGAGAGTTCATCGTGCATCCATAAGCCAATCAATAACGGGATAAGCATTCCTGCTGCTAGACCACCAATATTAATAGTGGAAAAGAATTTGTTCTTGAATAAGTTCCTCCAGGCGATTTTCAGGTGATTTCTAAACATGTAAAGTGATGTTAGTGGGTGATGGATACGAAGTGGCCGAATAATACCCGGCCGGAAAAGTAAAATGACATCTTTAGCAAAAGACCTATTGGCTTTTCGAATACCCAGTTCTAGCGACTTACGCTCAAACCTTTCCCATAGGTCCCCTTCAATATCTTCCGCAAAGTCGGGATGACAGAACCAGCGGAAAAAGCGTAGCAACCATTGAGGCGGGGCGAGGTCATTTCTTTTTTTCATACTAATCGCCAAAGGCTATTTTAGGGATAGCATTCCATAGTCCCATGCGTTGATCCTTGGTGATTTCTAATGCCTTTCTGCCGAGATTGGTGACGGTGAAGAAGCGTTTCCTTTTTCCTCCTCTAACCTTGGTTATCTCCCCAAACTCAGAAGCGAGATAACCCTTCTTTTCTAAGCGACGCAAGACCGTCTGTAAAGAGCCAATACTGACGCTCCTTTCTAGTCGCTTCTCCATCTCGTCAATAATAGCTACCCCATAGGCTTCTCCATATAGAACAGCTACGGTAAGCATCACGATTTCTTCAAATTCTCCTAGTCGATGTTTACTCATTAATTGATATTTACCTTAAATGTAGTTTTAAAAATAAAAAAATGCAAGCCTCGTGGATTATTTTTTACCTTAAATGTAGTTTTAATAAGTTAGGAGAAGGACGGATCTATGCTATTTAACAGAATAAGAGCGGTTAATATCCTGAAAACTCTTGGTGAGAAAGCTATCTGAATCTAGAGAGGTACACCGTTCTAGCCGGGGCGATCTGTTCTTTTATGCCTGGGACTGGCCACAAATAAACAATCCCGAAAGTTGACAGCGTCAACATTCGGGATTATTTAAGATTTTATGCTGAAGACTATTCCGCATCGAATAGCCTATCGGTATTACTTATCTACCGTGACATTGCTTGTATTTTTTTCCGCTACCGCAAGGACAAGGGTCGTTTCTACCTACTTTCTTATCCGAACGCTTAAAAGTAGAGGGCTTAGCTCGGTTTTGGCTGACGCCTTCTGCCGCTGCTCTGGCCGCTTCTTCCTCCCCAGTTCTATGCGTACGCATTTTGCTGGTATCTGTTTTTTGCTCACGTGCTTGCTGCACCGTTCTATTGTCATACAAAGAACCCTTGGCTAAGTAAGCGGTAACCGTTTGATTGATGACATATATTAGCTGTTCGAAAAGATTGAAGGCCTCCATTTTGTAAACTACCAATGGATCCTTTTGCTCAAAGGAAGCAGCTTGTACGGATTCTTTCAATTCATCCATCGAGCGAAGATGCTCTTTCCATTTTTCGTCGATAATGGACAAGGTGACTGCCTTTTCGATATCTCTTACCACAGAGGTGCCATTTGATTTAACGGCAGACTCTATATCGGCTGTTACGGCCAAAGGATGAGAACTACCATCAGTGAATGGCAACAAAATACGCTTGTATTTGTGTGATTGTTTTTCGTAAACATCCTTGATTTGTGGCATCAAGGCGTCGGTGATTTGTGAAAATTTACGGTCATAGAATACCATAAATTGTTCATAGAATTGATTGGTGATATCATCGAGTTTCCCTTCTTTGAAATCGATGGCATCCATTTGAGCATCGAAACCAATCATTCCTAAGGTTTCTCTCCGGAAAGACTCCACATCACCTTCTTGCTTGTGAGCGTATACCAAGCTTTCCAGCAAAGAATGGAACATATTGGCCAAGTCAACAGAAAGCCGATCACCGGCGAGCGCATTTTTACGTTTTTTGTAAATCGCTTCCCGCTGGATATTCATCACATCATCATACTCCAACAATCGCTTCCGTATGCCGAAGTTGTTTTCTTCTACTTTTTTCTGTGCTCTCTCAATCGATTTGGTAACCATCGAGTGCTGAATAACCTCTCCCTCTTGGTGCCCCATTCTATCCATCAATCCCGCAATACGTTCCGATTGGAATAATCGCATCAATCGATCCTCCAAGGAAACATAAAACTGAGAACTACCTGGATCACCTTGTCGTCCTGCCCGACCTCGCAACTGCCGGTCTACACGTCGCGAATCATGTCGTTCTGTACCAATAATGGCCAACCCACCTGCTGCTTTCACTTGATCAGATATCTTGATATCGGTACCCCGACCAGCCATGTTGGTCGCGATGGTTACTTTCCCGGGTTTACCCGCTTCTGTTACGATTTCAGCTTCTCGCTGGTGTTGTTTTGCATTCAGTACATTATGATCTAAACCTCGTAAGCGAAGGGTTCTACTCAATCGCTCTGATACATCTACGGAGGTAGTACCTACCAAGATCGGACGACCAGCATTACTTAGGGTTATAATATCATCAATGACTGCATTGAATTTTTCTCTTTCTGTCTTATAAACGAGGTCATCTCGGTCATCCCTAACAATAGGTCGGTTGGTAGGAATAACCACCACATCGAGTTTGTATATTTCCCACAACTCACTGGCTTCGGTTTCAGCAGTACCCGTCATACCTGCCAACTTGTGGTACATCCGGAAGTAATTCTGTAAGGTAACGGTAGCGTAGGTTTGGGTAATATCTCCCACTTTTACATTTTCCTTGGCTTCCAGTGCTTGGTGCAGACCATCAGAGTAACGACGACCTTCCATCATACGTCCAGTCTGCTCATCTACAATCTTAACCTGGCCATCGATGACAACATATTCGTCATCTCTTTCGAATAAAGTATAGGCCTTCAGTAATTGGCTAATAGAGTGAAGTCGCTTTGACTTGACGGCATAATCCTGCGCCAATTTATTCTTTGCTTCGACTAGTTCATCTGCAGAAAGCTCCTCATTCTCCTCAATCTCCATCATATTGGTGGCAATATCCGGCATGATAAAGAAGCTGGGGTCTTCGCTACCTCTAGCCAAGAATTCAGAACCACGTTCCGTTAATTCAACGTTTCTGTTCTTTTCATCAATCGTAAATAGGAGGGGCTCATCTACCAGGTGCATGTTTTTTGACTGCTCCTGCATGTAGAAATTCTCAGCCTTTTGAAGGTTAACTTTGATACCATCACCACTCAAAAATTTGATCAATGGACGGTATTTGGGTAGAGCTCGGAAAGCTCTAAGCAATGCCATACCCCCTTCTCCTTCTTGGTATCCTATTTGTCCTTCTTTAAAGAGTTGTTTAGCTTCTGTTAGGTATTGAGTTACTAATTTACGCTGGGCTGCAATGAGGCTTTCTACCTTTGGTTTTAGTGCCAGGTATTCTTGCTCCTCTGTTCCTTTAGGTACTGGTCCTGAAATAATCAAAGGGGTACGAGCATCATCAATAAGGACGGAGTCGACCTCATCAATCATAGTATAATGGTGTTTGCGCTGCACCATTTCATCCATCGATCGCACCATATTATCCCGCAGGTAATCAAAACCAAATTCATTATTGGTTCCATACGTCACATCTGCGCGGTAAGCCTTTACTCTTTCTTCAGAATGTGGGCGATATTTATCAATACAGTCTACTGTGAGGAATAAAAATTCGAAGATAGGTCCGATCCATTCGCAGTCCCTTCGAGCCAAGTAATCGTTGACGGTAATCACGTGCACCCCTTCTCCGGAAAGACCATTGAGGTAAGCAGGAAGAGTAGCTACTAATGTTTTACCTTCACCCGTTGCCATCTCCGCAATCTTTCCATCATGGAGTACCATACCACCAATCAGCTGTACATCATAATGGAGCATATTCCAGGTGATTTCTCCCCCAGCAGCGGTCCAACTATTTTTCCAAGTCGTCTGATCACCCTGTATACTCAAGTAATTTTTGCTAGGATTGGAAGCTAGTTCTCGGTCGTGATCCGTAGTTGTCACGACTAGCGTTTCATTGTCTTTGAAACGACGGGCCGTTTCTTTTACTACTGCAAAAGCTTCTGGTAAAAGTTCTTTGAGGATATCTTCGAGGTGCTTATCTCGCTCCAGTACAATTTTATCTATTTCTGCGAATAAGTTTTCTTTTTCTAACAGGTCTTGCTCCTCCGCTGCCTCTTGCTTGATGTTAGCAATGTCCTCATTAATACCACTTAAATGATCAGCGATTCTTTGCTTGAACTCTTTGGTCTTATTTCGCAATTCATCATTGGTCAAAGTATGAAGGCCTTCAAAGATTTCATTGATCTCGTGTACAATGGGACCGTACGTCTTTACGTCTTTCTCGTATTTGGTACCAAAGACCTTTTTTAGAGAATTAGTGATAGATTTAAACATATATATCTTTAGTTTCTTCTATTTTTTGAAATTAGTGGCACAAAGATAAGCATAAGTATGGAGGCTTGTTCCTTTTTTCTTCGACTTTGCCGACTACTTTGATTGCAGCTAATTGGGAGACACAATTCATACCAATAGCTTGAAAGGTGCCATTTTGGCACTAAAAAGAATAACAAACTGTAATGTTTTCAGGTTTAGATAGATACAGATTAATTGTTGTTAATGATAAATGATAATATGTGGTCTAAGAAAAAAATGATTCGAATTTGTTGTTTGGGTCTGCTAACTCTGCTCTTTTTTGCGTGTGAAAAATCGGATGGGAAACGAGATGTTCGAGATTTTTACTATCCCATTCGGCAGTTAGAGGATGGTTTAGTATACGAATATAGGGCGGTAGGTAATGATTCTTTGCCCCCTGTTTATTGGTACTATAGGTCTTTTATTGAAGAAGATGGCATTTTCTTGACAGGAACCTATTATGAATATGATCTGATTCCGCGGCAGTTTGTTAAAGAAGAAATGGTCAGTAATGGCATGTTACAAAATGAGTTGTCTTTGCTCATCCCCGACTCTACGGGCAAACAGGATCGCATACAAACAGAAATTATAGCAGGTAATGTCTTTCCGTTTAAGGTGAGTGAAGGAGGAGGTATCTTTTTGTACAAAACAAGCTTTAGTTTACCTGATCAAGCGGATGTTACTACAACACTGATCAAAAATCGTCGTTATGTAGGAGACACAACTTATGTATATAAGGATCAGAAAATGACTTGTATTGCATTTGAGGTAAAGGAACTGGTAGAAATAGACGACCAAAAAGCCGGAGGTATAGAACCCCAATGGGAGGGTAAAGAAATTTATGCCGAAAATATTGGCTTAATTTTTTATGAAAAAAAACTCGGAAATTCACCACTCGCCTACGCCCTATACGATCGCTATCCGATGACGGTTTTGGAAGAAAAATTTAAGCAAATGATGTCATCGGATAATACCTATGAACAAAATTAAACCCGATGAATCGTTTACTAATCATTGTCTTACTACTGACTTGGGGATGGACAGTAAAAGCGCAAGTTCCAGCTCCTGATTTTCTATGCGTCAGCAATGATACCTTGAATTGGAATCTTCCCACGGTAAGTTGTGGCACCCTAACGGCTTATCGCATCTTGTCGAGCGAGAATATGAATGGCCCTTATACCGAACTGGCCATGATCAATGATATTACAGCTACTTCTTTTTTTCACGCTGATGCGGGAATTGCTACTTGGTTTTATTATTTGGAATCTGTAGCCGATTGCCCTGGTGAATTGATCCAACAATCAGATACACTCGATAACCGCAATCCAGAAACACCTCAATTTCAATTTGTGACAGTGGCGGATGGACAGGTAGAGATGAGCTGGGAGGCTAGCCCCTCCCCGGAGGTTATAGCTTACGTGATTTCGAGAAACACAAGTATGGGAACCAGCATTATTGATACCGTTTCCAATGGATTAAGTTATACAGATGTAAATGCAAATCCCGATCTGGGAAAAGAAACTTACTTCGTAGTAGGCATAGATGCTTGTGGCAATGCGAGTTTGACCGCTCCACTACACGAGACGCTCTTCTTAGAAACCAATGCACTAGATAGTTGTGAACAAACCATTGTATTGTCCTGGAATTTATACCAAAACTGGGGTACTGGAATTGGATCTCATACGGTTATGATGAGCGAAAATGGAGGGGCATTTAATGTCCTAGCCTCCTTGGGTGGAGATATTACTTCTTATGCTTTTGATCAGGCGAGAGGAGAGGTGCTATACTGTTTTAAGGTCGTTGCTGAGGAAGCAGGAACAGGCATTGTTTCTCAATCTAATGAGACTTGCACCTCTATCTCAGTGGTGGATCCAGTCGACCGACTGAATCTCCTAAATGCTACTGTCAATTTGAACAATGAAATAGAGGTCGTATGGCAGATTAATGCCAATGCCGAATTGAGTGAGGCAAACTTAAATGTCGATATGGGGGGGCAAAATTTGACTCAATCGCTACTCACGGGGCAAGGACTAGCCGCTGAAAATACCTATGTGGATACGCAGACCGACCCAGATGCGGGTTTTGCTATCTATAGTATTGATACCGAAGATTTATGTGGAGATATGACGAGTTCCAATACGGTGCAGACTATTTTTTTGAGGGTAGAAGCGGATCAGAATTCTACCAATCGTTTGCAATGGACACCCTATCAAAATGCCCTGGCGCAGTCTGTTGAGTATGAAATCTATCGGGTTGTCGATGGAGTAGAAGACCTAGTAAGTGTAGAAACGAGTAGTAAGCTGTCATTGAATGATGAACCCGATATTGAGGGGGCGAATAGTATAGAAGTGTGTTACTTTGTGCTGGCTAAGGTGCGGATTGAATTGCCTACTGGAGAATTTCGGAGTGTAGTGTCACGTTCCAATACTGTGTGTGTGATGCCCGTGGCGCCATTTTACATTCCCAATGCTTTTGCACCGAAAGGTATAAATCAAATTTTTCGACCGGAATTGGCTTTCGGAATGTTAGAAGAGTATCAGATGGATATATTTGACCGCTGGGGAGGACATGTATTTCTCAGTAGAGATATAGAACTCGGGTGGAATGGTCAGCAGAATGGCCAGATTGTGGCGGCAGGGCTTTATATTTACCGAATTCAGTGGCGACAGACCAGCGGTGAGTTGCAGGAAGTGTCGGGAGGTGTCGTGGTGATGTATTAATATAAAATTGAGCCAGACTTCAGTAGTTTTCTATGGCGCGACGAAGGAAACTACTGAAGGCTAGTTTTTAAGATAATAAAATGCTAATGCTAGATAGGACGAAAGCCCCAGTGATAAAAATGCCAGACGATGTGCAGTTACCTGCCTATCAACTGCACTATCTGGATAATGGCATTCCCGTATACGAAGTGCAGATGGGGACGCAGGAGGTAATCAAGTTAGAGTTGGTCTTTAATGCAGGTAGGCCATTTGAAGAAAAAAAATTAGTATCGCGAGCTACGACTAGTCTTTTGCGGGAAGGAACAACGACTCATTCGGCAGGCGAAATGGCTGAATTATTTGATTTTTACGGTTGCAGCCTTAGTCTTCCGTACAACTTGGACACTTCCAATATCGTGGTGTATAGCCTAAGCCGTTATCTGGAGAAAATCTTACCGCTACTCAAGAATATTTTGGAGAGCCCTTCCTTTTCACAGACAGAACTGAGTTCGTTTGCGACTCGACAACAACAACTTTTACGAGAAGATTTGACCAAGAATGAGGTGGTGGCTTACCGAACAATTACTGAACTTATCTTCGGTAATGAGCATCCTTATGGCTATAATAGCGTAGAAGAAATGTATGCTACTTTGCAGCGAGATGATCTTTTGGCTCATTTCAATCGCACTTACACAGTAGATAATTGTCGTATTTTCATGAGCGGCAAGACGTCCCCCACACATTTAAAAGTATTGAACCGTTATATTGGCAGCTTGGAAAGGAGAGGTAAAGTCTCCTCCATTGCAATGCCTGAAGTGCCAACGGCTACTGATAAGCTTTTTATTCCGCGTGCCGATTCCGTGCAAACTGCTGTCAGGATGGGCCGCCGCTTATTTAACCGCGAGCATGAAGATTATGCAGGCATGTATGTCCTCAATGCATTATTAGGAGGGTATTTTGGCTCCCGTTTAATGGCTAACATACGGGAGGACAAGGGGTATACCTATCATATTTTTTCGCAATTAGATGTGATGAAATTCGATGGATATTTATATATTGGAACAGAGGTGGGTAATGAGTTTGTAACGGCTACCTGCGATGAAATCTATAAAGAGTTGGCCCTTTTACGAGAAGAACTCGTTTCGGCAGATGAATTGGAAATGGTGAAAAATTACCTACTAGGAACTTATTTGACTATGATAGATGGTCCTTTTCAGGCGAGTGAATTGGTGAAAACAATGATATTGGAAGATTTGCCAGAAAATTTCTTTTCTAAGTTGGTGAAAACCACGCGAGATATTGACGCTAAACAAATACTCGAATTAGCGAATCGCTACTTAAAATTAGAAGATATTTGGCAGGTGAGTGTAGGTGCACCCATGAAAAAGTAAGGATTTTGTATAACGTATTGTTTTTCTTAGGAATATCCTTTCTTTTTACATAAAATTTGTGTTGCTTTGCGCCAAAGAAAACTGCACCTCAGACACGCTTTAATAGAAACACTAAACATAAGGAGAAACAGATTTAATGAAATTATTCAGTTTTTTCAAGCAGGAGTTAGCTATTGATTTGGGTACTGCAAATACGCTAATCATCCAAGATGGACAGGTGGTTGTAGATGAACCTTCAATTGTCGCGATCAATCGTCGTACAATGGAGACTATTGCCGTGGGTAATAAGGCGATGCAGATGCACGAAAAAACGCATGAGGAGATAAAGACGATTCGGCCTTTGAAAGATGGTGTAATTGCCGACTTTCAAGCTGCTGAAAGCATGATAGAGGGAATGATAAAAATGATCGGAGCCAAACGACGCTTTTTCTCACACCTAAAAATGGTAATCTGTATACCTTCCGGTATTACCGAAGTGGAAAAAAGAGCGGTATTTGATTCTGCTGATCATGTAGATTCGAAAGAGACGTATTTGATTCATGAACCAATGGCAGCGGCACTAGGTATTGGCTTAGATGTAGAAGAGCCCATCGGTAATATGATTATTGATATTGGAGGAGGAACCACTGAGATTGCTGTTATAGCCTTATCGGGTATCGTTTGTGATCAATCTATCCGTACTGCAGGGGACGAGTTCACTGCGGATATCATGAGCTATATGAAGCGTCAACATAATGTACTGATTGGAGAAAGAACGGCTGAGCAAATTAAAATCCATGTGGGTTCTGCTTTGCATGAACTAGAGACACCACCAGAGGATTATGCGGTGAATGGCCGAGATTTGATGACGGGTATTCCTAAGCAAATCAAAGTATCTTACAGTGAAATTGCTCACTGCCTAGATAAATCGATTTCTAAAATCGAAGATGCCGTACTTCGCGCATTAGAAACTACACCTCCGGAATTGGCTTCTGATATCTATCGAACGGGCTTGTACTTAACCGGTGGAGGAGCACTCTTGCGTGGACTCGATATACGGATTGCACAAAAGACTAAACTAGATGTACATATCGCAGAGGATCCATTGCGAGCTGTAGTAAGAGGGACAGGTATTGCGCTAAAGAATACAGACCGGTTTTCCTTTTTGATTGATAGAAAGAGTGTATAAGATATTACTAGAATAACTTCTTCTTTTATTTATAGATAATCCCAAGTATCACGCCTAACTGTACTGTAAAGTGATACAAATGCTCAAAGCATATGAGTAATCTGCTAAATGCCTTCTCAAAACTTGGTGGATTCGCACTCTTCCTCTTCTTGGAAGTTATATGCTTTGCTTTGATTATCCGATTCAATAATTACCATCAACAAGTCGCACTGAGTTCTGCCAATAAGTACATGGGTAACTTATCGGAGACGGTAGATGAGTTTGAAGATTACCTCCATCTCAATGAAGAGGTGGAGCGTTTGCGGGCAGAGGTGGCTCGCTTACGCGCCCAAGAAGGCAACGCTCTTTATCGAGATATTGATACTACTTTTGCTAGTTTTGATACACTTAATCAGCAATTTGTTTTTATTGATGCAGATGTGATCAGTAAAACCTTCTTGGGGCGAAAAAACTTTATTACCCTGAATAGAGGGCGCCAACATGGTGTCGAACCTCATATGGGAGTCGTTGATGATCAAGGAATTGTAGGAATCGTTAAAAGTGCCTCCGCCTATCACTCTCGAGTAATGACCATATTTCATCCCGATACTAAAATAAGTGCAAAATTGAAAGGGACGGGCTTGTTTGGTTCTTTGGTATGGGATAGTGATAAAGAAGATTATTCACATATGTACCTCAAAGATATACCCACTCATCATAAACCCGAGATCGGAGATACGATTCTGACCAGTGGTTATTCCATTCTTTTTCCGCCAGATATTCTGATTGGCGAAATTGATGAGATCTCTAAAAAGTCAGGGGCATCTAGTCATGATATTAGAGTGAAAATTAATAATGATTTGAGAGCTATCCGGTATGCCTATGCCATCAAAAACTTAATGAAAGACGATCTGTCTGAATTAGAGGAAGAATAAATTTATGGAGGGAGTTGTTGCTAATGTAATTAGATGTGTAGTGTTTTTCCTGTTGCAGGTCTTATTCCTAAAGCGGTTGTCAACGGGCTGGGAAGGCTATTTTTATTGGAATGTCTTGTTTTATCCCTTATTTATCCTGCTGCTCCCATTTCGTACCCCTCGATCGGTCTTACTACTTATTGCCTTCATTTTTGGATTGATGATTGATCTGGCGTACGATTCTCCTGGCGTTCATGCTAGCGCATCCGTTTTTCTGGCCTTTATGAGAGATATCGTGATTAAGATGGATTGGTTGGTTCCGCGAGAGGGATACAAAATTACGGCAAGTCCTACGATCCGAGACCTGGGTTTTCCTTGGTTTATCCGATATCTTAGTATCTTACTACTATGCCATGTTTTGTTTTACTTTATGGTAGAGGTATTTGTTCCTTCTCAAATTTTCGAAATATTACAGAAGAGCTTCTTTACCTATATACTTTCTATGGTGTTCATATTGATATATATGCTTATTTTTAGACCATCACAATAGTTAAATAGTGTCAGTATCAACTAATCAAAGACCTGGTCAAATCAGATGGGTTTTCATCATTGCCGCCTTGCTTTTGATATTCAAAGCAGGGCAATTGCAATTATGGGACAGTTCCTTTCAGATGAAAGCTGACGCAGCGACCATTGGGGAATACGTTATGTATCCTTCGCGTGGATTAATCTACGACCGCAATGACAGTCTATTGGTGAACAATGACTATATCTATGATTTGATGGTTACCTATAATCAGGTAGATCCAAAGATGGACACCACCAAGTTTTGCCGACTTTTAGGTATAACAAAGGATGAATTTTCTAAACGGCTCAATAAAAACTGGGGAGATGTACGCTACTCTCGTTCAGTGCCTTATGTTTTTTTAGATAAGATTTCGATTAAAACTTATGCCAGGTTTCAGGAAACATTGTATGAATTTCCTGGTTTTTTCCCGCAAGTCCGGAATGTTAGGGGCTATCCTCATTCCACCTCTCCTCATTTGCTAGGCTATATTCGAGAGGTCAATCGAAAAGAACTCCAAATCAAAGAGCCGAAAGAACCGGGTAGTAAAGATTCGACAAAGGTATATGCCTTAGGTGACTATATTGGAGCGAGTGGACTGGAAAAACAATATGAATCTTTTTTGAGAGGGAAGAAAGGCTTGCGATTGGTCCTCAAGGACAATATGGGACGAGAAGTAGGAGATTACGATGAGGGGAATAGTGATGTTCCAGCAGTGTCGGGAAGCAATATCCATACTACAGTCGATTTGGAACTGCAGAAATACGGCGAGAAGTTGATGTCCAACAAAATCGGCAGTATTGTAGCTATAGAGCCTGCTACCGGCGAGATATTGACCATGCTCAGCACTCCTTCTTATGATCCGAATAAACTAACTATTAATAAAGGTAGAGGTAGAACTTATGCTCAATTACAGCGCGATTCTTTGAACCCACTGTTCAATCGCTCTTTAATGGCACAATACCCTCCTGGGTCTTTATTCAAGCCAGTCGTAGGATTGATTGCCTTACAAGATGGACTAATTACGCCCAATACGAGTATATCTTGTCAAGGAGGTTACTATGTCAATGGCCAGAAGTTGACAGGGTGCCACTTTCATTCTACCTGCAACTCGGTGGCATCGGCGCTGCAACACTCTTGCAATGCCTATTTTGTTACGGTATTTCGACGTATTGTAGACCAAGCAGGAATGGATCAGCCCGCATTGGGTCTCAATCGTTTTAATGGTTATTTGGAAGATTTTGGCTTGGGACATACGCTAGGGATTGATTTCCCAGGAGAGCAAGTAGGTAATTACCCTACTTCTCAATACTATTCAGAGGAAGTTTATTCTAATGAATCAAATTGGAAGTCGATCTGGATCCGTTCCTTGGGAATTGGACAAGGGGAGTTGTTGATGACCAATATTCAACTGGCTAATATGGCTGCGATCATTGCTAATCGAGGCTATTATATCAAACCTCACCTAGTGAAAAAAATTGATCCAGAAAACGGAGAACCTATCCTTTTTAATACGGAGGCAGAGAAAATCGAAATGAAGATTGATAAACCTCATTTTGAAGTAGTGATTGAAGGTATGCAAAGAGCCGTGACGGGGGGAACCGCCACCAGTGCTTATATTGATGATATTGTCGTTTGTGGGAAAACAGGAACGGCGGAAAATAACCAACGAGATGGAAAAGATCATTCCATCTTCTTCGCATTTGCTCCCAAAGACAACCCCAAAATAGCGATTGCCGTATATGTCGAGAATGGAACTTGGGGAGGAACCTACGCCGCTCCAATTGCTAGCTTGATGATTGAAAAATACCTGCGAGAAGGCGGAGAAATCCGTAGCAATAATCGCAAGTGGTGGGAGAAACGCATGGTTGAAGCCAACCTAATCAATAGCCAACCCTAAGCACATGCTCTACAGTGTATTTAACTGACCAGCGTTTTGATCAACTAATGCTTATCGGTGCTTTGGTGAAAATCTTGTATTCAAGTGGGGCTACTAAAAATAAAAGTGGAATAGTAGCTTTGTCATTTTAATAAATATAGCTGAATGGAACCACAAGAAACAGTCCCGTTTTCAAGTCGGAATAGAGCAGATGGAATCCAACGTTTATCGTCTTCTACTTTTGACCTAGTGGTGATTGGTGGTGGGGCTACGGGTTGTGGTATTGCTTTGGATGCGGCTTCAAGAGGCTTGAAGACAGCCTTAATTGAAAAGAGAGATTTCGCGTCTGGAACAAGTAGTAAGTCTACCAAATTGATACATGGCGGCTTGCGTTATCTCAAACAGTTTGACATTCCACTTGTACGAGAAACAGGAACGGAGAGAGCTATTGTACATCGATTGGCGCCTCATCTCGTGCTACCCGAAAAAATGTTACTGCCATTGATTCAAGGTGGGACATATGGCAAATGGGCCACCTCCTTCGGTTTGTTGGTTTATGATTTATTGGCAGGTGTGGAAAAAGAAGACCGGCGGAAAATGCTTTCCAAAAAAGCCACCCTGAAGCTAGAACCCTTGCTGGACGAGCATACACTCAAAGGAAGTGGGTTTTATGCCGAATATCGAACGGACGACGCCAGATTGACGATCGAGATGATCAAAATGGCACATCAATATGGTGCCAACGCGCTAAATTACTGTGAGGCCATTGACTTCACTTATGAAAAGGGGCTGGTTAATGGATTAAATTGTAAAGATGTTTTGACTGGGGACACTTTCACGCTCAGGGCAAAGAAAGTGGTCTCAGCAGGTGGCCCTTGGGTCGATCGCGTTCGATCTTTGAACGGCTCGCTTTCTGGGAAAAGATTACACCTAACCAAAGGGGTGCATATTGTGGTACCTAAAGCTAAGTTACCTTTAGCGCATTCCATCTATTTTGACGTACCAGATGGGCGTATGATCTTCGCGATTCCAAGGGGTAAAATAACTTATGTAGGAACCACCGATACCACTTATACGGGGCGCCTAGATCGAGTGGTTGTCACCAAAGCAGATGCGAATTATCTACTAGAAGCTGTCAATAATGCTTTCCCTGACATCCATCTGAAAATAACGGATATCACTTCTAATTGGGCTGGGCTTCGCCCCTTGATTCACGAAGAAGGTAAATCCCCTTCGGAGCTTTCCCGTAAAGATGAAAT
>Ga0070729_10004112_pt1 | contig 16151 bp, 17 predicted proteins | sample tdDd472_FD_66725 | JGI IMG/M metagenome (GOLD analysis project Ga0070729, IMG submission 66725) | Marine sediment microbial communities from the Atlantic coast under amendment with organic carbon and nitrate - tdDd47.2 | ecosystem: Environmental > Aquatic > Marine > Coastal > Sediment | place... | reverse complement strand
AGGTTGTTGCCGTAGTCCAGGGTCGGGATGCCCTGGTGCCAGAAGTCGAGCATCGCCTTGACGTGCACGGCCATCGACTTCTTGGCCGCATCGGCGATTGCGTCGGGATCGGTCTCGCGCGCCTTCTCCGCCCGGTCCAGGCTCCAACCGGCCGGCAGGTAGCCGTTGACCGGGTCGTGGGCGCTGGTCTGGTCGGTCACCACATCGGGCTTCACGCCGCGGCGCACCAGCTCCGGGTAGACCTCGGCGGCGTTGCCGAGCAGGCCGACGGACACTGCCTCGCCCTTCGCGCAGGCCGCCTGCACGATCGCCAGCGCCTCGTCCAGGCTGTCGGTCTTGCGGTCCAGGTAGCGGGTCTCCAGCCGCCGCTCGATCCGGCTCGGCTGGCATTCGACCGCGATCATCGAGGCGCCGGCCATGGTGGCAGCCAGCGGCTGGGCGCCGCCCATGCCGCCGAGCCCGGCAGTCAGGATCCACTTGCCCTTCAGGCTGCCGCCGAAATGCCGGCGCCCGACCTCGACGAAGGTCTCGTAGGTGCCCTGCACGATGCCCTGGCTGCCGATGTAGATCCACGAGCCGGCGGTCATCTGGCCGTACATCATCAGGCCCTTGCGATCGAGCTCGTGGAAGTGCTCCCAGTTCGCCCACTTGCCGACCAGGTTGGAGTTGGCGATCAGCACCCGCGGCGCGTCCGGGTGGGTGCGGAACACGCCGACCGGCTTGCCGGACTGCACCAGCAGGGTCTGGTCGTCCTCCAGCCGCTTGAGCGCGGCGACGATGCGGTCGTAGCTGGCCCAGTCGCGGGCCGCGCGCCCGATGCCGCCGTAGACCACCAGGCCTTCCGGCTTCTCGGCGACCTCCGGGTCGAGGTTGTTCATCAGCATCCGCATGGCCGCCTCGGTCTGCCAGCTCCTGGCGGTCAACTCGAGGCCCCGCGGCGAGCGGATCTTGCGGGCGTTGTCGAGGCGGAGTCCGGGGGACGCGGTCATGGCTGGCTCTCCTTCGTTGGCCCGGTTCGGAGCGGTGGGTGGGTTCCGGCTCTACGCGACTGCATCGCTCCGGCCGGAATGACGGCTGAAAAAGGAAGGCTCCCGCTCCACGTCGTCATTCCGGACGACGGCGCCGCAGCGCTGTCGATCCGGAACCCACGACGCGACGGGCGCCTGCTTCGCCCGCCCGACGCAGGCGTCTTGGCCGGGTTCATGGGGCAGCCTCCTTGGGCGGTGCCACGTCGAACGCGGCGCCGAGGCGGTAGCGGTCGGCCGGGTGCCAGAGCCAGGCCCGCGACACGACCCGGTTTGCGAGGGCGGTGCGGCGGTGCAGCAGCAGGCAGGGCGTGCCGGCCCGCATGGCCAGCGCCCGGCGGATCCGGTCTGGCGGCATCGCCGCCTCGACCACGTGCTCGACATGCGGCGCCGGCGCCACTCGCGTGAGGTACTCGTTCGGCGTGATCCGAACGAAGTCCTGGGCGAGGTAGTCCGGGGCCGCCGTCGGGTTGACGTAGCGATCCTCGAACTGCACGGCGTGCTCGCCCTCGAAGTGCACGATGATCGAGTGGAACACCCGGTCGCCGGTCGACACGCCGAGTGCCGCCGCGACGGTCGCGCTGGCGGGCGCCTCGCCCAGCTCCTGGACCTCGGCCCGGTGCCGGTGGCCGCGCGCGCGGATCTCGTCGGCGATGTTGCGCAGCTCGACCAGCTCGGACTGCGGGCGGATGTCGGCGACGAAGGTGCCGAGCCCCTGCACCCGCCGCAGCACGCCCTCGGCGGCCAGCTCGCGCAGCGCCCGGTTGACGGTCATCCGGCTGACCCCGAGGGCGGCGACCAGCTCGTTCTCGGACGGCGTGCGGTCGTCCGGCCGCAGCTCGCCGGAGCCGATGCGGTCGACCAGCCAGTCCTTGACCAGTTGATAGCGCGGGACGGCGACGTCGTTCACGGAACCGCTCCTCGGGGGTGGGGATCGCCGCGATCATGCTTGTATATACAAGCAAGCGCAACCGGAATCTCGCGACCGTTCGAGAGCATTCCGGGCCTGGCGCTTCCGCCGGCCGGCCGGCGATGGCATAAGCGGTCCGGACCATCCGAGGATCGCCCATGGCCACCATCGCGCTCAGCGGAATCACCCGCCGGTTCGCCGGCACCGAGGCGCTGGCACCGATCGACCTGACCGTCGAGAGCGGGCGGTTCGCCGCGATCGTCGGGCCGTCCGGATGCGGGAAATCGACCTTGCTGCGGCTGGTCGCCGGGCTGGACAAGCCGACCGCCGGCACTGTCACGGCCGACGGCCGGCCGGTCGACGGGCCCGGCCCCGAGCGCGGCGTGGTGTTCCAGCAGCCGGCGCTGTTCCCGTGGCTCGACGTCGCCGCCAACATCCGCTTCGGCCTGGACGAGGCCGGCATGCCGCGCGCCGAGGCCGACCGCCGGGTCGCCGGCTGGATCGAGTCGGTCGGCCTCGCCGGGTTCGAGCGGGCCCTGCCGAAGCAGCTGTCCGGCGGCATGGCGCAGCGTGCCGCCCTCGCCCGCGCCCTGGCGCCGGCGCCGGGCACCCTGCTGCTGGACGAGCCGTTCGGCGCGCTCGACCGCATCACCCGCAACGAGATGCAGGACCTGCTGGTGCGGGTGCGGGCAGCGACGCCGGCGACCGTGCTTCTGGTGACACACGATGTCGAGGAAGCGGTCTATCTTGCCGACCGGGTGATCGTGCTGTCGCCGCGGCCGGGCCGGATCGTCGCCGACCTGACGGTCGAGTTGCCGGGGCCGCGGGTCCGGACCGATCCGGCGTTCGTCGCCATGCGCGTCCGGGTCGAGGAAGCGCTCGGCGCGGCGATGGCGTGACTCGGGAAGGCGGGGCGATGACTGAAGTCCGCGAGGTGATGTGGCGGCGGGTCGTGGACGACCTCAGCTTCGAGCACGCCGTGCTGGCCAGGGCCGCGGACACGGTGACGATCGCCGGCACCGTGCTGACCGCCGAGCAGGACGCGCCGCTCCGCCTGGACTACGTCGTCGCCTGCGACGCGGCCTGGCGCACTCGCAGGGTGAAGCTGGACCTCGCCCATGCCGGCGGACGCACGACGAAGGTGCTGGAGCACGACGGGGCCGGCGGCTGGCGGATCGACGGCCGGCCGGCCGCCGCGCTGGCCGGCTGCACCGACGTCGACATCGGCCTCACCCCGAGCACCAACGCCGTGGCGATCAACCGCCTGCGGCTGGCGGTCGGCGAGACCGGCGCGGCGAAGGCCGCCTGGGTCCGGTTCCCGACGCTCGACGTCGTCGCGGCCGAGCAGATCTACCAGCGGCTCGACGACCGGCGCTATCGCTACCGGAACGCCGACAGCGGCTTCGAGGCGATCGTCGAGGTCGACGAGGACGGCCTCCCGGTGGACTACGCCGACATCTGGCGGCGGATAGCCGACGGACCCGGCTCACCGCGTTGATGCGAATGCGCGCAGGCAGAATGCGTGCTTGGCCCAGCGCAAGACGGGTGTCGAAGGCTATCGTGATCGGGTAGAGAGACCCGTCCACCCCTTTCGAGGGCAAGCATGCGGCAGCGAACCGACGGCTGCCGATGGAGGAATCTGAGCATGTCGTCATCGCGGATCGCCACCCGCGGCCTGTTCGGCAACGCCTATCTGCTGCTGGTCCTGACGACGCTCGGCTGGGGCGGCAATGCGGTCGCCGGCCGGCTGGCGGTCGGCGAGATCTCGCCGCTGGTCCTCACCACCTTCCGCTGGATCGGCGTGGTCGTGCTCATCCTGCTGTTCGCGCGCCGCCACCTGGCCAGGGACTGGCCGGTGCTGCGGCAGCACCTGCCGTTCCTGATCACGCTCGGCGCCCTCGGCTTCACCGGCTTCAACGCGCTGTTCTACGTCGCCGCCCATTCCACGGTCGCCATCAACCTCGGCATCATCCAGGGCGCGATGCCCGGGTTCGTGCTGATCGGCGCCTACCTGGCGTACCGCACGCCGGTGACGGCGGTGCAGATGACCGGGGTGGTGGTGACCATGGTCGGTGTCGCGCTGGTCGCAGTGCACGGCGACCTCAGCCAACTCAAGTCGCTGGCGTTCAACGACGGCGACCTGCTGATGGTCGCGGCCTGCGTGCTGTACGCCGGCTATACGGTGGCGCTGCGCCGGCGGCCGGCAGTGTCCGGCCTCGCCATGTTCTCGGTGCTGGCGATCGCGGCGATGGTGACGTCGCTACCGCTGCTGGCGGTCGAGGCGGCGTCCGGCACGCTGGTCTGGCCGACCCTCACCGGCTGGGCGGTGCTGTGCTACGTGGTGTTCTTCCCGTCGTTCCTGTCGCAGGTCTGCTTCATGCGGGCCGTCGACCTGGTCGGGCCGGGGCGGGCCGGGCTGTTCGTCAACCTGGTGCCGATCTTCGCGGCGACCCTCGGCGTCATCATCCTGGGCGAGCGGTTCGAGTTGTTCCACGCCGCAGCCCTGGTCTTCGTGCTCGGCGGCATCTGGCTGGCCGAGCGGCGGCGCGCCTAAGGCTCCGCGATCCAGCGCCTGGCTTCCTCGATATCCTCGAAGCTACGGCGTTCCAGGTCCTCGGAGTCCTCGCCCGCCATTTCCCAGAGCCGCAGGATCAGTTGGTCCGACCCCCCGGCGAACACCGCGGCGATCCGGAATTTCCGCCTTGCCGGAACGGTCGGGGCGGAGGTCGACGCGCGCGTGGCCTCCTCGTCGTCATAGGCACGCAGTCGCGCCATGTCGTCGATACCGTAGGAGCTTAGATCGGCGGTTCGAAGGTCCCACAGGAGACCGCGCATGGTCGCCCGGACCGAGGACCAGGAGATCCGGTCGAGAACCGACACGATGGCATCCGAGACCAACAGCCCCGAGAACGCGACCTCTACGTGCAAGGGCTCCCGGCGAACGGTGAAACTGTACTCCATCGCGGCAGTCCCCACCCCGGTCGTCGGCTCGACGAGGGTGCGACAGGGCCGGCCGGGGGTCAACTTGGTGTCGCCAGCCAAGCCGCCGGCGCCGTCTCAGGCGTCCGCCTCGCCCGTCCCGGCGGTCCAACGGCGGGCCGCGTCGATGTCGTGGAAGCTCTGGCGCTCCACGCGCTCCGAGGCGCCCGCCCCGGTCTGCCACAAGCGCATGATGAAACGATCCATCGGTGCGGTGGAGACCATGGCGATCCGCAGCTTCCATCCGTGGGGCCGCACCCCTGAACGCCGGACCCAGGCCCGTTCCATGTCCTCGATGCGGTACACGCTCAGGTCGGCGTCGCGAACGTCCCACAGGATGCCGAGGGCCTGCGGATAGGCCGGATGGCGCTCGAGCTCGGCGACGATCGCCGGGACGCTCTCGGCATCGAAAGGCCCGTGACAGCAAACCTCGAGGCAACGGCGCTCGCCGTCGGCAATAACTTCGTACCGCATGAAGGCGGCCCCCACCGCAACACTCGGCGCCTCGACGGTGCGGCAGGAGACGGCGTCCGGTCAAGTCCGCCGCTGCCGCACCTCAGGTCCGGCGGACCGGCATGCGCAGCTCGGTCAGGAGGTCTTCGGGCGCGGTCTCCTGCGGGTCGTTCAGGTAGACCTCGGCACAGGGCCGGTCGTCGGCCTCGTAGCCGGCGGCCGGCAGCCAGGTGCCGTACAGCCAGTCGTAGGCGCCGCGCAGGCCTTCGTACGGGCCCTTGTAGACGGCGACCGCGTAGGTGCCGCCGGCGATCTCGCCCCTGGACAGTTCGCCGGTATCGGCCGCCGCGTCCGACAGGGTGATGCCGGCGTCGGAGCGCAGCTTGTCCTCGTCGGTCACGTTCGGGTCGTCGTAGGACAGCATCATCACCTTGGTGTCGGGGCCGAACAGGCCCTTGGCGGCGGCGATGGCGCAGGCCCGCTGGAACACCGGCCCGACCTCGTTGTACGGGCCGACATGGCGCAGGAAGGCGAAGGGAAGGGCGGGGAACTCCCGCACGGAGACGTCGAGGGTCACGGGATCAGCTCCTTCGTAGGGGGTGAAGCCGCGAAGCGCGCCGTCCTGGTCGTAGTGGACCCCGGACGGCGACAGCGGCGGGCGGAACGACCCCTTGGCCCGGCGAAACCGGCTCGGCGGCGACCCGAACTGCGCCTTGAAGCTGCGGGTGAACGCCTCCGGCGTGTCGAACCCGGCGTCGAGCGCGATGTCGGTGACCGTCCGGCGGGTGAACCGGAGTTGCCCGGCCGCCCGTTCCAGCTTCAGCCGCCGGACATGCTCGGCGACCGTCTCGCCGGTCATCGCCCGGAAGATGCGGGCGAAGTGGAATGGCGAGAACGCGGCGACGTCGGCCAGTTCGCCGACGCTCAGCGGTCGGTCGAGATGCCGCTGGATGTGCAGCAGCACACGCAGCAGCCGGGCCTCGTAGGCGGCACGGGTACCGGGCTTCATCGCAGGTCCGTTGGTCGTTCCGGCGGCACTTTGCCGCCGCCGGCCGGCGGCCGCCTGACCGATCCTGCTGAGTCTAAGACTCGGTCTGCCGGCGGCCGAGTGCGTTCCGGATCTCGTCGTAGAAGATCTCGCCGAGCACGAACCCGGTGACTGCCACGATCGCCAGGATCTGCGTCACCGTGATGTGGCTGCCGAGGATGAAGAACGCCAGCACCGCCGCGATCACGGGCTTCAGGAAGAACAGGTAGTTGCCGCGCGCCGGATCCGGCACGTGGCCGAGCCCCCACAGCCACAGGATGAAGCCGATGCAGGTGTTCCAGATGCCGAGCGTGATCAGCGCCCCGGCCTGGCCGGGCGGCCGGTCGAACAGCGTCAGCGGGTTCACCCAGATGCCCCAGGCCAGACCGCACACCAGCCACAGGAACGGCGCCCCGAGCGCGAAGGTGTAGGTCGTCATGCGGATCGCGCCGTAGGTTTTGATGTAGGGCCGGACCAGCACCAGGTAGAACGCGCCGATGAAGGCGCAGCCGAGCGCCAGCAGGATGCCGGGCAGCGTGTTCACGTCGCCGTCGACCTTGTGGATCACGCCGTCGGTCAGCAGCAGCAGGCAGCCGAGGAAGGCCCCGATCCCGGACACGATCTTCGGCGCCGTGACCGGCGTGCCTTCGACCAGACGGACCACGAACACCACGAAGATCGGCATGGTGGTCACCAGCGTCGCGACCTGCACCACCGAGGCGTAGTCGAGCGCCCAGTGGAACAGGAACTGCGCGAACGCCATGCCGAAGATCGACAGCCCTATCACCGGCACCGGATCGTGGCGCAGCGGCGTGATCAGGTCCCGCGTGCCGCTGCGCGACAGCGCCACCAGCAGCAGGGCCAGCCCGCCGAGGGTGAAGCGCCAGACCGACACCTCGGCCCCGGCCAGCCCGGTCAGCTTGACGACGAACTCGCTGGACGCATGGCCGCAGACCCCGGCGAACGCCGCCAGGTATGCGAGCCAGACCATGGTGCGGCTCATGCCGGCGCCCGCCGTGGACGAACTGCTCACGATCTTCCTCCCGATTTTCGTTGCCTAGCAGACTATCTCCTGGGCGCAGCAGTGCAAGGCCGGACCGCCAATTCGCGAACTCGTCATCAGATCGTCGCTTACCTCGAGGCCGTTTACCATTTAGTATCAGGGCTATGAGGCGATACCGCTGCACCAAGATCGTTGCGACCCTCGGCCCGGCCAGCACCACCGAGGCGAGCATCCGCGCCCTGTTCGAAGCCGGGGTGGACGTTTTCCGGTTCAACTTCAGCCACGGCTCGCACGCCGACCACCAGGCGCGCTTCGACATCGTGCGCCGGCTGGAGGCGGAGGCCGGCCGGCCGATCTCGGTCATGGCCGACCTGCAGGGACCGAAGCTGCGGGTCGGCACGTTTCCCGACGGGCCGATCAAGCTGGAGACCGGGGCCCGGTTCCGGCTGGAGTTGAAGCAGGCCCCGGGCACCGTCGAGCGCGCGACCCTGCCGCACCCGGAGATCTTCGCCGCGCTCGAGCCCGGCACCGACTTGCTGCTCGACGACGGCAAGGTCCGGCTGCGGGTCGTCAAGTGCGGCAAGGACTTCGCCGACACCGAGGTCATCACCGGCGGGCCGCTGTCCGACCGCAAGGGCGTCAACGTCCCGAACGCGGTGCTGCCGCTGTCGGCGCTGACCGACAAGGACCGCACCGACCTGCGCTTCGCCCTCGACATGGGCGCGGACTGGATCGCGCTCAGCTTCGTGCAGCGCCCCGAGGACGTCGCCGAGGCGCGCCGCCTGATCGCCGGCCGTGCGGCCGTGCTGGTCAAGCTGGAGAAACCGGCCGGCATCGAACAGCTCGACGCGATCGTCGAGATCTCCGATGCCGTGATGGTCGCCCGTGGCGACCTCGGCGTCGAGCTGCCGCCGGAACGGGTGCCGCCGCTGCAGAAGCGGATCGTCCGGACCTGCCGGGCGATGGGCAAGCCGGTGATCGTCGCCACCCAGATGCTGGACTCCATGGTCGCCGCCCCCGCCCCGACCCGGGCCGAGGCGTCGGACGTGGCGACCGCCGTGTACGACTCCGCCGACGCCGTCATGCTGTCGGCCGAGACCGCCTCGGGCCAGTACCCGATCGAGGCAGTGGTGATGATGAACAAGATCATCACCAACGTGGAGGGTGACTCCTACTACCTCGCCCACGTCCACGCCGAACACCCGACACCGGAAGGCACGGTGTCCGACGCCATCACCCTGGCGGCCCGCGAGGTGGCCGAAGCGATCAAGGCGCGCTGCATCATCACCTACACGACCTCCGGCTCGACCACCCTGCGCGCCTCGCGCGAGCGGCCGACCGTGCCGATCCTCTGCATCACCTCCAGCCTGTCCACCGCACGACGCCTCGCCATGGCGTGGGGCGTCCATGCCGTGCACATGCCGGAAGAGCAGCGGTTCTCGGCCGTCGTCCAGCGCGCCACCGAGATCGCCAAGCGCGAGGAGTACGGCAACAGCGGCGACAAGGTGGTGATCACCGCCGGCGTTCCCATGGGCACGCCCGGCTCGACCAACGTGCTGCGGGTCGAGCGGATCCCTTAAGGGAAGCTCGAGCCGACCTCGGCCGGTAGGTCCCGGATGCACTCCGCCTTGCGGCGGCCCGCTCCGGGATGAGGGAAAGGGGTGGGCCTCATCCCGGCCGGAGCGGCGAAGCCGCGGAGAGCCGGGACCCACGACGCGACGGGCTCGCTCGGCTGGCCCCATGCCACCTTCAAGCAGTGGCTCTACGCCCGCCCGGCCCGCCTCCGCATTGTGCGCGTCGACCAACCCGCGCCGTGGAGGAGCCCCGATGCCCGCAACCGTCGCCGAGAAGCGTGCCGAATTCCGCCGCTTGCATGAGAGCGGCTGCTTCGTCATTCCGAACCCGTGGGACGTCGGCTCGGCGATCATGCTGCAGCAACTCGGCTTCAAGGCCCTGGCCTCGACCAGCGCCGGCATGGCCTGGGCGATGGGCCGACCCGACAACGGGGTGACCCGCGACGACGTGCTTGCCCACCTGCGGGCAATCGTCGAGGCCACCGACCTGCCGGTCAACGCCGACTACGAGAACGCCTTCGCCGACGACCCCGACGGGGTGGCGGCCAACATCGCGGCCGCCGCCGACACCGGCATCGCCGGCGTGTCGGTCGAGGACTCGACCGGCAACCCGGACGCCCCGCTGTACGAGTTCGACCTGGCGGTCGCCCGGGTCGCCGCCGCCCGCGCGGCGATCGACCGGACCGGCAGTGGCGTGCTGCTGACCGCCCGCTCGGAAGGCTTCATCGCCGGCCGGCCGGACCTGGAGGAGACGGTGCGCCGGCTGAAGGCGTTCGCGGACGCCGGTGCCGACTGCCTGTATGCCCCCGGCATCGGCGACGACGCCCAGATCACCGCAGTGGTGCAGGCGGTCGGACCGAAGCCGGTGAACGTGCTGACCCTCGGCCGGCCGGTCGCGGAACTGGCCGCGCTGGGCGCCCGGCGGATCAGCGTCGGCGGCTCGCTCGCCCGCGCCGCCTACGGCGAGTTCCTGCGGGCCGCCCGCGGGATCGCCGACGACGGCAGCTTCGCGGCCTTCAAGAACGCCGCCCCGAGCCGCGAGCTGAACGGGTTCTTCGCCGACCGCAAGGAACGTCGGGACTAGCGACCGCGGCGGCGGGCGATCCGGTACACCGCCTCGCCGACGATCCCGCGCGGCAGCAGCACCACCACGGCCATGAAGATCAGGCCGACCACCAGCGGCCACCACGCCTCCAGGCTGCTGGAGAACTGACTGTCGAGCAGCCGCAGCGCGATCACGCCGATGGCCGCCGAGACCAGCTCGCCGCGGCCACCGAGCGCCACCCAGATCAGCGCCTCGGCCGACAGCGAGAAGCCGATCAGGGCCGGCGACGCGAAGCCGAACTGGACCACGAACAGGGCGCCGGCCAGCCCGGCCACCGCGCCCGACAGGGCGAACGCCCGGCGCTTGAGCGCGCCGGTGTCGTAGCCGAGCGCGCGGGCCCGAAGCTCGTTCTCGCGCACCGCCGCCAGCGCCAGCCCGCCGTCCGAGCGCTGGTAGGCGGTGAGCCCGGCGACCGTCGCCCCCAGGACCCCGAGCATGACGTAGAACAGCGGCACCGGCTCCCACAGCTCGGCGCCGTCGCCGTTCGGCCCGAGGGTGATCGGCGGCACGTTCATCAGCCCGTTCAGCCCGCCGAGCCAGTCCCAGTTGATCGCCAGCCGCTCGAACACCACCGCCAGCGCCAGGGTGACGATCCCGAAGAACGCCCCGTGCAGGCCGCGGCCGGCGAAGGTGAACCAGCCGATGGTCCAGGCCGTCGCCCCCGAGGCGACGACCGCGAACACCAGGCCGAGCCAGGTCGAGCGCACCGCCTCCAGCCCGGGCAGCATGCCGAGGGTCAGGGTCCCCATGGCGTAGGCGCCGATTCCGAAGAACACGCCGTGCCCCAGGCTCAGCAGCCCGCAATGCCCCCAGGCGAAGGCCAGGGCGACCGCCAGCAGCGCATAGCTCAGGTACATGGCCAGGTCGCCGACCAGCCAGGACGGCGCGACCGCCGGCAATGCCAGCAGCACCGCCAGGGCCAGAAGCCCCACCAGGTCGACGGTGCGCCACGACCGCATGCCGTCAGGACTCCCGCCGCCGCCGGGCGATCAGCCCGGTCGGCCGCAGCCGGATCACCAGGATCGCCGCCACGAACACTACGAGTTGCGCCCACACCGGCGAGGCGACCGCCGCGGTCAGGCTGTCCAGCCCGCCGATCCCGGCCGCCCCGACCAGCGGGCCGGCGATCGAGCCGAGGCCGCCGACCAGGATCGCCAGGAACGCCGGCACCAGCCAGCCGAGGCCGGCCTGCGGGTCGACCGCGATCAGCGGGGCCATCGCCGCCCCGGCCAGCCCGGCCAGCCCGGCGCCGACCGCGAAGGTCCAGCGGTCGAGCCGCCTGGTGTCGATGCCGAGGCACGAGGCCATCGCGCGGTTGGCGATCACCGCGCGCGCGGCCAGGCCGAAGCGGGTCCGGAAGAACAGCGCGAAGGTGGCGGCGATGGCCGTCAGGCTGATCGCCATGACCACGAGCCGGTACACCGGGTACGGGCTGCCGGCGATCGTCACCGCACCGAGATCCGGCGGCACCACCGAATGCGAGCCCGGGCCGTACAGCAGCACCACCGCCTGCCGCAGCACCAGGGACAGCCCCCAGGTCGCCAGGATGGTGTCGAGCAGGCGGGTGTAGGTGTGCCGGATCAGCACCTCCTCGGCCACCAGCCCGACCAGCCCGACCGCCAGGGGCGCCAGCGCCAGGGCGGCCCAGAACGGCAGTCCAGCCTGGCCGGCCGCCAGCACCACGTAGGCGCCGAGCATCAGGAACTCGCCGTGCGCCAGGTTGATGACGTTCATCAGCCCGAACACGATGGCGAGCCCGAGCGCCACCAGCATCAGGATCAGCACCGCGTTGGCGCCGTCCAGGAACAGGGTGGCCAGGTCCATCGCCGCCGCCTCCGCTACAGCACCAGATGGGCGTCGAGCCGGGCCGGATCGGCGCGCAGGTCGTCGGCCCGCTCCTCCGCCACCACCCGGCCGCGGTCCATGAACACGACGCGCCCGGCCAGCCGCAGGGCCAGGTCGACGTTCTGCTCGACCAGCACCACCGCCATGCCCTCGGCCGCTGCCACCGCGGCCAGGGCGTCGGCCATCTCCATCACAACCGAGGGCTGCACCCCCTCGGACGGCTCGTCGAGCAGCAGCAGGCGCGGCCGGGCCATCAGGGCGCGGGCGATGGCGAGTTGCTGCTGCTGGCCGCCGGACAGCCGCCCCGCCGGCTCGCGCCGGCGCTCCGCCAGGGCCGGAAACAGCGCGTAGCCGCGCCCGGCGTCGACCGCCATCAGGTCGCCGAGGATCAGGTTCTCCTCCACCGTCAGGTCGGCGAACACCTCGCGGCCCTGCGGCACGTAGGCGATGCCGGCGCGCGCGACCCGGAACGGCGGCAGCCCGTCGATCCGCTCGCCCTCGAACCGGACCGTGCCGCCGCGCGGGCGCAGAAGTCCCATGACCGTCTTCAGCAGGGTGGTCTTGCCGACGCCGTTGCGGCCCATCACCGCCACCGGCTCGCCCGGGCCGACGTTCAGGTCCAGGCCGTGCAGCACGGTGCCGCCGCCGTAGCCGGCGGTCAGCCCGGCGATCTCCAGAAGCGCGCCGTCAGCCATCGGAACCTGCCCCGGCCTTGCCGAAATACGCCGCCCGCACCGCCGGGTCGGCCCGCACCGTCGCGTAGTCGCCCTGCGCCACGATCCGCCCGGCGATCATCACCGCCACCGGCGCCGACAGGGTCTCGACCACCGCCATGTCGTGCTCGATCACGATCGCCGCCGCCCCGGTCTCGTCGCGCAGCCGCCGGATCAGCCGGACGGTGGCCTCGCTCTCCGCCCGGGTCATGCCGGCGGTCGGCTCGTCGAGCAGCAGCAGGCGCGGCCCGGCCGCCACCACCATCGCCAGCTCCAGCCACTGCTTGGCACCGTGCGCCAGCTCACCGGCCGCGGTGTCGGCCGCCGCCTCCAGGTCGACCAGCCGCAGCAGCGCCGCCGGATCGGGCCGGTGGGCGCCGCGGCGGGCCGCCGGTGCGGCGAGCGCGGTCCGCAGGTTTTCGGCGACGTTCAGCGCCGGGAACACCGACGGGACCTGGAACTTGCGCACGATCCCGGCCTCGGCGACCCGATGCGGCGGCAGGCCGGCGATGTCCCGTCCCTCGAACCGGATCCGGCCGGCGCTCGGGGCGAGCTGGCCGGTCAGCAGGTTGAACAGGGTGGTCTTGCCGCACCCGTTCGGCCCGATGATCGACAGCAGTTCGCCAGCACCCAGGCTCAGGTCGACGCCGTCGACCGCACGGACCCCGCCGAATGCCCGGACCAGCCCGGCGACCTGCAGAAAATCGGCCGCCGGAGATTCAGGCGCCCGGTCCGGCCGGTCGCTCAGGCGCACCCGGCGTTCGGCGCGATCACGCCGAGCTGGTCGACCACGACCAGCCCCTCACCCTCGGTCTTGGCCAGGAACATCGGCAGGCTGACGTGGTGGTCCTTGGCGCCGATGCTGACCGGCCCGACCGAGGTTCCGAAGGACAGGCCCTCGAGGCCGTCGACCAGCGCCTCGCGGTCGACCTTGCCGACCTTCTCCAGCGCGTCCTTCACCGCCTTCAGCGCGGTGTGGTGGGTGTAGGCGTAGTGCGACACCGGCACCGGCCCGCCGGCAGCCTTGGTGGCGCGCTGCACGAAGTCGTGCACCGCCGGATTGGCCAGGCTGGCGGCGAACGGTACGGTGACCCACATGTTCTGGCCCTTGCCCGGCCCGAACGCACCGAGATAGGTCTCGGCGAAGCCGAGGAACGCCACCGTCACGTCCTTCATCAGGCCGAGCTCCTCGGCCTGCTTGATGAAGGTGATGCCGTCGGCGCCCGGCAGCGCGAACACCAGCACCTTGGCGCCGGAGTCCTTGATGCGGCGGATCACCGGGGCGAAGTCCTTCACGCCCCAGGGCGTGAACTCGGTGCCGGCGACGGTGCCGCCCATGCCCTCGACCAGGGTCTTGGCGGTGGCGAACATCTTCTGCGGCCAGACGTAGTCGGCGCCGAACATGTAGAAGCTGGTGCCGAACTTCTGCTTCATCACCGGGAGCAGCTTCTCCAGCTCCTGGTTCGGCACGGTGTTGAAGGCGAACAGGTAGCGGTCGCAGCCGCCGCCCTCGTAGTTGGTGGCGTACAGCAGCGGCACCTTCGAGCGGTGCATGGTCGGCATCATGGCGTCGCGGGCGTTCGAGGTGATCGGCCCGGTGATCGCCAGCACCTGGTCGCGGCGGATCAGCGAGGTCGCGCGCTCGACCGAGGTCTTCGGATCGGTCTTGTTGTCCTCGTACAGCAGCTCGACCGGCCGGCCGAGAATACCGCCGGCGTCGTTGATCTCCGCCAGCGCCAGGTCGAGGCCCAGCTTGGCCTGGTTGCCGAACAGCTCGAGCCCGCCGGAGAACGGCAGCACCGCGCCGATCCGGATCGGCTCGGCGGCCCGCACCGCCGGCATCGGCAGCCCCGCGGCGGCCACGGTCACCGCGGCGCCCGCCTTCAGTACATCGCGACGTGTAAGCTTGGTCATGAGTTCCGCCTTCCCCTTTTGCGCCCGCCGGCCGATGGGTTTCCCCCGGAGAATTCCGCTTTCGCGCTTGAAATGTGATGGTTAATGAAAACCTAGACCCACGCGCCCGACGCCACAACGGCATTCGCAGGGGGCATTCGCAGCGGCAATCGCAGGAGACGAGACCATGGCCGCCCGAGACACGGATCTGCTGATCGTCGTCGACGTTCAGAACGACTTCTGCCCGGGCGGCGCCCTGGCGGTTCCGGAGGGCGATGCGGTGGTGCCGGTGATCAACCGGCTGGCGACCCGGTTCGCCCATCGCGTCCTCACGCAGGACTGGCATCCGGCCGGCCACTCGTCGTTCGCCGCCGCCCATCACGGCAAGGCGCCGTTCGAGACCACCGAGATGACCTACGGCACCCAGGTGCTGTGGCCGGACCATTGCGTGCAGGGCACCGAGGGCGCGGCGTTCCATCCCGACCTGCATGTCGACGGCGCCGACCTGATCATCCGCAAGGGCTTCCGCTCGGCCGTCGACTCGTACTCGGCGTTCTTCGAGAACGACCGCAGCACGCCGACCGGCCTGGCCGGCTATCTGCGCGACCGCGGATTCGAGAGCGTGGTGCTGGTCGGGCTGGCGACCGATTTCTGCGTCGCCTACTCCGCCCTCGACGCCCGCCGCCTCGGCTTCGCCACCACCCTGGTCACCGACGCCTGCCGGGCGATCGACCTGAACGGCTCGCTCGACGCGGCGATGAAGGAGATGGCGGCCGCCGGGGTGGAGTTCGTGGCAGCCGCGACAATGTAGCGCGGTACCCCCAGGGGTCGAGAAGCACCACATACCCAACTAATTTGGGTAGCAGCGCTCCGAATGCCGGGGTGTCGCTCCATCGACAATGCCGGGCCCCGCAATCCAGGTGGACGCTCGCCCGCGAGAGGGGACCTGTGATGCCGTGTGTGCTCCTGCTTTTCGAAACCCAGCACTCCCGCCTGCTGGAATCGGCCCAGACATTGGCCAGCACCGCCGCGACGGACGGGTCGGAATGGCCCGATCGCCTGCATCGATTCCGGCGGTCGCTGGTCCATCACGACCGGATGGAGCGCGAGGTGCTTCGGGAACTCGGCGTCCGGGCGGCGCCCGACGAACTGAGCGCGTCGTTCGATCTGGTCATGGCGGCGGAGGGCGGGCCGACCGCCGGTACGGTCGCCAAGGCGGCACGCAAGGTCGCCCGGATCATCGAGGATCATGCCCTCGCCCAGGAAACCGGGGTGTTTCCGACCTTGAGCGAGCGACACCCGCTGCGGCTGCGCCACCAGCTCGGCGGCCGCTACTTCCTGAGCGGCGAGAACCGGTGGGACACAGCGGACGCGCCACCGGCGGCCGCCTGACAGTCGTCGACCGGCGGCTGCGGCACGTGCCCCGCCGGTCGACGTCTCTCGTTCGACAACCCTACTCCGCCGCCGCCCTGGCCGAGCCGGCACCGGCGTCCAGCGCCTGGCCGAGATCGGCCAGGATGTCGTCGATGTTCTCGATCCCGACCGACAGCCGGACGTAGCCGTCCGACACCCCGGTCGCGAGCTGGTCCTCCGGCGACAGCTGGCTGTGGGTGGTCGAGGCCGG
>Ga0070729_10004110_pt1 | contig 16153 bp, 13 predicted proteins | sample tdDd472_FD_66725 | JGI IMG/M metagenome (GOLD analysis project Ga0070729, IMG submission 66725) | Marine sediment microbial communities from the Atlantic coast under amendment with organic carbon and nitrate - tdDd47.2 | ecosystem: Environmental > Aquatic > Marine > Coastal > Sediment | place... | reverse complement strand
CAGTCCGCTGAATGGTCTCTACAATAATTTTTCGGGCCTCCATATTGGCGGTGAGTTTGGCTTCATCAAGCACCTCCTGAATATGGACCATAGCATCATTTTTTGCCTCATCTTTCAATGTTTCCATCAATTGGGACTTTGCTTCTTCGGCAGTTAAGCCCGAAACTTCTTCAAGTTGTTTAACCTGTTTGCTATGGAATTTGTCTACTTCTTCCTGTTTTCTGTTTAGAATTTCGAGCTGTGAGGCGAGATTTGCCCTGATAGATTCTAACTCGTTTTCTTTTCTTCGATATTCTTCAATTCGTTGAGAAATTGAAGATTCTTTTTGTTTTACACGATTTTCATTTTTTTGTAAATTGCTGTTGCGTTCGTTAACAATTTTTTCGTGTTCAGCCTTTAACTGCAAAAACTTTTCTTTGGCTTGCAGTATCTTTTCCTTTTTTAATACTTCAGCTTTTTCCTGAGCTTCCTTAAGCAGACCCTCACTCTTCTTCTGGATCATTTTTCGCAGGACAGTAGCTGAAAGGAGCACACCAAGGGCAAATCCAATTACCCCAATGATGGCGATAAGTAATGTTCCTTCCATGTTGTTTTGTTTTTAGTATGTTGGTACTTCGGGAAGGGATCAAAAAAAAAACCCGCATCAAATATAATCGGAGTTATGTAAACCCCAATCTGAATGGCTAGGGCTACCGCAAATTTCAAACGTCCACTGTCCCGAAATTTCGGGATCCCGCAATGCGGGATGAGGCCTGTTTTACACTTGCTGAGTTCACCCTAAAGTATTAAATGTTGAGTTTACAAACTGAATTATAATTAACGCGGGTAAAATTTTAACTATGGTGAAAATGATTTTAATAAATCTTTTCACTATGGTGTTTCAAAGAACGTTTCGTTTATTCTGACAGCTTATCTGATAATACCCTGTCGATTTCTGCTAATTTTCCAAATAACTGTTCTTCTTGAAAAGTAACCTTTTCTGCCAGTTCTAATTCCTTTACAACATGCTGCAAGGTGACCATTGCAAGTAAATCCTGCTTGTCCTTATAATTAAAACTTTCAGCGTATTTATTGATGTTTTCATTAATATTACTGGCTGCTTCTCTAACTACTTCTTCTTTTTTTTTGTCAATATTTAACCTGTATTCCCTGTCAGCTATTCGAACTGTTATTAAAAAATCATTCATCAGGGTTATATCATTACATTTTAATCATTTAAAAGGCCGATACATCTGTCAACTTCCCGCACTAGTTCATTAATTCTTTGTTTTGCTTTAGTCGATCCTTTATTCCCTTCCAGTACCTTCGTAATTTTTATTATCTGGTTTCTATATTCTAATTGTTTTATTTTAAGTTTATTTTCTTCTATAGTTGATTTCAGTATCTTGTTTTCAGCTGCTAAATCCTGACATTCATTTTTCAGGGTTTCAATTTTATCAGCTGCATTCCTTGCTTTAAATTCAATCCCACTTACCAAAGTTACCAGGTCACTCATCTAAACTCAAAGCAAATTTAAGTACAACATTACAAAATTAATAAATTTTGCGTTAAAAATGAATTTGATTGAAATTTTTATTCATTTCAATTTAGTTTCTACATTAACAGCAATTATTAGCTTCAGAAATATAAACATAAAAATTACTACTTTTGTTATAAATCCCCAACCATGACTGAAGAATTTTTATACTACATCTGGCAATATCAGTTATATAGCCATGACTTACAGACCACTGAAGGTCATAAGATAATTGTAAAAAATCCCGGAATTCGCAATGCCGATGCAGGGCCGGACTTTAACAATGCCATGATACGCATTGGTAGTACCTTGTGGGCAGGCAATGTAGAAATACATAATAAATCATCAGATTGGTTTATCCATCATCATCAAAATGATGATGCCTATGCGAATGTTATTTTGCATGTAGTATATGAACATGATAAGATAATACTGGATAAAAATAGCATACCCCTTCAAACCCTTGAGTTGTCAGGAAAATTTGAAGAAAAACTTTTTAATAAATACCAATATTTTAAAAGCAATAAAAACTGGGTGCCTTGCAGTAAGGAAGTTGGTTTAGTTGATCCGATAACTAAAACCAGCTGGTTCGAAAGAATATCGATTGAACGGCTTGAGCGAAAATCTAAAGTAGTTGAAGAAGTTTTACTGCGAAATAAAAATGATTGGGAACTGAGCTTTTACCAGGTTTTAGCTGCTAATTTTGGCTTCAAGATAAATGAACAACCATTTCAAATGCTTGCCACGATCCTACCTCTTTCGATACTTTTAAAACACCGGAACAATCTTTTTCAGGTTGAGGCACTACTTATGGGGCAGGCTGGTTTGCTGAGAAAAGATTTTGCAGATGATTATCCACGGCAGTTAAAAACCGAGTATTCCTTTCTCAGGCAAAAATACGGACTTGTTCCCATGGAAACGCATTTGTGGAAATTTATGAGATTGAGACCGGTTAATTTTCCTACTATCAGGATATCACAGTTTGCTGCGTTAATAAAGAGTCATGATGGGTTATTTTCAAATATTATCGAGAGTAGAGATATTTCGGAATTGATTAGTTTTTTTAATGTCAGTGCTTCGCCCTACTGGAAAGATCATTACACATTTGATGTTCAATCTACAGCATCAGCTAAAAAATTGGGCATCATATCGATCAGAACAATAATTATCAATACTGTTGTTCAATTTATGTATTTATGGGGAACCTCACGTGATAAACAACAATATGCTGATCAGGCGATTAAGTTTTTATTGGATATACCATCCGAAAAAAATGCAATTACCAGGGGCTGGGAAAAGTTATCAATAAAGCCGGAAAATGCCCTGGAAAGCCAGGCATTGCTGGAGCTGAAAAATAAATACTGCAATTTGAAAAAATGCCTGAATTGTTCCATCGGACTTAAGTTATTGAGGAGGGAGTAAGTGAACAGTTTAACTGCTAACGGGTGAACGATTGAACGATTAAATATTTGGGTTTACAAATTGAATTTATTCTCAAAGGAGCTCTTTTGTAGAAATTTATTTATCAATTATTAATTCATGGTTGGCGTTTTCTTATTAAGATTAATTATTATTGCATAAAGTATTTCAAGCGGTTTAATTATGGGTGAAGGTCATAACGAGCGAAAAATCTTTATTGCGGCAATTATTTTAGTTGCCATTGTACTTGTTGGAGTATTTGGTTACATGGGCATTGAGGATTTTGGATTTGTGGATGCATTTTATATGACCATCATTACTGTAACGACAGTTGGTTTTGGTGAGGTCCAGCCGCTGAATGAAGATGGAAAGATTTTTACGGCCGTTCTAAGTTTCATCAGTCTTGGTTTTTTTGCCTATGCCATTTCAGTGGTGACCACTTATTTTGTCGAAGGCCATGTGAATTATCTTGTTCGTGGTTACAGAATAAAAAAATTTAAACATATGGAAAACCATGTTATTGTAGTTGGTTTTGGTAGGAACGGACAACAAGTAATTGAAGAATTGCAGGCGCACGATTACACGTTTGTGGTTGTGGACCAAAGTCATGACGTTTTGCAACACTATAGAGGAAGGCCCATCAGGTTTATTGAAGGTGATGCCACCGAAGACGCAGTACTTGAGAAGGCAGGAGCAGCCAAAGCCCGTTCGGTGATTACTACACTCCCTAATGATGCAGATAACTTATTTGTAGCCCTAACAGCCCGATCCTTGAATACTAGCCTGAGTATTGTAAGTCGTGCGTCTAGTGAAAGTGCCGAGAGCAAGTTGCGTATTGCAGGAGTAAAAAGCGTAGTGATGCCTGAGAAAGTTGGTGGAGCACATATGGCAAAACTCCTCGCAAGGCCCGATATTGTTGAATTCCTGGAACACCTGTCTATTAGAGGTGAAAATCCTACTAACCTGGAGGAAATTGATTGCCAGCAGCTTCCCGACGAATTTATTAATAAAACTATTTATGAAATTGGCATGCGTAAAAAATCAGGGGCCAATATTGTTGGTTTTAAAACTCCCGAAGGCAAATATATTATTAACCCCACGCCTGATACAGTTGTTATTCCGGATTCAAAATTATTCGTTCTTGGTACCCACATGCAAATTGAAAGCATGAAAAAAATCCTGAAAAAAGAAGAATAATTTTTACCTGGAGCATAATATTTTACTCTTATTTCTCATTTTATAGAAGTTAACAATTGCTTCACCTAAAGATGAACCCTTACATTCTGATACCTACCGACTTTTCAGATGTATGCCAAAATGCTTTAATTCATGGTGCTGAACTTACCAGAACAACCAGTGGAAGGCTTCTCATATTACATGTTATCAATAAGGAAACTAAAACATACCTTGCAAGGATAAACAAAGGTCCGGAGTACATCAATGTTAAGTTGCGAAATTTGGCTGACGGTATAAATAAAGACTATGGAGTCCAGGTAGAATATCTGTCGCGGCAGGGATCTATTTTCAAAACCATAAGCAAGGTGAGTAAGGAAAGGGATGCAAAAATGATGGTAATGGGAACCCATGGAAAAAATGGTATTCAGCACTTGGTTGGAAGTGCTGCGATGAGAGTGATATCCAGTGTTGATATCCCGGTAATTGTTGTTCAAAAAAGGATTTTCGGCGAAGGCTTTAAAAAAATAATATTGCCACTTGGCCTGGAAACTGATTTTTTGGATAAACTGGATTGGGTTGTTGAAATGGCAAATCTATATGGTTCCGAAATACACATCTTTCAACTCGAGAGCCAGGATAAAAAGATAAGCAACACAATGAGTGATGTGGGGAACCTGATTGCTTCGAAACTGCAAATGGAAAATATTCCATATCAAATCAAAACTTCAGATAAAGAGGAGAAATTTACACGGGATTTGCTCGACTATGCGATCATTCAACGTGCAGATATGATAATCAGTACAATGGAAAATAGTAACATAGAACCCTTCATTAATCCCGGTAATGAAGAAGAAAAATTGATTTACAATACATCACAAATTCCGGTGATGTGTATTCATCCGGGCTAAATTATCTTAATGAATCACGATCGGTTTTCTGAACTCAAAAGCTTATCCACACAAATCTTTAAGCTATCCCGCCAATGGGGTAAGCTAATACCAAATTCAGTTTTAATCTTTTCTTTGTTCATCAGGCTATAGAATGGACGTTTTGCAGGTAAAGGATAATCCTTGGTTTCGATGGGAAGAACCCGGCACTTTATCCCGGCTAATTCATGAACTGCAAGAGCAAAATCATACCAGCTGGCCACACCTTCGTTTGAATAATGATAAATTTCGGTGGTGGATTTATTAACCCATTCGGGTATTAAATCCAAGATTACCCTGGCAAGGTCTACTGCATAGGTCGGAGTTCCTACCTGGTCGAAAACTACTTTTAACTCTTCTCGTTCGCGACCGAATTTCATCATAGATTTTACAAAATTGTGTCCAAATTCAGAATAGAGCCATGAAGTACGCAGGATTACAGCATTGCAACTTTCATCCAAAATTAACTTTTCACCAAGCCATTTCGAATTTGCATATGCCGATATTGGTTTGGGCTGGTCAGTTTCAACAAGGGGCTGATGTGCTTTTCCGTCGAAAATGTAATCGGTGGAGATATGGACGAGTAAACCATTGACAGCATTCATTGATCTTGCCAGAATCGCCGGTGCTTTTCCATTGATCAGGTTTGCCAATTTGGGCTCTTCTTCAGCCTTATCTACAGCAGTGTATGCCGCAGCATTGATAATACATTTGATTTTATTTTCTGTAATATACCTTTTGACTTCACTTTCGTTGCTAATATCCAGTTCGGCAATGTCTGTAAAGAATAAATTATAGCCGGTGTAGATTGTTTCGAGCTGCCTGATGGAATTTCCAAGCTGGCCGTCGCTACCGGTAACCAGGATGTTTAGGTTCATAGACATTGATTTTGCCATTTAAATACTAAGTTTTGTCAATAGCTTCGCATTATTAAACTTCCCTGTCATTTGCGTTGTGCGCGTGATTATGCTTCGCTGTTATTTGCTTCTCTGTTAATAATTTGTAATCTCTTTATCCACAATTGCTTCGATTCCAAAGTGTCTATTAATGACTATCAATGACTACAAATGACTACAAATGACTATCAATGACCTCTTTCCAATTATCAGAAATTATCTCTTATGAAATAGAATAGCATTACAAAGAATTAAATATTTTTTAGATCGATTGATTTAAAATACTCGACGGTTTTTGTAAGGCCTTCTCTGAGTTGAATTGCAGGCTCCCATCCCAGTTCCTTTTTGGCCAAACTGATATCAGGTTGGCGTTGCATCGGATCATCAGCAGGCAAAGGTTCGAATATTATTTTTGACTGTGAACCGGTTAATTCAATGACCAACTCAGCCAGTTCCCTGATGGTAAATTCGTTTGGGTTTCCTACATTCACAGGTCCGGTAAAGTCTTCCCGGGAATTCATCAATCTTATCATTCCTTCCAGCAAATCATCCATATAACAAAAGCTCCTGGTTTGCATGCCATCACCATAAATTGTAATGTCGTTGCCTTTTAATGCCTGGACAATAAAATTGGAAACCACCCTTCCATCGTTGGGGTGCATTCTTGGGCCATAGGTGTTAAATATTCGCATGATTTTAATGCGTACATCGTTTTGCCTGTGGTAATTTACGAACAGCGCTTCGGCACAACGTTTACCTTCATCATAACATGCCCGAATTCCAATGGGATTTACGTGTCCCCAGTAATCTTCTGTTTGAGGATGGATTTCCGGATCGCCATAAACCTCACTTGTTGATGCTTGTAAAACCCTGGCTTTTATTCGCTTCGCCAATCCGAGCATATTAACCGCACCCATCACTGAAGTCTTAATGGTTTTGATGGCGTTGTACTGGTAATGAATTGGAGAGGCCGGACATGCCAGGTTGAAAATCTGGTCGACTTCGATAAAGAATGGCATGGTAATGTCGTGGCGGACCAATTCGAAAAACGGGTTGGAAAGTAGGTGAACTACGTTTTGTTTCTGGCCGGTAAAAAAATTGTCAACGCAGATTACTTCGTTGCCCTCATTTAATAATCTTTCACATAAGTGTGAACCTAAAAATCCTGCTCCGCCGGTTACCAAAATTTTCTTCTTCATCGATAATATTTTAATTCTTATTAATAATATTAAGAAGCATTTTAATTCCGGCGCAAAGCCCTTTCAATAAAGTTTTCAGATATTGTTCTATGCTTCTTCTCCGGTATTAATGCCAATACAAAAGTAATCGAATCCCATTGATTTCATCTCAGGAGCATCATAAACATTTCTGCCATCGAATATGACATTGTTTTTTAACAACTTCTTAACCACATTAAAATTAGGAAATCTAAACTCGGGCCATTCTGTAACCATCAGCAAAGCATCAGCATCAATCAGTGCTTCGTATTGATCTTTGGCATAGTCAATCACATCACCAATGCGGCGTTTGGCTTCATCAATAGCTACAGGATCGTAAGCGATAACCTTTGCACCAGCTGCAAGTAATTTTTGTATAATGGTCAATGCGGGAGCCTCACGCATATCGTCGGTTTGGGGTTTAAATGATAAACCCCACAGGGCAATGGTCTTACCCTTAAGATTGTTATTGAAATATTTATTCAGCTTGTTAAAAAGAACTGATTTCTGGTCGTCATTCACATCTTCAACAGCTTTGAGTACCCTGAGGCTATATCCATTCTGATCGGCGGTTTTAATGAGTGCTTTTACATCTTTTGGAAAACAAGATCCGCCATACCCAATACCAGGGTAAATAAATTTTTTCCCGATGCGTGAGTCACTACCAATCCCCTTTCTCACCATGTTAACATCAGCGCCCATTATTTCACAAAGGTTTGCGATATCATTCATGAAACTGATCTTTGTGGCAAGCATAGAATTTGCAGCATACTTGGTCATTTCGGCAGAAGGCACATCCATGAATATCACAGGATGTCCGTTGAGTGTAAATGGTTTGTAGAGCCTTTTCAAAAGGTGTTCGGCTTTTTCTGATTCCACACCTACAACTATTCTGTCTGGCTTCAGGAAATCCTCCACAGCAGCACCTTCTTTAAGAAATTCAGGATTTGAAGCAACATCGAAATCTATTTTTGCCCCTCTTTTGTCTAATTCTGTCTGGATAGCCTCTCTAACTTTTTGAGCTGTGCCAACAGGTACCGTGCTTTTGGTAATAATCAGTACATAATCGGTCATGTTGCGGCCCACCTCTCGGGCGACATCCAACACATATTGCAGGTCGGCACTTCCATCTTCATCAGGAGGCGTTCCAACTGCAGAAAATACAACCTGTGTTCCTTCAAGTGTAGAAGCCAGGTTTGTTGAAAAATGAAGTCTTCCTTTTTCTACGTTGCGGCTTACCATTTCTTCCAACCCGGGCTCGTAAATCGGAATGATCCCCTTTTTAAGATTTTCAATTTTCTTTTCATCAATATCCACGCAGGTAACATCAATGCCTACTTCCGAAAAACATGTCCCTGTTACCAAACCAACATATCCTGTTCCAACAATTGATATTTTCATAAGAATTTTTGGGTGTTTTAATTAAGGCACAAAAGTAGGTAAATAATTATTTTACTCATGCAAACATTTAACAAATCTTGATTATGAAAGAATTTGTAAAGCCATGTAAATTTTAGTGATTGCTTTAAATTGAATCTCAGGTTTCGCTCATTTTCAAATCTATCTCTGCCTTTATTCCTTCCAACTCCAAAATTAAAGGTTTAAGGTTCCAGATAAACGTCGAAATATTCCAGAGTTGTGTTATTTCGTCTTTATCAGGATCAGATTTTCCTCGGATTTCGCGAAACGCATCTCTTAAAACAAGGAAGTCATTCCTGAGGTTGGGAAATTCATCAGCTACTTTTCGTTCATGAAAAGCTACTGTTAAGTTTTTAAAAGCCATTTCACAATGTTCAGAAAAAGCTCTTAACTCATTTTCCAGTTCATGAAATCCGGAATCAGATTTGCATCTTGCCGCTGCAAAATCCATCGAATGAAGTGTGTTTCTAAGTCGGAGGATAAAGCCATTAACATTTATTCCATGATGGATCACCCTATTTTGGAGGATCTCATTTTTTGTTGCATCAATCACCTCATCCAACCTGTTAATCTGAACTTCGAGTAATTTTCTAAACTTTTCAGTATCAGTAGAAGTGTTGGTTTTTAGCAGTGAATCGATGATCGATAAAAAATAATTTTTTTCACTTTCAATAGTTTCAGCAAGTGCATCGGCAAATTTCTTCCTGGCTTTTTCGGGCCAAAGTAAAAATGAAATAAAAATAACAAATAAAACAACGGCGAGAGTGTATGCAAGCCTGAGCCATGCAACACCATCATCGGATGGATACATTAGCGAAAAGAGGCTGATAATCAAAAAGGTTAGCGCCATGATCATCAGGATGAGCTTATTAAGGTTGGCAAACCAGATCATGAAAAATACACTAAGCAAAGCCATGAAATAAAAAAGAATACTACCGGCAGGCACAAAACTTACAAAAATAAATCCGATCACACATCCGGCAAGTGTACCAATCAGCCTGTCGCGACCGGCTTTAATGGAAATACCCAGGTTTGGCCGGATAAGTAAAATTGAAAACAATACAAGCCAAAACCCATGTGCAGGCACAAAAGATTTGGAGTATGCTATGGTTACACCAACAATAATTGCTGATCTTAAGCCGAAACGAAAGGCCGAGTTGCTAAATTTAAGTTTACCAATGGAGTTATTTAAACCTGTCAAAAAATGGTTATACCTGACCTTCAAGGTAACTTCTGGTGCAAACTCAGCAGTTTGAGCAAAATGTGAATTTATATTATTTGTTAGTGCTAGTAGAGAGTGTATTGCATTAAATATGGCAACCCATTCTTTGCGTTCAGAGGTATCCTTTTCGTTGTGATATACAGTTAGAAATTCTTTGTTAATGGTTTGTAATTGATCCTGAATACGCATTTTGAAACTGTCGCTGGACTTCAATAGTTCAGGATCGTAATTTCGTAGCAATTGATGTATGATTGTTTTGAATTCAGGATGCTGCAGGATATAAGTTTTAAATTTTTCTGATTCCCATGCCCTTGCCCTGAATTGCCAGATCAAGAGCATGTACTCGAAAAGGTCTTCAAGCCCTCTAACAATTTCCTGATAACGGCTCTGATCCAGGTTTAAATCAGGGGCATTAGATCCTAAAAGCTGCCACAACCTTTTAAATTCGCTTATTGATAGCCTTACCTTTTCTGCAGATTTTTGAGTTTGAGAAATACCAGATTCCAGGTTCGGGTATTGAGTGGTAATATCCTCATAATATCGCTCAATACTAGTTGTAATCATTTCGATCTGGCCTTTTAGCCTTACTTTGGGGCGGGTGGGCAGAATGATAAAATGGATTGTATAAACCAAGGCTGTGGTGAATAAAAACAGCCCTGCAAATTCAATCCCTGAAGCAACTGTATGCGAAAATGCCATTTCAACTACCACAACAGATAATAAAACAATTGCCGGGAATTCAGGCACCACACGTAGGCCAATTAGAAAAAACATGGCAAATGTGGCAATGACCACAAAAATTACCGTAATTACTTCATATTGCGAAATGATAGAAACCGGAACAGATACCAGGGCCAAAAGAATTCCAGTTGTAAGTAGCGAGAATTTTCTGTCTTTCAGTGTTAATCCAGTTTGGGCTTTGCTGATAAGTAGTGATGTTATTGCGGCAAACATTGCCATCCGTGGATTGTCGTAAAACAAAGCAAGGGAGATCAGGATGGCCAGAAACGTTTTTGAGCTTCTTTTTAATGCCAGGAATTTCGGGTCGTATTGTTGAATAAAATTGATCAATGTTCGGGAATTTTTGCAAATGTACAAATGATGGGGAATGGAAGCGTGGGAAAAGTGGAAATTCGAACGCAGTAATATTGGATTGATGGAGTTTTGGATAACAAAGTGAGCCCTTGTTTTTTTCAATCTTCTAAATAATTATGTACTTGAAAATATAGGAGGTCTTGGAGTCTAAGTAGTTCCTCTTTAAGACATGTTTTTATCAATTAAAAGGACTATCAAAAATTTCACAAACTCCTTGTGTAATTCATTATTTATAACTTTACGCTCAAATAGCCAAAAGTATGGACAGAACTGAAATTCTGAATAAACTACCAGCCTTAAAAGCTGAACTAGAAGGAGAACTGTATTTTGACAATGCTACCAGGGTTCTGTATGCCACCGATGCGTCTGCATACCGTGAATTGCCCATTGCAGTGGCAAGGCCAAGACATAAAGAGGATGTGAAGAAACTCATCCGATTTGCAAATGTTAATCAAACTTCCCTTATTCCGCGGGGAGCGGGAACTTCACTTGCCGGGCAGGTTGTTGGCGGTGGAATTGTTGTGGATATATCGAAATATATGAATCGCATCATCGAGATCAACGAGAAAGAAAAATGGATCAGGGTGGAGCCTGGCGTTGTTCTGGATGAAATGAATAAAGTTCTTGAACCTCATGGGCTGTTTTTTGGGCCTGAAACATCAACGGCAAACCGATGCGTAATTGGCGGGATGGTGGGAAATAATTCATGTGGTGCACATTCGCTACTCTATGGCAGTACCCGTGATCATACACTGGAATTAGTGACCATTCTCAGCGATGGTTCTGAAGCCGTTTTTGGGCCAACTTCAAATGAAGAGTTTGATGAAAAATTAAAAGGTGATTCTCTGGAAAATGAGTTTTATCGTCAAATTGCTAAGGCCTTAAGCGATCCCGAAAATCAGGATGAAATCCGTAAAGAGTACCCGGATCCGAATATTGAAAGAAGAAATACTGGTTATGCCATCGATCTTTTGCTGGAGGCAGAGCCCTTCATGAATAATGACCAGCCCTTCAACTTCTGCAAGCTCCTTGCAGGATCAGAAGGCACCCTGGCCTTCACCACTGAGATAAAGCTCAACCTTTTGCCCCTTCCCCCAAAGGTAAAGGGTTTAATTTGTGTTCATTTCGAAACCCTTCAGCATGCATTCCATGCCAATCTCATTGCCCTTAAACATAAGCCTGGTGCTGTTGAGTTGATGGATAGTATAATTCTGGAGCAGACCAAGGACAACATCGAGCAGCGGAACAACAGATTTTTTTTGCAGGGTGACCCTGAAGCTATAATAATCATTGAATTTGCAAGAGAGAGCAAGGAGGAAATTCTTGACATTGCTGAACGATTGGAGTCGGACATGCGTAAAGCCGGGTACGGCTACCATTTTCCAATGGTTTTTGGTTCTGATATTCAAAAAGTATGGTCGCTACGTAAGGCCGGCCTAGGACTTATGTCCGACATTCCGGGTGATGCCAAACCGGTTTCACTGGTTGAGGATACAGCGGTACATCCTGAAGTATTGCCCGATTACATAGAAGAGTTTCAGCAAATGCTAATAAAGTATGGTTTAACTGCCGTTTACCATGCCCATATTGCTACCGGAGAATTGCATCTCAGGCCAGTACTCAACCTGAAAGATCCGAAGCATGTGGAGCTTTTTCACACTGTAGCTGTGGAAACTGCAAAACTGGTGAAAAAATACAAGGGCTCGCTAAGCGGTGAACATGGCGATGGGAGACTTCGTGGGGAATTTATTCCCATGATGGTGGGCGAGAAAAATTATAAGTTACTCAAAGAGATTAAGTCTACGTGGGACCCGAACAATATTTTCAATCCCGGAAAGATTGTGGATACTCCATCCATGAACACAAACCTGCGCTATGAGCCCGGTGCTGAAACAAGGAAGGTTGATACCATTTTTGACTTTTCTCATGATCAGGGAATTATGCGGGCTGTGGAAAAATGCAATGGCTCGGGCGATTGCCGGAAAACCGAAATCATTGGTGGGACCATGTGCCCAAGTTATATGGCAACCCGGGACGAAAATACAACAACCCGTGCCCGTGCAAATATTCTGCGGGAATTCCTGACCCACTCCCCAAAGAAAAATCCCTTCGACCATCGCGAAATTTATGATGTAATGGATCTATGCCTTTCATGTAAAGGCTGTAAATCAGAATGTCCTTCAAGTGTTGATATATCGAAATACAAAGCTGAGTTTTTGCAGCATTATTACGACGAACATGGTGTCCCGTTGCGAACCCGTGCCATTGCCAACATTACACAACTCAACCGCATAGGAATGCTGGTACCTGAAGTCACTAATTTCTTTTTCAGCAACAGTCTTAGCTCAGGAATCATGAAGCGGGTACTTGGTTTTGCACCGCGGCGGAGCATTCCACTTTTGTATAAATATACCCTGCGAAACTGGATGCAAAAAAGTTTACCTGACATTAATCCGGAAACAGGAAGCAAGGGTAAAGTGTTTTTATTTATCGATGAGTTCACTGATTTTAACGATACCGAGATCGGGATTAAGGCTGTAGAATTGCTAACCCGACTTGGGTATAGGGTGGAAATGGCCGGTCATAAAGAAAGTGGAAGGACATTTCTTTCTAAAGGTCTGCTCAGGAAGGCTAAAAAAATTGCCAACATCAATGTTGCAATAATGTCGGGTTTGATCAATGAAGAAACACCTTTGGTTGGCATCGAACCCTCCGGAATATTAACTTTCAGGGATGAGTATCCGGAACTGGTGGATCAGCCCCTGGTTATGCGTGCGAAGGAATTGGCAAAAAATTCCCTCATGTTTGATGAGTTTATTGAAAATGAAATAAATGCTGGTAAAATTGATAAGAACAGGTTTACTACGGAAAAGAAAAAAATTCGACTTCATGGCCATTGCCATCAGAAATCGCTTGCTTCAATTGAACCAAGCAAGTTGATGCTTTCATTTCCGAAAAATTTTGAGGTAGAGGAAATTAAATCGGGTTGTTGTGGAATGGCAGGCTCCTTTGGTTATGAAAAGGAACACTATGAGGTTTCGATGAAGGTGGGTGAATTGGTACTTTTTCCTGAGGTGCGCTTAACACCAGTTGAAACCTTAATCGCTGCACCCGGTACTTCATGTCGTCATCAAATCAAAGATGGAACTGGCCGCAGGGCTTATCATCCCATAGAAATTATGTATGATGCACTGGTGAGTTAGATTGTTATGAAGTAATAATAGCATCATCAAATCATCAGCTATTTGAAAAAAAAACGGACATTTGCAGCTAAATAAATAATAAAAATGAAATATTATATCAACAAAATCATCAACTCAGAATTTGATGCTGCCATCGAAAAAGTTACCGAAGCACTCAAGGAACAAGGCTTTGGTGTATTGACCAGGATTGACGCCCATGACAAATTCAAGGAAAAACTGGATGTTGATTTCAGGAAATACACCATCCTTGGCGCATGCAACCCAAAATTTGCACACCAGGCTTTGCTTCATGAAGACAAGATAGGGACAATGCTTCCATGCAATGTATGTGTACAGGAAGCAGGTGAAGGATTGGTAGAAGTAATTGCTGTTGATCCCATGGCTTCGATGATGGCCGTTGAAAACGAAATGCTGGCCGGTATTGCTAACGATGTAAAATGCAGCCTCACCAAAGTGATTGAAGAGTTGTAGTGAAGAGTGTTTAGCGTTTAGCGTTTTGCGTTACCACATTTAACTAGTAACTTTCAGTAAATGAATTATTGCTTCGCTCGAAAAAAGTTTACTTTTTTTTCAGATGGTAAAGATTGTTTTATATTTTTGCAGCCCGTTTCAAAAAAACGGGATCGTTCTTTAAGAATTGGCGAGGTAGCTCAGCTGGCTAGAGCGCAGCACTCATAATGCTGAGGTCGAGGGTTCGAGTCCCTCCCTCGCTACAAAAGGGGTTTAAAAACCTCAAATACAGGGTATTAGCAAAAAAATCTGTGTCTTTCTAAGACACAAAAAATAAAACCACGACGATTTGCTAATACCCTGTTTCTTACCGAAATGAGTAGCTAGGGAGGCTAAAACCTAGCGACAATGACAGATTACAGAAATCCCAAAATTTTCGACGCCGAAGGCGACCTTAACAAACAATGGTTTGTATTTTATTTCTTTAAGCATCCAGAAACAGGAAAATTTGAACGTTTCAAAATTTATCTCTCTAAGCGGTTAAAAACCCGATCAGCCCGATACCAGAAGGCCCAACCAATCATTAAGGAAATCAAGCAAAAGTTGGCAACCGGCTTCAATCCCTATCTTTGTGAAGCGGAAATGGAAGCCAGCGAGGCTCTTGAATGGGCAATGAAAATTAAACTTGCTGGATTGAGGCGGCGAAGTGTTACCACTTATTATAGTGTCATTAATATGCTGATCGACTGGATTGAGAACAATGGTTACAAGCATAAGCCAATATCAAGTATTAGCAAAAATGTCATGCAAAGTTACTTTGATGATATGCTGATAAATGAGAATATAAATTCACGTACTATAAACAATCGCATGTCCGTAACCAGAACTTTCTTTAATTTTCTTGAAATGAGGGGTAAAATTAATGTAAGTCCAATGAAGGGAATTCCCTATATGAAAGAAGTTGAAAGTGCAATAAGAATGTTCGATAAAGAGGAGTTGGAGATCGTTACTAAAAATCTACCAAAAGAAAATTATCAGCTATATGTGATAACGCAATTGATATTTTACTGCTTTCTACGACCACAGGAAATTGTACGACTGAAATTTAAGGATTTATTTTGGGACCATCAACTGATCATTCTACCTGGAGAGATAACAAAAAATGGAAAATCAGAAACCGTTATGATCCCTGATCAGATGAAAGAAAACCTTTCAGAATGGGATTTGAATCAACCAAAAGAATACCATATTATTAGCACTGGATTAAAACCTGGGAAGAAGGAAATATTTCCAACAAGGATTGCAGGGAATTGGCGAGAGTTTGCAGATAAGTATGGAATAAAGAATGGCATTTATGATCTAAAGCATACCGGTAATGGTATGGCATTCGATGAAAATATCAATGCAAGAGATATCCAGCTTCAAAATCGCCATCACAGTCTTGAACAAACTCAGCAGTATTTGGATAAATTCCGGAAAATCCCGAGTGATAAATTACGCAAGGATTTCAATGGATTTTAAAAAAAGATGGCACAAATACACAGCGCAATCTTTTTTCTGCGTTAAGGATTGCAGTAAGATACCGTGTATCACGGAAAGCCTGACCCCGTAAGT
>Ga0070729_10004109_pt1 | contig 16155 bp, 10 predicted proteins | sample tdDd472_FD_66725 | JGI IMG/M metagenome (GOLD analysis project Ga0070729, IMG submission 66725) | Marine sediment microbial communities from the Atlantic coast under amendment with organic carbon and nitrate - tdDd47.2 | ecosystem: Environmental > Aquatic > Marine > Coastal > Sediment | place... | reverse complement strand
GAAGCCTGTGCCACCTGTTACCATTACGGTAAAGCCAGTTGTGTCTTCAGCACAAACATCAGCTACTTCAACGCAGACACCGGGGCCACATACTGTGCCGGCGGGGCATACGCTGTTGTCGGTACATTCGATGGGCTGACAGAAGCATCCACCACATTCTTCGGTGATTTCTGTGCAGTCTGTGTTTGTTTCACATGTACAAGGAACACATGCGCCGTCTACACAACCTTCGCCTGCTGCGCAGTCAAAGTCGTCGGGGCAGGTGCCGGTGTCTTCGGTGTCGCCATCTTCGTCTTCGGTGTCGCCGTCTTCAGTATCTTCTTTGTCGCCATCAACATCGCCGTCTTCGGTCTCTACATCGCCGTCTTCGGTTTCAATGTCGCCGTCTTCGGCTGGGTCTTCACAGACACCATCGTTACACACTTTGTCGCCTTCACAATCATCATTGGTTGTGCAGACTGGTCCTTCATCTTCACTGCTTCCGCAACCTGTGTAGGCTACCATTGCCAGCAGTACGAGAAAAACGAGTAACAAATTCTTCTTCATAACGTATTACCTCCATGCTAAATTAAGTTAAATCTCAAGGGAAACAACACTGAATTATGTAAATATCCCTTGATACTCAGGGTCCAATACCCATTATTATCCGGAAAAAAATTGAAAATCTTCTAAAGTGTATGTACAAGTTGAACCGCGTAATGAATACTCCATAGCTCAATATTTGTCAAGCTAATAGGCCCATTTTTTAAGTGTTTTCCTCCTTTCAAAAACATTCCAGAGCCTCGTTTCGTTGATAAATTCAATGTAATTTATGATTTTTTTTGTTTAGTGCTTGTTTTCATTAAAATGGTACACCGAGTACCTTTTAATATACTTGTCCATACTGGACAAAAATTTCGCATTAAAAGTAACCAAATCATCGAGACTTGTTCCCTCCAGCATGTCTGCTGCGGTTATGGCAACCTTGCTGTTAAAGGGGTCATCTCCCGGTGGTTCGGGGACGCTCAACTCTACTTTCTCAAACTCCTCTGTTGAGCCATAGAGGAAAATTTCCCATTTTCTGCCATTGTTTTCAAATAACACTCTGTGTAAGTTTGCGCCCTTGGCAGGGATAAAGGAAAATCTTCTGTTATCTTCTTCTACACTTGCAAATGGAGAAAATTCAATAAAATCACCCATTTCTACTGGTGAAGGTATGTTGTTGTAGTGCCTGATTATGGCCGAATATGACATATCTGCATGATCATTTTCGCAGAATTGACTTGTTGGCAAGGCATATGAGATTACAACGTACTCGTTTTTTAAACCTTTATAATGGGGCGCAAAGTTCATGTTAAGTGAACCTACCGTGGTGGTGGATGGCTTGTCGGCTGATCCTTCCTGGGGTACAACTTTGTTGCCGATGCCCATTGGTACAAGTTGGCCATTTATCATTCTGGCGCCCACCATGGTGAAAATACCGTCCATGGGAGCTGCATATAATGGTAGCTCGCCAATATTTATTTCTACTCTGTTCTTTAAAGCCTGATTCAAAGAAATGCCAGGTGAAAGATCGAAAAAGAAATCGTAATTGGGAATATAGTCGGTAGTGTCGCTGTTGCCGTTGAGGTCTTCCTTATTATACGGAGCCTCGTCAAAGGGGTCAGCAGAAAAGCGGTTGCCATTGTCCTGAAGTCTGGGTGCCGGGTTAAGCTGGATATTGTCTCTCATGCCATGGTAAAAAATTCCAGAGAAAGACATCCCGGAGAGAACGAAAGTTCCAACATCAGACCAACCGTCGTTTATACGCTCGGTAACAATCTGGATCATATCGTTGGTGCCGATAAATCCACCAATGGCCCAGGCCATAGTGCTTCCCGGGTTTCCTTCCGAAACAACATATTTGCTGAACGGGTCGTTCTGCTTTTCTATCACTACGTTGGAAGGCAGTGCAAGATCATCCGTAAATACAGCCGGGAAAGGCATTTCGCGCATGACTGCACTGGAAAAAATGGTGCCGGCATTGATGTCTAAAAGACTTTGAGTGAATGATACGCCCATGAAACCGAACAGCAGATCGTTTCTGAGAAGCGATGGAACATTTGAAAGATCCAGTTTTGTTTTTAATCCGGCAGTCGAGTTGTGGCCAACAAATGATTCCATCGGTATTAAAAGATCATCACCGCTGATGTTTACCAGTGTCTTGTATTGGTAATTGTTGTGGAAGACATGAATTGTGTATGGTGGTGCTACATCATTAAATATGGCAACGCCGACATTGTTTTCGGAAGATGTAATTGCACTGGTGTCGTTTACCATTACTGTTGCATTGCCGATTGTTTCGTTGGTCATCGAGTCTGTGACTATGACTCTAAGATCGTCGGTTGGTTTGGCAAAATTCTGAATAGAGATGGTTGTGGAAAGCTCGTAACCTTCGCAACCGGCATCCGTCAGGTTAAGGGTTGCCATAATTGTGGTGGTGCCACTGGTTTCTCCACCAATGGCAACGGCCATGTTGGCAATAGAATCATTGGTCTGAACATCCACAACCGAGGAATTCATTGATGTCCATTCTATGTCGTATGGTTGAGGTACGTGAGTACCATTTTTATCAAGTATCATCGCAGATATTCGGCGTTGTTCACCTGTTCTGACAAATGGTGTAACCACTTCGAAGATCATGTCGGAGATGTTTTCGCAGCTGGGATATTCTATGCAGAGTCCGCCGGTGCAATAATGTGCATCGGGGCAGTCTTCCAGTATTTGACATGCCATGGGCAGGCAGAGCTGATCTTCGGAGCAGTAATATGACTCGGAATAGTTTTCCACGCAGAAAGAATTGTTTTCACATTCTTTTTCGCGACAGAGGTAGCTGTTAGGGTCACAGGAATTGTTGTTTTCACAATCCTCGATGGTGTTGCAAACCTTACTTATGGTTCTGTCATCCTCAAATTCAGCTTCGCTGTCGCCATCTTCAATTTCGTACTCTTCGGTTCCATCGCCATCGGCAACCAGACTATGCTCACTGCTGCCGGTGCAGGCGGAAAGTAGTGTTACGAGCATAAATATAAGCAGAAGCCCCCATGTTGCGACCATAGAAGGGCGCATCAATTGCTTCATTTTTTTAAAAACAGTCATTACCGATTAAAAATCTCCATAGTAAATGACTAAAGTGAAACTATTACAGTGAGCAAATAGTGTACCGATCTTCTATTATTTTGCTAACTTCTTGAAACTTTAGGGTAATTCCATTAGAAGTAAATTCAGTATATCATAAAATATTGCAAAAAGCACGACATGAATGTCGTAATTGTAAAGTAAACCGTACTTTAATTTTAAACTGGAAAAATGACGCAACGAGTTGTAATTGCGGATTAAATACAACTGCTTATACGACAGAAACAGGGCTGTGGCAGATGAAACAAATGTCAGTATAAATGTGTCATATATTGACCTTGATCATAACATCGTTTGTCCTAAAAGCATATCATCTATATAAGTGCAAGCAAAAGAAGATGAACGCCGATACGGCAACTTTCGTAGTGGCGTTGGAGGTTACCATGTCGGTATTGTGCGACTGCAGGAAGGTGGCTGCAAGGGATTGGCACAACAGAGAGTTGGTTTTCGAGAATCGTTCATTCTATGTTCACCGCCTGCCTTTGTTTTTTCATCTGCCAATCTGTCTCTCCAGGCGTATAAAAAAGCTGAAAAGTGAAGTGGCAATGAAAAATTACAGCATTGCCGACCCCTTAATGGTTATTCAGAAAGACGGTTCTCTCTCTGGTATGGTGATGTTGGAGATTGATCCGCCCCGCTTTTTTGACCCGAAAATTAAAACATTTGACAAGAATCTGTTCTTTTCATGGATAAGCGAGGAAGCTCCGATTAATCTGCGAGAAGAGCTTTCCGAGGCAAAGAGGATTGTACAGACAAACGGCCAAAAGATTAAAGATGTCTACTTTTGGTACACTACTTGTCCCAAATGCAAGACCATTAACGGCAACCAGACCGTAATTTTGTTGCAAATCAGTTAGTTATCAGTGTTTTAATTCCGGTACATTAACAATGGGTATAAATCAGACAGATCTAGTTAAATAAGTGATTATATAGATCTTGGCTCTGTTTGTTGAGTGCGGTATAATCTAACTGCTGGGCTTTGTGCTGGTTTTATCTGCGGTTTTTGAGTCGGCAAAATAAAAACATGACATATGTCTGTTTTTTGGACTTTTTCCGATGCAATGAGAGTCTAGTAAGAAGATGTTTGGCCGTTTTTGAAATGGAGGCTGTTGTGACACAGGGTGATATTCAGATGAAAGCATTTTTGAGAAAGTACGAATTGTTCCAGGAACTTTCTCCTTCCGAAATGAATGCTTTAGCAAGAGTGAGTGGACTTAAGCATGTGAAAAAAGGCGAGTATGTTTGCCACGAAGGTACCAAAGCAGCAAGCTTTTACCTGATACACGATGGTATGGTAAAGGTTGTCAAGCATACCAACTTCGGCAAAGATGTAATATTGGACATTTATATTGCTGGAGAAATGTTCCTGCTTGAGCCAATTTTCGACAATGAGCTGTATCCTGCTTCTGCTGTGGCTGTTGAAGATACCACCATCCTTACGATGGATCGTCGCAAGCTTGTTCGCTATATGGATCAAAACCCGAAAATGATGCGTTTGGCTCTAAAAGAAATGGCCGGGCGTGTACGCCGTTTGAATTCGCAAATCAAGGATTTGATGGTGGGTAAGGTTGATTACCGTATCGCGAACATCATGCTTAAACTCAGTGACAAGATTGGCAAGGAAGATGTCGAGGGAAGTATAAAAATTGATATAAGCCTTTCCAGACAGGATATTGCCGATCTGTCCGGTACCACTATCGAAACCGCCATAAGAACCATGAGCAAGTTTGCCAAGAAGGATATTATGAAGGCAAGCAGAAACTCAATCAAGATTATGGATCGGGATAAGCTGGTGGATATCGCTGAGGGATTGTAGCCTGTAGTTCTTGCAAGTGTTTCTAATTGAACAATACGCTTGTTGTGCATTGTTCCTGTTGTAGATTCACAGCAGAAGATATCTCTTACTCGGTTCTGGTGAAGACGGATTTGAATCCGCGACTCATGATTGCCTTGATACCATCTGTGCTTGTTTTGTCTTGCTTTAAAAACATTACTTCAAAATCGTATCTTTCAGCCATCTTTAAACCTTGTTCCACCCCCAAAACAGCCAGGGCCGTAGCCCAGCCATCTGCCTTGGCATTGGCAAACTCTTCTCCCTTGAAAATAACCGAAACACCAAGGACATCTGTTGAAACCGGTTGCCCGCTTTTGGGATCGAAGATGTGATAATAAAGCTTGTCCCCAATAAGGATGGGTTGACGATAATTGCCACTGGTCGAGATTGCGAAAGTTTTTTTCGAGCTTACATATCCATAAATTTTGCTGGCAACCAGCGGGTGCTGGATACCTATTTTAAAATGCTTGCCCTTATTATTTTTGCCAAAGTTGCGAATCTCTCCCCCGCATTGCACCAAACCATTTAAAACTCTTCTGGATATGAGAAGGGAAGTGATTTTGTCAACCGCGTAGCCTTTTACAAGTCCACCGAAATCAAGCATTAAAGCTGCCTTTTTTTTGTGTGCCGTGAGATTATTGACTACGAGGTGATTCAAACCACACATGTTCCGGGCATTTTCTATTTCTTTTTCACCAGGTAAAACATTACTTTTTTTGGCTTTTGACCAGAGCTTTTTAAGGGGCCAGATACTAGGATCGAAGGCACCGTTTGATTGGGTATAAATGCTCTGGGAGATATCAAAGGCTTTTTTAAAGTCCGGAAATATTTTTATTTTGCTGTTTTTGGGGCTGCTGTTTATTTTGGCGAGTCTTGAGCTTTGGTCATAGGCGTTGAAGGTTTTGTCAATCTGAAGATAGATTTGCTTGACTTGATTGATTAATTCTGCTGCCAGCGCATCTGAATTTTTTGATTGTGGCAGAGCAAAGGTCACCTTGGCAGGAATGCCGTGAAAAACCTCCTGCTCGTACTTGTACCATTTTAGTTTCTCAGATTCAGTGTTTTGGGGAATTGGTTTTTCGGATTTGGAACAGGAACAGAGCGGGGCCAAAAGCATTAATGTTATAATAATGTATAATACAAAACGATTATTTGCTTTTAAAGATTCAATATATGGCATTGTGTTTTTTTTTGTCCAATAGCTGGTTAATTCACCAGACATCTTGTCTGATTTACTGTCTTTGGACAAGAAAAAAGTTTCAAAAAGTATTGAAGATTGATACAGATAAAGTAATTGACGCTCTGTTGGCAGGGTTGCCATCATATTGGATGGCCTTTTTTGCTGAAATGTTATATAGATGGCCAGTTGTAAATTTTAGCAAGGAAGATAAAATGAAGAAAATCGCAGCAGTTTTAATAGTCCTCTCATTGATATGCATACTTTGCTCACTGTCACTTGCAGATGTGAATAAAAGCGAGCAGGCAAAGAGAAAAGATATTGTAGTTTTAATGAAAATGATGGGAACTAATGAAATCGGTGAAGATATTGTTAAGTCTCTTTTCAGTAATTTCAGACAAATGGCTCCCGATGTACCGGAAACAGTTTGGAAAGACATCGAAAAGACCGTAGATCCAAACGAAATGCTGGAAAAGATAATTCCCTTATATGCAAAACATTTTACCCACAGCGAGATCAAGGCTCTGGTCAAATTTTACAAGTCCGATCTTGGAAAAAAACTTGTTTTGAAAACCGGAATTATTACTGATGAGGCCATGCGTTTGGGTGAAGAATGGGGTTATGGCCTCGGTATGAAGACAGTCAAGGTTTTGCAGCAAAAAGGACTTATGCCAAATGCGCCACCGGCTCAGCAGTAGAAACGAACATATATACAAAAAAAAGGATGAACCGGTTTAGCTCATCCTTTTTTTTAAAATTAGAAATTTATTGTTTGTTGAGTTTTTTAAGTTGAGCCAGAACCATTTTTGCATGGCCTTTTATCGTAACCGTCGTGAATATTTTGTCAAGCTTACCGGTTTTGCCTATGATGAAGGTGGTTCTCTCAATGCCGAAGAACTTTCTGCCAAACATGGTTTTTTCTTTCCAGACATCATACTTCATGGATGCTTTATGATCTTCATCGGACAACAGAGGGAAAGTCAGTTTGTTTTTCTTGCGGAACTCATGGTGGCTCTCGATGCTGTTGGGGCTTACACCCATAATAATTGCGCCCTGTTTGGTGAACTGAGCTTTCAGTTTCTGGAATTCTTTAGCCTCAATGGTGCAGCCTGGGGTATCGTTTTTAGGATAAAAATAGAGCACCACAATGCTGGTTCCCTTTAGGTTTGAAAGCTTTATATCTACTCCGGTTGTTGCTGGCAGGGTAAAGTTGGGTGCCGCTCTGCCCTCAACCAGTCTAGTGCTATAGGGGCTTTCAGGAACCACGACTTTTTTCCGGCTCTTTCTTTTGGTCGCTGGTTTTTTAGCAACTGTTTTGGGGATTATTTTCTTGCCAGTAGCTTTTTTACGTGTTGTTGTTTTCGGGGTGGCTTTGGTTTCTTCGACCTTTTTGGTTGTTTTCGTTGTATCTTTTTTCGCTGTGGCCTTTTTCACAGGGGCTTTTTTGGGAGCAGCTTTCTTGGTTGTTTTAGCTTCTGCTTTTTTAGTTGTAGCTTTTTTGGTTGGTTTAGTCGCAACTTTTTTGGCAGTGACCTTTTTTTCAGCTTTTTTGGTCGACGGCTTCTTTTCTGCTGATTTTTTTAACACGGCTTTTTTGGTGTCTTTCTTTGCTGTTGTTTTCTTAGCTACCGTTTTCTTTGTTGCATTTTTCTCGGTTGCTACTTTTTTGTTTACAGCTTTTTTAGGGTTTGATTTTTTTGTAGAGGATTTTTTAGCAACGGCCTTCTTTGTGGTTTTGGTTTTTTCAGTTTTACTGCTGGAGGAGGTTTTTTTGCTGCTGCCTTTTTTAGTTGTGCTACTTGCTTTGGAACCTGTCGTTTTCTTTACTGATTTTCCAGTCTTTTTCGTTTTCGAAGCATCTTTTTTGGCCTTCGGCATATGCCTTCTCCTTTAAAAATGTAATCTAAGCGATTCTTTTTGGCGCATACCATAACATTTTATGTGAGTATAGTCAATAGATTTAAGGAGTTATATATGTTTGGGGGTGACATTTAAGACTTCTAATTGGCTGAAAATATGATTAAAATTTAAGTACGATTTGAAATTTCACTGAAAGGCTGCCTGCTTTTCGATAAAAAAGGCGGGAATAATTCATCTGAAAAATACTTTTCAATATTTCTCCACTTACCCTAAAATTTTTAGTGATTTATTTCTCAACAACCAGTATCGAAGGGTTAATGGGCAATATAATAAATTTCTCGGTGATTACTAGCCATGAGCGAGGCTAATCGTGTTTTTTGAAGTAAGAATTACGAAAATAAAAATCACAGCCTACGAAAAATGTGAAAATAGAAAAACGTTTGGTAAAAGTGGCATATATGATAAAATCAGAGGGTTGTCGTTGTGTTTATGAAAAGTGATAACCCAAGGGAATTATACTATTTTTATTCCTTTTTAGATTCGCCGATTCAAAGTTGTATCTTTGGGAGGGTCTGATTAGGTGGTTTGGATATAAATGACTGAAAAAAGCAGTATCAAAACAGGGGACGAGTCTATCAATAAGGCTGAGTCTACTGCAAAACTGAGAAAACGCCTGAAAGTGTTTTTTATTGTTTTGCTCGCCTCTGTGGTGGTGCTTTTTCTTCTGTTGACAAGCAGATTGGGCACTTCCCTCGCAATTGAGAGTATCAACACTTTCCTTTCAAAAATTGATGGGGCTCCCCAGATTCGTGCGCAGGTGGAACTCGATATCCTATCTGCCGGGATCAACATCAACAAACTTAGTGTGGATTTCCCCACAAGTGGCAGCATTTATGTGGAACGTTTGTATATGCAGTTTCAGCCATTCAAAATGTTACAAAACCGATTGGTTGTGGAAAAGGTTGAAGTTGAATCACCACAGATAAACTGGGATCTGGATTACGATAAGGAAAATGTTGAGGCTAGAGAGCTGAAATTGCCCGATTTGCCTTTTGAGGTGGTAGTTAAGGAACTAAAACTCAGCAAGGGCGACATTTCTCTCGAGTCGGGTAAAGATCAGACTTCATATCTGGATGGTATCAGTCTGGTTTCATTGTACGATGATGGTAAATATAACGTGAAAATCGAAACCGGAAGTGGTCAGGTGATGACTGACAAGGTATCTTTTCCGCTGAATTTTATTACTGCTCAGGCTACATATGCAGATCAAATTCTTTATCTTTCGTCGTTGAAATTGTTTTTACCGGACACAACACTGAGTTTCAGCGGTCGTGTCGATAGCTCCAACCTCTCGGAAGGCGCAGCAGAGATTAACCTTGAGATACCGCTTGCAAAAATATCGGCAGCAGTTCCAGATTTGCCAAAGCTGTCCGGTCAAGCCAGGTTAAAAGCCAGCATCAAAGGTGGAATGTCATCGCCTCAGATAAGCGGGACGCTGGAGGTAGATGATGGAATGGTGGACTGGGTTGTACTTGAGGATGCCAAACTCCGCTTTGATTTGAACAAAGAACGGCTGATACTGGACAACAGTGAACTCTTTATTGCCAAAGGTAAAATCAAAATCGCTAAGGGTAAGGTTGCCTTTGCCGACTCAATGCCCGCCGAAGTAGTTCTTGAATTGGACGGCATTGAACTGGGCCATATACTTTCTGATGTTTCTGTGCTTCACTCCAAGGTAATGCAATATCAGAGTGGAACGATGCAGATGAAAGGCACGATTAAACCTCTGAAGTTTTTAGGGTCTGCCAATCTGGATGTTGGTGAACATCGGACATATAGCGTTGGCTATAAGAACAGATCTGCGGATACGCTAATTGTTAGTACTCCCAAAGGTAAAGTGAAGGCTGAGCTTTTTACCGATAATGAAATGTTTGAAATACGAAACGGTACGGCTGCTTTTGGAAGTACTGTGGTTAAGGTTAAAACCGTGCAATTAAGGTACGATACGGTTTTTCACATGGAATTTGTTTCTGACATGTTCCATTTTAAAGATGCGGGAAAGATTGTCGGGCTTGATGTTGCTGGTCGGGGGGCCTTGTCCTGCACCATTGATGTTGGTGAAAATGTGGTCATTACCGGAAAAGTTGATGCTGAGAACTTGTCCATAGAAGGTTTTAAACTTGGTAATGCAAAATTCGATGTCTTGTTTAAAAGAGATATTTTAGCTTTTAAAAACTTGAAGGCCACCAAAAACAAATCCGTTTATTATGGCGGTGTTTCTTTTAATTTCACCAAAACTCCACTGCGCATGTCCTATGAATTTTCTACCGATTCCATGAAGATTAAAGACCTGGTGGATATTATCGGTTTTGAGAAAGAGCTGGGCCCGCTGTTATCTGGCAGAATGGTTGGTAATGCTACCATGAGCGGATATCCCGGTAACTTTAATGGCGAGGCCAGACTGGTTTTTCCTGAATTCAGTACCACCAGACAGAAGTTTGATAATGCCAAGCTGGAGGCAAAACTTGTTGATGATATTTTGCAGATAAATAAACTACTGCTAAAAAAAGATCAGGCAGAGCTTGTGGCCAAAGGAACTATCAAGCATTTTGACCAGCTGGATATCCGTGTTGCTTCAGAAGGTTGGCAAGTTGAAGATCTTGATTTTATTCAGCCAGTGTTTGAAAATGCAAAGGGTTCGATGCAGTTTGACGGCAAGATAAAAGGTCGTATAAAAGATCCACTTATTCAGGCTCAGGCGATATTTGGGAAGTTGAAAGTTGGCAAACGAATTTTCAATGAGTCGGAACTTCATCTGGAACTTACACCAAAATATATGGACTTAAATGGCAAGCTGTTTGCGAAGCAGTTGCAATACTCTCTGGTTTTTCAGTTTGCACCTGTTAATCGGCTGGATATAAATGCCACTGCTGACGGTTTTGAATATCCGTATTTTCTTGCAAAAATGGCTGATCTTGAAATTGATGCCGGCAAGATAGATATGAAGCTGAATGCGACAGTACCTTTCAGTAAACCGAAAAAAGCTAAAGGCAAAGTCGTTATAACTAAATTTAATGCGAAAGTTGCCGGTGTTAATCTCAAACCTGAAAACAATGTCGAAATAAATCTGGAAAAGGGAGCTTTTAAATTACAGCCTGTAAGTCTGAAAGGGGCAGGGGTAACTCTGGATGGTAGGGGCGATGTAGGTTTTGACGGGAAACTGACTGTGTTTTTCAAGGGCCAGATGGATTGGCGGGTAATTGCTCCACAGATTGAAATGCTGGAGGATGCGCAGGGGCTTTTGGGTTTTGATTTTTCGCTTAATGGATACTGGGAAAAGCTTTTGGCAATAGGTGTGTTCGAGATAAAACGTTCCAGAATGAAACTGGCAAATGTTGACACGGCTTTTGAAAATGTTCGTGGTCGGATACATGTGGATGTTAATCGAATTAATGTGGACGATCTGCGCTTTAAATATGGTGGCGGTGAAATATCTGTAACCGGATTTTCCAATGTTGCCATACCGGAGATGGATCTCGGATACCTTGATATGCGCCTTGATCTTAACAAGGTGGGCGTGCTGCTTGATCAGGGAATTATGCCTCAGCTGTCTGGTCAGTTGACTTTAGCCGGCAAGCCATGGCCCCTTGATCTTACCGGCAGGCTGACGGTGGATGAGTTGCGATATGTGCAGGATATCAAATGGCAGAAGAAACTGATTGCCGATAAAATTGTCAATCTTTTGAAACCGAAAAAGCATGTTGTAACTGCCGAGCAGAAACCGAGAGTTAATTTCAACATAGAAATCAATGCACCGGATACGATTGTTATCAGGAATAATCTTGCCAGACTGGAGATGACTGCGGATTTGAAGCTTACAGGAAATGATCTTAACATTGGACTTTTGAATACAATTTCAACAGATAGAGGTTTTGTCTATTTCGAGCAGAACGAGTTTGATGTTATTCGCTTCATGGTGGAGTTTACCGAAAAAGATCGTATTTATCCCAACTATGATATTCTGGCGGAGACAACCGTTACCTATATGGAAGATGAAACCGAAAAGAATGTTCTGATTACTTTGCAGCTGAATGGTGATCCCGACAATATGGAACTTAAACTTGATTCTGACTCCGGTTTTTCACACTCTGATATCATCATGCTGCTTTTGGTGGGGCAGCCTGCAAGCGTAATGAAAGGTGATGAAGGTATGGCCACCGGCCTTAGTGCTTTGTCCAGCTTGAGTGGTGTCAATGACGAGATTAAAAACCGTTTTAAGCTGGATGAATTTCGGCTTATTTCCGAGTACTCTAAAAGCAGCGGTTCTTCTTCCACAATTAATATTGTTCCACGTCTGGTAATTGGTAAGGAGATTGCAGAAAATATTTTTATCACCTATTCGACATCTCTTGCGGAACAGAACATGCAAAATGATCAGCGCTTCGAGATAAAATATAAATTGAAGAATTTTACTTTATCCGCTGAATGGGACGCGGATTCTACCCAGCAATACGGCAACTTTGGTGCCGATTTGAAATACCATATTGATTTTTAAGGAATGACTTGATTGTAATGCAACTGTCACTTGCAAAAATATGTGCAGACAAAGTGGGAGCGTTTTTGATCTTTACGCTTGTTTTGCTTTGTGTGTTTATAATGCCAAAGAATGTGGAAGCAGAAGAGGTCGCCAGGATCGGATTGGTCACTCTGGATGTTCCGCCTGAGGTGAGTGACCCCGTTTTTCTTGCCCAAATACGTGACATACAAAAAAAGCTACCCATCAAAACCAGAGATGTTTACAAGCCGGATACCATTTCCGAGACCATTCGTTTCCTTTACCAATACGGCATATTTGCCCAGATAAGGGCTTACATTGATAAAATTGAAAACATCGTTGATGTTCGTTTTCGTATTTTCCCGACTTCGGTGATAAGTGAGATCCGTTTTGAAGGCAATCAGCATCTTGAGGATCAGGAGCTTTTGCGCAGTTTGCGTTTGAGGGTTGGTGACAAGGTTTTCAAAGAAGATCTTGCTCGTGAAAAACTTCGTCTTCTTAATACTTATCGCAGGCATGGATACATAAAAATAAAGATTGAGGCTAAGCAGAAGCATTCGAGTGTGCCGTTTCGCGATATTATTGTGTTCAGAATAACAGAAAACGAACCTCAGGAAATTACGCGAGTAATATTTACCGGAGATCTGTTTTTTCGTAGCAAGATGCTTGAAAACAAGTTTGAAGTTAAAAAGGGTAATGTTCTTAATGTAAATGAAATTAATGATGCAATCGAAAACCTGCAAAAGTACTACACCGTAAACGGTTTTCACGAAGCAGAACTGGATCTTTTGTATTCCGATAGTAAAAAATGGCAGACGTCTTATTTGTATCGCAAAGGGATTGTCGTTATTCGTATTAATGCCGGTAGCAAGGTGTTTGTGCGCTTTATCGGTAATACCAAATACAGCAAGAACGAACTGCTTGACATCATGCGAATTGAGCCTGATGAAATCTTGTCATACAACTATGCCACGCTGGAAAGATTTAAGCGTACCTTGAACGAGTTTTATTTGCGACAGGGTTATTTGAATTCTTCTGTCAAGGTTTTAAGCAGGCAGATAAACCCACGAAAGAAATTTGTCACTTTTCATATTCACGAGGGTGTAAGGGTCAAGCTCAAGAAAATCGAGTTTGAAGGTAACGACCACTTTTATGCCGGCGATTTGGCAGACGAAATTTATGCCTTTGTGCGCGACAGACTTGCCTACACTGGTGAGGATGATTTGTCCCCGCCTGAACGTGGCACCATGGAGCGAACGGTTTACAGAACGGAGTGGCAGGCCAGAGCGTATCCCGTTTGGGAGCCTGGGCAATATGCCAGAGCGGAAGCACTTGATTCCGATGAAGTTTATATTCCAGATGTTTTTACCGAAGCCGAAAAAGCTCTTGAATATTTTTACAGGGAGCAGGGTTTTCTCTCCTGCAAAGTTTCTGCGCCAGCTCTCAGCTTTAACAAAACCGGGCAACGGCTGGTGTTGAAGTATGCGATTGAAGAAGGCACGCAAACCTTTGTTCGTTCGATTCGTGTTAAAGGTACCAAGGTTAAGCAGTTTGAGGAGATTTTGGAGATTGGAGGGCTGGAGATTCGTAAGCCTTTGAACATTCTCTTTTTTGAGGAGGCTTCCAAAAAAATCGAGGAAGAATATGCCCGCTCTGGTTATAGTTATGCCAAGGTGAAATTTTCCTATGAGTTGACGCGCAATCACAAGTACGCCGATTTGCTGGTTCAAGTGCATGAAGGTCCGCAGGTAAAGGTCGGCGAAATATTGGTGACAGGTGCCATTGATACCAAACAGAGTACGATTTTAAACGAGATAAGTTTTGAGCGTGGTGATGTTTATACACCTGAAAAATTGCAGGATAGTCGCAAATGGCTACAGAAACTGGGCATCTTTCAGTCGTTGACAATTAAGCCCTTAAACCCTGAAAAGGAAGAAGAAACCAAAAGTCTTTTAATAACGGTTTTGGAAAGACCGCCGGGAAGGTTTGAGATTTCTGTGGGTTTGGCCACCGATGATGGTGTGCGTATGGGTACCTTGTTTCTCTATCGCAACCTGTTTGGCAGCGCGCTGGAATTTCATTTCAGTCTTAATGCCAATTATCGTATTCCGGAATTTCTGGATGATCAGTTTGGTGACTTGTACGAGGGACTGCAATTTCTGGAAGCTTTGGAACGAGAAATTAATATTGGTTTTTACTATCCCTCCATTATGGGTTCGCATATTGGTATTCGTGCCGACTTGATTCACCTGCGCGAGCAGGAGCGGTCTTACGGCATGGACAAAAACTCGATTCTGATTGCCTTTGACACAGAGTTTGCCAAGTATTTCACCATTGCGCAGATAAACGAGTTCTCCTTTCTGGATGCAGAATATACCGTGCTTAAACTGCCGGGAGAGGAAGATACCGATTTCAATATTCCGACCGATGGCATTACCTGGGAGTTTTCGCCCAAGTTGCAGGGTGTGTTCGACTACCGGGATAATATTTTCAATCCCACCAGAGGCGTGGTGATCTCTTCCATTCTGGAATACTTCGAAACCATTACCGGAAAACGTGACGTTGACTTGTTCAGAGGCTTAGGTTCTGTTGTGGGCTACATTCCGATTCCCATAACCCAAAACCCCTTTGTCTTGCGTCTGGGATTTAAAGTGGGTGGAATTTACCGCATAAACGGCTCTGAGACGCCACCTGAAAAACGCTTTAAGCTCGGTGGCAGAACTTCCATCAGGGGCTTTGGTGAAGAGGCCATTTTCCCGGCCGAAACAGTCGAGGTGGAGAAGGGCATTCCTTCCTATGGTGGCGATGCCTTTATCCTCCTCAAAGCCGACCTGCGTATTCCAGTGTATAAAAACTATTACGCCGGAGTCTTTACCGACTGGGGCAACCTCTGGAGCGACCCGGACAAGATGGATTTCTCGCTCGACAGCTACAAGCGTTCTGTCGGTGCTGGCCTGCACTATCGAACCCCCGTAGGAGATATCAGTTTAGAGGTTGGCTGGAATTTGAAACAAAATGAAGCCCTCCACGAAGACTCTTGGCGCCTGCATTTTTCCATTAGCTTGTTTTAGGTGGGCTATTAATAAGTATAACAAATGTGGGGTTTGGTTAGTATTTATATAGGTTTGCTTGTTTGGGTTTGTTGTTGACTTAGTTCTGGAAAAAATATAATTGTATTAATACAAGTGTTAATCAAACAGGACGAATGGATGAAAAATATTATGGAAAGTTCCAATCATGCATCAAACAAAAATACCACAATAAAATGGTATCAACCAACCTCTGCCGCCGCCATTGGTATCGCTGTTTTGGTGGGAGTTATCCTGTTAGCATTTATATATATGCTTTTTGATATTTTTGTTGATTTGGAATTTAGGAACCAAGTAGTAGTTTCAAATTTGCAGTACATAATTGAACAAAAACCATGGACACTCATTTCTGGTTTGATTGCTGCTCCAGCATTGCTATTAACATGGTATTGGAGAGAGAAGCACAAGAAGAATACTGAAAGGAGCTATAGAGTGTAAACAGATGGGTAACACCTTCCAGACCGAAATCTGGTAAAGTTGAGGT
>Ga0070729_10004107_pt1 | contig 16160 bp, 10 predicted proteins | sample tdDd472_FD_66725 | JGI IMG/M metagenome (GOLD analysis project Ga0070729, IMG submission 66725) | Marine sediment microbial communities from the Atlantic coast under amendment with organic carbon and nitrate - tdDd47.2 | ecosystem: Environmental > Aquatic > Marine > Coastal > Sediment | place... | reverse complement strand
GGACAAACAGCAATCATGCAAACCTGGAGTCGCCTGTTTGATTTTCCATGCGGCCAAATTCTGCTCACCCAGGCAGATTTTAACAACCGAACGCGCTATGTGAATATCAAGAACACTTTGAATGAATTGCTCTACCTCGGAGCACTTCCAATCATAAATGAGAACGATTCTACTGCCACCGATGAATTGAGGGTTGGAGACAACGACAATATCGCCGCGCTGGTAGCATGTCTTGTCCAGGCAGACCTGTTTGTGATCTGTACCGATACGGATGGACTGTATGAAGCAGACCCTCGTATACACCCTGATGCTTCAAAAATTTCCCACGTAAAACAAATAAATGACGCAACTTATTCACTAGCTTCCGGGACCTCAAATCACCTGGCAACTGGAGGAATGCGAACCAAAATCCAGGCGGCCGATAAAGCCACCCAATTTGGCATTCCCACTATTATCATGGACGGGAAAAAGGCAGAGAACTTCGAACAAATCCGATTGAATCTGCCCTGTGGCACCCTGTTCTCTGGCCATGAGTCACCCCGGTCAGCTAAAAAACATTGGCTGATGGTGTCTCTAGGGGTCGAGGGCCAAATTGTGGTGGACGATGGGGCGGCCGACGCGATCCTAAATCGCTCTGCTTCGCTTTTGCCATCAGGAATTTCAAATGTGGAGGGTGATTTTCATCAGGGAGATCCCGTTGAAATCAAAACCAACCAAGGGCAGGTCATTGCCAAGGGGCTCACTCAATATGCTTCTCAGGACCTGTTGAAAATCATGGGGCGCCAAAGTGGGGAAATACACGGCATATTAGGTTACCTTCCCAACTCGGCTGTCGTACACCGCGAAGATCTCGCATTGAAATGAAAAGGACTACTTATGACCTCGATTAAAACATTGGTTCAAGCCTGCCAAAAGGCATCGTTACAAATTGCTTCGCTTGACTCGAAAACCAAAAGGAGCCTTCTGCTCAATATGGCTGAAAACCTTCTTGGTGAAGAGACTGCCCTTCTCCAAGCGAATTCCAAAGATATACAAAATGCGCGGAGCCATGGCCTTTCCGAGGCCATGTTGGATCGTCTGATACTCAATAAAGACCGCATCGGGTCCATGGCTCAGGCCATTTCAGAAATCGCTGAACAGGAGGATCCCGTTGGGAAAAAAACTCAATCCAGCCTTCGCCCAAATGGTATCGAGGTTTGCCAGATGCAAATCCCACTCGGCGTCATTGCCATGATCTACGAATCGCGACCCAATGTGACGACGGACGCAGCGGCGCTCTGCCTCAAGTCTGGCAATGCGGTGATTCTCAGGGGAGGCTCAGAAGCATTCCATTCCAACCAGGCCCTGGCCAAAGTCGTCCAGGATACGCTTCAAATGCATCAATTATCAAAGCATGCTGTGACTCTGGTCCCAACCACGGATCGTGATGCCATGGTCGAACTCTTAACCTTTGAGGAGGAGATCGACCTTGTCATCCCCAGAGGAGGTGAAGGTTTGATTCGATTTGTCTCGGAGCACAGCAGGATTCCCGTTATCAAGCACTACAAAGGTGTCTGTCACCAGTATGTCGATGAGTTTGCCGACCTCGACATCGCTCTGAAATTGCTGGTCGATGGGAAGGTATCAAGGCCTGGCGTCTGTAATGCTATAGAAACGCTACTTGTCCACGAGAAAGTGGCAAGGGCGTTTTTTGAATCCGTATTGGCTTGCAAAGCCCTTTCAGAGGTTGAGATAAGGGCTTGTCCCAGAGCAAAGACCTATTTAGGAAAGGCCAAATTAGCTTCCGATAACGATTTTGGTGCCGAGTTCCTTGATAAAATCCTATCAGTAAAAGTGGTATCAGAAATGCGGGAAGCCATCGACCACATTCATCAATACGGGTCCGATCATACCGAAGTCATCGTTACCCAGGATATTGCGTGTGCAAATAGCTTTGTAAGAGCAATCCACTCTTCGGTGATCATGGTGAATACCTCGTCCCGGTTCTCCGATGGTGGACAGTTGGGATTGGGCGCCGAAATCGGCATTTCAACGACGAAACTACACGCTTTTGGTCCAATGGGGGCCGAAACTTTAACGACCCGAAAGTTTGTTGTGCTGGGCCAGGGCCAAACGCGCCATGCGCTCGTGTAAAGCGCCCAGAAAGACAGATTTCCTAGATGCTGGTCCATGCGATGGACGGTTGATAGTCGGATTCAAGTCGTTGGTAGGCACCTGAGAAAGAGCCGATCAGTCAATCTTCTCATTTAAGTCCAACGCCCCATCCGTCATGAAAATGCGACACAAGGCCGGTAGAACCAACAGAGTCAGCAAGTGATCGGAAATCACACCACCGATCACAACAGTTGCTAAAGGTCTCTGGATTTCTGAGCCAACGCCCGTATTTAAGGCCATGGGCACAAATCCAAGCCCGGCAACCAAGGCGGTCATCAGGATCGGCCGCAGACGGGAATGAGTACCCGACTCAATAGCTGGTTCCAATGGCATGCCTTGGCGAAGGTTCTGTCGAATGGTCGATAAGAGCACAAGCCCATTTAACATGGCCACACCGCAAACAGCGATAAAACCTACTCCTGCTGAAATGGTGAATGGCATATCTCTTAACCAAAGTAACAACACACCTCCAATTGCGGCAAACGGGGCTCCGGTAAAAATTATCATCGAATCGAGAAAGGACTGGGTACTCCAATAGAGCAAAATGAAAATGAGACCGAGTGCAAAAGGGATGATCAGGTTCAATCGATTCCGTGCTCGCTCATAATGCTCGAACTGACCGCCAAAGGACAGGAAGTAGCCTGCAGGTAGTTCCAGTTCTTGTTTAATTTTTTCTTCCACCTCGGAGACGAAGCTTCTCACATCTCGATCTCGAATATTACACTGCACAACGACTCGACGCATTTGAGATTCTCTGTGTATGGTTGAGGGTCCTTCTACCTGCCGAATCCGGCAGAGTTCCCCCAGCGTAAGTCGTTCTCTCCCCGGTGTGTGAACCAAAAGTTTCTCGAGCGAGGCTGGTGTCAACTTGTCTACACCATGAATGCGAACCGCGAGATCGAAACGGCGCAACCCCTCACGTATCTCACCAACCAACATCGTGCCCAAGGCCTCAACCATGTCCAACACCTGTTTGGCTGAAAGCCCATGTCGCGCGATAGCAGCCTGATCTACTTCAACCTGCAGCATGGGTTGGCCCGTGATCTGCTCTACATACACGTCGGAATTACCTGGAATCGATGACAGGATCGTTTCCAGTTTGGACGCCATTGTCTCAAGCGTTTCAAAATCTTCCCCGAACAACTTAATTCCAAGGTCCGTTCGAATCCCGGCGATCATTTCATTGACGCGCATTTCAATGGGCTGCGTGAATACCATTCGCATTCCAGGAAGATCACTGAGCTCTGATCGAATCAATTCCGTCAATTCGTCTTGCGAACTAGCCTTTTTCCAGAGGTGTCGTTCTTTCAACGTGATAAACACATCACTGAGTTCGATGCCCATGGGATCTGTCGCAATTTCGGCCGTTCCAGTGCGGGTCCAGACAGTTTCAACCTCGTCGGGGAATTCCGCAAGGATAGCCTTTTCCATCTGCGTACCATAACGAACTGACTCTTCAAGCGATACGCCAGAGAGACGAACCGTGTTAATCACGATACCCATCTCAGAAAGACGCGGAATAAATTCTGCGCCCATTCGAGTGGTTAACCACATAGTCGAGGCCATGAGGATCACCACGACCCCAATGAGCGTGTGCCGATAACGGATTGAGGCCCGAACAAGAGGGCGATAGCATATCTCGACCCACCCCGTCGCCCAATTTGAACGCGCCTTTTTCTGCTTTTTCAGTAAAAGGCTCGCTAGAACCGGCATCAAGGTCAATGACATGATCAACGATCCGACTAGTGCAAAAATAACCGTCCAGGCCATAGGACGAAAAAGTTTGCCTTCAACTCCCTCAAGCGTAAGAATGGGAATGAAGACGATCATGATGATGAGTTCCCCGAACAATGTGGGTTTGCGAACCTCGATTGAAGCGTTTCGCACCACCGCCCGCACATCCACATTGTTTTTGGCCAAACCGAGGTGTCGAACACTGTTTTCAACCATTATCACCGAGCTATCGACAATCAAACCAAAATCGATCGCTCCGAGACTCATAAGACTTCCGGCAATGCCGAACTGCAGCATTTGATGAAAAGCAAACAACATAGAGAGAGGAATAGCAGAGGCAACGATGAGACCGGCCCGCAGATTACCGAGGAACATAAAGAGAACTGCAATCACCAGCAGAGCACCAACAAACAGGTTTTCCACAACCGTTTCAATCACACGATCAACCAAATCAGTCCGTTCATAGAGAGTCACAAATTCGACTCCATCAGGGAGACTGGTTTGAATCTTCTGAACGGTGTTTTTGAGTCGGGTAGTAACTTGATGACTGTTTTCGCCCATCAGCATAAAACCCAACCCTAGTACCACTTCACCCTTACCATTAACCGTACAGGCCCCACGCCGAATTTCATGACCGATTTCCACATCTGCTACATCGCGAATGAACACGGGAACCCCGTCCCGAGCCTTGAGGACCATATTTCCGATCTGTCCCGTAGTTTCGGTAATGCCAATCCCCTGAATGAGGTGGTATTCCCCGGCCAGAGATAGACCACCTCCACCCACATTGAAGTTGTTTGCTTCCAGTGCTTCAATCACATCTTCAAGAGCAAACCCGTACTCAACTAATTTATTGACCTTGACCAAAACGTGAAATTGTTTGCGTTCACCGCCCCAAGTATTTATTTCAGCAACTCCAGGTAAGGCTCGAAGCCGTGGCTTCACCACCCAGTCATGTAGTGTAGTTAACTCTTCGAGTGAGTGACGATCGGATTTGAGATAGTAGTGATAGACTTCTCCGAGTCCCGTGGCGACAGGCCCCAATTTAGGCCGGGACAACCCCTTTGGCAGTTCAACAGCCTGGACTTGTTCGGAAACCAGTTGACGTGCAAGGTAAATATCCGTGTTGTCTTCAAATTGGACAGTCACTTGTGAGAAACCAAATTTTGAAATGGATCTTACTGTTTTCAATCCTGGCAGACCGCTAATCACCTGCTCGATTGGAAAAGTGACCTGTTGCTCAATTTCGAGCGGAGAAAGGGCTGGGGCAACCGTGTTCACCTGGACCTGGACCGGTGTCGTGTCGGGAAAGGCATCTATGGGCAATCGATTCAATGCCAGAACGCCACTGAACAGCAGCGCCCCAAAGGCGCAGAGAACCACCAAGCGATACTTCAATGACCATGAAATAATTGCGTTTAACATTTATCGTCCAGGCTCCACTTCACAGCATCCTGCCCCAATATTACCTTTTTGGATTTCGGTCTTAAGCAGGAAACTCCCAGTGGTGACCACGCGATCACCGGGCTGGAGTGTACCGCTAACCGCATAGTAAGTGCTGCCCTCATGCTGAATCTCTATTTTCTTGGGCTGATAGATATCTGGACGCTTCTGGACAAATACCACATTACAACATCCATCCCATTGTACGGATGGCTTGGGTACCACAAGCATCTGGTCTCGGGGTGCCGTTTCAATACGCCCCGTACCGAACATGCCTGCTTTCAATTGTCCATGTTGGTTGGGAAGCTCCACTCGAAGCCGCACCATACGGTTGGCCGGGTCGACCTGCGTATCGATCCAAATGATCTCTCCACTAAATTCACGGCCTGGAATCGCCTCCAGCTGAACCCTTACAGTTTGCCCGTAACGAATATTCGACAAATCGGCCTGCGACACATGTAAATCTGCCCACATACCAGTCGTGTCCGCCAGAGAAATAAGATTCTGACCCGCATCAACTACTTCGCCAAGCACCAGATCTCGGTCAACAATCATGCCCGAATAGGGGGCCAGCATAGGCAGACGGGAAGAATGATCTTCATTTTTATAGACATCCTCAATTTCCACTTGGTTCAAGCCCAGGTTTCTCAGCTGTTGTTCGGCTTTAGCCATATGGACTCGATGCTCCGCAAGGGCCGTTTCAGCCTCAAGCACATCCACTTTCGTGGCAATGTTCGATTTGTGGAGTTTTTGTCGCCTCTCAACATGAGACCGCCAAAGATCGACCAGGGCTTTGGCGTGCAGAAGTTCCGATTTGGCCGAGCCCAGCTCAATGGCATCAATCTCGGCAATGAGCTCGCCCTCTTCAACCCAGTCTCCCAGGTTGCGATGAATGGAAATGACGACACCTCCAGCCCGGGACGACAAATGGGCAAAGTGATTCCGGTCATAATCCAATTGGGCGTAACAGGAAATATGTCCATCAATAGAGCGCACATACACTTCTTCATAGGCAAGGCCAGCTTTTTCTGCCGTACGATCTGTGTGGAATTGAATGAGAAGTTTTTCTGTTTCGCAGAGCGGTGATGACGCTGCATTTACGCGAATAAAGTGTTGGTTGGGCACCACCTGGATTGGACTCTCAACAGGTGAGGAGGCATGGCTTGCAGTTTCCTGGCCTGGATCATCTAACAGGTCGGGGTGGCAAAGCACACATTGGCTTTCTGGGAGATCGTGGCCTGCGCACCAATCATTTTCTGCCTTAAAGCCGGGAATAAGCGTCTCATTGCAGCGGCTGCACAAAGCTTCGGGGACACCGTGCCCTACGCATGACCCCATTTGTTCGATTAGATCGGATGTGCACCAGGGACATTCACTTTCTACCAATTGGTGCGTCGAACAAAAGGGTTCATCTAAACTCACTGAGATCGGGTCCTCAATAGACTTGTCAGTTAACCCTATCCACGACAACACTAGGATGATTATGAAAATTGCACTCAGCACCACGATTTTTTTTATGTTCAATTTTACCTTCTTTCAATTCCTATGCCTTTCTTTGTACCTAATTTTAAACATATGTTTGTCTCCAAAAACAGACTATGACTCATGCCCAAGCCAAGTTTTGCGGAATTTCGATCAATCCATCGCAACGGAGGGTCGTGAATATCTTGGTATATGAATGTATATGCGATCCGATCACCCACATTTCGAATCAACCAGTTTTTACCTGTATGACCTAACGCAAAATGCGTCAATCCAATTCCCTGTATCCACAGCCAGCGCAAAATCTATTTGACAGATTGTCTTCCCTGCCCTATATTTTGCGCCACAGGTGGTTACTATGATGCTGAGAGCGCAAAAATCAACCCAAAGCTGTTGTTGCTGTTGTTTCGCTTTGGGGAGGATTGCGTCGACATAACCTGATAAAAGAATACACGAAGCTCCTCCACAGATGAATCTGGGAGGAGCTTTTCTATTTCTGGATTCATCCTGGAAGCAAAAAAAGGATGGAACTATGAACATTTTTAAACGCATTGATCAAATAATCGGAAACACGCCCTTGCTCCAAGTCGATCCAGCCAGCGAATCGCAGGCTGAAGTAGTCCTCAAGCTGGAATACCAGAATCCCGGCGGTAGTGTGAAGGACCGGCTTGCCCTAAGTGTCATTGAGGCTGCGGAACTCGACGGCAGCCTGCAACCAGGCCAACGCATCGTCGAAGCAACGAGCGGAAACACCGGGATTGGTCTGGCCATGATCGCCGCAGCAAAAGGCTACCCCCTGACCCTTACCATGCCAGACAGCATGAGCAAAGAACGACGCAGACTCCTGCAGGCCTATGGAGCTCAGCTTGTATTGACGCCAGCTGCTCGAGGCATGAAGGGCGCTATCGAAGAGGCCGAGAGCATCTCCAAAGAAGTAAAGGGTTTCGTTCCACGTCAATTCGACAATGCAGCCAATGTGCAGATCCACTATAAAACCACAGGCCCAGAAATTCTACGTGACACTGATGGACAACTGGATGCGTTTGTTGCGGGTCTTGGTACTGGCGGTACATTCACCGGTTCGGGCCGTTTCCTGAAAGAAAGCCTTCCTGACATCCACCTGGTTGCAGTCGAACCCAGTGATTCTCCCGTCCTCAGTGGTGGTGAGCCCGGCCCCCACAAAATACAGGGAATTGGGGCAGGTTTTATTCCATCAATCGTTGATACCGATTTAATTGATGAAGTCATCACCGTGTCACTTGAGGATGCGTTGAGAACGGCAAGGGAATTGGTTTCCAAAAAGGGTGTATTGACCGGGATCAGTGCGGGTGCCAATGTTTTTGCAGCCCGGCAGGTGGCACACGCCATTGCAAAGCGCATAGGAACCGGAATCGGAAAACGCGTGATTACTGTGATCCCCAGTAACGGCGAACGGTATCTTTCCAGCATCCTCTTCGATCAGATTGATCAGGAGAACCCGATCCAAACCGTCGCGGATGCAACCATCTGACACCAACAACCATCGCGCCGAATCGGGATGCCTCCCATTCCGATTCGGGGTGACGGAAACGTTCCCTATTCCGTAAGTGTTTTCAATTCCGTTCAATCTAAACGAAAAGGCACACCTGGGACGATCTAAAACGTAAAATTCAGGAAAAGTCCTATTTGAGACTGCCTTTCTGACCCGTACCTGGAAATAAGTGGTGAATCGGTCGCACTTTCACCCAGTTCAGTGTATTTGGCGAAGGCAAATACAGAATATTGCTCAGAGACAGGAATAATTAAGGAGCCTTTGAAAGAGAACGCCGTCGATCCACTCTCGATCTCATGAAATGGTAGACCACTCAGGATGGATTCTTCAGGTGATATGCCAAAATAGGCCTGGTTGAATTTTCGGTCTGTATATTGCAATTCTGGTCCAACACTCCAGAGCATCATCTTGGAAAAAGCCAAAGCTTTCCCTTTAAGGCTAAGACCCAATTCGAAAACAGTTCCCTCATGGCTCGACACAGCCTTGCGAAGTTCCGAATAATAACGCATCCTTCTGCCCGAAAATTCAGCTTTCAACCCAATTTCAGCAGACCCACTCACTTCATCGAGCAAGGACAATTCAGGGACTGGCTCCGAATCAATTGAAAAGGGATTTGCGCCATCTCGATCACGACCGAAATCGTATTTCACGAAGGGGCTCAGGTTGAAACCTGATTTCCATTGAAAGCGGTAACCCACCCCTTCCTGAACCGAAGCAAAGAATCGCTGTCCGTAATTCACCTGGATATTTGGAAGAATCGAGGTCTGATAGGATTGGGAACCTTGGTAAACTGGCCCAGTCATCACACCGAGACCGACAGACGTCTTCCATCCATCCGGGGCAGCCGGTGGTTGAGCAAAAATAAGTGACGAAGTTAGCACAAAAAATAAGCCAAAAACCCAGTTCATGACAGAACCTCCACTGTCATGATGAATTATTGTCCACTGTTTGTCCAGTAATTTTTTAAAAAATTGCTGGACAAATCATGGGTGATCAAATGAAACGTGTCGGTTTAGCCACACTCGACCTATTTGTCTCTGAGAGAAGGGATATGGGCCTAATCAAAGATCCGTTAGGTAGAAATATTCCTTAGTGCAAACAGTTGCAGAATGCCTCCAAGATCGGTTTAGATGATCCCAAGCGGTGTATAGATATGTCCTGGAATGATGGCATCGATTTCCGAGGTTGATAGCCCCATATGACTGTCGAGAATTTCCCAATAGATATCACGAAAATCGTTACGCCAGTCCAAGTCCCCATAAAAGAGGTTGTGCTCTTCAAGACCTGGCCAACCACTGCCAAGGCAGACTTGCCCTGAGGCAGAATTCGACATGATCATAGCCACCCCACCCGTTCCGTGGTCGGTACCGGCTGAATCGTTCTCATAAACCCTCCGCCCGAATTCTGTCACAACGAGCACAAGCAGGTCGTTCATTTGACTACCCATGTCCGTATAGAGTGCCGCAAGAGAATCACTGAGTTCGGACATTAAATCCGCGTGACCGCCATCGGAGTTCTGTTGGGCATGTGTGTCGTAACCATTCATATCGACGGTCGCCACCTCAATGTTCAAGGGTGAAGGGTCTTCCTTTAACATCTGGGCCGCGTGTTTAATCCGCTCGCCAAAATAAGTATCTGGATAGGTTGCACCGTTAGCTGGAACATAATCGTCGAGATTGCGATCGGAAAAACTTTCAACCATTTGGAAAATGGCCTGTCCAGTTTCATAGACACTTTGGTTGCCCGCAGTAGGCACCAGATCGTGGATTTGATCGAGAATCTGTTGAAGTTGGCCTGGAGGTGTTGCTCCGTCGGAAAGTGAATCATCGCCAACCTGTAGGGTCCCAAAGTTGGAGCTTGTGGGAACGGGGATTAAACCCATGACGCTTTGTGGAGCCGTACTTCCAATGGCAACCGCTCGAATTAGGCCACCATCACCGGTCGTGTTTTGTAAGTACCGGTTGATCCAACCTTCCAACAAGGTGTTGCCTGGAACGGCCGTCTCATAATACGACTCTGATTCAAAATGAGAACGATCCGGCCCCGGATAACCGACACAGTGAACGAAACTCATATTGCCTGCCTGGTGAATCGGGTGGATTGAGGCCAAACTGGGGTGCAACCCGAAATCACTGTGACTTGTATTGAGTGTGTTGGCAATGGGTACACCAAGCGTTGGTCGGTAATTCATGTACAAGCTATGTTGGCTCGGATTAATGGGTATAAGCGTATTCAAAGCGTCGTTCCCGCCCCGCTGAAAGATGACCAATAGCTTTTTGCCAGGTGTTTTCCTTAGGATGCGCTGACTAGGTTTCGCCATTGCGCCTTGGCCCAGTCCTGCCAAACCCATTCCCGTTGCTGCTAATTTGACAAAGTCTCTACGTTTCATCATTCACCTCACTGCCTGTTGAATTCGGGCAATCTCAGGAAAAGGGACCACACGTGTCTGATTTCCTGGTCGATCGTGGTTGGGGTAACAGAAAAACTACCTGGATCACCCTGGGTCAAGTAGTTCTCAAGTATCCCTCGAACACTGGCTTCCTGGGCGCCGTGCGTTGTCAGCGCCTCCATGAGATCTAAGATCTCTGTGTAAGAGGTGAGTCCACGAGTTTGGACAAACTGGTCCATGTCGACCCCCGAGGTATTGCCATTTCCTCGGTTGCTAGTCAGGGAATGAATAAAGTTCCAACGATAAAGCAAAGAGTTTGTGTTGATCCAGAAATTGCCAGCCTCCTCAAATCCAGTGGGGAAGGGAAAGTTGAAAAGGGGCATTCCCATATTATCGAGAAAGTAATAGATCCCATGGAACACAGGAAATGAATCCGAAACCCGGATGGCGCTCATTGCGAATTCAAGAGGCGTTTTTGTCTTGTTTCCTCGGTAGTTCAAATCGGTACGGAACCGGGGGTGCGAGGTTATGGTAGCCAAAACCTGTTCAATATCTCCATTTGTGGCGGAGAATGTTACCTCGGCTGCAGCTGTCACATCTGCGGGTGGATCGTCATCGATGAGAAACTGGCAGAGTTTCCAACAGATAAATTCGGCACAATGGGGATCCTGGACAATTGCATCTATCAGGGTCATTCCATCACTCAGTCCACCACCTGCTGGAATGGTCAAGTTCAGGGAAGGAATGTACTTCTCACCGTAATCGTGTTCGCCAGGATCGAAGGCGAATTGGCCACGGTGAATGCTCCAGCCCGTAAAGCAGCGAGCTGCTTGCACAATGTCCTCCTGGGTATAACCATTGTTGGCACCAAAAGAGTGTAATTCAAAGATTTCTCGAGCGTAGTTTTCATTTGGAGCACCAACGACATTGTGGATATTGTCCAGATAAACATTCATCGGATAGCGGGTCGCTGATTCGACTAGCAGATCCTTGAAGTTACCCAATGCGTGGGCTCTAAATGCGGCATTTTCATACCATTCCTCGATTGGATGGTCGGTTTTTTCGAGCTCGGTATTGAAGTGATTTTCCCAGAACTGGGTCATTTTTTCATTGAGCTGTCTTTTTGAAAGTGCCGCTCGAATGAACATGTCCTCAATGAAACCCTCCCAGGACTGCCGTTGTTTCAATTCGCGTCCAGCTATGAGGCTCTCCAGCTCAGAATCATCGATCGAGTCCGAGTCCAACTGTTGGTTGATCCACCCATTAACGCCCATGGAGAGAACAGATTCCAAGTCTTCCTGTTTGGGGCCAAAGGCGAGCCGATTGAGAATATGATGGGCTTCGTCCAAGTCCGCCTGGGATACCCCGTTTGGAAAGGAGGAAGCTGAGGTGGAAGGTTCGGTGGGGGTCGGGAACAAATTTTGGTTAGCCTGGAAATTTGCGAGAACCTCACCCGCACTCAAAGCTCGGTTGTAAGCTGCCGCCATAACCACGTTTCCAGTAAATGGCCAGCCGTACGGATCACCATCACCCCAATACCAAAATGTGGATGGAGCGCCAAGAGAAAGACTTAACACAACCGGCCACTCGTTCACCCGCGCCTGATGCGTCTCGGTTGCGACCTGTTGTCCATTGACATAGACTCGCAAGGTCGATCCCTGCCACACACCGACGACGTGAACTCGCTGATTCTGGTATTGATCCAGGAAATTGGGTACCTCGACATATCCATTCAATTGCCAGTCATCCTGATCCTCTAATTCAAAAAAGAGGTCGTTATTGCGAACAAACAGTCCCGCAATCTGACCACCGGAAGTCTGGCGCAAACCAAAAAGTGATCTGGAACTCCAATTAGTTGGAACGTCGCCAGTCCAGGTGAATTCCACTTCAAAACTTCCACCGTTGTTGAGTTTCATTTCACGCGACCCGTGTACTCCAGCCTGTTCGGAACTGAGTCCACCGCCTATCGCCAACTTGGCCCCTCCGGGAACCAGTTGGCGAACTCGCGGATCACCGGATAACGTGTACCCGCGCCCGCTTGAATCGGAATTGAGTCCACCCTGTTCCAGGCGGTATTCGGCAACCAACCCACTAGTAACGCGTCCGCCACCGGCAGGAGGATTCACAGCCGGGTCCGGCAAGATGTATTGAGAGGTATAGCGAAACCTGGAATCGGGAATTTGAACCTCGGATCCACCTTCAGGAGTCCAATAGACCCTCATGGACGGATGATTCCAAGTACTGCCTGTTTCCAGGTGAAAGTGGTGGTTTCCCGCCTCTAGATAGACTTCTCCTGTTGGTGCCCATTGCCCACGATATTCCCCATTGAGGTTACTTACCGACACACCGTTGATTCGAAGGGTTCCAGTCTCAGCGATTCGAATTTCATAAGTATTGCTCTGTTGGACATTCAAAATTCCTTCAAGGTGACAAATGGTTCCTGAGGAAGTGTAGACGCCTCCCATCATCGGATCATCGAATTGCGTGCCTGGTACAACAACTTGCGCATAGGGATGCAGGTTTTGGACATCGGGCAAAGGTGAGATATTGAATTGCTCCCCGTAAAGGCGCGCCACCAAGCCCTGAGATGTGCCGGTCTCCTGATCACAATAAACGCTGAAAGTCACATCCTTGCTACGTCCGTCGCCATCCACCAGGTGTATTTCCATTTGATTTAGTCCTGGACTTAACTGGAGGGTTCCATCCCATAGGCCATCTTTTAAAACGAGTTCCTGACCATCATAGAAAGCCGACACATCTGTGTTGGGCCCCATAACGAAGGCCTTAAGATCCAGTTGAGATTGAGTCGTCCTATGCCCCGATTCCGGTTCGAAAAGACATTCGAGTTCCGAATTCGCGTACAGGGGAACGGGCGTTGCTTCGTGATAAAGATGGTTCTGATCTACAAGTTCAAAAAGAGGTTGGCCCGTTTGACGCCACTGCCATACAATACTGCCCGGATGATCCGATGAAAAGAATTCCACACGAACGGGGTGCAGGCCGTAATCAAGATTGATGGTCCCCTCAACGACCTGATTCCATCCCCAATCAAAGCCGGCAACGTGTTGATCATCGATGAACAAATTCATCCCACGGTATCCGAGTAATTGAAAATCATAGCTGCCATCCTGCGGAATGAAGATATAGCCTTCGAAAAGCGCTGCGAAATTCTCTCTCATCTGAGAATCCATCAAGGGACGCCAGACGTTGGGCTCATGATTGAGAGCTTCTGTAGCCCGAATAACAACTGGAGCTGGAAGTGCACCGAAATCGGGATAGGTAATTCCGGTCCCATCGCCGAGGTCGAATCCATAATAGGACCCAGCCAGACCATGGCCAAGATCACCAACACAGTTCGTCATCTGCACCAGATCTAATACGTCAGTTTGGAAATCCAAATTGAAATCCGTGTCTGGATTGGACCCGCGCCAACTCTGGGCGACAAAAAAAAGGTCCTGCTCATTGAATCCGGGCTGATTGTCGATTTCAAACAGACCGCACGGTTCAAGTTGAGCAAAGAGAGGTAGAACGGCCAGTATCAGAAACCCAAAAACTTTCATAGCATCCCTCTAGGTCAAGATTAGTAGCATGACAATATACGGAAATTGAGAATGAATCCGTGAACCAACTCACATTCACGGATCATGGGTCCTGAGCTGTAGGCATGAAACCAGCAAAAAAATGGTGCCTCCAGTGTAAATAACTGAAATTGAGACCCCGACGCAAAAATAGACTCAAGTGTTTGATATTATTTAATTTGTTCTTGAAAAATTCAATTTACACAGTACCCGTAATGTAATTGTTGAGGAAGCCGGGTTTATACGGATGAGGTCATAACGTAAAATAGGTCAAAAAGTGAGGAGGCTTACATGAAGCATAAGCACACAGTCGTACTCGGAGCAGGACCAGGTGGATACGTCGCGGCTATCAGACTGGCCCAACTTGGAATTGACACCCTGTTAATTGAAAAAGAGTATATGGGAGGCGTATGCCTAAACGTGGGTTGCATTCCATCTAAAGCATTGATTCATGCCGCAAAGAGTTTTGAATCCATCGCCAAGATGGACCAGTTCGGCATTTCTGCGGAATTGAAGGCATTGGATTTTTCCAAAACCCAATCCTGGAAAGATGGCATCATCTCCCAGCTGACTTCTGGCATTCGCATGTTGGTCGAGAAAAATGGCGCCGAAATCCTCACGGGTCATGGCACTTTCACCAGCGAGAACACCCTAAAGGTTGAGAAAAACGACGGAGAGCAGGTGGATGTTTCCTTTGACAACTGTATTATTGCCACAGGCTCCTCACCCATTCAAATCCCGGGCTTTGCGACCGGCGGCCGGATTTTGGACTCTACATCAGCCCTCGCTTTAGAAGACGTTCCCAAGAAACTGGCAATTATCGGTGGTGGATACATCGGCCTGGAACTGGGGTTTGTTTACCGCAAACTAGGTTGTGAAGTCACTGTTGTGGAAATGATGGACACCGTTCTGCCAGGCTTTGATGCGGACGTCGTCAAACTAATGCAACGCAAGCTCAAAAAAGACAAATTCAAAGTCTATACAAAGGCCCGCGCAAATTCCTTCGAAGAAACCGAAAACGGTGTCATTTTGAACTTCACCCAAAAGGACAAACAACAGCAGGTGGAGGCAGATTACATCTTCGTCAGCGTTGGACGCAGCCCAAACACACGTGGGTTCGGTTTGGAGAACACGGGAGTCAAATTAGACGGCAAAGGATTTATCGCCATCGACAACCAGATGAAGACAAATATAAAGGGCCTTTTCGCCATCGGAGATGTCACTGGTCAGCCCATGCTTGCGCACCACGCATCCTATCAGGGCGAAATTGCAGCGGAAGTCATCGCTGGGCACAATGTCATCGACCAGAGTAAAACCTGTCCAGCGGTGGTATTCACAGATCCAGAAATCGCCACCGCCGGGCTATCTGAGGAAGAGGCTATCGCCAAAGGCCACGATATCAGCGTCGGCCAGTTTCCTTTTGCAGCGCTGGGGCGCGCGCGCACGACTAATAGCACGGAAGGATTCGTCAAGGTCATCTCCAACAAGAAGTCAGAGGAAGTACTTGGTGTGGTCATGGTAGGTCCTCATGCCAGCGATCTGATTGGCGAGGCCACTCTCGGCATCGAAATGGGTGCCTTCTTGGATGACTTCTCGTTAACGATTCATCCTCACCCTACACTCACTGAATCAATAATGGAAGCCGCCAAGAAAGCAAAGGGCGCTGCCATCCATGTTCTGAACTGAGTCGCGCAGAAATGAAAATTGTCATTGCGTTGACAGGCGGTTCAGGTGCCCCCTATTTCACAGCTTTATTGGAACGCCTCAAGCCAACATCCGCCGAATTAGAAGTCGTCAGTTCTGCAACGGGGCGCCAGGTTCTCCAACACGAAACGGGAAAAACCTGGAA
>Ga0070729_10004105_pt1 | contig 16165 bp, 12 predicted proteins | sample tdDd472_FD_66725 | JGI IMG/M metagenome (GOLD analysis project Ga0070729, IMG submission 66725) | Marine sediment microbial communities from the Atlantic coast under amendment with organic carbon and nitrate - tdDd47.2 | ecosystem: Environmental > Aquatic > Marine > Coastal > Sediment | place... | reverse complement strand
CCTGTTAAACCGATTAAACGAGGAATAACCATGAGCCGAATGGTGCAATGTGTGAAATTAGGGCGCGAAGCCGAAGGCCTGGATCGCCCCACCTACCCCGGTGACCTGGGTGCCAGAATCTACAATAATGTCTCCAAGGAAGCCTGGGCCGCGTGGCTGCAACACCAGACCATGCTGATTAACGAATACCGCCTGACGCCGGTTGAACCCAAGGCGCGCAAGTTCCTGGAAGAGCAGATGGAAAAGTTCTTTTTCAGCGAAGAAGGCAGCGAAGCACCCAAAGAATTCGTACCCCCTTCAAAGTAATCGGCTGTTGCCTGCATCACAAGCCCGGCTTTGCCGGGCTTTGTGCCTGGTGACACCTGAAGCCGTGAAGTAGCTAAAAATCAGCTGCTTGGCGCGAATTTTAGCGGTGAATCGGCCGCAATGACGGAATAAAACTTGACCCGTCAGGCCTGATCCGGTTTAATACGCGCTCTTCGCAATTCAGTGATCGCTGAATTGATCAAAGTGCCCGATAAGGCCGGGTAGCTCAGTTGGTAGAGCAGCGGATTGAAAATCCGCGTGTCGGCAGTTCGATTCTGCCCCCGGCCACCACTTTTCCTTATATATTTCAATCAATTATAGATGCATCTCGATAGTTATTGCTACACGTGCATAACTAATGCGGGAGTTTTGCGGGGTATACTCTCACAAACTCTGTTCGCGGCATCAATCAAATTACCTAATTCCGCTGCTGAGTAATGAGTCGTAATCCTTCCCGACCGATGACCTAAAAGGTCTTGCCTGTCTTCGAATGAAACACCAGCTGCTCGAAGCCTTCGCCCAAATGTATGCTTGAGGTCATGTACTCTGATGTTCTTAAAGCCATTGGGACATGGTTTGTCGAACTCATCCTCATAACGATCAGCAGCATTTGAACGTGCGGTTCTCCATGCTGAATTGTTCATTCGTGTAATGGGGCTATTTTTGAATGTGAAGACATACTCATCATGTTTATTGCGACGAGCCTGAATTATTGAAGAGGCTACTCGATTTAAGACAACGAGTCTCTCCTGTTTGTTTTTAACAATTCCCTCAGGAATGATAAAAACTGATGTTCTAAATTCAGGAATCTTCACTTCCCAGTCCCATTGAAGCTGACAGACCTCGTTATCTCTACAACCAGTGTTAACCTTAAACAGCGCCATTGCTTGTAAGTGGGCAGGCAGTGCCTCAAATAGAAGTTGCTGCTCTTCCCATGACAATGGGTATGCCTTCCGGGCATTAGGTGTGCTTGGGAGCTGAATTAGCGGTGGCGTCTCTAGCCAGGTTAAACCGTGTTCATCACGCCATAAACGTGCCGCCAAATTCAGTATCCTTCGTACTGCGGATAAGTCTCTACCAATGGTTGAGTTGCTTATTCCATTCTTACGCCTCGTATCAATAAATGTTTGTAATGTTCCCATGTGCACATGCTGTAATGGCAAGTCGCCGATAAAGGGCTCAACAACCTTTATTGATTGCGAAATTCTGTTGAGGCTGCGTAAGTTTCCTTCTTTCAATTCTTGTTTAAGGTAATAGGTGGCTGCTTGTCTGAAACTCCTTTCAGGTCTCACTCCATAAATCTCGGCTTGCCTTATCTTATCGATTCGGTTTACGAGGTATGCTTCGGCTTCTTCGAGGTTACTTGTGCCAGTGCTTTCGCAAAGTCTGCGGCCTCGGATCTTTTTGTCGATATGCCAGATGCCCTTCCGACTATAGAGCCCTGGCGTTTTTTTGCGTCCCATATTTCTTCTCCTTGAGGATTAAAATTGAGACGCCCGTTGCGGCTCTTATATTCGTCTACCCAGCTATCTAGGTCAAGCCTGTCAAAAGCTATACCCTGAGAACCAATGGGGATTTCAATCAGGTTTGGTCTGACTTCTTTGTTGAATCTGTTTCGGTCCATACCCAAATAATCAGGTGCATCTCGTAATCGAAGTAAGCGAGGCAAAAACTGTGCGCATGTATCTAAGGGCATCTTTTCACCAGCTACTAAAACAGGTTCCGTGCCGCTGGAAACAGCATGCAGATGGTAATATGTATGTAACCCAAAAATTGAGGCAGGAACTCAACAAGATGCGTCGCTAAGTGCTTGTTATATAACGATCTAAGTTTCAGAATTAAGGCGTTCATATCTTCTCTGCCTTAGAATCTACGGTAGATCGATCTGAATTTTTCAGGCAGTCTGCCTCAGAATTTACGGTCGGAGATTTTTTGCTTAAAGGTGTGTACTGCAGCGGGTGACCAGGGTGCCACTTTTTCCAGTCATGTGTAGGTTCTCTGTCTTGGGATTTACGGATAGTAAGGCGCCATTCTCGTGCAAGCTTATTGACCCATACATGGCCTTTGGTAAGGACTATGAAACCATGTTCCATAAGCATATAAAATGGCTTCTTAACAGTGTTTTCAGATACGTTTAGGCGCTTGGCTGCTTGGGCGGTTGAAATCGAGAGTATGCCGTTTCTATCCTCTCTGTAAATAATAAGAAACTCAATGAGTAGTGCACGGGCTAATGGTGTTAACTGCCTATAAGCATCCGACTCAAGAACTTGAGCTTCAATGTATATATGCCTATAGCCGTTTACAAGTTTACCTACGAGGTTGCGCTTTGTGGATTTAGCCATGCCGATCTGCCTTCTTAATACGTGTTGATCCACCATCTTCAATAAGCAAAAGCCCATCTGAAGATACTTCGGCTACAAGGCGCATGTATTTCTCCCCAGCTCGACAGCGGAATATTTTTACGATGCACTCTGAGTCAGCTCTAATTTGATCGAACGACCAATATATGCATGGCCGCCATCCATGTTTGAAGTTTGAAATCTTGCTTTCAGCTAAATACATACGCATATTTATCACCCATAAAAAAACCCCATAAACCAAGCCCGACACAAGATTTATGGGGTTTATTCATCCACCAAAAGCGGCGAATTCATGACTACAGTGTCGGGCTATAGTGCGATGGGGAGAATTGTGGCTGGGCGAATTGGGCGATTCAATTATTTAGAGGCTACTAGGATGTGTCGGAATATTGTTTAAAATCAATAGTTTACAGATTGGGCGGCATTTTCGCCCAAATTTGTTTCGCCCAACTATTGGGTTGGCTTTGTTACCCGCCGAATAGTCTCTGCACTTTTTCCTTCCGAAATGACCATTTGAGATAGTTTCTTGCAGAGGGCGTGATGGCTTAAATGAGGATATTGTGATGAGAGTTCGTTGATGGCTAGTCGCCACTTTGTGTTGCGTAGTTCAGTCTTTGTCTTCCCTGCGTCTCTACCAGTATTGGGTTTTAGATAACCTGGTTTCGAAAAAGCAAGCTGTTTGAAACTTTCGTAGATCTGTTTTCTCTCTTGAGGGGTTATGTCTGGGTTAAGGGTTAAGACGCTATCACCCTGTCGTGTTTCCTTGTCCTTGGGGAAGCTCTTGTGATATGCCGTTGTCAGCTCATCTAGCCATACGAAAGCAGATGAGGGGATAGCCTCAATGGACTGAAGTCTCCACTCCTTGTAGCTAGTATGTGGTGCTGGCTCGTCATGCCTCAGCAGGTTGCTGATATTGTTTAAGTCGGCACGAATCCGATCCCATTCCTTGGGCAGCTTTTTTCGAGGATAGCCATCGACACTTAAGTAATAAGAGTCGAGTTTCACGCAGTAATGCTCATCTTGGTGGGCAAGAATTCGCACAGTGACATCAGGGGGCCAGGACCATCCTGTTGCAAAAGGAATTATGCGGACAGGCACTAACTGTCGTCCATCAATATTTAAGTCGGGCATAGGTTGAGAGTTGGTGTGTTGTAAAGAATGAAATAATACAATCATACTTATGAAATACTTATATTGGCAATAATTATAAGTGTCGGCTTATATAGATTTTTTTAAAGCCAACATGCGTCTCTCGTATAGCTGCTGGTGATCTAAGTCGAGCGACTGTATCACTAATTGTGTTGTATCTCGGTTAAATAAGACGACGTTTTTTATTCTCTGTCGGTTAGTGGCCATCATCCTCTACATGATTGTCGAGGATAAAATCGATAAATTCCAATTGTTTATCATCCCCAAAGCTTTTTAAATGGGGCCTGTTCTTCAGATAATCACTACATACAGGTTCGGATTTCTGTGCTCAGAAACAAATGTTGGCAATGTGATAATGGCACGATTTGTCTATTTCTGGCCAACAGCGGGCTCTAAGCAGAGGTTAAATAAATTTTTTTCTCAAAACGGACATAGCAAGATGCTTGTGCTTGTTATAGCTGATTAAGCAGGATTATGAGAAAATATGTAGCTACATAAAAATAAAGCCAATCTAGTGTTGATTGATACCGTATCTGGTGCAAATTTGTCGGAGAAACGCTGTGTCGACTCAAAATCAGCGGTTCACGTGACGATGCAAGAATTAACACAGTATCAAGGGAATATAAATGGGTTATCGCACTCCAGCCGACATAAAAGAAGAGCTCCAAGCATATCCACGTCGAGTACTCATCCTCACGACAGTTGTTTGTGAGAGCCGTGCTATTAGAGCTCACTTAACGAATCCAGAAAGGCTGATAGGTGATAATGGCGCGCTTTACGAGTATGGTCGCTTCTCAGACCCCGCTGGTGATTGGCTTGTCGTGCATGCTATTACCCCACAGGGGAACAGCGATGCAGGTATTGTCGCAACTAAGGCCTTTCAGGAATTTGGAAGCTTCAATGCTGCGATGTTCGTTGGCGTCGCCGGGTCTTTGAAAGAAGACATACTAATAGGCAGTGTCGTTGTTGGTGATTATGTCTACAATGGACATTCCGCGAAAGTGGGAGACAATGAAACATTTGTCAGGCCTCATGGATTAGTTCCTGCAAGAGAACTTCTGACTGCCGCTCAAGGCCTTATCATCGATGATAATTGGTGGGATCTTTTGCGGGCACCGGCTGGAATGGATATGCCGAAAAAGGAGGTATACCCCTGCAATTTCCCCCCTTCAGCAGTTATCAAGGGAATTGTTTCAGGAGAGGAAGTTGTCTCTGGTGATAAGTCCCAACGCTTCAGCTTGCTTAGTGAGCACTTCAACGACTGTGGTGCTGTTGAGATGGAAGGCTGGGGTGTCATGAATGCTGCACACTATGAAAACGCGTCTGCCATCATTGTACGCGGTATCTCGGATATGTGTGCCGGGAAAGGTCACGCGACAGACATTTTACTTCAGCCGATTGCGGCTGCGCATGCCGCTGCATTCGCTTTCAGCATTCTTTCGTTTCGGAGCAAGGTGCCGCTCCCTGAAAGTCCAGTGCTGGATGATGAAACGAAGAAATCGGAAACACCGCATGCTGCTAAGGCTCAATCACATGAGGAACACCGTGTGGAGTTCGTTTTCAATTTCGAAGGAACTAAAGGCGAATGGGGCAAGCATAAGATTGATATGGTAGTTGACCGTTTGAAGCAGGTTATAAATGATGAAAAGCTGACACTGGTTCGTGTTGACACTGGATCCGTTCGGATTGTAATGAGTGTCCGTGAAGCTGATATTATAACTATGGACTTGGCGAGGCTCCAGGAAGCGGTGTCGGATATAGGCGTCACTCTCCTTGGCGCTGCTCGGATGGAGGTAGTAGATGAGGCGGTGAAGGCCAAGAATGCTTTGGCGGCAGCTTCTGTTGATCTTCTTGCTTGGGAAAAAACACTCCCTAACGGCAAATGGATGGAACGACCCGAGCGAGAAAGTATCGAAGTCCACTTTCAGTGCAAGTATAGTTCAACAGTGTTGCTAGGCGAACCAGGCTCAGGTAAATCGTCACTTTTATCGAAGATTGCTGCCGATCTGCTAAATAATGGTGCTACTGTGTTCGCACTGAAGGCAGATTTCCTTCCGAATGACATTCAAACTGAAATAGACTTACAGCGCGAGTTACAGTTACCAGCTCAACCTAGTGATCTCATTCTCAGCTTGGCCACCTTACAGCCCGTTTACGTCCTCATTGATCAACTGGATGCGCTTGCGAGTCAACTAGATCTTCGAAGTGGGCGTTTGAACGTCCTCCTTAACATTATCCGTCGTGTTGGCGGTGTATCTAACGTCCATGTGCTGCTTTCTGCACGTGCTTTCGAATTTCATCACGATGTTCGACTACGTGCGATCGAAGCTGAAGCAGTGGAGTTGGCACTTCCACCTTGGTATGAAGTGAAAGAACAGCTCAACAAGGTTGGTATCAACCCTGATGGATGGCCAGACAATGCACGTGATGTTGTGCGTATTCCACAGTCATTGAAGACCTTCATTACACTTGTGAATTCAGGGCGAACAGAGCCCTTCAGCACTTATCAGGCAATGCTCGAGCAACTCTGGAGCGATCGGATCGCGTCAGCCAATGATAGCGAGTGTCTTATTCAGCTCGCCTCGGATATTGCTGGCCAGATGGCTGAGGAAGAGACTCTTTGGCTCGCAGCCGCTCGCTTCGATGACCGATTTAATTTGCTCAAGCGCTTAGAGGCGCTAGGCTTCATTGTTCGCTCGGAAAACAGTCTAAGCGTCGCTTTTAGCCACCAGACGATCTTCGATTATGTTCTCGCTAGAACCTTCGTTCGAAACACAGGGCTGCTCTCGACGTATGTACTGGAGCGCCAAGACTCGTTGTTCGTTCGAGCAAAAGTATGGTCTGCGCTGAACTATCTTCGTGAAGCCGAAGCTAGCTCCTATGAGCGCGAGATCCTTGCTATTTGGAAGACAAAGGATCTCCGGCGTCATCTTCGTTTCCTTCTGATAGAATTTCTTGGCCAGGTGAGTCAACCACGAGAATTAGAGAAGACATGCATGGGCGAGGTGTTGAATTTGGCAGAGCTCAGAGTGTTTGGCCTCAAGGCAATTTATAACAACTCAGGATGGTTCAAGCATTTCGCTTTGACCGCTATTCGAGATGCAATGTCTGGCACGGATTCAGAAGCTGATCAAGCACGGCAGATCCTTGCACGTAATTGGAAGACGGATAGCAAGCTCGTAACACTGCTTATTAAGGAGTGCTGGTTATCTCATATGGAAAGGGATAGCTATTCCTGGATGGTTGTACATGAATGCCCAGATTGGACTGAAGAAGTTGAAGCGATTGCGGTCACCGTCCTCAATCGTACGCCAATATCGGTATGGCATGTAGACCATACTGCAATGACGCTCGCTATAGAGCAGCCTGACGTGGCCCTACGTTTGGTGAGGGCTAAACTTGATTTTCTCCTTGCCGAAGCTAAAGGTCGGTCTGAACAACTGCTAGTTTCGATGGATTCTGCTGATAATGAAAAGATCGAAAGGCGCATAAGTCAAGATCGAGCTAAGGAGTTTCAAAGTATACTCGAATCCATGGAATGGAATGATCTGCCCACACTAGCAGAAGCTGTACCAGCTACCTTCCTCCAATATCTTTGGAGTTGGTACACTGAAGTGTTCTCGGAAATACTTAGCTGTAAACACAAGGATAATGATGAGTATATCTATCCAGGTCGATACTTTCTTGAAATCGAGCCGTCGACGAGTGAAACTCAATCAGCGATAGGAGAAGAGCCAGTGATGAGTGCTTTGCAAATTTCAGTTGAGGAGCTCGCAAAGCACAAAACAGAAGATTTTTTGAAGTGGGCCAACGAAAACTCGAAATCTGATATGTTGGTCGTTCAACAACTAATCGCACGAGGCTACGAAGTTGTGTCAGATCAGCTGGCACAGAATGCTCTCGAATGGATTCTGCAAGATCAGCGTCGGTTCCAACTTGGAACTGCACGTGGTCACAGATCTGCCACAATCAATCTCGTGCGAGCATCCGCGCCACATTGGTTGCCAGAAGAAATCGACCGTTTTCAGGAGTCTGTTTCTAATTATCACCCTAAAGTACCGGATTATCTGAAGGAGCCGGGTCAGCGTAAGGTGTTCAATGATATAGTTAGAGCAACAAAAAAGGATATTCTTCAGGCTATAGGTGTCGAACGGCTGAAGCCAGAAAATCGTGATTTGATCACAACAGAACAACGTGCGCTAGGTGACCGACATGATTACTCGATTGGAAAGGTTCAAGGTGGTTATATAGGGTCACCTATGGAATCTGCCGCGATGATCAAGGCTAAAGATAGCCATATTCTCAAGATTTTTCATGAGGTTCCGGACAATACGAAATGGGATCATCCAAAGGACTGGATGCGCGGCGGTAATATCCAGTTGTCACGTGCTTTTGCAGAATTTGCACGGACCGATCCTGAACGAGCAATTCGCCTTATAGATCAGTTCCAACCGCTTCTTCAGGAGCGTGCCGCTGGATATGCGCTCGAAGCGCTGGCTGATGATTCTTCGAACGACAGCCGAGTAATCGAGGCTTTTCTCGATCTACATGATCGTGGGTTTAAAGCTGAGGACTTTAGGGCGTCAGTCGTACGGGCAATCGAAAAAATTGCGTGCAGAAAGGGATGTATCAGTGAAGAGGTAACCGGTAGACTCGTCGACTGGCTACTTATTACCCCTGTCCCAGTGGAAGAGGAGGGTGAGGATGAGGAAGCCGAACTTTCTACAATATCTGGTGATGAGGATGTTAGGGAAGGGAGTATTGTTTGGGGGCATGGAGGCATCTCGGTACTACCAGGAGGTAATTACATCATACTCTCGGCACTCGCTTCAATACTTCTAAACAGGGGGGAAGTAGGTAGAGATCGCTATCTTAAAATACTCGAGGATCATTTATTACGTGAGCATGATTCGAATATATGGAAAGCACTTCTCTATAGACTTGAAAATGCCGGTGGCTCGACGCCGCAGAAAGTGTCAGCTTTCATTCGAAAGTTGTTTGATAGATTTCCTGAAATCATTGCTACTCAAGAAGCTGTTATGTTTCTTGCTCACGCCCAGCGCTGGGATGACCAGCTTGTGTTGGACCTGATCAGCGATTGGAATAACTCTGATCGAATTTTCTTACAGCGGGCCTATGGTGAGCTTGTGGGCTTGATCGCAACTGAGAAAGCGAAGGATAACTGGGTGCATGTGCGTGATGAGATCATCAGCTCCGGAGCCGATGATGTGAAAATCGGCCTTGCTCATGCTGCGGTGAATATGTGGTCTGAAGAGAGGCTGCGGAAAAGCTCTGGCGAGACCCTGGTCGCTTTGCTGCAAGATGCTAGCAAGGAACTTGTAGCTACAGTGATGGATGTTTTCAGGATCACTTATGAACTTGTTCCCGATGCGACTACAGTGAAATTATTACGCGGGCTGGCAAACCCAAGCACAGACTTGTCTGCCTCGCCTTCTGATTTCGTGGTGGAGCGCCTTCAAGGGCTGCTACCATATGAGGCCGAGCTTATCGCGACTATCGCTGAAAAACTCGTCGCAGCTTGGAGAGACGAACTTGGGGATATTCGAACTGGAAAGGCTGCTGTTGCGCCACAACTAACCGACCTTGCTCTTACGCTTCATCGGATGGGGGGCGTGTTACGTCAGACCGGTGTGGCCCTTTTCGAGTCGATGATTGAAATGGATGCGTGTGGAGCACGAGAAACACTAGTTGAGATCGATGGGCGTTTTTCCTTACCACGGCCAGGAATACGCCCACGCCTTAAAAGGCGACGTAAGTCTCGCTATCAACGTCGATGATGATGGTCGAGCTCTTTGCTTCGATCCTAATCTCGTAAAAATCGTGTGGAATAGATCAGCAGATTATTGGCTCAACAGTAAACCCTTAATACCAAATATTATTTGATGTTATAAGTTATTGATATCTATGACATATGGCAATAAATGGAAGGATGTAACAACAGACGACTGGTAATTGATGCTTCATTCATAGATTAAATGTCTGCAATGAAATGTTCCAGAATAAAACAGACTGCTTTCCTGAATATAAGCAGCATGAGATGAATGCGTGTTAGTTTAACTTAGTCTGTATTATCGATTGGCTTGGCTTCATGGGGTTTGCCTTCTTTGGGATACTTGCCATTTAAAGCACTTCTCTCTTTTCCTGACTTCGTCTTAGGGCCTGTGGATGGCCCTCCATGTAATTTACATCGTCCATTAGCATGAAGATCCTGCCGTTTGCATGGTGAGCCAGACCGTGTTTTTGCCCCACATCTTAAGCCTATAAGCTCATCTGGTAATTCTGGCGGTAGAGGCATTGGCAAAGTCACACCTGTATTTATGTATGACTGAAACCATTGTTCGCGTACCGATGGGAATAATTTCAGTCTTTCTTGATATATTCGCCATTCTTTACGAAGCTCATTATTTGCATTCATAATATATATCCTCCTAAAGGTATATTTGTTATCACCTGCGGAATATTTGCGTAATACAGATATTCACGGTTATGCACAGTTGTGCAAATGAGGGCAACGGGCGAATCAATTATATTAATAAAATCAATGTGTTAATAATGATGATGGTTTTGAAAATCCGCGTGTCGGCAGTTCGATTCTGCCCCCGGCCACCACTTTCTCCTTCGTTTATTTTTACTCCAGATCCGTGTTTCATTAGACTCGACCCGAATCGAGCTGCCGCGTCAGTGCGATTGCTCGGCGCGTCCATGCGCCTCGGCCTTCGGTTCATGGCGCGGAAAAGCGCACCATGCCGTGATTTGCTCCCGGCAAATCTGGTCTGCCCCCGGCCACCACTTTCTCCCTTGTTTGTTCTTTCTACGTATCCATACTTCACCAGACTCGATCCGAATCGAATTGCCGCGTCAGTGCGATTGCTCGGCGCGTCCGTGCGCCTCGGCCTTCGGCTCATGGCGCGGAAAAGCGCGCCATGCCGTGATTTTCTCCCGGCAAATCTGGTCTGCCCCCGGCCACCACTTTCCCCTTTGTTTGTATTTACCCTAAGCCCGTCATTTCACTAGACTTGATCCGAATCGAACTGCTGCGTCAGTACCGGATCAATAGGTTCAACCTGACCCTATTGCCTGGTTGTGATCACTGTTCAAATAAATGATCTTAAGCTCTGAGAGAGGGTTGGTAATAAACTACACTCAACACATATTGTTATATTTTTAAGGCTTATTTTTTCTATGTTAATTCCCCCCATACCTGAGAACGAAGCCAGGCGTTTAGAGGCGCTGTATCAACTGGATATTCTTGATACCCGGCATGAAGAAGCCTATGACCGCCTGGTTGACTGGGCAGCTAGGATTTGTGATACCCCTATTGCACTCATCAGTCTTGTGGATAGTAAACGGCAATGGTTCAAAGCCGCTAAGGGTATTGACGCCTGTGAAACGCAGCGTGATGTATCATTTTGCGCGCATGCAATCCTGCAGGGTAAGGTGTTTATTGTACCTGATGCGCTTGAAGATGAACGCTTTGCAAATAACCCATTGGTCACAGGTGAGCCGAAGATTCGATTTTATGCGGGTATACCCTTACAGCACCCTAATGGTGAAACGGTAGGTACCCTGTGTGTGATTGATCAACGGCCAAAACAGTTGTCTCAAAGGCAAATAGACGATCTGTCTAGCCTGGCCGATCATGCCAACATGTTATTGGCAATGCGTGTAGCGAATAAAACTCTGACGAAATACCAGTCAATGCTAGAAGACGAGCGTGATTTAATGGCTGAGCTAATGAAGCAGATGATGCGACCGGAAGAGCTTGATTCGTCTGCGATTGAGTACTGGGTTCAGCCAACTGAAATGATGGGGGGCGATCTGGTGTGTGCCAGTCGCTCACCCCATGACAAATATTATGTTTTACTGGCCGACTCGACCGGGCATGGTTTGCCTGCTGTTATTAACCTGCTGCCGATTAACCAGATTTTTCATACCATGGTCTCGAAGAGTCTACCATTGGCGCTGATTATTGAAGAGATGAATAAAACAATAAAGCAACAGTCGCCTATCGATCGATTTGTGGCGGCCGTTGCCTTATGTTTTGATCACTATAATAGCACGGTAGAAGTGTGGAATGGTGGTATGCCAGACGCGCTCTTCATCAGTGATGATGGAAAAATCCAGCATCGATTCAAGTCAACTGATATGGCTCTGGGTGTCAATAACGTGACATACCGGCCCCGAACATTGATACATCAATGGGATGGCACAGGGCAGATATTTATTTGCTCTGATGGTCTATTTGATGCATGTGATGGAGAGGCAAATCGTATGGGGATGCTGGCCATAGAAACAGAGCTGGTTAACTCGGCCAAGGCTGAGCGATTTACGCAGGTGAAGCAAAGTGTATTGAAGCACCTGGGTGGACGTTCAGCGGATGATGATATATCCGTTGTGCTGATTGATCTGGATCGGTTAGGGGATCCCTGTCGCAGTAAAAATAGAGAATAATATGAGTGTGTTTAATCTGACGCTTTATTCGTTTGCTCGGTGCCAGGACGCATCAGGATGTGAAGTGGTTCCCTTATATTCTCTAAAGAAGAATCAGCTGGTCACCAACTCGTATAGTGCCACTACAGATTACTTTAATACAAATACCGCTGTTATAACTTAACGCTTTTGCCATGCCTTTTCCCTCGATCTGGTTTAAATAGCCACAGGGTGGGCGCGGCTTCTGGTATTCAAATATGGCTTCGCCAATCTGGAACTGCCTGTCTTTTAGTGCGGCGGTCTTTATGCCGCTGATGACGAGATTGCGTCTGTGCTGGCCCTGATCCAGTTTTAATTGATTACCTCTGCGGGCCAGTTTTAAATCGTGTTCAGTAATCAGTGTCGCCGGGCAGCCTTCTACAGGGTCCCAGTAGCCGGTTCCATTAAAATATCGGTCGCCCTGTAAGCCTTTATCCTTAACAGCGTACACGCAGTCAACGGCCTGCATATTCTCGCCAGCATTCTCACAGATATATATCGCCTGCAGACTGGGGAAGCGATTATTATTGAATAACTTTGCTAGAAGCTGTTTCATAAAACGTGTGTTACTGTGGCCAGAGCATAGGGTGATTATACTGTGGTTGGTGATAGAAAACCGGGAGTTTGTGGCTATTAAGATGCAATAGTGCTGAAGGATCAGCGTGAGCGAAGATGAAGGCAAGTGGTGGTAGTTGGTGGATACTGTCCCCGGCTAATCAGACGGGGACAGTGAAGCGGAATTTACTACTGGTCCGCAGATTCTTCAGTTGCTTGATCACCAGCAGCGGGTTCCATTTCCGTCACATCTTTACCGGTGATAGGGCTTTTTTTGGAGTCAGCCTGCATTTCCATCTGCTCCATGTGTTCCTGCCAGCTAATACCTGACTTTTCCATTTCCTGGCATTTCTTCATTTCCATTTTTTCAAGGTTTGAAGGGCATTCAGCATTGGCGGCGCCAGCAATTAGCAGTGCACTGGCGATAGATAGTAGTCTTAATTTCATCATTTTATTCCTCTATTGAGATTGACTGATATTTACAACGCCCGCAGATACTAGGCCTAAATACTGGCCGGTAATAGAGGGTATATTCAATAATTGGGAATGTTGTCACATTTAAATGTGCGGCCGGATTATTATTGATACACCGTTCACATAGATTTTATTTGTGTGCGTATAACGGATGAAAAAACAGCTGCAGACCGATGCTTATTTGCAGTTTAACTGACAGGCATTGAGCTGATCAGGGTTCTTCATACCATTCATTTTCTTCCGTCTTGCGCATAAAAAAATGCGAATACCAGTGGAAGCGGCCAGCCTGGTCCGAGGGAGCGGTACAGTTGATTCTGGAACGCCCAACGGGCAGATCCTGTTGCAGGTGCAGTGTCACCGTTGCGCCGTCGATGTCAGAGGGTACCCGCCCCTGGCCGCTGGCAAAGCACTGCACGCGGCTGGCGAGCTCGGCAGATTCAAGGCTGAGTTTTAATGTGGGACGGTGGCTGTGCAGCGGGATTAATGGCTCATCCAGTGGTTCGCCGCGATGGTCCCTTGCTATGGTGCTGCGTAATGGCATGGGCAGGCTGTTGACCTTGTCGGTAAAGCCCTCCATGTCCGCATACATCTGGTTAAAGGCAAAGCGCGGTACCGCCTGCCAGTCGACGTTTTCATCGAAGGCACCTGAATGTTGCGCAAAACCGATCAGGCCATGTGTTTTGCTAATGATTTTGATCAGGTTATTGTATTCACCATAGGGGTAGGCGAGCAGGCCGGGGCTTTTTCCCAGCTGCTGTCTGATCTTGCTTTCTGCCTGCATGATTTCGTTTTCGATGCGTTGTTGCCATTGCAGATAACTTTCGTCATCCTGTTGCCGCACCAGGTGTGAGTGGACTGTGGTGTGATTGGCAATGGTCGCACCTTCCCGGTTCAGCTGGTGAAGCTGCTTCCAGCTTATAAATTCATGGCTGTTACCTGTCAGCTCGGTGTTAATAAAAATGGTGTAGGGGAAACCATGTTTGCGTAACAGGGGCACCGCATTGGTGAGCACGGATCGGTAGCCATCGTCAAAGGTAATGGCAATGGCCCTGTCCGGCAGTCGCTGTTTGTTTTTCAGGGCGCGCATCATTTCCGGCAGATGCATTACATTAAAATCATTATCCGCAAGGTACTGCATGTGCTCGGCAAACTGTTGCCTGGTGACACTGGTAATCGCCGGGGTGCTATCATCCACGTGGTGATACTGGATAATGACCGCTGCAAACAATGAGTGTGCTGGCAGCAGTGCCATGCCCAGTAATAGCAGGGCGACTGCGGCAGTGAATCGAGGTGTGCCTGTGTTGTGCATTGTCGTCACCATTTAGTGAGTCGCGTGAAGCGTGAATTGATCGGCCAACAGATGGCTTGCCATGACGAGGCCGTTCAGACGTGACTGTGTTCATCGACTACACGTATGAGTCTAGCTGGTTTTGCTTATGCCGTGGGCTTATATGAGTTAATGCCGGGGGTAAAGTTCAGGATTTATAAATGAAAGAAGCCTGCAGAGGCAGGCTTCTGTTCAGTCCGCGGCTTGTCCCAGGCTGCGGCTTAGTTGCTGTTTATGCGCGGTGGCACTGCCGGTCAGGGCAAAGCCCAGCAGCTTGTCGTCCTGTTTAAACAGTGACTTAACACCACCCTCGACGATTTCCTCAAACCACTCGCCATGCTGCTGGGCAGGGGGCGGACACACCACCACCGGACAGGCCGGGGTTTTTACCATCACCGGCATGGCCGGGTAATTCACCGCAGTGTATTCGCCGTGCAGGGTTTTCGCCAGTGCCCGTGCGCCAATCATAATCGGCATTACATAGGGCAGTAACTGGCCGTTGATTTCCGCGCAATCACCCAGCGCATAAATATGCGCATCGCTGGTCTGCATAAACTCGTTCACCACGATACCCCGCTGGCAGGCAAGACCGGCAGCTTCGGCAAGCCCGGTGTCTGCACGCAGACCAACGGCGGACAGCACCAGGTCTGCCTGCAGGCGTGTATTGTCGCACAGCTCAATCGCGTAGCCGTCATCACTGTGGTTAATTGCACTGACGCTGTTATCCAGGTACCAGTGAATGCCCTGTGCCGACAAGGCCGCCTGCAGATCCGCAGCCGCCTGGGGTGGTAACAGGCGGCCCAGTGGTTGCGGTGCCAGGTCAACCAGGCTTACCTGGTAGCCCGCATTGCCCAGGTCATTGGCGAACTCGCAACCGATCAGGCCAGCGCCCATAATCACGATGTGCTTTTTACCCTGCAGTTGCTGGTAAAAAGCCTCGTAGTCCTGTAATGAATTCACCCGCATCACCTCGTCGGTGGCATCGCCATCGATATTGAGTTTGATCTGGTTTGCTCCATTACACAGCACCAGCTCACTGTAACTGAATTCACCCTGGCTGGTGTGCAATACCTGCTGGTCGCGATCAATGCTTTCAACCATGCACTGGTTGATGATTTCGATGTTTTCCTTTTCTGCCATCTGTGCTGCCGGGGTATTTACCAGCTGCTGCGGCGTCTGCTGTTTGCTAAGTGCATTGGACAACATCGGCTTGGAATAAAAATCACCCTGGTCTGCAGTGATAATGCGCAGCGGCATCTGCTTGTCCAGCTTGCGGAATTCCCGCGCCAGGGTGTAGCCCGCGAGGCCACTGCCGATAATGGTAATGCTGCTCATGGTGATTCCTTAAAAATTCTGTGAAATATCCCCGCGCCCTGCGACGCGGGGTGGTTGTTTCGCGTGGGCTGAATCCCTTGCGAAGGCTTTAGATTTCAACCATTTCAAAATCCGACTTGGCGACACCGCAATCCGGGCAGGCCCAGTCTTCGGGAATGTCTTCCCATTT
>Ga0070729_10004103_pt1 | contig 16168 bp, 14 predicted proteins | sample tdDd472_FD_66725 | JGI IMG/M metagenome (GOLD analysis project Ga0070729, IMG submission 66725) | Marine sediment microbial communities from the Atlantic coast under amendment with organic carbon and nitrate - tdDd47.2 | ecosystem: Environmental > Aquatic > Marine > Coastal > Sediment | place... | reverse complement strand
ACTCGCCAACGAATTCGATTACCGCTGTAAACAAGCCGGACAGCTGGCGTCGAAAATGCGCTACCTCTCCGCCCCCTGGCTCGGGCTGCTCAAGGATGATACAATTCTCAGGCACGCCGGGCACGCCAACGCCTGCGCCCGCAAATTGTCCGACACCCTTGCGAAGATTCCCGGCGTCACTCTCGTCCATCCGACCGAAGCCAACGCCGTTTTCGTCGAACTCCCGGAGAAGGTTGTCACCACCCTGCACAACAAGGGCTGGGTCTTTTATACCTTCATCGGCTCCGGGCACTGCCGCTTCATGTGTTCCTGGGCAACCACCGATGAGGACATTTCCACCCTGTCGAACGACATCCGGGAGGTCATGCAGGCCCCGTAGCAATTCTCGCGGGCCTCATCTCGAACCTTTCATGTCAGAGACATCCAGCCAACACCCATTCGAAGCCCTGACGCCCAGCTTCATCATGGATGCCGTCGAAAGCTGCGGTTACCTGTGCGACTGCAGAACCTTCGCCCTGAACAGCTATGAAAATCGCGTCTACCAGGTCGGTATCGAGGACAACGATCCGCTGATCGTCAAATTCTACCGCCCGGGACGCTGGAGTGATGAGCAGGTCGTTGAGGAACACGCCTTCTGTTTCGAACTGGCTGAGCATGAACTGCCCGTAGTTGCTCCATTGACCAACGCACAAGAGGAGAGCCTATTCCACTTCGATGGTTTCCGTTTCGCTCTTTACCCGCGCCAGGGTGGACATGCCCCGGAATTCGACAATCTCGACAACCTGCTGATCATGGGTCGAACCCTGGGGCGCATGCATGCGATTGCCGCGACCAGGACGTTCGAACACCGGCCACGACTTGACTGTAAATCTTTCGGCCATGATTCCGTCGCCCTGATCAGCGACGCGTTCATCATCCCGGAATACAAGGCAAACTACGATGTATTGACCAGTGACCTGCTCCAGTCAATTGACGAATTGCAGGCCGTATTTGACAGTACGCCGTTGATTCGCACCCACGGCGACTGTCACGCCGGCAATGTCCTGTGGCGGGGAGATGCACCGCATTTTGTCGACTTCGATGATGCCAGGACGGCCCCGGCGATTCAGGATATCTGGATGATGCTTTCGGGAGACCGCGCGCGCCAGACAGCACAACTAGCCGAGATTGTGGAAGGCTACAACGAATTTTACGATTTCCGCCCGAAAGAATTGCATCTCGTGGAAGCGTTGCGAACCTTGAGGATTCTGCATTACTGTGCCTGGCTGGCCCGACGCTGGGATGATCCGGCCTTTCCGCACCATTTCCCCTGGTTCAACACGACCCGCTACTGGGGAGAACACATCCTGCAGTTACGCGAACAGATGGCAGCGCTGAACGAGCTGCCGCTCGAAACGTTCTGACGGCCATGGCCCGAGACTTCTCCCCGGCCACCTTTGCTCTTTAAACGTTTCAGACTTCAAGCCTGCCGGATAATCTCGACAAGCAGCTCTGCTACCTTGACCATGTCGGCAACGGCCACATATTCATCGTGGGTATGGACCTTTTTCATACCGGTCGCCAGGATGATCATCTCTATGCCGTGGCCATTGAAGATGTTGGCATCGCTGCCCCCCCCACCGAGTCTCACCTTGAGTTCCTGGCCCAGGGATGCTGCAGCCGACCTGGCCAACGCGACAATCGGCGCATCCTCGGCGACGGCCATGCTGGGAAAATCAGGGCGGACCTCAGCGCGGATTTGAGGCCGGACCTGCCGACCATCAATGGTGCGCGTCATTTCGTCGGCGGCCTGTTCAAAACAGGCGAGCATGTGCGCTGTCTGTCTCGCGAGTTTGTCTGCATCGTGACTGCGCGCTTCGCCGATAATTGAAACATTCTGCGGCACGATATTGCGGGCGACGCCACCCTCTATTTTACCTATATTGGCAGTTGTTTCCTGATCGATCCGTCCCAGATGCATCCGGCTGATCGCCAGGGATGCCGTCTGTACTGACGACAGTCCGAGCTCGGGGGCCATTCCGGCATGAGCAGCGATCCCCTCGATATCGATCTGCAGAATGTCCGCGGCCGGGGCCTTGAGGACCATCCAGCCGGCGCCTTCCGTATCCAGCGCATAGCCTCGCCTGGACTTGAGCAAACCGAAATCAAGGTGTTTCGCGCCAACCAGGCCGATCTCTTCGGCGATTGTGATCACCACTTCAAGTGGCCCGTGCGGGATTTTCCGCTCGCGGATGACTTCCAGAGCCTCAATCAGTTCGGCGATCCCGGCCTTGTCATCGGCACCAAGCACCGTGTCGCCGGCACTAAAGAAAACACCGTCTCGCAGGACCGGCTCTACTTGCCCTCCCGGTTCGACCGTGTCCATGTGTACGGAGAAGAGGAGTGGTTCTGAAGACCTGTCCTGTCCAGCAAACCTGGCGACCAGGTTTCCGACTTCGCCACCGGTTGCTTCAGCGGCATTGTCAAAAAACACTTCGGCACCAAGATTTTCGAGACGCCCGACCAGGTACCTGGCAATCGCATTTTCATGCAAAGGCGGGCTGTTGATTGCCGCCAAATGGGCAAATTCGTCACTCAGACGCTGCCGGTTGACCATGTGAGCCTCCTTTGTTGGAATGCCTCAACTTAGTACCTTATCCTGTCCGTCCATGACAAGCAAAACCGGTAGGGACCAATTTGCAAATCCGGATAAATACGACACCAGGGTCAACAGATTTCTAGACAAATTCATCACAGGGCTGATATTATAGATAAATTTTGTTTTTCGGGAAGTTAACTCTTTATTCCCGCAGGAAAAGACTTTTGAATTTCGATTTTCATCCACCTAAATCATCATCGATGAGCCGCCGCAGGTCAACGCCGCGCCTGCGCCTCTGGTTGTTCCTGGTTCTGGGAGTCCTGCTGGTTACTCCACTGTTCTTCCGTCCAACGGTAACCAGTACCGAAGCCAATATGTCGGAGCCGGCAGCATTACCGCAACCACAGGTTCCGGAAATCCGCAAGGAGATCATCAAGGGGACCGTCGCCCAGGGCGATACGGCGACCGGCATCCTGGGAGACTACTTCTCGGCAGGAGAGATTTACGAGCTGAGCAAGCTGTGCAAGTCGGTCTTCCCACTCTCCCGTCTTAGTGCCGGGCAAGCATACCGGCTCTGCCTGAGCAATGATGCCTTTGAACGGTTCGAGTACGACATCGACCACGATGAACAGCTGATTATAACCCGCGAGGCGGAAGACTTCTCCGTGCAGAAGGTCCCGATCCCTTATACGACCGAAACCGTTGGCGTACGGGGCAAGATTGAAACCAGCTTGTTCGAAGCGGTCACCGGCACTGGAGAAAGTGATGTTCTGGCCATGAACCTGGCGGATATTTACGCCTGGGACATCGATTTTATTCTTGATATCCGCAAAGGCGACTCGTTCCAGGTCCTGGTGGAAAAACGTTACCGAGACGGTCAACCGGCCGGCTACGGCCATATCCTGGCGGCGGAGTTCACCAACCAGGGTGAAACCTTCCAGGCCTTTCTATACCAAGACGGTGACCGCCGTCCGGATTATTTCGATGCCGAAGGGCAGAGCCTGCGCAAAGCCTTCCTCAAAGCACCGCTATCCTTTTCGCGTATCTCGTCCGGATTCACCATGCGCCGCTTTCACCCGATCACCAAGACCTGGAAATCCCACCCGGCGATCGATTATGCAGCACGTCCCGGGACACCGATCAAAACTGTCGGCGACGGTATCGTTATCAAAAAGGGTTACACCCGGGGTAATGGCAACTATGTGAAGATCAGGCACAACAGCAGCTACGAGACCCTGTACCTGCACATGAAGGGCTTTGCCAGGGGGATCGCTCAGGGCAAACGGGTTGCACAGGGGCAAACGATCGGCTATGTCGGCAGTACAGGCCTTGCCACCGGGCCTCATCTCTGTTTCCGGATGTACAAAAATGGTGCTCCGGTCAATCCGCACCGGGTCAAGGCTCCGTCAGTCAAACCGGTCTCTGCGGAGAACCTGGCTGAGTTCAAACTCAAGGCTGCTGTCATTGCCGCCTCACTGGCCGATCAACAGCCGGTCAAAACGGCTCAACGGCATTCAGCTGACACCACTGTTATCCAGTAGAATCCTAGGGGGCACCTCATGGCTATCAGACTCGGCGAATTACTGATCAAGAAAAACCTGCTGACCCAGGCTCAGCTTGAAGAAGCTTTGCAGGCCCAGGTCATCTTTGGCGGCACACTTGGCACGATCCTGATAGAAATGGGTTTGATCAGCGAAAACGTCCTCGCTGAAATCCTCGCGAACCTCCTCAACATCCCCTGCCTGAAGCCCAACCAGCTGGAAGATATTCCCGAGCATGTCATCAATACGATCAGCCCTGAACTGGCGGAAAAGTACAAGGTCGTTCCCGTTGAACTCAGCGGCAAGAAGTTGACCCTGGCGATGGAGTCGCCCCATGACCTGAAATCGATTGACGACATCTCGTTCCGCACCGGCTATATCGTGCAACCGATTCTGGCCCTCGAAGTCCGCCTGATTTTCGCCCTGGAAAACTACTACGGCATCAAGCGCACCATGCGCTATATCGCCCCGCCGAAGCATGTCCGCGAAGAGTTGGACAAGGCGCCGATCTTCCATACACCCGATGGGCCAATCACTGCTGCAGAGACGGATCAGGAACTCAGCGAACCGGGCTCCGAGCAGATCTACCAGAGACCGGACAAGCCTGCGCCAAAGACACCGGAGGAACAACCTGCCGAAGGCATCGAAGAGCTTGAAGATGTGGACGTCGTCGAAGAGCTGGTTGACGAGGAAGTCACCCTTGAGAACACGTCTGAAGCGCTGGTCAAAATATCCGATCGCAATGATGTCGCCGATGCCATAATCACTTACCTCGGGACGAACTATGCGAGGGCTGCGCTGTTCATGGTGGTGGCCGGGCAGGTCACCGGCTGGCGTTCGGCGAAAGCAGGTGTGCCGATCCCCGGTTTTGACCAGTTGCAATTGCCGCTCTCCGAACCCTCGGTGCTGAAAACAGCGGTTGACAGCAACAGTTATTTTCTCGGCCCGGTACAGCAGAGCGGGGCGAACCTGGCCCTGACGACGTTCCTCGGCAAGCCGGCGCCGACGACCGCGCTGCTCATCCCGATGAGTATGCTCGGCCGCGTGGTCGGCCTGATTTATGTCGATGATCCCGAGATCGATCTCTCACAGGCCGTTGTCGATGTCCAGCAGTTGGCCAGCAAGGTATTGATGGCCTTTGAGATCCTGATCCTGCACAACAAGATCCTCAGAACCTGACCTTGAACTATCTCGTTCACCTCCTTCTCGCCGGGCCCGACCCGGACCATCAACTCGGCGGGTTGATGGGTGATTTTGTCAAGGGGCCGCTACCCGCAGGCTACCCCCGGGGGATAGCCCAGGGCCTGCACCTTCACCGGCGCATCGACACCTTTTCCCACAACAACCTCCATACCCGCAGGAGCCGCAACCGGCTGGACCCAAAATACGGTCACGGGCGCGGCATCATCGTCGACATCTTCTACGATCACTTCCTCGCATCATCGTGGTCCGAGTACTCCCCGGAACCCCTTGAAGATTTTGCCGAACACGTCTACCGGCTCCTGCAGGCCCGGCAGCATCTGCTGCCCGACGCCCTCAAGCCGGTCGCAAGGCGCATGACCGAGCAAAACTGGCTGGTCTCATACCAGCATTTCGAAGTCGTCGGCAGGGCCCTCCACAGGATCTCCCGGCGGTTGAGCCGACCGCTGCCTCTGGCCGATTCAGCCGAGGACCTGCTTCGCTGTGAGGATTTGCTGCGCAGTGATTTCAGTGAGTTTATGCAAGAGGCCGGGCGGTTTGTCGGCGAAGAGGCCGCCATCAACCGATTCTGAGCAAAGGCCGGGGATCACCGGACGTATCGAGTCGTCAACCGGCCATGATCCGGCGAATACCGTCGGCAACGAACTGGACCGACAGGGCGGCCAGGATGACTCCGAACAAGCGCCGCAGGATATTATCCCCGGTTCGTCCGATGATGTCCTTGATCCGACCCGACAGCGAAAAGGCTATAAAGGCGCAAAGATACATGACGATGACTGCGGCGATCAGGAGGACGTTACCGCCGAACCCCTGGACTTTTGAAAAGAGCAGGACTGTCACTGTCAGACAACCCGGACCCGCCAACAGGGGTATCGACATGGGAAAAACCGAGATATCCACGTCCGGGCCGCTCTCCCACTTCCTGCCTGTCTCTCCCCTGGTAACCATGTTGAAGGCCGTAACAAAAAGCAGCAGGCCACCGGCCACGCGCAGGGCATCGATGCTGATGCCGAGCTTCACCAGGAGGGCCTCGCCGAGAAAAGCAAAGGCCAGCACAATCATCGATGATATCAACGTCGCACGAAGGGCCATCTGGCGCACATAGGTCCGATCGCAATCCGAGGTCAACCCGTGAAAGATCAATGCGCAACCGATCGGATCGATGACGACGAAATATGATGTCAGTGCATGCAGAAAAATTTCTACGGTCATCGGGACTCCATTCGCAAGCAAGGGCAGTCATTCGGAACTGAAAACGGTATGGTGAAGCTGAAATCGTTTCTACCTCACCGCCGACAGCGAGTCAAATGCTAAACCGGGTATCGAGGGCAGGTGAACTTACAGGTAGGCAGCCAAAAACAGCAAGGGGATAATAACGCCGATGCCGGTCAGGACGACACCGCGACGCAAGGTCTTGCCGCGCATCATCAGCATGCCGCTGACGGCCAGGAAACCGAGGGCAACGGCATAGATGTCGGCAACCCAGGTCCAGCTTTTCTTGGGATGGTTGAGATGCAGGAAGTTCATCTCGCGCAGGCCCGGGCGCGGCACGGCGCGATCATGAACGACATGCCCGCTGCCCAGGTCGACGAGGATCGAGCGGCCTTCGACAAACAGCTGGAGGCTGTGCGGGTCGGGACGATAGCTACTCTCGAGCTTGCCCGTTTCGTCGAGGCGGTCAAGGACCGTACGAATGGTTTCGGCATCCATCGGGTTGCCGGAAACCGGTCCGATATTGGTTTCAATACGCTCCACGCTGTAGCTCGGGTTCCACTGGCTGATGTGGTTGACCGCCACCCCGGAGATGGCGTAGACCAGCGTCAAGCCGATGCAGAGGAAACCGATATCACGATGGAGGACGCTGTTCCAGTGTCGCCAGCTCATCTTTACAACGAGGGGATTTCGGCTCCGAGACCGCGAATCCGCAGAATCGTCTCACCGGAGGTTACGCTGGCCGGGTCGAAAGCTTCGCCGGTCTCCTCGGCGTGGTGCTTGCCACGGGCGATGACCTGCTCTTTGGTCAGCTCCATGCTTTCCACAACCCCTTCAACGACAGCCTGCTTGCCGCGCGCCTCCATCGGAAAGACGATTTCACCATCAGTGACCTTGATGCGGATCTTTTCGAACTCGCGGTCGCCTGCCAGGTAGATCCAGCAGCCGCGCCTGCTGCAGACATCGATCACCAGGCCGGAAACTTTGACTTTACTGCCGACATAGGCAGCGGGATTATCGATAATCGAGGAAACTGCCGTCTCTTCCGACAAAGAGACCCCCTGGCCAAAGGTTTTCGCCAGCCCGTTTGCCGGGGCCAGCATCGCAACGAGGCTTAAGACAACGATAAATGTTCGCATGACCTGCTCCTGAAGTTTGATATGAAACGCACAGATCATACTTTCAGCATATATTGAAAGTCAATAGGTAAACAGGTGATGTCGTGTGTTACGGGCCGGCAGCCGACACCTGGATCGGCCATTCCGATTCGTAACCTTGCGGGAAAAAAGTTTCACGGGTCCGGTTGAAATAACCGTACTGCAGCTGCGGGAAACGTTGCTTGTGCTGCCTGAGCATCTCCAGCATACCGACACCGCGACCTTCTATCTCGAGGGAAGAGAGATACAGGACCGGATCAAGACTTAAGTTGCGCATCTGGATCATATCGATGCCGACCTCATCGATCAGCCGGGTCAGGGCTTCTATTTCGTCGGTACGGTCGGAGACGCCGGGGAAGACCAGGTAATTCAGCATGGTGTAGAGCCCGGCGGCCCTGGCCCGCCGCAGCGATTCGATGACGTCGGCAAAAGCATAACCGCGGGGCCGATAATAGGCGTTGTAGAAAGATTCCTGTGCTGAGTTCAGCGAGACCCTGATCGACTCGACCCCGGCCTCCGCCAGCTTGTCGATGGCGTCGGGGATCGATGCGTTGCTGTTGAAATTGATCGTCCCGCGTGCGGTATGCCCGCGCATCTGCCGCACCGACTCGGCAACGACATCGGTCTGCATGATCGGATCGCCCTCGCAGCCCTGGCCGAAAGAAACAATGGCATTTTCGGCCTGCTTGAGGTGCGGAACCGCCACCTCGCAGAGTTCGGCAACGGTCGGCACGAAGGTCAGGCGTTCCTGGCTGGCCGGACAGCAGTCCGACTCCTGCAGGGAGATGCAGCCGATACAGCGTGAATTGCAGGTCGGCGAAGTCGGCAGCGGTGCTTCCCAGCGACGAAAGAACAGGTTCTTGGCAGCAAAACAGTGGTAATCGAGGGCGCAACGCGCGAGCTGCTCAATCAGACGGTTGTCGGGATTCTCGCGCAGCGCGCTGCGCACCAGCGGTTCGAGCTTGCGGTCGTCAAAATGGTCCGGCTGCCACTGGGTGTTGCGATCGACCTGCACCGCGGCGACGTAGAAACGCTCTTCCTCGACACACCAGCCGGCTGCCGTGTAGGACCAGAGCGGCAGAGTCTGCTTTTTCTGCTGATAATCGGCCGCAGGCAGCAAGGTACGCGTGTAGCCGGGGGTGAGGAAGGCCGAGACGGCCTGAATGCGGCCGCCGCCCCAATCACCGGGCAGGCGATCGATCGTCAGCTGCCTGCCGCCACGCCGTGCAAATCCGATCGGCGGCGTCCCGGGGATGGTAAAGAGGCGGCTCCCTTCCGGCATCGGGATCATTTCATCGGTAAGCGGCCGCACAACTTCAGTACCACTCATTCCTGCCAGAAACAGGTCGGGATGCTCGAACACCTCCCCCTGTTCATCGGCGACCAGCGCCAGGATTGTTTTACTTGTTGCCACGAAAACTCCCGTCGAATGATTCGTCAGAAAATCGAATGCCTCCAGATAGAGACAATTATCACACTAGCATAGGCCGGCCGACAGAAACAATTCCTCCTTCGTGGCTCCCGTCTGAGTGTCCATGTAAAATGCCCGGCTTTTACTTGACTAATTTGTGGTACTTTATTTTTTTGAAAAACATCTTGACACCGTTGTTTGTTTGTTTTATTTCTTACTTATTATGTCAACTTAAAGGAGCCAACCATGCAATCCCTGAAAATGATCTCCATCACAACCTTGTTGCTGCTCTCCCTCCCTGTTCTCGCCACGGCAGCAATAGAGGACTACTTCGTCCAGACCGACTGGCTGGCCGCAAACCGTTCGGATGTCGTCGTACTCGACGCACGTCAGGGACCACTCTACCTGCTCGGGCATGTTAACGGAGCTTACAGTGTCCCCCGCAGCAAGTTCCTCGACAAACGCGGCGGCGTCAAAAGCCTGGTTCCAACCACTACGGACTTCGAAGTCCTGATGGAACGTTTTGGTATCACACCAGACACCACGGTGATCACCTACGCCGAGCACGACAACCCTTATGCAGCACGGCTCGCCTGGACCCTGCGTTATCATGGCCACGCAAAAACCCTGGTACTGGACGGTGGCTACGAAAAGTGGTCCAGGGAAGGACATCCTACGTCCGTGTTGCCGACCACAGCAGCCGTTCCAAGCGAGTATCGTGTCACTTCCCCCGGCGAAGCGCGCGCTGAAGTTGACTACGTTTTGACGCGCCTCGGCAATCCGGGCGTGTTGGTCTGGGACACCCGCACCCCAGAAGAATATGTCGGGACCAAGGTCCGTGCCGACCGCGGCGGTCACATCCCCGGTGCGACCCACCTCAACTGGGTCGAACTGCAGCATGAAGTCAACGGCGTAAAGGTGTTGCGACCCGAACCGGAGATTCGCGCCCTTCTCACCGCACATGGCATCAATGATGGTCAGGAAATCATTGCCCATTGCCAGACCGGCATCCGTTCATCCTATGCCACGCTGGTTCTCCAGGCCCTTGACTACAAGCAGGTCAAGAATTACGACGGCTCCTGGATCGAGTGGGCCAACAACCCTGACTTGCCGATCATCGTCGGCACAGAGACCTCACACAGCGATGAGATTGCCATGCTTCGCAAATAATTGACTCTGTTTACATAGCCCATCAGCCCAGGCACACGGGAGTCCGACCGCATCTGGCCGGACTCCTTTTCGTTTGGGATAAAAAATAATTTCACTCGGGAATTTTCAAGTTATACTGTTCGGAAAAATTGAGGATTCGCACTATGTCCAACCGCATCAAGAACCAGTTGATTGCTAAAATCATCACCCGCTTCCCGAGCCTGGCACAACGCTTCATAACTGCCTACGAACCTTGGGAATCCGGAGAGCCGACACCCTGGACACCCGTCACCAAGCCTCTGAAAGAATGCAGGGTGGCCCTGGTCACAACCTCGGGCGTCCACCACAAAGATCAGCAGCCTTTCGATATGCAAGACAGCGAGGGCGACCCCAGCTTCAGAGAGGTTGATGGAGCAACCATCAGCAAGGACTACCTGATCACCCACGACTACTACGATCACAGCGACGCCGAGAAGGACCTCAATATCATCTTCCCGGTCAACCGTCTCCGCGAATTGCAGGACGAGGGCGTCATCGGCGACCTGGCTGCCCGACACTACTCCTTTATGGGACATATTGACGGACATCACATCACCACGCTGATCGGCAAAACCGCCAGGCAGGTCGTCGAGAAACTCCGCAAGGACGCTGTTGACGTGGTCCTGTTGACCCCTGCCTGAGGCATCTGCAACCAGTCCGTGGGACTGGTCCAGAGAGAGATTGAAAAAGCTGGCATCCCGACTATCGGGATTTCGATCGTGCGCGAATACACAGAAAAAGTACAGCCGCCGCGAACCGTTCATGTCAAGTGGCCTTTTGGGCACCCGCTCGGTGAGCCGGGGAACATAAAACAGCAACGGGCCGTAGTCCTTGAAGCCTTCAGAGTGCTTTATTCGGCGACTACTCCGGGGGAGATTGTTGATTTGCCGTTTCGTTGGCGGCGGTTTGATTATGACAGTTACGAGGAGCCAAAAAGTTTTATGCCAATTCGGGAATAGAGATTCATCGAGCCACCATAATTGATCGTATGGTGGCATCGTTATTTTTAAATTCTTTAGAATCTTAAGATCAAAATCTAAACCGGCGGGTCGCGTCCCGCCAGACGCCATACTTTTGTCCGGCAACAAAAGTATGCAAAAATGCCTTCTCTTAGCAGAGGGCTATAGACGTTCGCGAAGGGGATATGGCTTTAAAGAAAAGCAGAGGAGACGATCCGGCCCTGTGTCAAAGGGCCTGACCTTTCGGTGTGATCTTTATGGGTTATGCCTGAAAGTAGAACGGTGCATGCAAACAATCGCATCAGGAGTCACTTTTGAAAGACTCTCCGGCTCTGCCCGGTTGTGCTTTTCTGCTTCTCCATCCCGTGTGCCGCAGCCGGAAGCGAATGGATTACAGTCGATCAGCAGAACGAACTGTCTGAGCGTAGCGAGTTTTCGTTCTGCCGGCTTTCATCTTTTCGCTTCCGGGAACCCGCGCAGCGGGCAAGGCTTCGGGGGCCCTTTGTTTGCTTACTTTATTTGGGCAAGCAAATAAAGTAAGGCGGCTGACGGGTCGCAACCCGTCGATTCTGATTTAGACTTAATTCCATAACCAATAGAATTATGCCGGCAGCACATTGCAAGCCTTGTGCTGCCGGCATAATTTACTTTATATCCCCCTCCCCCTTCGCTATCCTTGCCACATGCGCACCACCCTAGCCACCCTGCATAGCAAGTTTATCCATAACAGCCTGGCGCTGCCCTGCCTGGCAGCCTACTGTGGTGGCGACTGCGGCGAACTGTTGATCCGCGAGTTCACCATGCATGAGCCGCGGGAATCGATCCTCGCCATGCTGCTGGACGAAAATCCGGATGTGATCGCTTTCTCAGTCTATCTCTGGAACCGACGAGAGACCCTCGATCTGGTCGATGCCCTGGCTGTGGCCCGCCCCGAGTTGCGCATCATCCTCGGCGGGCCGGAGATCTCATTTGACGATGACGATGTCTTTGCCCGGCATCCAGGGTTGACGGCACTGGTGCGCGGCGAAGGTGAAGAGCCCCTGCGGGCGCTGCTCCGTGCATGGCAACAGGGGCTACAGCCGGGAGTGATACCGCGCACGGTCATCCGCCAGGGCGCCAAACTCATCAACGGCCCGGATAGCCCGCCACTTTCAGAGCTGGACAACATCCCCTCACCGTTTCAACTGGGCCTGTCCGACATGTCCCGCGGCTTCGTTTATTTCGAAACCAGCCGCGGCTGTCCTTTTCACTGCAGCTTCTGTCTCAGTGCCCGCGACAACCTTATGCGAAGCTACTCAAAAGAGCGCATTCAGGACGATCTGCTCCTGCTGATGCAGAACGAGGTGCCCAAGGTCAAACTGGTCGATCGCACCTTCAACTACGACGCCAAACGTGCGTGTGAGATTTTCTGTTTCATCCTCGAGCACAACCGGTCAACCCACTTCCATTTCGAAATCGGTGGGCACCTGCTCGACGAAGACACTCTGGACCTCCTCGAAACTGTACCTCACGATACGTTCCAGTTCGAGATCGGTGTACAATCGACCCTCGAAAGCACCCTTGACGCCATCGACCGCAAGGTCAACCTGGACAAGCTCGAGGAGAATGTTCGCAGGTTGATGGTGAACGGTCGTATCCATTTGCACCTCGACCTGATTGCCGGCCTGCCGGGCGAAAACTTCGTGGATTTCGTTGCATCGATCGATCGGGTCATATCCCTCAAGCCCCACCACTTGCAGATCGAGCCGGTCAAGCTGCTGCCCGGTTCGCCACTACGCGACCAGGCCGAAGCTCTCCGGATCAGGTTCGACCCCAACCCACCCTACACAATCCTGGGAAACCCGGAGCTCTCCTACGCCGAGCTGCAGCAACTGCAGGAGATCAGCCGACTGCTCGACCTGACCTACAACAGCGGTCATTTTGCAACCTTCCTCAACGAGTTGGCTGACACCACAGGCTCCTTTGCCAAGGGGTTGGAATGGCTGGCCAGCGAATGGCATCGCCACGATCTGTTCCGTTACCCCATGAACCGGCAGAAGATCTTCAACAACCTGGTCAAAATTATCGAACAATGGGATAACGACATCCCAAAGCAACACCTCCTGGAGAGCCTGGCTTACGACTATGCCCGCTGCGAGAAGGTTATCACCAGCCGCATCCCGGAATTCTTCGACACCGGCCTTACTGCACAAGAGCAGCTATGGATGAAAGATCTCGTGCAGAAGCGGATCGGGGAGATTAAAGGCCAGGGGATCAAGCTGCAATACTTTGCGACCATTTTTTCAGCTTTACCCAACTCGGGACAACGCACTGCCTACCTGTTTCTCTACTTGACGCAAACCGGGAAAAATATGCAGGTTGAGGAATATCAGTTCTTCCAGCAAACGTGATACAGACTATCGGATAATGCAGAAACGCAGCGCAGCCGGAGAAAGACCATGTCAGAAAAACCGAATGAAATAGAGCAGAAGCTGATCGAGTTCGCCACCAAGACCGCCGAAACAATCCAGACCCAGGCCGGGCAGATTCAGGCATTAAGTCACGTCATGTTAATCGCACTGGTATCGATGAGCGAACAGAACTCCAAATTCAAACGGGACTTCGTCGACCGGATCGTGCAGGTGCGCGACCAGCTCACCGATCGGCCGATCGACCAGTTCACCAGTGATTATTTCGAGGAGCTGGTGAAGTTTATCGAAAACCCGTACAACTATTCGGCGAACGCGGAAGCAGAGGAAAAACCGAACTGGTTCAAAGGGATTATCACAGGTGGAAAAAAAGATGGATAATGACCAGGAGCCGACATCCGACAAATAAAAACTTAAGTACCAGAATTGGCCACTGATCGAATCTGAGAAAAGCTGGATTTATTGAACCACAGATGAACACAGGTAGACACGGAGAAGAACTTTGAATTAAAGGATTTGTGGTTGATCCTTGCAAGAGTAAAGAGTTTATGTCTTTGACTTTAATCCGCTGTGATCTGTGTTCATCTGTGGTTTAAAATAAGTTTTCCTCTCAAACGCTCCCCAACCGCACAATCAACCCGCCAATATAACGCGGATCGATATCCTCGAAACCGATCGAGCAGAACTCTTCCTCCCAGATATCCAGGCAATAACCGGCAAAGTCGCCGCCGCCCGGCACCAGGGACTCAAGCCACTTGGTTGTCTCTTCTCGCAGACCTGGATGCAGCACACCCGATTGCGAGATCATCCCGTGCAAGCCGGCCAACTCTTCTTCAGCAAGCGGCAGAGGAAGGAAATCACGGCCCATGATCTTGTTGGAGAGCGAGGTCAGGAAAAACTCCACCAATGTGACGTCTTCGATGTCGCCGGGCTGGCAGCCATCCAGGTCCAATGTTGCAGGGTCCGGCAGGGGGAATTGCAGCCCTTCCTCGAAGATGCGCTGCTGAACTTCGATCCTCTCCAGCCACTGGTCTACTGCCCGAATCTCGTACAGATCGGCAAACATGCGTGTGCCCCCCCTGGTCGGATCACCCACACCCTCAAAATAGAGCGGCGGATTCTGGGCGAGCGCCGAAAGACAAGCTTTGGCGTTCGGATCGAGATAAGGGGCGACTGAAGTTTTGCTCATGGCAGCGGCCCGGCGCTGCAATTTCAGAGTCAGGCTGTAACCAAGTCGGAACAGGTCTTCACAGTAACATTCGTCCAGGCTCTGCCTGGCCACGGCCACATCCTGACCTGCCAGCCATTCCAGGGCGAGGTTAAGATAGGCATCGACCTTGTTGATTACGCTTTTGACCTGATCAAGATCACCCATCTCGATCCGGTCGGCGACCATCACCTTGTTGACCACGTTGGCCATTTCCCAGGCCAGCTCTTCGTCCAGCCCTTCGGCGAGCACCTCTGCCAGAATCCCTTTCGGACGCACCAGCGTCAGGGTAAAGCCGGGCGCGCTAACCGCGAAGGAGCCGGGCGCGAGTTTGAACGGGCGTTTCTCCCTGTAAAGATCCGGGTCCAGCCAGCTATACACCTTCTGTGCGGCAAAAGATTCAGGGATTCCCATATCGAGCAGGCGTCCGGTGCGTTGCTGGAACACGCTTTCCTCGATCATGATCTTCGTCTCGGCCCGTACCGCTTCGAGCAGGTAGACAAAGAACGCCGCCTCGGTGTCTTGCAGGATCTCGAGAAGTCGACCATACATCTTGGCACCATTCTCAGAGAGGTACTTGATCTCGTAGCCACCTTCACGCTTTACCGCCTCGGCGCGGGCGTCATCATTCTCGGTCGCTTCAGGCCCGGAAATGATCTCCAGCTCGGTCTTGAGGATCAGGGTCAGCAGCTCAAAGTTCATCTTTCGCAAAACATTGAAAACCGTCTCGTCGTCACTCTCCATCAAAGTCGCCAGCCAGCGATGGGCCTTGGCCGCGGTAAATTCATCGCCCTCCCAGCAGTCAAGATCAATGAACCCACCCCATTGCTCAGGCGTAGCCAGGCTCAGCAGCTCAGGCAGATGCTCGGGACCACGTTCCATAGCCAGCAGATAGATCTCCTGCGCCGACAGTTGAGCGATCAGCTCGGCACCGTTGGCAGCATCGATCAAAAGCCTGGATTTCTGTCGGGCGTCCTGGCAGCGAAGAACATTAATCTGCTCTGCGAACGGCAGCCGGGAGAAATCTCTCTGGTTAATAGTTGGTACGGAAGGTTTGATCGACATGACAGAGCTCCATTGACGCTAATAGGGAGCACAACTTAATAGATGTCCGGTTTCGGGTCAAGCATGCAAAGAGAAATGTTACCAGATCGGTTATTAACATTTTGTAATTTTATCCTGGTTTGCTATAGTCACACGGCTACATGTAGATAACAAACGTTGCTTTCCTTAATTTTTACGATGAATTAAATACATTCAAAAGCAAGACTTAGTCAGGAGCCATTATGCTACCCATACATCTCTCA
>Ga0070729_10004098_pt1 | contig 16171 bp, 11 predicted proteins | sample tdDd472_FD_66725 | JGI IMG/M metagenome (GOLD analysis project Ga0070729, IMG submission 66725) | Marine sediment microbial communities from the Atlantic coast under amendment with organic carbon and nitrate - tdDd47.2 | ecosystem: Environmental > Aquatic > Marine > Coastal > Sediment | place... | reverse complement strand
ACTCTCATCCATCACCAGTTGCACACGGTGCGGCCCGCCGCTCGCGGCTGCAACGAATGCCACTCGGCGCCCTCCGTACTGGGTATGGGCTCGGAGAACTTCCACCTGTTCCGGGACTTCTTCGTCGTCGTCGGCGACGCGGGCCTGACGGTTTGCGGCATGGACGCCAACAATCCCGAGAAGAGCCTCGCGATCGCCAATGTGCCGCTCCCGTCGACCCCGCGCCACGTGGCCCTGCTCAACGATCCGGTCAGCGGCCGCATGCAGTACGCCTACGTGGCGTGCCGCGACGGCAGTGTTCAGGTCGTCGATGTGCGGGATCCGGTCGATCCTGCGCGAGTCGGACAGTACGACGCCGGCGACGCTCGGCGCGTGCACGTCCGCGAGGGGATTCTGTTCGTAGCCTCCGGCAAGGAAGGCCTGCATCTGGTGTCGGTCGCCGATCCGCGCAAGCCGCGTTCGTTGGCACGGGTTCGCACGACGGAAGCGCGCTCGGTCTTTGTGGACGGGATTCACGCCTACGTCGCGGATGGTCCCGGCGGACTGCGCATCGTCGACGTCTCGATTCCCGAACGCCCGGCCGTCGTCGGTGTGGTGGACCTGAACGGGAACAATGACCCGCGCGCGCTTGACGCCAACGATGTGCTCGTGCACTTCACGCCGGCGCGCCCGGTGACGCGGGACAAGCGTCGCTCGCTCGCGGCCAACCTCGCGTATGTCGCCGACGGTCAGGCGGGACTCTACGTCATCGATGTCTCGCGACCCGATGCGCCGCGTTTGGTTTTCGGCCAGACTCGGCGGCGGGGCGCATTCAGCGCGACGTCGCTGGCGTTCTCCAGCAACTACGACATCGGAAGCGTCGGTGGCGACATCCCTTCGGTGGAGCGCGAGTATCTCTACGTGGTCGGAACCAATCGCGGCAACAGCAACGGAACCCTTCTGAAGTACGACGTCACGCGACCCGATCGCCCGGCCGTGGTCGCGACGCGACGGACGGTGAACGACCCGCGGGCGGTCCGCATCGCGCGCGTCTACCAGGCGCCGTTCCTCAAGCAGTACGCCATCGTGGCGGGGCGCGGACAGGGAGACGTCGAGGTTTCCGACGTCACGCCGCGCAGCGGCGCGATTGCGCAGGTGGCGCTAATCGCGGGCGTGGGGCGGTCTTACGGGCTGGACCTGGAGACGATGCCGTTGGACCGTCTCGTGGGGTTCGACGGAAAACCGCTGAAGGACGTCAGCCACCCGGGCGCGCGGTATCTTAGTAGGAAGGAGATCGAGCGCATCTTGCGTGTCGAGATCAAGTAGCCATGCGATTCGCCGTTTTGCTTGCCTTGCTGACCGCCGCGACGGTGGTCCACGCCCAGGACGATCGTGCCGCCAAGACGCTTGCCGTCTGGGATGCCAACAAGGACGGCGTCCTGACTCCCGACGAGTTCCCCGACAAGTCGACGTTCGCGAAGGCGGATCGCAATACCGACGGCAAGGTCACGCGCGACGAGATCGCGATCTTCCTCGGCCTGGAGAAGCCGCCGGCCGAGGCGCCCGCTCCCAAGAAGGGCGGGAAGACGCAGGCGAAACCGAAAAAGCCGGCTGCAACCAATACCGACGGCGGCGCCGCCAAGGCCCCGCGGACGATCTCCGAGCGCGTGAAGGACTTCTTCCGCCGCTTCGACGCCGACAAGAACGACAAGGTCGAGCGCAAGGAGGCGGCCGGGATCGGCGAGAACATGTGGCAGCGCTTCGATCGCAACAAGGACGGCGCGTTCAGCGTCCGCGAAGCGACGAAGTACATCCGGTTCACGATCACCGAAGCGAAGAAGCGCCCGACACGGGCCAATTTCTTCGACCTCTTCGACCGCAACCGCGACAACAAGGTCACGCGTCGCGAGTACGACGGTCCGACACCGTTCTTCCGCTCCTACGATCACAACAAGAACAAGGTGGTCACGCTCGAGGAACTCAATCGCGGGCCGAATGCGGGCGGCACCAGCACGCGCCAGATGGAATCCGACCAAAAGTTCATGGCGGACGGCCCCACGCGCGCTCCGAAGACGGGGTTGCTGGAGCGCTACGACAAGGACGAGAACGGCCGCATCACGCTGGAGGAGCTCAACGGCGCGGAAGCGCTGATGACGCGCCTCGACAAGAATGGCGACGGCGTCCTGAGCGGCTCTGAAGTCAGGTAGTCCGCTTCTTCCGCAGGCGCTTCGGCACGAACGGGTCGAGCAGGCGCCCAACGATTCCGCGCGGGTACTGCTTCATGTGCTTGAAGCCGAGCCGTTCCGGTTGCTCTCGATCGTCGGGCCAGTACGCGGTCCCGAACAGCCAGTCCCACAGGCTGAACACGATGGCGTAGTTCTGGCCGTAGCGACCGTGCTTGACGAGGTCGTGATGCCACACGTGCATCGCGGGCGAATTGAGCACGTAGCGCAACGGTCCCCAGCTGATCTTCACGTTGGCGTGATTCAGGTTGCTGATCGTCATGGTGAAGACTCCGGTGGCCAGAAGCACCGTGTCGCGCGGCCCGAGAAGCATCAGGGGCAGGAACGTCAGCGTGCGGTAGACGACGATCTCACCGAAGTGGAAGCGGAAGTTCCCGATCCAGTCCAACTCCTCGATGCTGTGGTGCAGCTTGTGGAACCGCCACAGCCACCGGACGCGGTGCAGCAGGACATGCACACACCACTCCACGAAGTCCAGTGTGACGAGGCAAACCGCGAACTGGACGACCCACGGCCAATTGCCGACCAGCCCCGAGAACTGGAGCTTGCCCTGCGGATCGACGTGGAGGACGCCCGCGAACCAGGCGATGACGGCCGCCGCCAGAATCCCGAAGTAATGTCCGTTGAAAACGAGGAAGAACAGATCCTGCCCGATGCCCTTGCGCAGGACCTTCTGCTCCCGCCGCCACGGACGGAGTCGCTCCAACGCCCAGCAGCCGACGCCGACGACGATGAACCAGAACAGGAAGTTGCGTAGAGCCCAAGCGACGTCGAGCATCGTGGGGCCGAGGCGGGTTACCCGTTCAGTTCCTTGTCGGCGGCGCGGACGGCATCGCCCATTTCGGTGCGGTAGTCGTCGAGCTTCTGCGCGAGCGCGTCGTCGCTGAGGGCGATGATCTTGCAGGCGAAGATGGCCGCGTTCTGCGCGCCGGACTTGCCGATCGCGAAGGTCGCCACCGGCACGCCACCCGGCATCTGCACGGTCGCCAGCAGCGCGTCCAGGCCGTTGAGCGCACCGCCCGCAGCGGGGACGCCGAGGACCGGGACCTTGGCCACCGCCGAAAGAACGCCGGCGAGATGCGCGGCGACGCCGGCCATACCGATCAGGACCTTCAGTCCCTTGGTGTGGGCGGTCGAGGCGTAATCGTGCGCCTCCGCGGGCGTGCGGTGCGCCGACATGATGCGAATCTCGTACGGCACGCCGATCTTCTCGAGGAAGGCCTGCGCGCGCTCGAGTTGGGGAAGGTCGTTCTTCGACCCGAGGACGAATCCGATGACGGGGTTAGCCATGTCGGTGCTCCTTTACCGCATCAAGCGGTCGGCGATTTCCTGATAGCGGGCCGAGGCCTTCGCGAGGATCTCCTCGGGAATCGTCGGCGGGGGCGGCTGCTTGTTCCAGTCGGTCGTTTCGAGCCAGTCGCGGATGATCTGCTTGTCGAAGCTGTCCTGCGAACGGCCGGGCTCGTAGGTCGCAGCGTCCCAGTAGCGGCTGGAGTCGGGCGTGAGCACCTCGTCGGCAAGAACGAGCGTGCCGTCCTGCTTGGTGCCGAACTCGAACTTGGTGTCGGCCAACAGAATTCCGCGAGTGGCGGCGTAGTCGGCGCCGGCCTGATAGATCTCAAGGGAAACCTTGCGCAGTTCGTGGGCGCGATCCGCGCCGAGCAGCGCCTCGACCTCGGCGAACGTCATCGGCATGTCGTGCCCGGTCGCCGCCTTTGTGGTGGGCGTGAAGATCGGCTCCGGCAGCTTGCTGCTGTTCTGCAGGCCGGCCGGGAGCGGCACGCCGCAGACGCTCTGCGACTCCTGGTATTCCTTCCAACCCGAGCCGGCGAGATAGCCGCGCACGACGCACTCGACCGGAACGATCTCGAGACGATGCGCGAACATCGTGCGGCCGCGCATCTTCTCCGCGTCGTCGCGAGCCTCTTCCGGCATCGCGTCGAGGTCGGTGGAGATGAGATGGTGCGGAATCAGCGACTCGAAGCGATCAAACCAGAACTGCGAGAGCCGGGTCAGCACGATACCGCGGCCCGGAATGCCCTGGTTCATGATCACGTCGAACGCCGAAACGCGGTCGGTCGAGACGAGCACGATCCCATCGCCGGCGGCAAACAATTCCCGGACCTTGCCGGACGCGAGATGCTCGCAGCGGGGGAGGGAGACGTTGAGGACTGCTTCTGCCATAGCGAGCAATATAGCGACGACCGGCTGCGGGGGAAACGAATGGGAGGGGGCGGGGGGAGGGCCGGCGGGGTCTACAGTTCGCGGTTAGCAGTTTGCAGTCGGATGGGAGCGGGAGGTTGCTCTGGAATCGCGACAGCGGGGGCGTGAATCGCGCCAGCGTCTGTAGGGGCATGCAGTCCTTCGAAAGGCTCCGGGTTTGGCACCTCGCGAGACAGCTCGCCAACGCCGCTTACGACGCCACGGACGACTTTCCCGATGCGGAGTTGTTCGGACTGACCGCTCAGCTCCGGCGCGCCGCCGTTTCGATCGCGGCCAACGTCGCTGAGGGGGCGTCGCGGTTCACGAGCCGTGATTTCGCGCGGTTTATCGAGATCGCCATTGGTTCCGCGAACGAGGTTCACTGTCTCGCGCTCATCGCCACAGACCGCGGGTACCTCGCCATTGAGGTCTCCAGCGACCTCATCGCCCGCGTCCGTCAGCTGCGCGCTCAGCTCGTGCGCCTGCGGCAGCGAGTTCGCCCTCGCGACCGCAAACCGTGAACCGCAAACCGCAAACTGGGCCCTCGGAGCCTCGCCGCTCTGTCGCATTCGGCCCGTACACTGCTCGAACTATGGACATCGACGTCCGCGCGGGCCGGATCGCGGGAAGCATCCGTGTCCCGGGCTCGAAGTCGATCGCGCAGCGCGCGCTGATTCTCGCAAGCAAGCGGGGGGGATTCGTGACGAATGTCCCCGATGGTGAGGACGTAGCCGTCCTCTGTGATGGCTTGCGGGCGCTGGGTTACTCCGTCGAGGAGCTGCCGGGGGCGCGCTCCGTCGATGGCGCCATGAGCGACCAGCCGGCCGAGATCAACGTGGCGGACAACGGAACGGCGGCGCGTTGTCTCACCGCGTTGGCCGCGACGCGGTCGGTCCCGACCCGCATCGACGGATCCGAGCGCTTGCGAGAGCGCCCGATGGGGCCGCTGATCGCGGCGCTCCGCGAGCTGGGCGCCCAAGTGGACGGCGAACGGTTGCCGCTCACGGTGCGAGGCCCCTTGAAGGGCGCGACGATCGCGATCAACACGGACCAGTCGAGTCAGTTCGCGACCGCTCTGGTTCTCCTCGTGAGTCGCGTACCGGGCCTGAAGGTGAAGGTGAGCGGCAAGCAGTCCTTCGCCTACGTCGGACTTACCGCGCTCGTCATGCGCAAGTTCGAGAGCCCCTACGCCATCGAGCCGGATTTCAGTTCGGCCGCCAACCACGCCGTTGCGGCTGCGATGAGCGGGGGGGATCTCGTGCTGACCGGCCTCAATATGTCCTCCCCGCAGCCGGACGCCCGGATTCTGCCGTTTCTCAATCGCGCCGGTGCCCGCGTCACGCAGGAGGAGTCGGGCGTGCGGATCCGGGGAGGAGAACTCACCGGGATCCACGCCAACCTCGGGAATTGTCCGGATCTCGCGCCGCTTTTAGCCGTCCTCGGAAGCCTGGCGAAGGGTGAGACCGTGGTCTCGGGCGCGCCGCAGCTCGTCCACAAGGAGTCCGATCGAATCGCCGCGGTGGTGGACATGGTTCGCGCCGTGGGTGGCGAGATCGAGCCTCGCGATGACGGCTTCGTCGTTCGCGGGGGACTGCCGCTGCGCGCCGCGAGGCTGTCCTCTCACGGGGACCACCGCATTGCCATGGCCGCGGGGGTCCTTGCCTTGCGGGTCCCCGGGGTTACGGTGACCGGCTCGGAAGCGGTCGCGAAGTCGTATCCCTCGTTCTTCGAGGATCTTGCTTCGCTTACGGAGCCCACGCAATGAGATTGCGCACATTCTTCATTCTCGCCCTCATGCTCGTCGTTGCCGCGCCCGTGCTCGCGCAACCTGCCAACGCCGGGGCGCCCATCGACACCGGGACCCTTGATCCGCGCGACAAGGAGCTCTTCACGAAGCTGTTCGAGGCGCGCCGCGGGCTGCGCAAGATCGAAGACGTGATGAAGGAGTACCAGCGCAAGGCGGAAGCCAAGGCGACTCCGCGCGAGCAGGCCCTGAACCGCTTCTTTTACGGAAAGCTGCTGCTGATCAATCAGCGCGAGGAGGAAGCGAAGGCTCAGTGGCGCGCCGCGCTCCAGCTGTATCCCGCGTTTCCCGCTGCCCACGTTGCGCTCGGTTTCACCGCCGTCCAGGCCGGCGACACCCGCGAAGCGACCAAGGCGGCGAAGCGCGCCCTTCGCATCGACCCCCAGTACCTGCGGGCCTACCTCCTGCTGGCCCAGATCGCCCAGGCCGAGGACAAGTGGGAAAAGGCGCTCACGCGCTACAAGCAGGCAGTTGGGATCGACCCGACCAACAGCAACGCCCTGCGCGGTATGGCGATGTGCCACGTTCAGCTGTTCAAGGACACCTACGACGCGGATCGCCAGAAGAACCATGCCCGGCGCGCCAAGGCGATCGCCGGCGTCTGGGTCGACAACGAACCGGACTCGGCAGAGGCTCGCGTGTTCGAGTCGATCGTCTACTTCGAACTCGGCGACCTCGACATGGCCGTGACCAAGTTGGAGAACACGCTGACGGAGGTCCGCGATCTGACCGACGCCGACCGCAAGTTGTGCCTCGGGCGCATCTTCCTGATTCACGCCCAGCGAGGGGAAGTGGAGAAGGCGAAGGAGGCCCTGCGGCGCGTGCTGAAACTGAAGGACATGACCGGGCCGGAACGCGCCGAGTTCGAGGATCGCCTCGCGGATCTCGAGCGTCGCGGGCTGGACGCGCGTGTCTTTTGGGAGATCGAGCGACGCATCAAGGTTCTCGCGAATCGCGGCATCAATGCCGCCGAGCGGCGCGAAGCGATGCGCGACATCTTGAACCTGCTCAGCGACGAGCGGCTCATCCGCGATCCGCGCTTCACGGAGATTGCGGATAAGGCCTTCCGGGCGGCGGTCAAGACGCTCAAGGATGCCCCGCCCGAACTGTCGATCGACATCATGCAGTTCTTCCGGCACCGCATGCCGGATCCCCTGCTGATCCGCATCATCGTGCACTTCGTGTTCCCGAATGGAATCGAGCGTCAGGTCACCGAAAGCGTGCGCGTCGAAGCGACGCGCTCCCTGGCCGTTGTGGGCGGGAAGGCGGCGCTTCCGTCGCTGCTCTATACGTTGCGGGATGACTCGCGCGCGGTCTCGCGTGCGATCGACATCGCGCTGTGCAACATCACCGAGCGTCGCAGCCCGATTTCTGCGGGTGCAGGCCCGGTTACCGCCCGGGAGCAGAAGATCCTGCGCCGCGAGTGGATCGAGTGGGCGGAGAGCAACAGCGGCGCCGAGATGCTGTCCGAAGGGGTCTTGGCCCTGCAGAAGGCGATCACGGGCAACGCCAAGTTCAACCGCAACCAGCGCAAGAACCCGGTCGGCGAACACATCATCAGCGTCATCCTGCTGGACAACGACATGAAGTGGGAGGCCTGGAAGACGGCCTACGAGTTCATCCGGACCTACTTCGCCAAGGACTTCCTGCCCGCCGAGATGCGCGGCACGAAGCTCACCCCGGAGCTGCGTCCCGTCATCGTCAAGGAGATCGACGCGTGGTTCGCGGGTGGTGCAATGACGGCCGAGGAGGCCGAGGATCGGGGCGCGAGCGAACCGGCGAAGGACGCGGTCGAGACCGGTAAGAAGGGCGACTAGCGGATGCGCGCGTGGATCCCGCTGATCCTCGCCGCGGCCTGCGGAACACCCTCCTCATCGGCGGGAAAGCAGGATCCGTTGCCGGATCCGAGCAAACCGGACGAGGTCGCGGTCGCGATTCCGACGCGCATCGAGGCGCGCTTCGTGACCGTCATGCTGGGTACGCAGTGGCGCGATCGCGTCGTTGCGGAAGCCATCCACGTGGACCGCTCGAATCCCGACGAGTGGATTCTTCGCGGGAGCGCCACGGTGCGTGTCGGGAAGATCGTGGCGAAGGCTTCCGAGGAGGCCAAGGTCAAGTTCCTCTCCGACCACGATCACTTCGTGCTGCACGCCAAGTTCGTCTCCTCGCTGGAGCGCGACAAGGAATACACCCACAAGCAAGCCGATCTCCACATGGCGACGATCGCCGATAGCGAGCTCAATACTTTCAGCCGTTAGCCCATGCTGTCCGTCGCTCTATCCCTGCTCCTCCTCGTTAGCGGATCGCTGCAAGCCGACTTGCAGCAGGCGGTCGCTCGTGCGGGGATTGATCGTACTGGTCTTGGCGTGATGGTGGGGCCGGCCGGTGGCGGCGCTACGCTGGCGATCGGTCGGGATACGCCGCGCACCCCGGCCAGCAACCAGAAGATCCTCACCGCGGCGCTCGCGCTCCACACGCTTGGAGCGGACTTCCGCTTCCGCACGATTTTCGCGCGCGGTCCGGAGGGATCGCTGGTGGTTGTCGGCGACGGCGACCCGAACATGAGTGGGCGCTTCTTCGACGACGATCCGAACGCGGTCCTGCGTGCGTTTGCGCGCGACCTCAAAAAGGAAGGCGTCACGGCGCTCCCCGGCGGCATCCTGCTCGATGCCACGCGCTTCGACGATCAGTTCATCCACCCGGATTGGCCTGCCGACCAACTCGATCGCTGGTACTCCGCACCCGTCGCAGCGCTTGTATTCAACGACTCCTGCTGGGACTTCAAGGTCCTTCCCACGGCCCAACCCGGTGGTCGCCCCACCCTCGACCTCCAGCCTTCCCTGATCAAGCCGAAGGTCACGATGCGCTGCCGCACCGTGGGAGCCGGTTCCCGTCGAGGCGTGAAGGTGCTCCACGATGGCGAGGGCGGCCTGGTCGTGCAGGGGAACGTCATCGCCGGCTCCGCTGGCGAAGGCGGCCACCTCGCCGTCGAGGACCCGGTTGTCTTCTTCGGCCGGGCACTGCGTGCCGCGCTGATCGCCGAGGGCATCGAAGTCGGCGGGAAGGTACGCCGCGGCCACGTCGAGGACGCGGAAGAACTCCTCGTCTACCGCTCGACTCTCCGTCGCTCCCTCCGGGTCATGCTCACCAACAGCCAGAACCTGTACGCCGAGTGCATCTTCAAGCGCGCCGGAGGCGGAAGTTTTGCGTCCGCCGACGAGTCGCTGCGTGCTGCGCTGGCGGAGATGAAAGTCCCCACGGGCGGCCTGGTCGTGCGGGACGGCTCCGGCCTGTCGGCTCAGAACCGCGTCGCTCCGGCCACGCTGTTCGGCGTGCTCCAGGCGCTGCGGGACCAGCCCGCCTTCATCGAGAGCCTCCCCTCGGGGGGCACGGGAACCCTGCGGAAGCGGTACAAGAATCTCGGCGAGCGCGTTCGGGCGAAGACGGGCACGATCAACGGCGTCAAATGCCTGAGCGGATATGTGGAGGGGGTACGGGGGAAACGCTACGTTTTCGTCGTGCTCGCCAACGGACGAAGCGTCAAGAACATCCGCACACTGCAGGATCTGATCGTGCAGGTGCTCGCGAGGCAGCCGTGAGCGGCTGGACGCAGGCCGAAACGCTTGCACGGGGCGCTGGCGAGATTCTGGACGACTACTTCGGTCGCATCCATCGCACGGACGCGCAGCGCAAGAAGGGCGTGCGGCGCGATCTCGTCAGCGAGGCCGACATTGCCGCGGAGAAGTACCTGCTCGAGCACATCCCCGACGAGGACGATGTGCTGGGCGAGGAGGGCAGCGAGCGTGCGACCGGCGCGGCGCGGCAGTGGATCGTCGATCCGCTCGATGGGACCGTGAACTTCCTGCATGGGATTCCCTTCTGGGCGGTGTCGGTCGCCTTGGTGGAACACGGTAAGCTCGCAGCGGGTTGCGTTCACGCGCCCGCGCTCAACCTGACGTTCTGCGCAGCGGCAGGCGAGGGCACACACGTGAACGGCACACGCGCCGAGGTCAGCATCACCGGATCGATCGACGAGTCGATCCTCGCGACGGGGTTCGCCTACCGTCGCAATGAGTTGGCCGACAACAACTTCGACAACTTCGAGCAGCTCGGCATGCGCGCGGCCGGCATGCGCCGCATGGGAGCCGCCGCCGTCGACCTGGCGTTCCTCGCAACCGGTCGTCTCGACGGCTTTTGGGAACCGCACTTGAGCGCGTGGGACGTGGCGGCAGGCATCCTGCTGATCCGCGAAGCGGGGGGCCGAGTGACCGATTTTCGCGGCAGCGATGAACTCGAGAAGCTGCTGTACGGTCGCAACCTGGTGGCTTCCAACGGCCACATCCACGATGCGCTCCGAGGCGCGCTCCGACCTCTTCGCGGACTCTGATGCTCGTCGTTCGCGGTGCGCGGGAGCACAACCTCAAGGGCGTCGATGTCTCCATTCCGCGGCGCGCGCTGACCACGATCACCGGAGTTTCCGGCTCGGGCAAGTCGTCGCTCGCCTTCGACACGATCTACCGCGAGGGCCAGCGCCGCTTTCTGGAGTCGCTCTCCAGCTACGCGCGCCAGTTCCTCGGCGGCATCGACCGCCCGGCGGTCGAGCATGTCGAGGGGCTCTCGCCCGCCGTGTCGATCGACCAGAAGACGGTCTCTCGCAATCCGCGCAGCACGGTCGGCACGATCACCGAGATCTACGACTATCTGCGGCTGCTCTACGCGCGTCTCGGCACGCCCGGTTGCCCGGAGTGCAACAAGCCGGTGCGCGCGCAGTCACCGGAAGCGATCGTCGAGCGCATTCTCGGCGAGTTCGACGGTGCCCGCGCCATCCTGCTGGCGCCGATGGTGCGCGATCGCAAGGGCGAGTACCGCAAGGAACTGAACTCGTTGCTGCGCGATGGTTTCGTCCGTGCGCGCATCGACGGCGAGATCGTCGACCTCAAGGCGGACATGCGCCTCGCGCGCTACAAGCGCCACACCATCGAGATCGTCATGGATCGGCTGGTGGTGAAGCAGAGCGTGCGCTCGCGCCTGGCGGAAGGGGTTGAGCGCTCGTTGGACCGCGGCGATGGCTTCATGCACCTGCTGGTGGGGGATGAACTCACCGCGTTCAGTCGCCACCTGCATTGCGTTGATTGCGGGATCGACCTGCCCGAGCTGGAGCCGCGACTGTTCAGCTTCAACTCGCCGCGCGGTGCCTGCACCGACTGCGTCGGGTTGGGCGTGCGCCGCGCGGTCGATCCGCGCAAGGTCGTCGTCGAGCCCACGAAGTCGATTCGGGACGGGGCGCTTTCGGTCCTCACCAAGACTGGCAAGGTCGTCTACGTCGCGCTGACGGTGGACGAACTCGGCCAGCTGGTCGACGTCGACAAGCCGTGGAACAAGCTCACCGAAAAGGCGCGGAACCTCGTGCTCCACGGGGACGGCGCGAAGAGTGTGAAGCGGAAGAGAAAGTGGAGCGGCAGCTACGGCGAAGTGTCGACCACCGATCGCAAGCGCTTCCCCGGGATCCTGCCCGCGATCGAGGAAGCGTGGCTCGTTCGCAAGGCCAAGATGGCGGGGCGTTGGATCTCCGAGCTGAAGTGCCCGACCTGTGATGGACGCCGCCTGAAGCCCGCCGCCCTCGCCGTGATGTTCGAGAAGCTGGCGATCGATGAGATCGTGCAGATGAGCGTCGAGAATGCGCTCGCCCTGTTCGCCGGCGTCGAACTGGTGGGCAACGACGCGATCGTGGGCCATGAGATCCTCAAGGAGCTTCGGTCACGCCTCGGGTTCCTCGAGGAAGTCGGCCTCGGCTACCTGACTCTCGACCGCAGCGCGGCCACGCTCGCGGGCGGAGAGGCGCAGCGGATCCGCCTCGCCACGCAGGTCGGCGCTGGGCTCAAAGGCGTTACCTACGTCCTCGACGAGCCGTCCATCGGCCTCCACGCCCGCGACAACGCGCGGCTCATCGGCGCCCTGAAGGCGCTGCGCGATGCAGGCAATACGGTCCTCGTTGTCGAACACGACGACGAGACGATGCGGGCGTCCGACTACTTGATCGACGTCGGTCCGGGCGCGGGCGTGCTCGGCGGCGAGATCGTCGCCGAAGGCTATCCGGCCGACGTTTGGAACACCGAGCATTCCCTGACGGCGCAGTATCTGCGCGGTGACCGGCGCATTCCGATTCCGGAGTCGCGTCGCGAGTCGTCGGCGGAGCTCGTATTGCGCGGCGTCCGGCACCACAACATCAAGGGCCTCGACGTCCGCATTCCGCTCGGCGTCTTCGTCTGCGTAACCGGCGTTTCCGGCTCCGGCAAATCGAGCCTCGTCCACGACGTCCTGCGCCGTGCGATTGCCGTCGAGTTGCAGGGCAGCGAGGAAGTCCCCGGCGAGCACAAGGCGCTCGAGGGTCTCGACGCGATCGACAAGGTGATCGAGATCGATCAGACGCCGATCGGCCGCACGCCGCGCTCGAACCCCGCCACCTACACGAAGCTGTTCGACGACGTGCGCGAGCTCTACGCGCGGGTTCCGGAATCCCGCGCGCGCGGCTACCTCAAGGGCCGCTTCTCGTTCAACGTCAAGGGCGGCCGCTGCGAGGAGTGCCTCGGCGCCGGCGTCAAGACGATCGAGATGCAGTTCCTCCCGAACGTCGAAGTCGTCTGCGAGGAGTGCAACGGCAAGCGCTTCAACGACCAGACGCTGGAGGTTCTCTACAAGGGCAAGTCGATCAGCGACGTGCTCGACATGACCGTCGCCGAGGGCTGTGAGTTCTTCCAGGACCACCCGCGTCTGTCTCGCATCATCACCATGCTCAACCACGTCGGGCTGGGATACATCTCGCTCGGTCAACCGGCGACGACACTCTCCGGTGGCGAGGCGCAGCGCGTCAAGATCGCCAAGGAACTCGGACGTCCGGGCACGGGACGCACGCTCTACCTGCTCGACGAGCCGACCACCGGACTCCATCACGAGGATGTCCGCAACCTGCTGGTGAGCCTCGATCGCTTCGTGGAATGCGGTAACACGGTGTTGGTGGTCGAGCACAACCTCGACGTGATCAAGAGCGCCGACCATCTCATCGATCTGGGGCCGGAGGGGGGCGCGGGGGGAGGAGAACTCGTCGCGGAAGGCACGCCCGAAGAGGTCGCGAAGGTCAAGACGAGTCACACCGGCAAGGCTCTGCGCCCCGTCCTCAAGCCGCGCAAGCAGAAGGCGCCGACGCACCGCCGCAAGTCGGTGCCCCGCCCGCGTGATCTGGCAGTGAGAGGCGCGAGTCTTCACAATCTGAAGTCCGTTGACGTCACGATTCCCGCGGACGCCATCACGGTCATCACCGGGCCGAGCGGATCGGGCAAGACGTCGTTGGCTTTCGACACGATCTTCGCCGAAGGGCAGCGGCGCTACGTCGAGTCGCTCTCGACCTACGCGCGCCGCTTCCTCGGTCGCATGGACAAGCCGCCCGTCGAAACCATCGTCGGTCTTGGACCTGCGATCGCGATCGATCAGCGCAACCGCAGTCGCAACCCGCGCTCGACTGTGGCGACGACGACGGAGATCCACGACTATCTGCGTCTGCTGTTCGCACGCGCTGGAACGCCGCGCTGCCCGAAGTGCGACAAGCCGCTCGAAGCGCGTGCGCCCTCGACGGAGGCGCGTCGCCTGGCCAAGGACTTCTCCGGAAAGAAGTTGCTGATCCTTGCGCCCGTCGATGAGCCGGACTTCAAGCTGTTGCAGCGTGAGGGCTACACCCGGCTCTATGTGGACGGCAAACAGACCAAACTCGAGGATCCGGGCGAGCGGCCGGTGCATGTCGTGATTGATCGGATCGCGGTCAAGGGCACGGGGCGCATCGCGGAGGCGCTCCAGGAAGCGTATCGCATCGGCCATGGCCGCGCCGCGGTTGCGGAACCCGGCGGCCCCCTCATTCGGTTCACCGAGCATCCTGGCTGCGTCGAGCACGATGTCATGCTGCCGGCCGAGTCGCTCGATCCGCGCATGTTCTCCTTCAATAGCCACCACGGTGCGTGCGATCGCTGCCACGGGCTCGGCATCGTGCAGCGCGCGGATCGGGCGAAGACGATCCGGCATCCCGGTCGCACCTACCGTCGAGGCGCGTTGGGCGGGGGCGCGGCAAGCTATCTCTCCGAGTCGAAGTGGTATCGCGCGCAGATCGAGGTGATCGCTGCCGAGCACGACCTGCCGCTCGACGTGCCGATGGGCAAGTGGGACACGCGCAGCCTCGACGTGTTCTTCGACGGCACCGGCGATCAGGAATACGTCATCGACAAGCGGATGAAGCGTCCGGGTGGCAAGTCGTATCGACTCAAGACCAAGGTCAAGTGGCCGGGCGCATCCGCCATTCTCGAGGGTTGGTACAAAAAGAGCAGCGGCGGACGCTGGACCGAGCGCATCGCGGCCATCATGCGCCCCGAGGCGTGTCCGACCTGCAACGGCGAGAGGCTTAACGCGCTGTCGCGGGCAGTGACCATCGGTCGCGGCAAGACGATCGGCGCGATTGGTCGCATGGGGGTCACGGAGGCGCGCGCCTATTTCGAGAAGCTGAAGTTGCGCGGCGCCCTCGCGAAGGTCGTGGTCGATGTGTTGCGCGAAGTTCGGGAGCGCTTGGGTTTTCTGGATCGCGTCGGCCTGGGCTACCTGACGCTCGATCGCGGGTCCGCGACACTGTCGGGCGGCGAGTCGCAGCGCATCCGGCTCGCGACCCAGATCGGCAGCGGTCTGGTGGGGGTCGTGTACGTGCTCGATGAGCCGACGATCGGATTGCACCCGCGGGACACCGAGCGCTTGCTGGAGTCGCTCCGGGGGCTGCGCGATCTGGGCAACACGGTGCTTCTGGTCGAACACGATAGCGACGTGATCCGCGCGGCCGACCACGTCGTCGACATGGGCCCGGGCGCGGGCAAGCACGGTGGCGAGGTCGTCTTCTCCGGCCGGACCAAGCAACTGCTCGCGAAGAAGGGGCTGCCGACAGCGGACTTCGTGTCCGGGCGCCGAACCATCGAGCGTCCCCCGGCGCGCGAAGAGCCCGACGAGTTCATCGAGATCCGCGACGCGCACGCGCACAATCTGAAGCACGTCGATGTCTCGATTCCCAAGGGCCGGCTGACCGGCATCAGTGGAGTGAGCGGTGCGGGCAAGTCGAGCTTGATGTTCGAGGTGTTACTCGCCGCCGCCAAGGAAGAGGACGAAGTTCCGGGCACCGTCGAAGGCCTCGAAGATTTCGGGCAGGTCTACGTCGTGGACCAGCATCCGATCGGAATGACGCCCGCCTCCAACCCGGCTACGTACACGAAGTGCTTCGATCCCATCCGCAAGCTTTTCGCGCAGCTGCCCGAGTCCCGGATGCGCGGCTACGACGCCGGACGATTCTCGTTCAACCGGCCGGGCGGTCGCTGCGAGGCGTGCGAGGGACGTGGCGCAATCCGCGTTGAGATGCACTTCCTGGCCGATGTGTGGGTGCCGTGCGAAGAGTGCGACGGCAAGCGCTACAGCCGCGAGACGTTGCAGGTGCGCTACAAGGACAGGTCGATTGCCGACGTCCTTGCGATGGAGATCACGGAGGCTCGCGAGTTCTTCAAGGACGTGCCGGCCATCGCCCGCATTCTTTCGACGCTCGACGATGTGGGGCTGGGCTACGTGTCCCTGGGCCAACCCGCGACGACCCTGTCCGGCGGCGAGGCGCAGCGCGTGAAGCTCGCAACGGAACTGGCGCGCCGCACGCGCACCGAGGTGCTCTACCTGTTGGACGAGCCGACGTGTGGACTGCATCCGACCGACGTCGAGAAGCTTGTGCGCGTGCTGCACCGCCTCGTCGACCAAGGCCACACGGTGGTCGTCGTCGAGCACAACACCGACCTGCTGGACACCGTCGACTGGATGGTGGAACTCGGACCCACCGGCGGCGGCGAGGGTGGCCACATTCTTTCGAGTGGATCGACCTAAC